>WARQ01001007.1_pt1 | contig 36114 bp, 33 predicted proteins | sample 4769161 | NCBI WGS metagenome assembly WARQ01 (sample SAMN08893024, study PRJNA449175) | gut metagenome | isolation source: rumen sample fed with dry roughage | host: buffalo | place: India: Nagpur | collected 2016 | reverse complement strand
TGGTGGCAGTCGCAAGAAAGAGCTTGTTCGGAGTATTCCTTGGGACAAGGACGGCCAATTCCTGCTTATACTTGCTGTCAGTGAATTGATAGTTTTCCTCTATCCGCTTGAAGATAGTTGTTGGTTACTGCAACAAAGACAACACTATCATGGCTTTCTCCCTTTACCCCATGCTGGTTGATACATAGAATACTGCTCAGATGTACTCAGCCGATAGTAGCTGAGAAAGGGCAGCGAGCGTGAGTTCCTAAGCATCTGTACCAAGGCCTTGAACGCTTTGCCGTCGGATGAGTTCAACGTTCTGATTACCTGCATCTTCGGCTTGCTCATCCTGAAGCCTGTGAAGAAACTCAATACATCATCCCTAATGTCCCTGAGCCTTGCGATGAGGCTGAGCACCTTTCCTTTCTTCTGTCTCCTTATTGCATGATAAGCTTCTCCTTGGTTGCAGCTATACGGCCAAGTTTGCGATTGAGTGTATACAATTCCTTCCCAATCTCATGTATATCTTATCTTCATTTGAAGATAAGGCAGCCTATCAGGCTTTTAAATAAACCAGAAATTCTTTGATTATCAAGGAAGTATGTTAAAATGTGGAGTGCTATTACAATCTATTGGTAGGTTGATTTAATGCTACAATTCACCAACACAACACGATAAAGCTAAAAGATGCTTAAGAAGATAGACCTATACCTGAGCTGTTGTCTGGTGTTTATGCGCTGAACCATTCCCCTTTGGCTACCAAAGGGGAATGGTTGCGGCTGCAGGCATCAGATCTCATGGAACTCCATATGCAATAGAGCAGCAAGATGACGCAGCTCATTGATACTGTTACCTGGAGAGACCGCATAATGCTGGGTTACCCCTTCTTGCAATAATGCCGTCATGACGTCTGAAGTCTTCTTGCTCGGAAAAGTAAGCTTCCCATGCGTATAACTGGCAAGTGTATGCTCAATTTCGTGTGCTTGTGCCACCGTTGCAATGAGTTTGAACGTACCATCTTTCGTTTGGGAGATATGAACAATCGTCTTAATTCCAGAGGGAATGACAAACCAAGCAAAGGGCGCCCCGGCATGCTTCCATTTTGAACGGGCGAATCTGATATCCCTTGCAATAATGGTTTTTCCCTGTTCATCGGTATAATCATTTGGTCCGGCATGGACAACCATCAATGACCCATCAGTATTAACATACGCTGGTTCGATGATGTTCACATGTCCTTGTGTGAGCAGCTTCATGATATACACAGCAAGACCGACACCCAGGTCCCCTTCCGGGACTGCAGCAATCGACCCATCGTTTTCAGGGGTAGGGTAGAACCCGGGCCTCAGACCCATTCGTGAGTAGAGAGGAGCTGCAACATCGTTAAGTACCATCATGCTGATATGCTCTTTGCGTGCAATATCCTCCATTGCAAGAGAACAACGCATCGAGGCTCTGAAATGCTCCATCTCAACATCAGGCCGGCTCTCATACTTCTGTAAGAGCTTCTGGATACAATTCTCAACCCGTTTATCCGATACTTCTTGCGCTGCGTCTTCAAGGCGTGTAACATCAATAAAGCGAATTTCCGGGCCGATCTCTGCAAAAACAGCAAACGGGTCGACATAGGTGGACCACATCACTTCGTTGAAACTGTTCAACAGACCAAAATTACAATTTCTCAGGTTTGTTCGTACTGCAGCAGCTTTTGCAAAGCCTTCCAACTCATGCATAATATCATCAATCGAACCTGACTTCGCATACAGCATAGGACGTTTCAGTCTGGCAATCGACCCTGATCCTTCCAAAGCCCCAACCAACCCACCGGTTGAAAGATACTCAATGAAAGCATCCTCCTCTTCCGTGTTTGTATAGGTGATCTCAGGAATGACATGTGCATAGAACACTGGAATTGGATACATATCCCTGAGGAAGCGAATCCATGCAAAGTCTTCAGACCAGGAAAGGAAGAAAGCAAAAACACAATCAACCTTTTCATTGAAGAACAAATCCATCGCCTGCCTGACATCATCTCTGGTGTAGACCTGCCCTGGATTGACAACCTCTGAGAATTGCTTTGTTCTCATTGTAATGGCATCCAGACGTGATTGGATTCTCTCTTCATACAGTTTCGGGGTTTCCTTACCCATTCCCTTGAAGCGCGAACAGGCTATGGGAAGTAATCCAACCCTGCTATTCAATTTCATACAGTCTCCTCGTCCTTACCTGTCAGTTGAAGTACGTAACAGCTCTTTTGTGGTATTTCAGGCAACGTAGGTGTAGTGGGGGATTTCTCCCCCACCCATCAAGCATGCTTATTTAAGGGAAATGATGAGATCCAGGAACGTATGAGCATCATTTGCATCTGCAAATTCTGTCCAATAGGGGGAGAACACTGCAACAAGCTTATCGGAATCCTTCAACTCAACAACTTTACAACCAGCTTCCCTCAGTTTTGCAAGATAGCCATCTTCAGCATCCTTCACTTCCTTTCTAAGGGCAGCAGTGGACTCATCCATGGCCTTCTGTAAGATGGCCTGGTCTTCAGCAGAAAGGCTGTTCCACAGCTTTTCTCCAATAACCGGGGCATTTGCCGTGAAAATGTGTCTGGTAAGAATAATGTAGTTCCCCAGAGTATAGAACGATTGGGAATAAATCGCTTCAGTCGTGGTTTCCATACCATCAACGATTCCTGTCTGCATCCCGGAATACGTCTCACCCCAAGGAATAACCGTCGGTTTTGCACCAAGAAGTTCAAACATAGTCAGATAGTTATCTAGCCCTGGGGAGCGGAACTTGATTCCTTTGAAATCGGCGATCGAGTTGATCGGCTTTTTGGAACACATATTCCTGAATCCGTTCCACCACCAACCAAGAATATGGATATTATGCTCCTTAGCAAGCCTCGCATTCAATGTGTCAGCATACTCACTGTCAAAGACCTTTTCGGCTTGGTCCCAGTTGGAAATCATCATCGGCAAGGATGGAAGACTGTATTCAGGGATGTAGTTGATAAGATTTGCGTTATCAATGATACACATATCCATCAAGCCAAGAGACACATTGGTAGTCAGGTCGGTCATATTGCCAAGTTGTCCAGCTGGATACACGGTGACCTTGATCCTTCCATCGGAATACTCAGCCACTTTCTTGGCAAACATCTCAGAATACCGATGAATCGGTTGGTCAACAGAGTTTTCGTGAGCAAGCTTAATCTCAATGCTCTTTTTTACTTCAGGTTTTGCAGCTGTTTCTGCAGTACCACCTGCAAAAGCAAGACTGAAAACCAGAACCATCATCAGTACGAACACAAAACTTTTTTTTCCCATAGTTACCTCCAATCAGGTCGAGCCTGATTTTGTTTACATAATTGATGGAATAAATGTTGCTAGAGGCTCAAAGAAGAGCACCAAAGCCGCCATAACGACCATGAGGATTACAAAAGGCCAGATGGCTCTGCAGCATTTTGAGATATTCGAGTTTTCGATACCAGCCACAATGTACAGCACAAGCCCTACAGGAGGTGTCAGCCCCCCGGTTGCGACTGCAAGGATGAAAATCATGGCAAAATGAATCGGATTGAATCCATAGAATTGCCCGAGAGGCCAGAACACAGGAACCATCATGAGGATGATTGCATTGGAATCAATAAACATCCCAAGAACTACTATGATGGCAATCATGAATAGCATGATAATGTATTTGCTGCTTGTTACTCCCTGCATGAAGGAAATAAGTATCATAGGGAGGTTCTCGTGTGTGGCTATATATCCGAGAAGGCTTGCAAATGTAATTACCAGTACTGAAGCGACCGTGGCTTTCAACGATGCGAAGATACAACTCTTTATTTTCTCGATATTCAAAGACTTCGTAACATATCCATAAGCCAACCCATATAATACCGCCAGTACACCAGCTTCGGTTGCGGTGACAATACCGAGGAGAATCCCGCCAATAATAATGATAGGCATCATCAATCCACCGATGGCTCTCACAAATGAACGCACTACATGCTTCCATCCTTGGAAATGCGTTACCGGCAAGTTTTTCTTTTTCGCATATATCCAGCTGTACACCATATAACTCAATCCCAAACCAACTCCAGGGATGACTCCAGCCATGAAGAGCTGTCCTACAGAAATGGTCGTGACACCTGAATAGACAATCATCAGGATTGAAGGTGGGATAATAGGGCCAAGGACTGCGCAAGCACTCACCAAAGACACTCTGAACCCTTCATCGTATCCCGCCTCTCTTAACGGTGGCAGCATAATCGAACCAATGGCTGTTGCGTCTGCATTTGCCGACCCGGAAATTCCAGCCATAAGCATTCCTGAAAGAGCAGTGGTTTGGGCCAAGCCGCCATGGAACTGACCAACAAGAGAATCAGCAAGATCAACAATTCGCTTGGTAATTCCTGTTTCGTTCATGATTCCACCCGCCATCAAGAACAGGGGAATGGCCATGTACGTAAAACTATCAAGCCCGCTGAAGAGTTTCTGAATGAGTAGAATTGGACTGAACAGTGGGTCACTGAGAATCGAAAGGAACGCTGCAGAGCCGAATGCAAACGTAAGAGGAACCCCGATAATCAAGCAGAGTGCAAACACCAAAAGTAATATAACCAGCATTATTTCGTACCTGCCTTTCTGAAGTTTGTTGAGAGTTCGATGAGCTTTTCAAAACACATGATCGCCAGCAGTACTGCTCCGGTTGGAATGGCGGCATACGCAATATTCATAGGAAGCTTTACTCCATGTCCAAGACCAACCACCATTTTGTTCTTCATCATGATGCAGAATTGGGAGCCCCATCTGATGAGAAACAGTGCGCAGAAGAGAACTGCTATGTGAATGATCAAATCAACCCATTTGCGGATATTGGGTGCAAACATATTGTGCAAGAGGTCGAACGCCGGGTTCGCATTCTGACGATATACGACCGGCATATACAGCATGACCGACCAAACAAACAAGTATCTGGCAACCAGCTCCGTCCAGGTAGTGGGGGAGTTGAACACATACCTGGAAATTACCTGAATTGCTACCAACAAAGTAAATGCAATCATGATGTAAAAACTGATCCAAGAGAGTGTTTTTGTAATCGAGTCATAGAGTTTTTTCATACGTTCCCTCGTTTAATCATGTACATTGCGTGGTATGCAGCGCCTTGCATAGAAAGTGTTTCAGTTGCAGTCACTTGCTGGATTTCTGGTATATGCAACCCGAATTCATGCAGTGTCTTTGTAAAGGCAGGCCCAAAGATGTGGAATGAATTGGAAATTCTTCCCCCAAAGACAATGCTGTCCACAGCATAGGCTTTGAAGATTTGCTGGGTACACTCTGCAAGAATCGTCCCCATTTTCTGGTATGCCAAACCAGCTTCCTCATTCCCATCATCAGCGAGGTCTCCTATGTCCTTGGCACTGAGGTCGCTTGAAAAACCAACGATTTCCTCATATAACCTGGGAATCCCCCGGCTTGCAACATAATCTTCAAGCTTCCTGTGTAGATACGGAGTTTTCCATAGCCCGAATATCGGGATGCCCAATTCGTCTGCTTCAGGAATGTTCTGTCTGATGATGCCAAAGCCAAGTCCTGTCCCAATGATGAATCCTGCTGTCGCATGACCTTTGACCGCATGGGTGGCAATTTCTCCATAGATCAGTGAGTGTGCATCATGGCAGAAAAATACCGGAATTGAAGGTGGCAGTACCGTCGAATGTAATGCATCCGGGATGCTCACCCCTTTGATCGCAGGCCATTTATGGTCCATGAGACTGATGCCTCGGTAGTAGTCCAGGGGGCCGGGAGAGGAGAAGGCTGCGGCGATGATTTCAATGCCCTTTGCCCTGGCTTGCTTCAAACCCATTCCCACTATCGTAATGAAGTTGCCTATCAACTCCTCTTTGGTCCCAAGAGAATTGATCTCCAAAAATTCAGGAAGCGTAAGTGGGGCAAGCGTACTTGCATCTATCAACACAGTCTTGAAGGATTGCCCTCCTGCATCGACTCCGATGATTGCTTTCATACCAACTACTCCTCTCTGACCATAACCTTATGGATTACTACAGGTTGGCTGCCCAAATTGATGATTTCGTACTCTCCAATAGTTTGTGGTACCACGACAATGTCGAGGTAATTCAGGTGATATGCCCTTGAAGGGTCTGATTTTGATCTCACCACCACGCTCTCTCCATCGACAAGCGAGAGGACATGGAACCTGTCTTTGGTGTTGCCGTCGCAGGTGTTGGCAAACCGAAGCTGTCTGCAAGAGTAATACACCAATGGATCTTCTCCGACCAAGTACTCTTCCCAACCATCGCCCTTTTCAAGAAGCACCGGCGCTTTGAGGAGGCGGTTGTTTACAAAATCAGCATCTCTTTCATGTGCCAATACTTGTTTTCCATAGTAGCTATGGATGGGTCTAGGATTTCCATCCAAATCCTTTCGTAGATAGTCATACAGTTTGAAGGTATAGGAGCCGATGGTTAAGGAGCCAATCTCCAGGATGACTTGGTTCCTCCCCGATGCATGGATCGTACCACCTGGGATCAGGAATTGCTTGCCGGGTACAGACTCCACTGCATTGACATACTGCTTGTAATCAACTTCTGTCTTTTGCTTCTCAGACGCTTCAATCTTTGCGATAAACTGGTCAACATCAACACCATTTTTGAATCCGCAATAGGTTTTTGCATCATGTCCAACGGCCACAATATAGTACCCTTCATCCTGAGTGCCATGTTCGTTGAAGTTTGCCATACAAAATTCTTTGGCAGGATGGCATTGGATGGACATATTCCCATTTGAGTGAAAGGTGTCATCATAATTGAAGCGGATGGGGAAGTATCCACCGAAATCATTGAAAATCTTCTCTCCCATGATCTTCCTTCCCTTGAACTGGACAAAGGTATAGAAGGGAATGTCGACCGTATGACTTCCTACTTGGATGAGAATGGATACTTCCAAAGGTATCAAATCAAAGACCCAGGCAATATTTTTAAAGACATTGGGGAGTTTTCTGACGTTTCTTACATAATGGCCACCCCATACTCCTTCGATGTACACCGGCTTGCATCGGAACGGTTGTTTGGAAAGGGATTCAAGGATGTGGTCCATCTGCGCGATGGGGAGCATCGCATAGGTTTCATCGTGATCACTGGTTATGTAGTAGTCAAGTTTTTGGTTGATGATCAGGTTTTTTCTCAGGTGTACCGCCAACTCCAAGTCGATATAGTAGATTCTTCTTTGAACCATCTTCAGCGTTCGTTTTTTCGTATCGCCTAGATTGATATATCTGCCTGCAATGGTTCGAAGCATGATTACCTTCGGGGTAACATCGATGAAAACTGAATACTTGATGTACGGCCAAAACACTTCAGAGGCTGCCCCCTGTCCAATGAGAATGAGTGTGTCTTGTTCCTTGGCAGCAGCTATTTTTATTTTCAGTGCCTCAAGGGCTTTTGGTGCAAACACAGATTCATAGGTTTCTTTGTACAGCTTTCCATACAGCAACACTGGATCCTTGACGGTATCTTCTGGAAGATTCTCACTGAATTGGTGTTCAAGTTCTTCACTGCTTTTATAAATATCAGCTATATGGAAAAACTCAACTTCTGTATGGGTCAGGGCAAGCATCTCATTGAGTGTGTGCTCCAGTCGGTCAAATTCTGCAGTCGGACATCCGTCGATGGCATAGATACCATGATTGTTCCGTATTTTCTTGGCAAGTTCTTCTGCTGAAGACGATNNCTTCAGCGAGCTTTGGTGTATTGACGGGAGTGGGATCATCATATGGATGCGGATTAAACATGAAACTCATTACCTATGTCTCCTACATTGTAATTGCTGTGTATCTTGTGACGTTGAATAGAGTGTAAGTCCTTCGAAAATATATGTCAAGAAAAAAATATCTTGAAAAATAGTTTCAAATTGAAAACATGGTAAATGTTGATTAATTTCTATTATTGTATATAATATATACGAGAAAACTTTATTAAGTATTGATAGAAAATTTCAATCGGAGATAAACATGGTACTTATTCCAATCCTAAATCATTATTCCTCCCTCACGAAAAGTGAAAAGGTGATTGCTGACTTTATTATCGCCAATCCGATACTGGCTTTCAGCCTGAATGCCAATGAATTGGCGATTGAAACAAAGACATCTCCGGCTACTGTTGGAAGGTTTTCCCGAAAACTCGGCTTTGATAGTTTCGTTGATGCAAAAATCCAGATGACTGGGATGATCAGCGTACAGACTGCTCGAAATACCCAAAGCAAGAGCATTTTCATTGAAAAAAACGATAGTTATAAAAACTGTGCAAAGAAGCTCATGACGCAAATCAATGATGTATGCCTCAGTACAATGGATCAGATGAATTACGATGGTCTGGAAAAAGCTGTTGCACATCTGCTCTCTTCTGCGAACATCTATATTGTCGGAATTGGGGCTTCCTCGATGATCGCCCAAGACTTGTATCTCAAGCTGGTGCGTTTGAATAAGAGAGTGCATTATTCTCTGGACTACCACGTAAATGTTCTCTCCACCATGGCAGCAACTTCTGATGATGTTCTCATTCTTTTCTCCTACTCGGGGGAATCGAAGGTTATTGTAAAGTCTCTTCAAAATGCAAAGAAGCATGGTGTTCCAACCATTGGCATTTCAGGTTCGGTAAACTCAACACTCGCCAAAGAGTCGGATATATTTCTTCGGAGTCCTGCTCTTGAACAGACTGCAAGAATTGGTGCTGTGAGTTCGCACTATTCACAGCAGTTTGTTGCGGATTTGATATTCCTTGGGTTGTTGACCCATCTGTATGATGAAGCTGATGAAATGATATCCAGGGCGGAAAGCACACTGGAGCAACTACGATGATGACATTAAGCAATGATAGATTGAAGGTCTCAATCGCTGATCCTGAAGACTATTGTGGTACTCGGTTCGACCATACCCTGACGGTGAAACAGGTAGAATTGGATGGGAAGCATACATTCCTTGGCCATGAAGAGACCCCTGCCGGTATTGGAACCGGGGGATTTGGGCTTCATTGCGGATGGCTATGGAGAAATCCGATCACCCATCAAGTGGGATATCCGATTCCAGGAATCGGCATTCTTACCCTTGCTGAACACCAGGAGTACTCCATACGGGAGAACTTTCCCTTCATCCCGGCTCTCCGTTCGGTAGTTGTTAGGTCGGAGACTCAGTATAGCATCGAATCGATCATTCCTGATGTTTGCAGGGTTGTTCGAGCACTTGATCTTTCGGGAAACACAATAACGCTTTCCACCAAGATCTCAAACCTCTCGACCGATGTCTTTGATATCGAAGAATATTGTCATAATTTCATACAGTTTGATGGATATCCCATTGATCACCATGTGCAGGTGGCTTTTAGCGGTCCACTCCTACATTCTGTAGTAAGAGGTGAACTGAAGATCGGTTCTCATTGGTATGAGCCCGTTACGTTTGATACAACACTAGGGACAATCGCGCTTGCTTGTGAAAAGCAGGAGGTGAGTGAGTATCCTCATACGGTAACGATTTTTGACCAGCGGACAGGAACCTATGTATCAATCCACGATGGGTTCAGCGCTTTACGGGGGTATCAGTGGATATCAGAGTATTGTATCTGTCCTGAATCATTCCATCAGATGACCATACATCCACAGCAAGAAGAGCGGTTCTTCAGAAAATTTTCTTTTGGTACGCAATACCTATCGGTATAGATCTAACAAATGGCATGGATGTGGAGTGCCGTTCAGAAAAGGTTATGGCTCCGGGTAGAAGGATACCGAGTATGATTATCTGGTGTGTAGCCGTAGAAAGCGCAGGGACAGGAAGCAGCGTAGCAGCACCAACCGTTCAATCAAGGTCGATCGGCTTCTGAAAATCCTCTCGGATACTCTCGGATCGACCTGGCGGTTGATTGAGGAATTTGACTCCGATGCCTTGGTAGACGCGGTTGATAGGGTGGTCATCAAGCCTGATGGTATCGAGGTGGTGATGAAGTATCAGCAGGTGGCGAATTCATGATCTGCTTCAAGGATGTGGTGAGGTTGTCAGATTGACGACAACAATGCCTGGGCTTGTTCGAAGGCATCCCGGCGAATCAGACATATCGGTACTAGTTACAACGTCTATAATTTTTACTGGAATCGCTGACTGGGGCTTCAAAGACCACCACACCATGATTTCTTATGTCGATTTTCTTATCAGTGCTAAATCCCTTCGAGGTTCGTCAGCATTTTTCTCCCGCTGGCTGAAATATACCATCCTTTGTTCTCTCGCTTATCTCTTAAAAACCTCATTTGGCGACGCTATTCAGCCTTTTTGGCCGATTTCTCTTTCCGTAAGTCCGAAAGTCAGGAAAGAGTCCTTGAAACTAGCAGAAAGAGGCCTTCAGGGCTGATGCTTCCTGAAGCAATCGTGCTGCTGCCCTTCCTTTGATTGATGTAAGTACCTTCAAGTATGGCTACGGTGTTCTGGATCCTTGGCAACAACGCAATCAGATATCCCTTGACGATGAAGATGTCCATACTGGATTGGTCGATTGACTTGTCTTATACATAATGTATAATGGGAGATGCCGAAGTGCCAAAACCACAACCGGAATACGATATCAAGGATTTTCTTCGGGCATGCAAGGGTAATGGGCGTCAACCATCGAACGTGGTGCTCATGGGAGGAGTTCTTGAAACAGCAGCAAGCCATTTCTCTCTCAAGACAAAGGAAGCCATTCTTGCATTCATCAATGCAGGAGGTTTGGAAGATCTTGAATTTGTCAATTCGATTGAGTATAGACGCAGTTTTGAGGTACCTCCTCCGATTTGCGATGCCTATCATTTCAAGTCAGGATTTTCCGTCGGCTATATCTCCTTCTTTTTCAGTGAGTCGAACAGGAAGTGGATTATCAAATCGTTTCATCGTGATGATGCATGCGGGCCTACAATAATGGAATTCGCGTTAAGGAAGGCAGGATTGCTGCCTGCTTGTTTGGAAGGAAGTAAGTGAGTATGGAAAAAGTCATATGTTCATATTGTGGCAAGGACACTGTATCAATAAAGGATCATGAGATTGAGATCAGCGAACCCTATGCTGAATCCTCCACAGTCAAGATACAAGAAAGAGTATGCAGCCATTGTGGATTTTCCGAGGATGATGGCAGCAATGATCTCGTGATTCAGAAAGAGCTTGCAGCGCTCAAACGAGTCTCGATGGTGAACGTGCTTGACGAGCTCAATGCCATGGGTCACACGACTGCATCCATGGAACGCGCCTTGGGGCTGCCCGCTCGGACTATTGCAAGGTGGAAGAATGAGCGATCCATGTCTCCCTCGGCAGCAGCACTCGCATTGATGAGGATGATTCGGACCTTCCCGTGGCTGCTTGCTGTCGCAGACATGCACTTTGAAGGCGAAGCAGCCAGGAATATTCTTCTTCAGCATGCAGCAAAAGAACTTGAGGATATCCGTTTTGAGCACCCGGATGTTTTGTAGTGACCGATATCTCCAAACCATTTTGAATACTTGTGAAGGACCTGTTCAAGGGCTATGAGTGAAACCGTATTCCTAAGCAGGACCGGCTCATGCTGTTCCTCAGCTATATCGGCACCCAAGACTGTAAGGTGACAGTTGCCGATAAGGGACCTTCGGGACAGCAGAGATACCTGAAGCATTGACCAAAGGGATTGCCGGTTGGCTCTATGGAACGACTCTGGTGATTAAGCACTGCAGCAGGTGTTGTTCTCAAGACGTCTCCAACATTCAGACATTCATCACATGACACCATGTGAAAATCATTACCCCGCCTATGATAGGAGTCTACAGCTTTGACTTCAATCGACCATTCATGCAGGTTTTCTACTTTTCTTTCTTGATTGCTGAAGCAACTTCTCTTTTGTTCTTCCTTTGGTGGGTAGCTAGGAGGATTGTTATGGCCACAGTGATCAGGAGCTTGGGAATTACGGGCATCAGCGGGTACCTGCTTGCAGTGGAAATGGCGATCATCGCAGGCCTTCAGACAACCACCATCGTCGGATTGGGGGACAGTGCCATCAAGGTGGCTAAGGACAGGCTGCTCTCTGAGAAGCACCAGACGGAGAAGAGAACCATGCTCGTTGCAGGTTCTTCTTCCTCGCTGGTACGCGACCTTCGCTCTGAGTTTGTTCAGCTCGCCATTGCAGACGGCCATGCCTTGAAGGACATCGCGTCCTTTCTGCATGTCAGCCATGAGACGGTGAGAAGAATTGGAAAGGGAAGGTGAAATCTGTATGTGGCCAGCCCCTCCAAGGAGGCTTTCCTCTCCAGTTGTCTTTGGATGAAATTTCAGGTACAGTCTCCCTATCATGGAAACCATCGGTGACGGGGATTTCTCCGTTTGCATCGTCCGCCTTTCTCCCTTCAACGATATTGAACGCTCCAGTCCCCATCTTTTCCTTTACCACGAGTGCCGTGCCGTCCTCCCGGCTGCTTCCATCGATTTCGCTTGGTTCCCCACCTCGCGTGAACGGCAACTCCACGAGGGTGATCATGACTGTTGGATCACCTCAGTCTTCACCAAGCGTCCGTTGGCACAGTTCGACCTGCTCCTCATCTCCAACGCATATGCGCTTGAGCTGGTCAATCTTCCCTACCTGCTTGCACATGCCGGTATTGCCCTGTCTGCTTCAGAGCGCCGACAGGCAAAATCCAAACCACTGATTATCTTGGGAGGGTCGAATTCACTGGCATCCCAAAGCCTTGCATTCAGCGACAATGACGCCCTAGTCGACGCCATCCATTTCGGAGAGGGGGAGATGTTGGTCTCTGCATTGGTCGCAGCCCTTGCGACAAGGCCGTGTGCGGAGCGTCGCACTGCACTGGAGGAACATGCTGCTTCGGTCGACGGCTTGGTGGTATTCACAAGCACCCGGACCCCCGGTCGGGTTGTAAAGGCCGTCTACCGATCGATGGACTGTTATCCAATCAGATGTGCCGACAACCCACCGTTGTTCGATTCTGATGAAGCCTCGACGATTCGGTTGCAAATTGCGGCCGGGTGTCCCTCTTTTTGCACGTTCTGCTTTGAAGGATGGGAACGCAAGCCATACCGGGAAGTGCCCTTTCGGAAGCTGGTGGAAAATGCATTGCTCCTGAAACAGACCACCGGTGCCGATTCGGTCGAGTTGACTTCGTTCAACTTCAATACCCACTCAGATATCGTCGCCTTGATTGTTGAATTACAGCGGTATTTCAAACAGGTTGATTTCATGAGCCAACGGGCGGACGTTTTGGCCGTCATGCCTGCTTTAGTCAATTTTGAGGTGGCAGCCGGCAAACGGGTGTTCACCGTCGGCATCGAGGGCATCAGCGAGCGCATGCGTGCCTACTACCACAAGGAATTGAGTCGCGACCAGATCATGGGAGCGATTGAAGCGATTATACAAGCCAAAGCGAAGGAAATTAAACTCTTTTTCATTTTGAGCGGGAACGAGGACTCCGTCGATGGTGAGGAATTCAGGCGCTTGTTGATCTCGATCGATTCCTTGCGTTCACACCATGGCAGCCATACCCGTATCGTTTGCTCATTCGGACTGTTGGTGCGCATGCCATTCACTCCGTTGCGCTATGAACGGTTGCTGCTCGACAGGGCACAATGGGAACAGTCGTTGCAAGCCGTGCAGCAGGCAGTCCAGTCGGCCCGTTTTGAATTCCGCTTGGCCGAGCAATTTGACGAGTACTTCATTTCACAGACGCTGGTGATGACTCCTTATCCCATCGCTCCTGCTTTAGTGGCCATGGCCGAGAACGGCTATGTCTACGATTGCAAATTCCCCAAAGGAGCTTGGCAGTTCTTCTCTTCATTGTTGGGACGACAGGGCTGGCTGCCCGGCTCATTCACCCAACCCAAGGACCGGCATGCTCGATTTGCCTTCGATTTCCTCGATACCGGCATCGACAGTGGGTTTCTGTACAACCGCTTCATCGATGCCCAAAACCATGTCCAACAAAGCTCGTGCATGCCCGTCTTGCATGAAATGAAGCACTGCTCGGCTTGCGGTGCTTGCTCTAACGCAACTGAACGGCAATTTCTTACCGGGCATGCCATCAAGGCTCCCACAAAGGCCGACATGGAAACTGTCGAAGCATTGCGTAAAGCCAAAGCTGCAATGAAACCGCTGTATATCCGCTTCACCATGCCGTTATCATTGCGTACAGCCAAGGCTGCAACCCGCTCTTCCTACATCATGAGGACATTGGCTGAACGCCTCCCAGGGGCAGCGACATCGATCATGCAGGTCCAGGATGTCCTGTTCGGTTCACCCGAATGGCAGGATCGGATGATCGCGTGGTATGGACGGACCGCCATTGCAGTCTATCCATTGCCGATGGCAGACCGGGAAGCACTGCAAAAGGACTTGCAAGCAATCGGTTACACGGTCTTGTCACGTGAGCAGGCCATCGGGTCGCGTTATGCCGTGTGCATCGAGCCGGTCGCAGGCAAACACCTCACTATGGTCATGATGGAACGCTCGATTGAGAAATTACTGGATCAACGCTTTCTGCCGGCCTCGCTGGTATGGCGAGGCAACGATGCCGTTTCCAACTTTTCTGAAAAAGCCCGTAAGAAGAGGGAAATCTTCGAGGCGACCATACGGACGGATATCGACGGGAAGGTTTTAGTTGAGCTCCAAGGCAGTGCGAAATTGGACCTTTCTCCGCTGGCTAAAGCGACAAGCGGGCTTCCCGAAGATTCGATAACCGCTTGTATGCGGTTCATCGATGACTCAGAGAAACGATGATCCGAAGGAAACCCAACATTGTTACTTTGTTGGGCTTCCTTTTGCCTTACCATCAAGAATTACTTGATTGTACCTAACCCAGAAGCAAGCAAGCTGTTTTTGTTTGCAGCTCAGGAGCAAATATTGCCCACTTGGCTGGCTGCGAGGTATAGAAGGCATGCTTTAGATAATTCAATAAACGAAATCCTGAAAAAGATCCATCTTAAGAAGATTGTAGACAGGTATAGTAAGCCCCTAAAGGTGGCGTTGATTAAGTCAATATACAATAAGGAATTGCAAAATTATGAATTGTTCCTATACTTTGTATTTGATTCCGACTGTGATGATTGTGATGAGAGAATGGAGGAGTTTTCCAAGCAGTTCGAGGACCTTCTGAATACACATAAGAATTGTCTTATTACTCCATATTATGTACGGGATGATGATATTAGTCTTTATGAAGTAGAGCATGCTGTTGTCTTATATTTTGATTATCTGAGTTTTGATTAGTCCAATACTTGATTCTCCCTATTTGATAATTCTATGCCACCGCTTGAAGGCTTCTTTTGCATCATTAAGTGAGATACTATTTCTGCCATTTGGATTGTCCGGATTATTGTTTTGAAAGGGATCATCAATCCATTGGCATCTGGAACAAGTCAAATATTCTGAATCGAGTGGAATAGTATAGGACCCACAACAACAACAGGGACGAAAGGCGATCGGGTTTGTCCTTTGGTGATGCTCCGCTCTTTGACTCTGGACTTGAGCAATGATTTCTTTAAGCCTTTCCTCTTCAAAATCAAAATTACCCTGATTTGAAGCTAAATTCCTAATTCTGGGGCCTCTTCCACCCATTTGTTCTTCTCCTTCTTGGGAAATTTTTCGCAATCAATATAAATTGTGTTACTTTCCATTTCATTGAACGGCATGCCGAAACACAAGACGTATTGTGGTTCAATCTGTTTCATCATTTCTTGGTAACCTGACAAAAAGGCGCTTGAATATTCCTTACAGCCAATGGTAGAAATTGCGACTATCGATCCTTTATCCACGCCTTGAAAACAAAATTCAAAGCTATCCTCATCTCCCCAAGTAATTGTTGGAAAAACCGAGAGCCCCAGCTTTTGCCAGTATGCTCCGCACCAACGATTCTTGAACGTATTCAATAGCTGTACAGAACGGGGATAGTCTGCATAAAGGCTGAAATCAGGTGAGAGTACATGTGAATAGTAGGCCAATTTTCTTAGATGTCTTTCAGGGTATTTGTAGACAGATTCAAATTTATAATCATCAATAAAGAAGTGGACAATCTTTTGGGAGTTTGGAATTTTTTGGGGATTGGCATTGTCGAAGGGAATGACTCCGAGATCATTAAGCGAAGGAAGGGTATTTCTTTTAACATGAGGCAACTCCCAAGAACCGACACAGTCATTCAGGAATTCAATGACATACAGAATTTGTTTGTAATCAATCAGTTTACGGTCCATGTGAAGTCTCCTGTAAATCACATTGTTTAGTCTACTCTTTGTTCATAATACAAGGAGGAATAAAACTTTTATGTATATGGAACGAATTCCACACTTGACTCAAAATGCAGATCCCTCAGCGATTCCAACACATTGGATAAGCTGATTTTTGAGAATAATGGCAATGATAACAGCGTATGCGGGGTCTTTGTGGTTGAACGCTCAATGATGCCAAATAAGACTGCTACTTTTGGTTTCGTAGCCAGAAGCTCTGTATACTGCTCAATACGATCTGGTGTTCCATTCCTGATAATTTCTTCCCTCAGGCGATTTGTTGTCTCGGAATCTTTACTATACATTCTGGCTGATGCCAATCCTTGGTTGAATAAGTGGCTTAAGTTGCTCGAGGCTCGAAAAATTTTATTATGTATGAAATATAAGGTCTCCCCAGAAATAAAGAGCACGTCACATGGTTCAATTTGAGTCTGCCCCGGAGGGCTTATATTCCCTAAATCCAAGCAGATTCCTCCTAAACATTCAGCCAACCTTGTATTATAGTCATTCTCATTTTGGATTTGCCCGTCATAATTGTATGGCGGTAGTGAGAATGGTAGCTCCTGTGCAGATATCAGACTTCCTAAGCCAGAATCCAGTTTCTGGAGAAAATCTTGACTAACCTCATACCAGTTTCCTTCAACAAGAAAATATCGGTGTTGGGAATCTCCGGAGAGCATAGTGTCATAGGTAATGCATGAGTACAGCTTGAACGAATTAACTTTTGGAGAGTCCTCAGATTCTTTCACTTGTATTTTGCATTGTTTCAGAGTATCGATGGTTAATCCCTTATGATTCTGAAGCTGAGATAGTACATTCTCTGCAGTAAATTCATTGATGCTAAAAAAATCTGAAGAAAGTGATGTCAGTCTCCAAATCCACTCGAATTGATCAATGATGTCAGGTAAATCAAGTTGTATGGAGGACCAATCTTCAGCCAATGATGCTTCCAGCATTTCATTAAGGGTATCAATCAAATCAGAGTTCATGAGTTGTACGATGTTGTTGAACTGTGGGAAGTGTTTCTTATAATCCAGCGATTTACTTCGTTCAAGGAGCTTTGTTAGGTAGGTATCAAACTGGTTAGGATTGATTATGGCATTGATCTTTAGTGCTTTTGCAGATCCTCCGGATATTGAGGAGAATAGTGAGGCATATTCATCAAATACTTTTCCTGCCAAATCTCGAACGATTGAGGTTGAATATTGATTAAAGTGAGGTAGATGAATCAAGGAAGTCCCGGAACTTTTTTGGGTAAGTTGACGCAACGATTCATCGGGCTGAAACACTTTGGTAGTTGTTATCTTGCCTGGGTCCAATACATTCAGAACCGCATAGAAAGGGAATTGTGTTTCAATGAATTCATTTTTTAAATACCTATCGCTATACCCTTGAGATATTGCAAACCAACGATCATTACAAGGAATAAAAACAATGGCATTGGGATAGCTATGACTAACATTACCCTCAATCTTCCAGTATTCTTGCCACCATGTTTTTTCTTTTTTCCCCTCGGATTGCCAAGAGAATGCAACAGTATTTTCCGGAGCATCCGGTGGATATGTTTTTTTAATATTGTCTACACATTGCTCTTCTATTTCTTCTTCGATTATTTCTGGTGTAATGCCTTCTTTAAGCAACCAAATCAAAAAAGTATGTTGCTTTTCCTCAACATTCTTTTTGGTCATAATCTTCTCCCAAACTCTCCGTTCAGCAGATTGACTATGGGTGTAGAATATTTGGTGGAGAGCAATGTCTATATTAAGCTAAATCTCAGATGGTGATTTGTAAATATAGCATATATCATAATTAAGCAATAATTCCAAAAAAATTATAAAGATGACGCATGCTCGTCATATAATCTTATGTATGACAGATTTGCATCATTTTTTGTCCAGCAAGCTTTGTTCATTGAATGCATGAAAGTTGATACTGGGAATAACATCGATTTCTTCTGCTGATTTGCAAGAATAGACAGACTTGACCCAAAAAGCCTTTCTCAACGCACCTCAAACGACACGATTATCGGTACCAGTTAAGAAATTCACATCGTCCACAGGAATCGCTAAACGGGGCCTTCAGAGCATGATTTTTAGAAAACCGGTACCGTGTACCCTGTCCACAAAATCCACAGCAGCGGGTTTGAATCCTTTTTTGAGAGTATGTCATTATGGATGACCCCAAGATCATCGCTAAGCTTTGCAGCATAATCAGCCCACTCCCTAAACGGTCTTGCCTCACCAAACCCTGTTACTATTTTCTCTGTATTAGCTTCTGCTTTTCCTAATCGCTGTATCATACCCAATCCATTTTCTTTTTTCTCAATTGACTGGGGGAGCTACTTTTCTCTTCAAACGTATGCATTCCCATGTAATAGGCCTCATTTTGTCTCCAGAAGCGTCCATTTAAACCAAATTGTACTCATCAGGCCAATTCCTGATTTGTTATGTAGCCCAACCTTTATTAACTTCATTTTGTCTGCTCTCTTATTCTATTAAGGACTTCACACTCAGTAATGTTGTACTTGATGAACAAAGCTTTCAATTCTCGCTTAATTCTCATTTCGTCTGCTTTCGTCAATTTATAGAAGGGGCTGAGTACTGTCCCCGCTGCAATACCGGCCCAGTTAAGCATGGCTTTCATGTAATCAAAGAAATGATTGGCCAGTACATAATAAATTACGGCGTTAGCCTTGGTTTGAGCATCTCGGGCTCTTTGGATATCACTCTCACGAACAGCCATCCAGATAATCTGGAATAGTTCAGGAATTATATTATAGAATGAGCCAATAATTCCATCAGCTCCAAATACAAACCCGCTCAAAGCCATTTCATCAGCGCCTGAAAATACTGAAAAATCCGGACTGATCTCATCCTTAATCCGTAAAATCTCATGATGGGTGGTTGCCGTATATTTTATCCCCTTCACTTGGTCTATCTTGCTTAATGCTTTGATAGTGTTGAAGTCCACCATCCAGCTAGAGCAACATTGTAGACAATCATTAGGAGGTCAACAGCAGAACTTACATCACTGTAATACTGCACTATTTCATTTGGGGTGAACTCCCAATAAAAAGGAGGGACAGATGAGATTGCAGTAATCCCGCATCGTTCAGCGTGCTTTGCCTCGATATTGGTGCCCATTGCATAAGGTCTTCAGCTTCCATAACAACAGTGTTTAATCATTTAGCGAGGGTTTTAGGTTATTCTTAGAAATATTTCATTGTGACGTTGTTTTCCTCTCAATGAGAGATGGTTGGATTAAATGGTGAAAAATCGACTCAGGCTTTTTTAATTGTTTTAGTAGGCTCTGTGCAGCCATTTCACCTGTCTCTGTGATTGATTGACTTATAGTGGTCAAAGGTATACGGCAAAGCTCACTGATTCGAATGTTGTCATATCCTATAACTGATACTTGTTCAGGTATCCGGATGCCCATATCAACAAGTCGATTAGTGATTCCTATTCCTACGTTGTCATTGGTGACAAAAAGTGTAGTTTTCTTACGGTCAATCTGATTCATTGTGATAAGTTGAGGAACAAGGTGGTAACCATCCTCTTGTGTTTTTACCTGTGAATACCGAATTATTGATTCAGGAGAAGAGATGGTGCGGAAGAAGCCTTCAAGGCGATGTTCGATGGATTGGTGGTCGAATCCAGTAATTACAATAATTTGTTCACTTGGATATGTATTGAGAAACTGAGCAGCAATGCGTCCTCCTTCAAGGTTATTACAGCAGACATAAGAAATAGAGGGGTCTTTTGGGATGCTGTTAATCACGACAAATGGTATTCCTGCCTCTTTGAGGAGTGATAGAGCTATGCCGTTTTCGCTGATCGGAGCAATAAGAACTCCTTGTACACGGTTGCTTATAAGCGATCGGACAAGTTGAATCTCTCGTTCTTCAATCCAGCGTGAACTAGACAAGAGCATCGAATACCCATTAGGTGATAGGATGTGGTCGATTCCTTCAGCTATTTCAATGAAGAAAAAGTTTGAGAGTTCGTCAATGACTACGCCAATTGTCTTGGTTGGACTACCTGCAAGTCCTTGAGCAAGAAGGTTGGGTGTATATGAATACTTTTCCATAACCGCACGGACTCGCTCTTGCGTACGCTGTGAGACAATCTCCGGGTGGCTGATAACGCGGGAGACCGTAGCCTTGCTTACTCCTGCCTCTTGGGCTATATCATCTATCGTCTTCTGTTTCATTTACAAGTACATTAGGCTTACTCTTTCAAGCTGTCAATAAACTTATGAATGGTAATTTTTGAATCGTGTACGACTATCACTTGAGTCAGACTTATTGGAAAACTATTGGTTGACAACTGGAATTTCATGGCTTACCCTTAGCTTAGAGAAAAATGTAAGCGGTTACATTTTGCTTTTAGATTATTCTATTAGGAGCATGAATTGTTTGTGAGTAGAGAATTGGAAGGGAAAATCGATATTCGCCGAGTTGTCAATCGAAATTCAGGACGTCCTATTTCCATTGCAATAATTGGTGACCTTTGTTTGGATTTGGCCTATCAAGTCACAACAGAACAAGCGGAGATATCGGTAGAAACAGGATTGCAAACATACTCTGTTCTTGATACTAAGCCTGAGCTCGGTGGTGCATGTAATGTTGCTGTCAACTGTAAAATACTTGGAGCTGATTCTGTTGATATCTACGGGATTGCCGGCAAAGACTTTTTTGGGGATTTGCTTATATCCTTATTAGTTAAGCAAGGGATTGGGATAGAAGGTATTGTACACCAGGAGACAGATTGGGCTACCCATGTATACCACAAGGTGTTTGAGAAAGGAATAGAACATCCACGATTCGATAGTGGGAATTTTAATGAACCTGCTGAGGAGTCGATTCATCATCTGTTTGAAGTGCTCGCCAAAAAGTTGTCGGGATATGATGCAGTCATTATCAATGAACAAGTCCCGCATGGACTTCATAACAAAGTTTTCCAACAGAGGCTCAATGCCTTAATTGATGACTCTTGCTATTCAATAAACACTCGTTGGTTTGCAGATTGCAGAAAGCTAAATAATGTATATAGAAATACAATACATAAACTTAACGAGCAGGAAGGCCGGCTCCTCTATGGAACTCCTTGTTTGTTGAATAGAAAAGATCTAGCTCTGTGGTTGTCAAGGTTCTTTGAAAAGCCGGTTGTACTAACACTTGGATCTGATGGTGCTATAGCTGTAGATGATACGAATGATGGAAATAAAATTGTTCAGGAATTTAAAGGAATACATTTTTCAGGACAAATTGATTCCGTCGGAGCTGGCGATGCTTTTCTGGCTGGACTAGTTGTATCTCAAGCTTGGGGTGCGAATTTGTCTGAGGCTGCATATATTGGCAACCTATGTGCAGGGGTTTCTTTAAAGGTTCTCTATAAGTGCGGACATCCTACCATTGAAGAAGTGATTGCTTTGGATGAAACAGCTGATTGGCGATACCATCCGGAGATTGCAGATGATGAGAGAAAGGCACATTACTTGAATGATACTCTTTTGGAAATTGTCGTTCCTTCACATATGAGTCACTTCCCTACAGTGGCAATTTTTGATCACGATGGAACTATTTCTACACTGCGGCAAGGATGGGAAGCTGTGATGGAGCAGAGCATGCTAGCTGCAATCACAGGGGATGCATATGATTCATTGCCAAGTCAGCGCATTCAATCCCTGAAGGAAGATATTCATGAATTCATTGACCGGACAACGGGGATACAAACCATTGAACAAATGTATTATCTTGTTGAATTGGTCCACCACTATGGATTCGTTCCTCAAGAGCAAATACTTTCGGCAGAAAAATATAAGAGTTTGTATAATAAACAATTACTATTGATGGTTGCAAAAAAAATTGAAGAAGTGAAAGCAGGGCGCCTTGATGCTTCTGATTTGACTGTCAAGGGCTCAATTAGTTTTTTACACTATTTGGCAGCACATGGTACAAAACTCTATTTGGCGAGTGGAACCGATGTTGAGGATGTCAAGCAAGAAGCTGCTCTTTTAGGATATGCAGATTATTTTGAAGGAAGAATTTTTGGTTCTATTGGTGATGTTAAGAATGACCCTAAACGGTTGGTGATTCAGCAAATCATCAATACACAGGTTACGGGAAAACCTGAATCATGTGTTGTGTTCGGTGACGGACCAGTGGAGATGCGAGAAGCAAAACGTAATGGTTTGCTGGCTGTCGGAATACTGAGTGATGAAATTCGACGGTATGGGTTGAACATGAAGAAGAGGAGCCGACTGATATTGGGTGGGGCAGACCTCCTCATTCCAGATTTTTCTCATACTTCAATTCTGGCCGAGTATCTTGGTTGGGAGGTATTGCAATGAGTGAAATATCGGCTTTTCGAAAATATCTTCACTCGAAACACAAATTATTTGATCGAAATCAGATGACATACTATCCTTTGTCATCACGTAAAAATAAAGTTGCCATTGAATCTTCTTGTGTTGATCCACTAACCGATACTATTAATGTCTCTAAAGAGTTACAACAAACAACTGCTCAAATCGCAGATGAGATTGAAAGAGCACGGAATCGTGGCTCATCCGTTATGTGTGCATTCGGAGCACATACTATAAAAAACGGGATTGGACAGCTCCTAGGAAAACTTGCACAACAAGGATGGATATCCCATTTGGCCACCAATGGAGCAGGCGTCATTCATGACTGGGAATTTGCATATTTCGGACAAAGTAGTGAAGATGTTCGAACAAATGTACAAGAAGGGAAATTCGGGACGTGGCAAGAAACAGGGCTTTACATAAATTTAGCATTGGCTATTGGGGCGTATGAAGGTCTGGGATATGGAGAATCAATTGGAGCTATGATTGTCCATAATGGATTGGAAATCCCAACTCGTTCCGATCTTCAAAAAATTGCTAATTCACCAGAAGATGCAATAGATAAACGAGCAAGTGCATTGGATCTTCTTGGCTTGATAAGTGAACTGGATGAGTCACTTTTTGGGACTTTCCTGCAGATTAAGCACCCCTATTCTAAATACAGTGCTCAAGCAATGGCATGGGAAGCGGATGTACCCTTCACGAGTCATCCTATGTTTGGCCATGACATTATCTATACACACAAGGCGAATCGAGGATCTGTTATCGGAAGGACTGCAGAACGTGATTTCCTTTCCTATGTGCACAGCGTCGCAAATTTGGAAGGTGGAGTGTATTTATCTGTTGGATCTGCAGTTATGTCTCCAATGATATTTGAAAAATCTCTTTCAATGGTAAGAAATTGTGGAAAGCAAGTCACTGATTGTGCAATTCACGTAGTTGATTTGCAGAAAGAGAGTTGGGATTGGTCGTTAGGAGAACCTCCGGTCGATAACCCTGCATATTATCTACGGTTCATGAAGACTTTCAGCAGAATGGGATGCAATGCCTCCTATGTATGCTCTGACAATCATGCATTCTTTGTAAGTCTCTATCGTGAATTGAATAAAAGGAGTTGAACCAATGAGTATTGTAGGTGAAGTGAATCAATGGAAAAAGGAGATGGAACGTCATCTTCATAATGAATTGCTTCCATTCTGGCTCGATCGTGTCTGGGATTCAGAAAATGGAGGATATCTTACTCAATGGAATGCTGAAGGTAAAGACTCGGGGGTAGATGAGAAGTCATTGCTCGCTCACATGCGTACTATTTATTCCCTTTCGCTGGCATGTAGCCATAATCACGATTTGGATGGTCGTTGTGCAAGTTTGGCAAAAAAAGGAGTTCTCTTTGCGATTGAGAATTATTGGGACCCTGTTCATAAAGGTTTTTACTGGTTGTTCAATCGGAAAAATGAAGTTTTGATTGATAAAAAGATTGTCTATGGGCATTCATTTGCAATCTATGCGCTTAGTACCTATGCGACAACCTTTGATGATCCTATTGCTTTGGATTATGCCGAAAAGTGTTTTGATTTACTACAAATTTATGCGGCAGAGACTTCTTTCGGTGGCTATTGGGAAATGTTTGAGCGTGACTGGACTCTGTCTGCCGGTGGTAGTGGAGGAGGAGATCGAAAAACGCTTGATGTCCATATGCATCTCATGGAGGCATTAACTGCTTTATATAAAGCAAGTGGAAAAGACATTCACCGGAGAAAACTAGAAGAAATCATAGATCTTATTAATGTAAAAATTCTTCATCCCATTCATAAAACCGGAGTTCCACAATTTTATTGTGATTGGACAATAGCTCCACAAATAAAATTTGATGTTATTTGGGGTTGGGATAGGTTCGCAAATGAATCAGGGGAAAAACCCAATGCATTGGATAATACTTCCTATGGACACAATGTAGAGTTTTTCTGGTTGCTAAGCGATGCCTTACGGATCCTGGGAAAATCAATTGATCCATACAAACCGATGTTTGAAAAAATCTTAAACCATGCTGTCTCGTTTGGTGTTGACCGAAAGTATGGTGGTGTATATGTGGAAGGATCGTTGGATGGAAGCGTTGTGTATGATGATTGCAAGGAATTTTGGCAACAAGCAGAATTTTTGATTGGAATGCTCGATGCATACCTTGCTTTCGGGGATGAGAAGTTCTTGGATGCTTATGGGAATGTACACAAATTTGTTTTCGAGCGAATGATTAACCACGACTTGGGTGAGTGGCTCGCTTTGTTGCAGAGAGATGGTACGCCTATTTGGACTCATATGAGTCATTCATGGAAGGTGAATTACCATACTATACGTGCCGCTACGCTAAGCTTGCAGAGGATGGACCAGATACTGATACGTTTGCAATGACTTCGTTGAAGTCTAGATCATAGAAAAGGAGAAAAGCTATGAAAAAGAAAATCATGGTAGGGTTGTTGATTACCTTGATGGCAACATCAATGGTATTCGCTCAGGGTGCTGCAGAGGCAAAAGCAAAAAGCAATACTCTGGAGATTTTCAGTTGGTGGACTGCTGGTGGAGAGGCTGATGGATTGGATGCGATGTATAAGGAGTTTTATCGTCAGTATCCAGGCATCGAAATTATTAATGCCACCGTTGCTGGAGGGGCAGGAACCAATGCAAAGGCTGTGCTTGCTACTCGTATGCAGGGAGGCAATCCCCCCGATTCGTTCCAAGTTCATGCTGGACACGAGCTGATTGATACGTGGGTTGTTTCTGGATTCATGGAACCCATCACTTTCATTTTGAAAGATGCAGGATACATGGATAAGTTTCCTCAGGGTGTAATCGATATCATCTCCTACGAAGGTGAGGTCTATAGCATCCCCGTTAATATCCACCGTTCAAATGTAATGTGGTATAGTCCTAAGTTGTTTAAGCAATTTAATTTGCAGCCACCAAAAACTATGGATGACTTTTTCCGTGTTGCAGAGGTGTTTAAGTCAAATGGTATTCCTGCTCTTGCTCTTGGTGATAATGAGATTTGGGCGGCAACCCACCTTCTTGAAAGCGTTATTCTCGCACACACTGGTGCAGATAAATACAATGCGCTTTGGGAAGGTAAGGTACAGTGGAATGATTCCCAGATTCGTAGTGCATTGAATGCTTTTGCTAAGATGATGGGCTATATCAACCGAGACCATGCTGCGCTCGCCAACATGGATGCTGCTGGGTATGTAGCTGAAGGTAAAGCTGCGATGAATGTGATGGGTGACTGGGCTGCAGGGTATTATTACTCCCAGGGATTCAAGCAGGGCGAGGATTGGGATTGGGCTCCTGCTCCAGGAACCTCAGGGAACTTCATAATGCTCAGTGATTCCTTTGGTTTGCCGAAAAATGCACCTAACCGTGAGAATGTCATTAAATGGCTGACCCTTTGTGCATCACAAGAAGGACAAGATGCTTTTAACCCAATCAAGGGCTCGATTCCAGCTCGTATCGATGGTGATCGTTCCAAATACGATCGTTATCTGAATGCAGCTATGGATGATTTTGCATCAAACGCAATTGTTCCAAGTGTTGCTCATGGCGCTGCTATTTCTGAACCTTGGCTTACAAGAATCAATGACATTATGAGCGTTTTCGTAACTGATCTTAATGTTGATAAGGCAATCACCGAGTTCCAGGCTGCTGCCAATAGGTATGCACCCAAGTAAACTTAGCTTGCGTCTTGAGGTGCCTTGCTATACGCTTATGTATAGCAAGGCACCATAATAGTTTGAAAAGGTATGCGATTCCATTAAAAGAGGCGTAGCATATAATCATTTGGTTGTGGATTAGTATCTACAATCATATACAATTCATAGGATAGTGGATGTATGTACTGTGCAAAAAAAGACCGCAGACTAGCTGTTTTGATACTATTACCCATGCTTCTTTTATTATTCATTTTTGTCTACGGTTTCATTGCATGGTCACTTAGGATATCTTTCACTGATTGGAACAGTATTATCCCAAACATGACTTCTGTCGGATTTGAGAATTATGCAAGATTGTTTGAATCCCAAAGGTTTCAGACTGATATTCGGAATACCATCTTCTTCACGCTGTTTTTTCTTGTTATTTGTATTGTGGGCGGTTTCTTTCTCAGCTACCTACTATACTCGAAACTACGTGGTGAATCGTTTTTGAGAACAATTTATTTATTTCCACTTTCTCTTTCATTTGTCGTTACCGGTGTACTCTGGCGTTGGATTTTCAGCCCAGAGGTAGGTATTAATTCTTTATTCCGAATGATGGGATTTAAAGCAACTTTCGGTTGGTTTACCTCAACATATAGTTTTATGGGATTCAATGTTGCACTTATTGCTTTGATTATTGCTGCTTCATGGCAATACCTAGGGTATACAATGGCGATGTTCTTGGCTGGGCTCAGAGGCATTCCTGATCAACTCATAGAATCAGCTCAAATTGACGGAGCTGGTGAGCTTGCAACGATGTGGTATATTATTTTACCAATTATCAAGCCAATAACATTTTCAGCAATGATTGTACTTGGGCATATTTCCCTTAAGATTTTTGACCTTGCTTATGCCATGACGGGTAAAGGACCAGCCTTTGTCACGGATTTTCCAGGTTTGTTTATGTTTGAGACAACATTCCGTGGAAATCACTATGCAGAAGGTGCTGCAATTTCAATTATTATGCTCATCTTGGTAGCAGTAGTTATCATACCGTACCTCTACTCAACACTGAGGAGGGATTCTGAATGATTACGAAGAAATCGAGCAAAATACTAAAATATACATTGGCATATATTGCTGCAATTCTGTTTCTCTTCCCTCTCTATGTTATTTTCAACAATAGCTTAAAACCATTTGCGGATGTCAGAATTAGCGAAATGTGGATTCTCGCGCGAAATGTTTCATTCGAAGGCTACGCGGAAGCGTTTGTAAAACTTGGACAGAATATTCAAAATAGTTTTATGTTGGTCATTCCAGTAAGTCTGTTTTCTGTTATCTTTGGTTCAATTATCGGTTTTATTTTCGCAAAAGTTAGGTTTCGATATTCCAATATCGTTTTTGCATTTGTAATTTTTGGAATGTTTATTCCTTATCAAAGTATCTTGATTCCGCTTGTTAGAACGATGAACACGGTAGGCCTATATGGGCATCTTTCAGGTCTTATCGTTACCCATATCATCTATGGGTTGCCAATTTCATCTCTCATGTTCAGAAATTATTATGCAAAACTTCCCGATGAATTACTTGAAGCTGGAATGATTGATGGATTGCGGTTGGCTGGAGTGTTCCAAAAAGTGGTAGCCCCTGTGTCCTTGCCTACAATGGTGGTGGTCTTGATTTGGCAATTCACCAGTGTTTGGAATGATTTTTTATTTGCCGTTACCTTGACCCAAAGGCCTTCCATTCAACCCATAACTGTTGCATTGCAGAACTTGGCAGGAACCCAGGTGATTGAATGGAATGTGCAGATGGCAGGAGCGTTGATTGCTGCTATTCCTACGTTATTTGTCTACATTTTCCTTGGGAAATATTTTATTCAAGGATTATTGTCTGGTTCAGTAAAGGGATAGGTTGGTAGTTTTGTATGGACTTACATAAGTATATTGGGATTGATATTGGCGGGACAAAAACTTCAGTTAGTCTAGGGGATAGTACAGGTAATTTGCTTGGCAAGAGGAAATTCCCTACAGTCCCCAGTGTTGAAGTAATGATTGAACGAATCTTTGAAGAGGCTGGAGCGCTAATGATTCAAGCTTCATCTGAAAGCAGTATTCAGGCTATAGGGATTTCTTGTGGAGGTCCACTGGATACCAAGCGTGGTATTATACAGTCACCTCCTAATCTTCCAGGGTGGGACGATATTCCAATTGTAGAAATAATTTCGCAACATTTTAGTATCCCGACTTATCTTGAAAATGATGCTAATGCCTGTGCATTAGCTGAGTGGTATTGGGGTAATGGGAAAGGGTTTGACTCAGTTATTTTTCTAACCTTTGGTACAGGACTAGGTGCTGGCCTAATCTTGAATGGTTCACTTTATCGGGGAACAGATGGTCTCGCTGGGGAAGTTGGTCATTGGAGAATGGCCGATACCGGTCCCTATTGTTACTATAAACATGGGTCTTGGGAGAGTTTTGTAAGTGGGGCTGGGATATCTGGGCTCTACAAAATCGTAACAGGCAATAAGTTGAGTGCTCATGAAATTTGTGAGCTAGCGAAGGTTGGAGATGCCTCTGCATTACGAGTAATCGAGCAGAGTGCCAAGATGTTGGGTTCAGGGTTAGCTTTATTAGTTGACTTGCTTAATCCTCAACGCATCATAATTGGTAGTATTTATAGCAGAGATGAAGAGCTCTTTCGACCTATCATGGATCAAGTGCTTGCCGAGGAAGCGCTCAGTGTATCGTACGCGAGTTGTGAAGTTGTTCCTTCATTGCTGGGAGAGCAGCTTGGCGATATGGCTGCTCTAGGAATTGCAAGAGATCATAGTATGGGGAAAACGAGATGACATATGGATTGACTCAATTATTGGAAAGGTATCCACAGTTGCAGAGCATTTCCAATAATTTGGAAGCAGCTAGGGACTTGATGATTATAAAGGCAAAAGAAGGGCGACTGTTTCTGGTAGCAGGGAATGGCGGAAGTAGTGCTGATGCTGATCATATAGTCGGAGAACTGATGAAGTCCTTTGTGCGAAAGCGTCCAATTGACACTGGTACTGCTCAGCAGCTGACAAGAATTGGAGGTGATTTAGGGAACCATATTGCTTCAAACTTGGAGGGTGCCGTCCGAGCTATTTGCTTATCCAGTCATCAGGCCCTTTCAACAGCTTTTATGAATGATGTAGATTCCGCACTTGTGTACGCTCAACAGGTATATGGGTATGGAACCTCTGGAGACTTGTTTGTTGGAATCTCAACATCAGGTAATGCCCGAAATGTCTTGAATGCAGCTTTGGTAGCCAAAGCAAAAGGTTTGGCGGTGCTTGGCTTGACCGGTAAAGGTGGTGGTGCTTTACAAGCTTATTGTGATGTTTGCCTTAGGGTTCCTGAACATGAAACTTTCAAGGTACAAGAGTTGCATCTCCCTATCTATCACTGGCTCTGCATGGAAATTGAAGCAGCTCTCTGGTAGTACATACCGTGATTTGGAGGAGGGATACCTATGCAATTGCTGCCAGGCTTATATGTAGTCGGGGGGAGCCTTATGGGCTTAACAGGAAGCCAGGTGAAAGGCCCCTTTGATGAGTGTAATGTGTATGCGCTCGATCTTGGATCGGAGATAGTCCTTATTGACGCTGGTGTCGGTGATTCTTGGCCGCAAATCCTGGAAATCATGAATCAATGGGGACTTGGGAGCAGAAAAATATCGACTGTTTTGATCACCCATCCTCATTATGATCATGCCCAGGGAGCACATTTTTTGCAAAAAATAGGAATAAAGTTAATCGCTCATAAATATACTGCTGAAGTAATGGCAAAAGCTGACGAACGTTGTTGTGGATTTCTCTACCATCGGGAATTCACTCCAGTTTCAGTGGATTGTATTTTGGAGGATAATCAGCAATTTTCAGTTGGGCAACTTGCAGTGCAGTCGATATATCTTCCAGGTCATACTCTTGGGTGTACTGGATTTCTTGTTTCGTGGATGGGGCGGCGTTTGCTTTTCTCTGGTGATGTTATTGGTACTCTGGGATATGGTCATTTTGGTTGGAACGGGTCAATCGACTTTGATAAAAAACTCTATCTCCAATCACTTCTTAAGTTATTGAAAATTGATTTTGATGTCATGCTTCCTGGTCATGGTTTAGGAACATATAAAAATCCAAGAGAAAGAGTAGAAGTCAGCGTGAATGAAGCTCTGATGACCTGGCGTTGACATGAGCTCTTTGGAAGCTTATTGCAGCATACCATGTTCGGTAACCGACACGAATTTTTCTTTCCTCTTGGAATTGTAACATACCCTGCTCATCTATCAGTAGGTCCGCCGCCTTCACATTCCACGGTTCGAGTTTTTGTCATAATCTGGCTTTATGTCCTTCCAGAGAGTGAAAATCCTTGCTTTCAAACTTCTATCGACAATCTAGCATAGTCTTCTCAGGTAAGACTAATTGTTGCATTGCAAATAAAAGCAGGAACACTCTTGGTGTCTGCAGGGTGCATAATTGTAAAACCAAAGAAAAAGATTGACAGATTATTGATGTGATGGTAACGTTATGTTAAACGATAACGAAAACGTTTCCTTAAACGATAAAAAGGTTTTATAATGAATACTACGCTTACCTATTCTATGAAAATGACCATAGCTCCCTCAAGAAAGGAGATGGGCATCGCCGCAGGTCGCTGCGGTGAAGAGCTCCTTGTCTCGCTGTTGGCTGCAAAGGAAACTGTCAGGGTGATCATGGGTTCAGCACCAAGCCAGGACGATGTTCTTGGGTATCTGAAAGCGAGCAAGAAGATTGACTGGTCACGAATTGAAGTGTTCCACATGGATGAGTACATAGGAATCAGTGCCGATGACAAAGCAGCATTCAGCAACTATCTCGATAGGACCCTGTTCAATACCCTAAAGGTAAAGGCATTCCATAAGATTCTCGCAGAGACAAAGGATCCTCAAGCTGTTTGTGATGAATACTCCAAGCTGTTGCTTGCAGAGCCCATCGACGTAGTCTTTCTAGGAATCGGGGAGAACGGTCATATTGCATTCAACGACCCGGACATGGCAGACCTCAAGGATCCCTTGGCGATGAAAATTGTTTCCCTTGACGACGTCTGTCGGATGCAGCAAGTGCATGATGGATGCTTTAAGACTTTTGACGATGTTCCCAAGCAGGCTCTCTCACTTACTGTCCCGACTCTGATGAGTGGAGCCCATCTTGTTTGTACCGTACCCACAGCAAAGAAGAACAACGCATGCCTGAGAATGATCATGGGTTCGATCAGTGCAGAATGCCCGGCAACAGCCATGAGGTTGCATCCCGATTGCAACTTCTTCATGGACAACGAATCGGGACGTGGGGTTGCGGAATTTGAGACCGTTGAGACGGTTCTTGGTGCAAAGTAATTCAATTCGAGTATTCGAAGTGAAAAGTATTAGGAGGAAGAAAATGAAGAAACTATCGTTGTGTCTGATTTTCGTATTGATTGCATCGGTTTCACTCTTTGCGGGTGGAAATTCTGAACGTAGTGCTGCTGGTCCCTACCAGGTGAAGTTTTCTACTGAGAACGGAGCGGAAGACGTCGAATCCAAAGCATTGTATGAGATCAAGGATATTCTCAACAAGAGCGGGCTTTTCAACGTCGAGGTCTTCATCGGTGGTGCACTTGGCGAAAATGACGACACACTGGAACAGGCCATCCAAGGTGCTGCAATTGTCACAGTCTCGGACCCGGGCAGACTTATGAGTTTTGTCCCTGATTTCGGAATCATCCAGATGCCGTATCTCATCGACGATATTTCCGTCATCAACAAACTGTTGGAGACTGAGATTTATAAAGACTGGGAGAACCAATTTGAATCGCAGGGAATCAAGGTTCTTACTTCCAACTGGTACAGCGGGCCGAGAAACTTTGTCTTGAACAAGGCTGTTGACACCCCTGCCGACTTGAAGGGTCAGAAGATTCGTACGATTGCAAGCCCGCTCTTCACTGAGAGCGTAAACGCAATGGGTGCTGTAGCAACACCGATGTCTTGGTCTGAAGTGTATCCCGGCATTGAACAAAAGGTAATTGATGGTTGTGAAGCCCAGACTCCAACCGTATATGCATCCCATATCTATGAGGTCAGCAAATATATCAACAAGACCGAGCACTTCCAGCTCATTGGATGCCCTGTCATCGGAACACTGACTTTTGATTCCTGGAGCAAGGAAGCTCAGGATTTGTTCGTAAAGACATTCAGGGAGATCGGTGTGAAGTATCAGGGTCTCGTTCTCGGTATGATCGAGAGTCAGGAGAAGGAAATGGCTGAGAAGGGTATGGTCATCAGAAACGTTGACAAGACCCCGTTCAAGGCTGCAGTCCAACCGGTATATGAGAAACTCGGTTACACCGACGTCCTGAAAAAGATTTCCAAGGAACTTGGTTTGTAATTTGTTCAGAATGAGCATCTGCCTCATGATCGAGGCAGATGCTTTGGAGTTATGTAATGGAAAAACAATCTTCCAGCAGGTCCCGGCTTCGTAGAGCCTATGATTCGTTGTGTGCCGGAGAACTTTATCTTGCTGCAGCATTATTCATCCTGATTGTCGTTCTTGTTTTCATATCAGCCCTTACAAGAAAGATCGGCCTTCCCATCCAATGGACGATGGATGTCACTAAACTTTGCTTTGCTTGGCTGGCATTCCTCAGTGGCGATATCGCTCTCAGGTTGGGTGTACTCCCCGGCATCGACATGTTCGTAATCAAGCTGCCTCCAAAGGTGCGTATCGTACTTGCATATCTTGTAAAAGTGTTCATGTTCGCGTTGCTCGTATTTTTTGTTTATTACGGGTTCAAGCTTGCATCCTCCAATGTGAAGAGAACGTTCCAAACATTGCATATCAGCTATTCATTTGTAACAATGAGCCTTCCGGTTTGCTCGGTACTGATGATGTTCTCTTTGATATCCAATACAGTCGACGATTTCAAAAAGAAATCAGATAGGTAATACACTATGGTCTTATTGTTGATTTTATTTGTGGTATTGTTGCTCATCGGCATGCCGATCGCCTTTGTAATCGGCATATCAGGTATGGGATACTTCATCATCGAGCGGGCAGTCCCTTGGACTGTATTGGTCCAGCGGGTGGTTGCCCAGACGCAGTCATTTACCTTCCTGGCAATCCCATTCTTTATTTTTGCCGGCAACCTGATGAACGAAACAGGTATCACCAAGAACTTGTTATCACTGGCCAAGCTTCTGACAAGGAAGATGTACGGTGGGGTAGCCCAGGTAAACGTCGTGCTTTCAACCCTTATGGGAGGCGTTTCCGGATCAGCGGTAGCTGATGCAAGTATGCAAATTCGGATTCTCGGCCCTGAAATGGATAAGCAAGGTTACCCCAAAGGGTATACTGCAGCAGTTACATGTCTTTCCGGCTTGGTTGTCGCGACCATCCCTCCCAGCCTTGGTTTGATCTTGTTCGGCTTTCTAGGCAACGTTTCAATCGGCAAACTCTTCATAGCCGGAATTGTTCCAGGTATTCTTATGGCTGTTTTCTTGATGGTGACGGTAAGTCTTACCTCACGCCATCACCACTACGACAAGCCCGCAGAAGATGCAACATTTCCTACGTTCAAGGAGATTTGGGCAAACCTGAAAATGTCCATCTGGGCACTTCTTTTCCCCGTTATTCTTATTGTTGGAATTCGATTTGGTATTTTCACCCCATCGGAAGCTGGTGCATTTGCCGTTGTGTATTCCCTGTTCTGCGGGGTGTTCGTCTATCATGAATTGACATTGGAGAAGTTCTGGAAGGCTTTGAAGAATGCAATCGCCGACTTGGGTTCCATCATCGTAATCATTGCGTTCAGCGGTATTTTTGGATATGCCCTTACGTTCGGCGAGGTTCCTGTGCTGATGAGCAGTTTCCTGCTCTCCATCACGACCAATGGAACCTTGATGATGCTGTTGATGCTGGCATTTCTCTTCTTTGCCGGTATGTTCCTCGACAGTGACGTCAATACGTTGCTGCTCACGCCGATTTTTGTTCCGGTGGTAATGTCGTTGGGCATCGACCCTGTGCATTTCGGTATCTGCATGTCCACCATCATCACCCTAGGGTGTATGACACCTCCTGTTGGAACCGGCATCTATATTGTGTGCGGGATTGAGGGCTGTTCAATCGGGGATTTTGTGAAAGAGTCGACACCTTTCTTCGTTGCAATTTTCCTTGAAATACTCGTGCTGGTATTTTTCCCGCAAATAACGCTATTCCTGCCGAACCTTATTTACGGTTGATATAATGCAAGAGAAGGTAATTGATTCAGAGATGCACGGATTCAGGGATGTCTTCTTCTCGAAAGGTTGGAGAGTTGCCTATGCTGATTACAATCCCCTGGGAAACGATATCGCTGCAATCCATAAGATAGAGAAGCACCTGGAGACTGAAGAGGTGTTCTACCTGCTCAAGGGCAGTGTTTGTTTGGTTACAGCAGGGCAAGGTGAAGCAATCGGGCCTCTTGTATGTCATTACCTAAAGGAAGGGACGTTGTATGTTGTTGATAAAGGGGAATGGCATGTAGGGGTATTTCACCCGGGTTCGGCAGTCCTGATTGTAGAAAACGAAGCTGAGTCGCTCTCAAATTCCTATGAGCTTTGTTCGAAGGATAGAGAGTCACTTAAAAAGATTTTTACTTGATCGCCCATTCTTTTGGTATAGTGAGGGTGTGCAATCTCTTAATGGTGGTGGTTTCATGACATTGAAAGATATATCGAAGGCCACAGGGTACTCCCTGACGTCCATTCACCGTGCGATTTACAACAAGGAAGGGCTCAGTCCTGCTACGCGGGAAAAAATCCTGGAAGCAGTGAAAAGCATGGGATATGAGGTCAATTATTTGGCCTCTTCCTTAAAACGTAAAACAATGAATATTGCCTTTGTCGGCAAGAAGCCTCGTGTGAGCCATGACTATCATCACATGATTGCGTCGGGGGTGAAGTCGGCGTTCTCACAGGACATGGGAATGAACATCGCTCTTCACGAGTACTATTTTGATGGGAAAGCTTCAGAGCTTGAGGATAAGGAGTGTGCGATTCTCTCCGATCTCTATCATCAGGACGACTTGGATGGGATTGTAATCATGCCGATCAATACCGGTATCAAGTTGCAGCTTGCTGTACAGAAACTCATCGGGAAAGGCTATCCCGTGGTATTGGTGGACGACTCCTTCGAGCACATGGATTTCCTTTGTGCAGTTGAGCCATTCAACGACCTCATTGGACAGACCGGTGCTGAATTCATGAGTCAAATATGCAAGGCAGGGAAAGTTCTTGTAGCGTTGGGAAATGCATCAAGTAAAGGCCAGATGGATAACTATGAGAGCTTTGTTGCGTATCTTAAGCAAAACAACGTCCCTATTACCTGCGTTCCGGTGAAGGATTCCTATGACAAGGAACAACTGGTCGCTGAGCTCGGTTCCCTCATTGATGATGACGTAGTGGGCCTCTATACCGTCTGTGAGTCCAATACCCCGGCCATTTGTGAGGCAGCACTTGCTTCTGGAAGAAAAGACTTGAAGGTTCTTGGTTGTGATCTCAGTCCCGCCAACAAGGCTTACCTTGTTGACGGGGTGCTCTCGGGTATTCTGGACATGAACTCCTATCTTCAGGGTTTCTTGGCGATGCGCGTGCTGTTGGAGTATATCCTGAAGAACATCTCTCCGAAGGCATCAGTACTCTCAGTACCGGTAAGGCTGGTTCTCCGAAGCAGCTTGGCGTTCTTTGAAGAGGAGTATAGTGCAGGTATTTC
>WARQ01000487.1_pt1 | contig 36628 bp, 32 predicted proteins | sample 4769161 | NCBI WGS metagenome assembly WARQ01 (sample SAMN08893024, study PRJNA449175) | gut metagenome | isolation source: rumen sample fed with dry roughage | host: buffalo | place: India: Nagpur | collected 2016 | reverse complement strand
TATGAACATGTTTATAGATGGAGTTTATAAAAAAAGAGCCGGATTTTAAAATCCGGCTCTTTTCTATAATATGATACTTCTCTTTTAGTCTACTTTCAAACCTGCAGAGTAGTTGATCTTTAAGGCGTATGCTTCACGTAGAGCTTGCTTGATGTCTGTAATAACACCCATCTTAGTCTCTTTATCTGCTTTGATTGATACAGTCATAAACGGAGCATCTTCTTCTTTCATACTTGACTTTTCCTGTGCAATGTAATCCTGAATTTCTGATGTTTCAGCAAACTGATCATTCAATTGGATACGTGTTTCAGAACCTAACTTTGTTCTTAGCTCCTGAGTTGGTTTTCCAACATAAATAAATGTTACCAACGATTTCTTTTCCAGCTTTTGAAGCTCTGTTGCTTGAGGAGCCTTGAATACCACTTTCAGAGTTACTTCACGCATAGACGTTACCATCATGATGAAGAACAAGAATGCGAATACCAAGTCAGGTAATGAAGCTGTATTTAATTCAGGCATCTCGCGACCACCTGCGCTACTAAATTTTCCCATTACTTTTTACCTCCATAATTTTTAGGCTCTGCTTCAGAAATCTTTTGAGGATAAATCTGAATTACAGCGTCTTGTTGTTCTTGTGTCAAAGCATCAAATAACTGTCCAAACTTTTCTTTGGATATCTCATTTCTCAATTCGTTATAAGCTTTCGCCAACTCATTTTGAACATCGATATATGCTTGATACTCAGTTCCACGGTCATTCTGCAATGATATGATGTGGTTCTTTGTAATCATTACTTTTCCAAAGAATGGAACATCTTCTTCTACCTTCTCTGGCTTATGCTCATCGTTAAAAGGATTCTGTACGAATTCTTTAACAAGGTCTTTCAATTGCTTGATATCGACGTATTGATCGCCGCAAAGAATCTGGTTGTTACTGTTGATCAGTACTACAAGCAAATTTCTTTTCTTAATATCAACATCTTGGTCCTTTTGTTCTTTAGGTACAGGAGGAGGCAAACGTCTTGCCAAACCACGGTCTGTATCCATTGAAGTAGTAATAAGGAAAAAGATAAGCAACATGAAAGCGATGTCGGCAGATGAAGAGCTGTTTACTTGAGGAGCTTTTCTTTTCTTTCTTGCCATACTGTTTTGTTGTTTATTAAATTCTTATTACTTAATTATCTGCTTAGTACTTTTCTGATTGAAAAATAAATAAGTGATACAAAAATTAAACCCATTAAGATATAAGTTGTATACAACCACATATCTGTAAGCTTCAACCAAAATTCAGTATTGTGTGTACCTTCATAACCAAGAAGATTAAGAGGAGTACCGTCACCCATGCTGTAAGCAATGATAAGAATAGCTGCAGAAGCGGCCAATACGCCCAAAGGCATCACTGCAGCTTTAGGGTCATGTTGTACCAAAGCGGCTATATCCCAAAGAGCAAAGAATACTAGCGCAATAATAGTTGCTGCAAAAACTGCGTATGTCCAGTTCAGAAGCAAACCAGTGTATATAGGCTCTACCATTTCAGCTGCAGGATCTACAACCCCACCAAAATAGTAAATACCCAAAACAACCAGCGAAATCAGCGTAATCGCCAATAACGTCCAGCTTGATGTTTTTCTAATTTTAGTAACTGACATGGATTAATTATTTTTTGAATTTTACGTTGTATTTAATAACAAGGTCGATCAATGTGATTGATGCATCTTCCATCTTGTTCAAAATACCTTCCAATTTGCTTAACAAATAGTTGTAGAAAATCTGAAGAATCAAAGCAACGATAAGACCACCGATTGTTGTGATCAAAGCCACTTTCATACCACCAGCAACAACCGTTGGGCTGATATCACCTACTTGTTGGATTTTATCGAAAGCCATAACCATACCTACTACTGTTCCCAAGAAACCTAGTGATGGAGCCATAGCGATAAACAATGTGATCCAAGAAAGGTTCTTTTCCAACAAACCACCTTGTACACCACCGTAAGAAATGATTGATTTTTCTACGATATCAACGCCTTGGTCAATTCTCATTAATCCTTGATAAGCAATTGAAGCAATAGGACCTCTTGTTTCGCGAGCAATTGTCTTTGCACCTTCTACATCACCTTTGTCAAGAGCTTCTTCGATTTTCTTAAGCAATTTTGAAGGATTTGTATCAGCTAAGCTAAGATAAATAATTCTTTCCAAGCTAAAAGCCAAACCAAAGATAAGAGCGATTGCAATAGAGCTCATGAAGTCGGCACCTCCTTCAATATACTTTGTCTTCAATGCCTTGTGTAATCCACCTTCGGTAGCGGACTGATCGGCAGCTTGTTCAGTCTGAGGAGCAGCTTCATCCTGCGCCATTGCTGCATTAGAGATACCCAGGGTAAATAAACCCAAGAATGCGATAATTGCAAATAACTTCTTCATTGTGTGTTTAATTTTTAAGATTAATAATTCTCTTATTTATTTTTGTTTTTGTTTTTAATAATTCATGATATTACGCGGAGAGAGCGGGATTCGAACCCGCGATACGCTTTAGGCGTATACACGCTTTCCAGGCGTGCCTCTTCAACCACTCGAGCATCTCTCCAATACAAACGCAAGCTCCCTATCCTCAAAACGAGCGCAAATTACAAAAAAAATCTCATCTGCAAATGAATGAGCGCACAAATCTAAAGTTTTTGCTTGATATATCAACAACTTTGAGGGCAATAATTTTAAATAAGCCCTCAAAATAAATCAGAGCCATTATTTATTAACGATTTTAAATAATTCCAACGTGTTATTTCTGGTAATTTCTACAGTTTCTTTAACACTTAATCCAAAAATCTCTGCAATTTTTTCGGCTGTCTTCCAAATGTATATTGGAAGATTGGTTTTTCCTCTGTAGGGTACCGGAGGCAAATAGGGTGCATCTGTTTCTAATACAATTTTATCTATAGAGGTTCTTTTTAAGACTTCCCGTAATGTGGAATTTTTATAGGTTACCACTCCATTGATGCCAATTTTAAAGTTATTTAACTCCAGAACGGCGTCTAACTCTTTTTCATTTCCGGTGAAGCTGTGAAATACCCCGCTCAGCTTGTCGTTACCAACATTGTGAATACATTGTAAAACTTCAGGAAATGCTTCTCTTGTATGTATCGCTACCGGTAAATTCATTTTTACAGCCCAACGCAGCTGCTCCTCAAAAACAATTTCTTGTTCTTTCAGGTAGGTTTTATCCCAGTAGAGATCTATTCCTATTTCTCCAATCGCACAGTATTCTCTTATCTCTAATAAAGACTGAATTTGTTCCAATTTTTTTTCAAAGTTGCAATCAACACTTGTTGGATGAAGCCCCATCATAGGAAATACAAAGCCGGGATAAGCGTCGCAGAGAGAAAACATGCGATCAACGGATGTCGAATCAATATTGGGAAGTAATATCTTATCTATCCCGGATTCTATAGCTTCATGAATCAAAAGATCTCTGTTTTCATCAAACTCTTCAGCATATAAGTGGCTGTGGGTATCTATCAGATTCATACCTCTCTAAACATAAGATTGTTGGCAACCTCTTTTAGAATTACTTTTTTAGATGATTCTGTGCTTATTGATTCAAGTGCTTCCATCCCTTTGGCAAAGAAATCCTGTATTTTTTCTTCTGTGAGTTTGCGGATTCCCATCTTATCATATAGTTGGGTAATGGCTGAAATTTTTTCTGAAGCAATAAATTCCCGGCTGTTCATCCATCTGTTTAACTCATCCAACTGATTCGTGTTTGCAAGTTTATAGGCATTCGTTAGTAAAAACGTTTTTTTATTGCATAAGATATCACCCCCTATGTTTTTGCCAAATGTTTCCGGGTTGCCATATACATCCAGCAGATCATCCTGAAGTTGAAAAGCCAGACCGATTTGAATTCCAAAATCATAAAGAAGCGATGCGTCTTTCTCTGAAGCTCCTCCGATTATCGCCCCGAGTTTTAAGCTGCAAGCAAGTAGAACAGCTGTTTTAAGCCGGATCATTTCGATATATTCTGCTACTGTTACATCGTCTCTTGTTTCAAATTCCATGTCCAGCTGCTGACCTTCGCAGATTTCGAGAGCCGTTTTTGAAAATAAGTTTATTACCTCACTTAATTTTTTTGAAGGTGCTTCTGCAATCAGCTGGTATGCATAGATCATCATGGCATCTCCAGATAAGATTGCCGTATTTGCATTCCATACTTTATGTACAGTAGGCCTGTTTCTTCTTTTATCAGCCTGATCCATCAGATCGTCATGAAGCAAGGTGAAGTTATGGAATACCTCGATGCCCAGAGCTGGTAGTATTGCTTTATCAACATCTTCGTCAAATAGGTTGCAGGCAAGAAGTGTAAGTGCCGGCCTGATTCGCTTACCCCCTATCTCAAGAATATATTCAATCGGTGCATATAAGGATTGAGGGTGTCTGGAAAAACGAAGTTGGGATACTTCATTTTCTATTCTATTAAGTGTTTCTTTAAATGAATACATGACTGATTATTTGAAATGAAAAAGGCTGCAGAACGAACGCAGCCTTTTTTATATTTATAAAACTAAAGTACTATTGAAGTCTGAAAGTAATAGGCACTGTATACTTAACACGTACAGGTTTTCCTCTTTGCTTTCCAGGAGACCATTTAGGCATCGTGTTGATTACGCGAAGAGCCTCTTTATCCAAAGATGGGTCTACACCACGAAGCACTTCTGCATCTACGATAGAACCGTCTCTGTTTACAACGAATGCACAAATTACACGACCTTGAATACCGTTTTCCTGTGCTATAACCGGATATTTGATAGATTTAGCAAGGAACTGTAGCAATGCAGCGTCACCACCAGGGAACTGAGGCATTGTTTCTACAACAGTAAAGATAGGCTGTGAAGATTCTTCTTCTTCTTCTACAACTTTAGGTGCAACATAGGTTTGTGTCTGAGCTGCTTTCTGGTTATCTTCAGAAGTTACAATGTCTTGCTGTTGCAAATCTACATCATCTTCCACAACGTTCAATACTTCGGTTACAACCGGAGCAGGGGGGGGAGGAGGAGGAGGAGGAGTGTTTTCCGGACGAGTAATTTCAATCTGTTCCTCTGCAATAACATCAGCAACACCTTGATCCTGTGCAACCTGTACGTCTCTGTTACTCCATTCGAACGCTACGAACAGAATAGCAAGACCAACAACCATACCCATTAGCAGGGATGTCATTTTGCCTTTTTCCAGGTCTGCTTTCGGTGATTTTTTGATTTCCATACGTTTATAATGTTTTATGTGTTTTTCAATACTGCAAAAATACAAATTATTTTATACCACAATCATTAAAAAACAAAATAGTTGATACTTTTTGTCTTTTTTATATTAACCCGTAAAAATTTTGGCCAATTTATACCTTACGACCACTTTTTTACGTTTAATTAGTGAAATTTGTATTTTTCCTGAATTGCGCGGTAAAGTAAAAACTTTTTTTTCAGAAAAATGTACCTTTGACCGCATTTTGTTTAAAAAAATATGAGAAATATTCTTCTGATGCTTTTATTTACTCTTGTTGCGGGATCGCTTCATGCTCAAGAGGGAGAAGAGGTTTTTACTTTTCTTCGTTTTCCTTCGTCTTCAAGAGCAAATGCTTTAGGCGGACATACTGTTTCGTTAATTGAAACAGATCCTTCGTTGATTTTTCATAATCCTGCATTATTGGGAGGTGAAATGGATCAGATGGTGAATCTGAATTATATGAATTATATTGCCGACATCAATGTGGCAAGTGCTCTTTACGTTAAAGCTATTGCTGAAAGAAGTACGATTGCCCTTGGTGCTCATTATATAAATTACGGGCAATTTGATGAAACGTCGGTAGGTAATGAGCTCATTGGCCGGTTTTCAGCCAATGATATTTGTTTGAATGGCTTTTATGCTTATGATCTGACCGATTTTTTGCGTGGGGGGGTGACTCTTAAATTTCTTTACTCTTCTTTAGAAAAATATACATCAATCGGCTTGGGGGTAGATGTTGGACTGAGTTATTATAATCCCGATAAGGGGTTTTCTGCCGGATTTACGCTAAAAAATATGGGGGCTCAGCTTAAAGCATATAATGAAGATCGGTTGCGTTTGCCCTGGGATGTGCAAATTGGATTCACAAAAAAAATGAATCATGCCCCGTTCCGGCTTTCAGTTACAGGTATGTATTTAAATAAATGGAAATTTTCGTCTGTTGACGGTGTCAATAAAGTAGAGGATAGCTTTGTTAAAACATTATCAAAGCATCTGGTTTTTGGGGTTGATTTTATTCCTACCCAGAATTTTTGGTTGGGAGTGGGCTTTAATCCTAAAGCAAATGCAGATATGAAATTGCAGAATGGTAATAAACTTGGCGGATTTTCGATGGGGGCCGGAGTAAAAGTGAACCGGTTCGATGTAGGTGTATCAGTTGCCCGTTATCATCCGTCTGCTACCTCTTTGATGCTTAGTTTTTCTATGTTCCTTGGAGATATTGCTCCCTGATAATCCATAAAAATAGTACATTTGTGTCGGATTTATTGTAATGAATCCGACGACCCTGTTGTTTAACGGAGTAGATACTGTTAAGCACTGTATGTTTTTAATAATTACGCAAAAAAGAATATTACATAATGGAGAAGAAAATTGTAATTGCAGTAGATGGGTACTCTTCTTGTGGGAAAAGTACGATGGCTAAAGATTTGGCAAAAGAGATCGGATATACTTATATAGATAGCGGAGCCATGTACAGAGCGGTGACTCTTTATTGTCTGCAAAATGAAATTATTGAAAATGGGGTGGTGGACGAAGTCCGCTTAAGGTCGGCAATGAATCAAATTCATATTTCATTTCAGATGAATAATGAAAGTGGAAAACCCGATACCTACCTTAACGGAGTAAACGTTGAAAAGGAGATACGAGGAATGGAGGTAGCCAATCATGTAAGTACCATTGCAGCCATAGGCTTTGTTAGGCAGGCTATGGTTGAGAAGCAACAGGAAATGGGACAGCAAAAAGGAGTTGTCATGGATGGACGCGATATCGGGACCGTGGTATTCCCTAATGCTGAACTTAAGATTTTTGTTACTGCATCACCAGAGGTGAGGGCTCAAAGACGGTACGACGAAATGATGGCGAAGGGAGAGCCTGCTATATTTGAAGATGTGCTTGCAAATGTGAAAAAAAGAGATCTTATAGATACAACGAGAGCTGAAAGTCCATTGTGCAGAGCTGAAGACGCACTGGAACTTGATAATTCTCATTTGTCTATCGCTGAACAAAAGGCGTGGTTACTTGTTCAATTTAACAGAGTAACAAGAGAATAAAGCAATATGATAGAAGTAGAAATAGATAATGGATCGGGCTTTTGTTTTGGTGTGGTAAACGCGATAGGAAGTGCCGAGCGTGAGTTGTCTTCGACAGATAAGTTATATGTACTGGGAGACATCGTTCATAACAGTCAGGAGGTAGAACGCCTGCAGCATCAGGGTTTAGAAACAATTGAGCATGCAGATCTGACCTCGCTTAAAGGTAAGAAAGTGCTGCTTCGGGCACACGGGGAACCGCCTTCCACTTATCAGATAGCGAAGGAAAACGATATTACGATTGTTGATGCAACGTGTCCGGTAGTGTTGCAGTTACAGCGTAAAATACATAAGCGGTATATGGAAACCCGCTCTGAGGATGTACAGCTTGTAATTTACGGCAAGAAAGGACACGCCGAGGTAAATGGCCTGGTTGGACAAACCGATGGTACAGCCATTGTTGTCGAAAAGGTGGAGGATTTGGAACAGCTCGACTTTACAAAAGGAATAGTCTTGTTTTCTCAAACCACTAAACCACTACAAGGGTTTCAGGATATAATTGCTTTTATTAAGGAGCGAATTGCTGATGATGTGAAATTTGAGTATTTTGATACGATATGCCGACAGGTTACCAATCGTATTCCAAATATAAAAGTTTTTGCTCCGAAACATGATTTTATTTATTTCGTTGCAGGTAAAAAGAGCTCGAATGGAAAGGTATTGTTTGAAGAATGCCGGAAGGCCAACCCAAATACCATTTTTATATCAGAAGCTGCAGAGATTACAGAACCGCTGCCTGCTTGGGTAAAGAGTGTGGGGGTCTGCGGGGCCACATCCACGCCTAAATGGCTTATGGAAGAAGTTGCAGGTAAAATAAAGTCGATGAATCCGTGAAGTGATAAAATGTTTTCAGATTTGTGAAGAAAGCTAACAAAATTCTCGCTATTATTATTTTATTCTTACTTTTGCAGCGAATTAAAATATTCTATGGATATGACAACTATCAAATGTATTGGTATTTTAACTTCCGGTGGTGATGCCCCGGGTATGAATGCTGCGGTACGCGCAGTAACTCGTTGTGCAATATATAACGATATTGAAGTTAAAGGAATTTACCGTGGATACAAAGGATTGATTACAGGCGAAATTGAACAGTTTAAAACTCAAAATGTAAGCAATATAATCCAACGGGGTGGCACAATTCTGAAGACGGCTCGTTGCCAGGAATTCAGAACCCCTGAAGGTCGTAAACAAGCTTATGATAAATTAAAGGAAGAGGGAATTGATGCGCTGGTTGTAATTGGTGGTGACGGAACCCTTACCGGCGCAAGGATTTTTGCACAGGAATTCAATTATCCTATCGTAGGTTTGCCAGGTACAATTGATAATGATTTATTTGGTACGGATGTAACGATTGGTTATGACACAGCTTTAAATACAATTATGGAGTGTGTCGACAAAATCAGAGACACCGCAACTTCGCACGATCGGTTGTTTTTTATTGAGGTTATGGGTCGCGATGCCGGATTCCTTGCATTAAATGGTGCAGTTGCCGCAGGAGCTGAAGCTGCTATTATTCCGGAAATTGCTATGGAAAAGGATCAATTGGCTGAAACCATTGAAAGCGGTTTTCGTAAATCTAAAAACAGTAGCATCGTTTTGGTTGCCGAAAGCGAAGTAACCGGAGGTGCTATGGGTGTAGCCGAACGTGTAAAAAGGGAATATCCTTCTTTTGATGTTCGTGTAACCATTCTTGGCCATTTACAACGAGGAGGTTCTCCAACAGCACAGGATCGTATCTTGGCCAGTCGTATGGGTATTGCTGCGATTGATGCGTTATTGGACGACCAGCGAAATGTTATGATCGGTATTCAAAACGATCAGATTGTATATGTACCTTTCTCCAAGGCTATCAAAAACGACAAACCTATCAATCGGGATTTGCTTGATGCAGTTCGGATTCTGTCTCTATAACAGCATGATACTATAAAAAGACACCCTCTTTGGTTTTGGCCGAAGAGGGTGTCTTTTTTAAAGTTTATTGTTATTTACCGGAGGAAGTATCAATCGTAATGAATTATCTTTTGTAAAATACCTCCATGCCCAGTTTAAGAAAATTATCAATTTATTTTTAATTGTGAGTATCAGCATCAGATGTAAAAACATCCAGACAATCCATGCAAAATACCCCTCAAATTTAATAAATGGTAAATCTACTACCGCTTTATGATTCCCGATAGTTGCCATTGAACCCAAGTCTTTATATTCAAACTCAATAAGGTCCTTGTTCTGCTCTATGGCTTTTAGATTTTTTGCCAGACGTATAGCTTGATTAATGGCTACATTGGCAAGTTGCGGATGTCCATTGGGATATTTTGACGTTTCCATATAGGCGATATCTCCAATGGCAAATACGTCGATACAATTTAATACCCTGTTGTAACGGTCAACATGAATTCTATTTCCTCGTACGATTGTATTGTCTGGTAATCCTTCTATTGCATTACCCGTGATACCCGCTGCCCATATTACTGTTCCTGTTTTTATCTCTTCTCCATTGTTAAATACTGCAATTTCTCCGTCATAACTAGTCATATGCAATCCGGTTCTCACAACCACTCCCATCTCTTGAAGATATTTTTGGGAGGCATTCTTGGCCGTGTCACTCATATTGTTCAGGGTATTCTGACTTCCTTCTACAAGTATAATTTTCAATTTTTTGAAATCAATATCCGGATAGTCTTTCGGTAAAACAGTATTCTTGATTTCAGCAAAGGCGCCGGCAAGTTCCACTCCGGTTGGTCCTGCTCCAACAATAAGAATATTCAGTAATCTCTCCTTTTCCTGCTCTGAAGCCGAAATGATGCGTTCGAATGTGAGTAAAATATGATTTCGTATCGCAATCGCATCGGAGGTTGATTTTAGCGTGAGCGAATGATTCTCAATCTGAGTATTGCCAAAGAAATTTGATTTACACCCAGTTCCGATTACCAAATAATCATAGGCGAAGTTTCCAATATTTGTGATCACTTCTTTCTGTTCCCTGTCTACTTTGCTTACTTCTGCAATTCTTATATGAATATTCTTTTTCTTTTTAAATACGCTTCTAAGAGGGAAAGAAATGCTGGAAGGGTCTATCTGAGCTGTGGCAACCTGATAAAGCAGAGGTTGGAACTGATGGTTGTTCAGCTTGTCTAAAAGCGTGATTTCAAACAATTTTTCATCTAATTCATTTACTAGTCTGATACCTGCAAACCCGCTTCCTACAATAACAATCTTTTTCTTTGTATCCATAGCAGTAAACTTTTCATTCATGTTTATTGAATATATGGAGTCTGCTGTGAAGAAAAAATGCCAAGTACTCCTTTAAATTCATTCTTAAACCATATGGATAAAACCTATAATCGAAAGAATTGTTTTGAATTCGCAAGGAAAAAGCCTGGATCGTAGCTTTAATATAATTTGTAATTCGTTCTTAAGACTTTAAATTCGGTACGGCGGTTAATCTGATCAGCGATATCTTGTTGTTCGGGTGGCAGATTCAGAATAAATTCTTCTGTTAGTTTGTCCCCCTCTTTCAGAAAGTCGAAACTTCGTGCCATTTTTTTATTAATTTCCTTAGGCATATTTTTTCCATATCCTTTAGCTTCAAGTCTCTCCTTTTCTATGCCTCCGGCTATCAGGTAATCTACCACCGACTGGGCTCTGCGCAGAGCCAGCGACTCGTTGTACTCGATACTTCCTTTCCGGTCTGTATGGGCTGCGAGTTCAATCGTTATATTCGGGTTATCATTCAACATTTTTATTAACTCATTGAGCGCCGTTTTTGAGTCTGGCCGTAAGCTGGCTTTGTCAAAATCATAGAAGATATTTTCAATTAAAACAGGTTTGGATATGGGTGAGAGGAAGAAGTCTACTATGTAGGTTTCGTTTTTTTCTTCCGCAGAAGTCACCAGTTCGAAATTCTGATTAAGATAGCCTCTGGCGCTAGCCATCATAACATACGAATTATTACGTTTTAACTCTACTTTATAAGAGCCATCTTTCTTGGCCATTACTTTTTCATTTAATCCGTCTTTGCCAACAATCCGTATAACAGCATCTTCTATGGGATATTCATCCGCATCAGATACGATACCTTCAATTTGTACTGTTATTGAGGGAAGATCGAATGAGAAGAGATGATCATTTCCTCTGGCATCGTTTCTGTTGGAACTGAAAAAACCCGTCTCTTTTTTGCCGGCAAAGGTTATTCCGAAGTCGTCCGCTGCAGAGTTTATAGGAGTCTGCATATTCTCAATCTCCCATTTTCCATCAGGAGTTCGGGTTGCCTTATATAAATCTAAGCCTCCCATGCCCGGATGTCCGTCTGAAGCAAAATAGAGTGTAACAGAATCTCTTACATATGGAAATACTTCATCACCTTCTGTATTGATCTGAGGACCCAGGTTTTCTATCGGTCCAAAATCATTCCCTATGGCACGTGCCCTGTATATATCTTTACCTCCATAGCCACCCATGGCATCAGATACAAAAAAAAGATATTTCCCATCTGGTGAAATGGAAGGATGGGCAAGGGTTGTGACCGAATCTTTCAATAATTGAACTTTTACGCCCTTTCCCCATTTGGCATTACTACGTGAAGAAACATAGATTTCGGCTGTTCTGGAAGATTCAGGATCTTGCGAACAATACGTATAATACATGGATCTTCCATCAGCGCTGAATGAGGGTGTTCCTTCATCAAACTCTGTATTAACTTCATCCTCTATCTCTTCGGGAGCAAGCCACTCGCCTTTCTCATTTTTTTTTGCCAGATAGAAATTGTTATTCCCAAGTCCGGTTATAGCGCTGATCTTGCTCTCTTTATCTTTTGTTCTGGAAGATGCGAAATAGAGTTGGTCAAAATTGCTGCCGTAAAGCATGGGACTGAATTCACTCCGCCGGGAGTTGAATTTATCCATCTTTTTTACAGTATATCGGGTAGGTGTTTTTTTCCATTCAGGAGCAAGCAGGCATCCATTAATACCGTTCAATGCTAATTTATTTTGCGGATTTAATTTTAAGAATGCTTCGTATTGCTTGATAGCATCCCCATATTTACCTGTTTTATGAAGCATTTGTGCCAACCTGAGTATAGCTATACTGTCTGGGTAGTTGTATCGTATTGCATTCATATATGCACTTGATGCTCGCGGTGTGTTGTTTATTATCCGGTTGCACTCCGCCATTCGGAAAGCGATATATCCTCTTAGATCCCGATTTTGAGGTTTTGTTTTTGTGTATACTTTACGGTATATGGCTGCTGCTTCATAATATTCACCAATACGATGTTTTTCTTCTGCATCACTCAGCTTAGCCGATTTACAGGAGAAGAGAACTAAGGCTGCAAGTAGAAGCCATAAATAAGACAAAAAACAATACTTCATAACACGTAATGCATGATTATAACAAAGTAACTGATTTTTTTTATATTTATTATGCTTGTTTGTCCGATTCAATAAAAAAGTAATGCTTAGAACGGGATGACTCAATTATTGAATCAACTTTATTAAGTATATTAACGTTTATGATGTTGTATTTTCCTTTATAGTATATATTTGTGTTTTATATTTCATTTAATCTAAAATGCTATGGAACAACAAAGATTACAGTCTCTGGATGCCTTGAGAGGCTTCGATATGTTATTTATTATGGGTGGAAGTTCCTTTTTTGTCGCTTTAAGTAAATTTTTGCCTGCTTCAATTGGTGAGACGATTGCAAGACAGATGGAGCACACTGCCTGGTCTGGTTTTACATTCTACGACATGATTTTTCCACTTTTTCTATTTATTGCCGGAATTTCATTTCCCTACTCATTGTCTAATCAGCAAGCGAAAGGGATTCCCAGAAAAACAATTTATTTACGTATTCTGAAGAGGGGTTTTATATTAGTCCTTTTAGGTATTGTATATAATGGCGCTTTGCAACTGGCCATCGGCGAAATAAGGTTTGCCAGTGTGTTAGCCCGAATTGGTATTGCCTGGATGGTTGCGGCCCTGATTTTTATGAACGTAAACAGATTGGGACGCGGTTTTATTTGTGCTTTTATTCTTATTGGCTATTGGCTTCTTCTGGCCTTTGTTCCTTCGCCCGAAGCAGGAGGTGCAGATCCGTTTAGTATGGAGGGCTCAATTGTAGGTTATATTGACAGAATAGTTGTTCCGGGTCGTCTCCATCTCACTATTCACGATCCCGAAGGATTTATGTCTACTTTCCCAGCTATTGTTTCAGCAATGCTCGGTATGTTTGCGGGAGAATTGGTTAAAAGTTCGGCCGAAAAACTTACTCCTATAAAAAAAGTGGGGTGGTTACTTTTAGCAGGATTCTTTTTGTGTATTATAGGCAAAGCGTGGGACGTTGTTTTTCCAATAAATAAGAATCTTTGGACGAGCTCTTTTACATGCTATGTAGGTGGATTATCAATGATCTTGTTCGCCGTTTTCTATATGATCATCGATGTTTGGAAATATCGTAAATGGACCTTGTTCTTTACCGTGATAGGATTAAATTCTATTACTATATACCTTGCTCAGAGGATTATTAATTTTGATGGGATCTCTAAGTTCTTCTTGGGAGGAATTATAAAATTCTTACCTGAAAATCTGGCTTTTCTGGTATCTTCTATCGGTTACATAGCGGTTTGTTGGGGCTTCCTTTACTTTCTATACAAGAAGAAAATATTTTTGAAAGTGTAAACGGATGTCAACGGATACTCTTCGCGATTAGATACGCAATAAATTTTGTAACTTTGCACCCTGTTATAATGTAAAAACGGATAATCCGTTTACGGAAAGGAAAAAGTATATGAATATTGCAGCATTGGTTTCGGGAGGAGTAGATAGTTCGGTCGTGGTTCATCAGCTGAAAGAGGCTGGGTATGATCCGACTATTTTTTACATCCGGATTGGTATGGAGGATAAAGATGGTTACATTGATTGTCCGGCTGAAGAGGATATTGAAATAACGACTTATATTGCCCGGAAGTATGGATGTAAGATGGAGGTGGTGTCACTTCATGAAGAATATTGGGAGAATGTTGTAAGTTATACGATTGATGCTGTAAAAAGAGGCCTTACCCCGAATCCGGACATGATGTGTAATAAGCTTATTAAGTTTGGTTGTTTCGAACAAAAATGGGGGAAAGAATTTGATAAAACGGCTACCGGGCATTACGCAACTACTACCGAGTTAAACGGTAAGGTTTATCTGTCAACGGCTAGAGATAAATTTAAGGATCAGACTGATTTTTTGGCTCAAGTGGATTATTTGCAAATATCAAAGCTTATGTTCCCAATAGGGAATCTGCTTAAGTCGGAAGTTCGCGATATTGCAGAAAAACAAGGACTTCCAAGTGCAAAACGGAAGGATAGTCAGGGAATCTGTTTTCTTGGAAAGATCAACTACAATGATTTTATCGAACGTTATCTGGGTAAACGCACGGGTAAGATAATAGAATTGGAGACCGGTAAGATTTTGGGTAAGCACAATGGTTATTGGTTTCATACCATCGGACAACGCAAAGGTCTTGGTTTGAGTGGCGGTCCCTGGTTTGTAATCAAAAAAGATATCAGACGAAATATTATATATGTTTCCAACGGCTATGGTGTTGAAACACAATTTGGCAAAACTATTAATCTTCAGGGATTCAATTTTATCACTGAAGATCCGTGGGGAGAATTTGATGATGAAAGAGAAATTACATTCAAAATTCGTCATACTCCGGAATTTACGCATGGACGAATCCGCAGAATAGGCGATCTTTACCGGATTGAGTCCGACGAGAAGATACAGGGAATAGCTCCCGGACAGTTCAGCGTCGTTTATGATAAAGAGAGCCACCTTTGTTTGGGAAGCGGGATGATAATAGATGATCAGGTTTAATCCTAATTTAATTATACACATAAAAAAAGGCTGTCTTGAATATGACAGCCTTTTTAATTATTATTTAGGTGTTAAATAACGTACAGTGTGCTGATGGATTGATCATTGCAAACGCGACGAATTGCTTCTGCAAACATGTCGGCAACCGAAAGAACTCTAACCTTTTCGCATTTGTTTGAATAGGGAATCGAGTCGGTAAAGATCATTTCTGTAAGAGATGATTCTCCAACGCGGGTAGAAGCCGGGTCGCTCATTACAGCGTGACTAGCAATAGCACGAACCGATTTTGCTCCATTATCCATCATCAGGTTGGCTGCCTTTGTAATGGTACCTGCAGTATCAACCATGTCGTCAATCAGCAGAACATCCATTCCTTTTACATCTCCGATAATTCTCATTTCAGCAACTTCGTTAGCCCGTAAACGAGACTTGTGACAGATAACCATAGGTACTCCAAGGTATTTAGCATAGCTGCTGGCACGTTTTGTACCACCAACATCCGGAGTGGCAATTACAAGATTTTCGGCATTCAATGAATTCTTTATGTAATCAAGGAAAATTGCCGACGCATATAAATGGTCTACCGGAACATTGAAAAATCCTTGAATCTGATCTGCATGGAGGTCCATCGTGATTAATCGGTTGATGCCGGCAACAGCAAGCAGATCTGCCATCAATTTAGCTCCGATAGATACACGCGGTTTGTCCTTTCTGTCTTGACGAGCCCATCCGAAGTAAGGAATCACGGCAATAATTGAATGTGCAGAAGCACGCTTAGCAGCATCAATCATCAGTAATAATTCCATTAGGTTGTCCGCATTTGGAAATGTAGACTGAACCAAGAAAACATCTTTTCCGCGAATAGATTCTTCGTATGAAACCGAAAATTCTCCGTCGGCGAAGTGCTGAATGTTCATTTGTCCGAGAGGACAACCTAGACTATTGCAAATTTTCTCTGCAAGATACCGGGAGTTGGTTCCCGAAAACACCAAGAAAGGAGTTTGTGCACTCATTATCTGAATATTTATCTTATTTGTGAATGATCCGTAATGTTCCGCAAAAGTACAAAACATTATTGTAATAATGTTCTATAACATGAAAAAGATTGGCTCAAATTTTATTTTGACTCATAGGTAAACTTTAGTACTTTCCCCGAAAATGCAGGAATAACCACTTTGAAAGGGCACACATGAGTGAGTGTACTAATTGAGGTTTCACCTGAAAGCAAATCTGTTAAACCTGCAGCTTCATTGTCATTTATTCCCAAATATGCAAAGGCTTCTTCCGGGATTCTGACCTGAACAGTTTGCTCGGATTTGTCAAAATTAGCCAAAACTAATAACACCTCATTGTCATGCTTCCGCATAAATGCATATTGCCTCCCTGTATTAAAACATTTATTACTGGTATTAGCATAGGACAGGTCATAAAACAGACCGCTTGTTATAGCCTTTTCTGTTCTTGCGATGCGTAATATTTTTTTATAAATGTTTCTGATTTCACACTGTTTCTCTGTAAGTCCGGTTTCATCAAACCGCCCATTGTTAACCCAATTCCTTACCGATTTAATACTCCAATAGTCAAATATTGAGGTACGACCATCCACTCCACTGAAACCCTCTTCATCCATTCCGGATTCGCCTAATTCTTGCCCAAAATAGATCATTACCGGATTTACATGCATGAAGGCTAAAACCATCATGGCTGGAATCCCAGAGCGAGCATTACCTGCAAAAAAATTGGAGGCGATGCGTTGTTCGTCGTGATTCTCCATAAACGCGAGCATCTTATCCTGGAAACCTTCTACCGCCTGCCAGCATTTAGTAATGCTGCAGGCCGAAGTTTCTTTTCTTATTACAGCTTTTAGTGTGTCGTATAATCCCACTTTATCATACAGATAGTCAAATTTTCCTTTGGATAGGAAGATCCGGTAGAGGGATGGATTATAAACCTCTGCAATGAAGCATACCGGATAACAGTTGGTAACATGGGTGATTGCCCAATGCCAGAACTCGACAGGAACCATTTCTGCCATATCGCAACGAAAACCGTCGATGCCTTTTCCTGCCCAGAACATTAAAATTTCCAGCATCTTATTCCATGTATCCGGAATCGGATTGAAATAACTTACTTTTCCATTGGCATAGTCCACTCCATAATTTAATTTAATGGTTTCGTACCAGTCATTCATCCCGGGATTAGCGGTAAAACAGTCGTTCCCAGTAACCTTGGCAGGAAATTCACTGTATTCAAAGTCCTCTTGCTTGGCTCCGAAGTGGAATTGGAGGGTTTGTCCGGGTAGATAATAGAAATTATTACCGGGACTAAAAGCCTTCGACGTATTATCGGTCTGTCCCAGATCTACAATGAATGACTCCTTCGCATCCGAATGATACTGACGGGAAACATGGTTCGGCACAAAGTCAATGATGACTTTCAACCCTGCCTTATGTGTCCTTTCGATAAGGGCCTCAAATTCGGCCATGCGGTTTGGAACATCATCTGCCAGATCCGGATCTACATCGTAATAGTCTTTTATAGCATAGGGTGATCCGGCTTTCCCTTTTACAATGGCAGTATGATCGCGACGAATATTATAAGCAGAATAATCGGTCTTAGTAGCATGTTCTATAATTCCGGTATACCATATATGGGTTACTCCCAGCTCTTTAATGGATTTTAGGGCAGTATGTGTAAACGATGAGAATTTGCCTGAGCCATTCTCAGCAAGACTGCCATTTTTTACACATCTATCATTCATGTTGCCAAATAGCCGGGGTATAACCTGATAGATAATTGGTTTATCTTGTTGTTTCATAATTACAGTTTTATAATTGTATTACACCGAAACCTTTATTAAAAACACTTTAATCTGTTTGTAATTCTTTTTTTCTGGCAGAAAGAGCCCGGACCAGCGTTTCATGTTTGTTTTCATTTATTACCTTTTCAAAGGCTTTTACCGCTGCTGTATAGCCGACGCCCGAAATAAGATCTACATTTTCCAGATCAAAGGTTTTAAATTGTCCAAATTCTTCGGCCTCAATCAGAACATCGCACATTATCCGATCTTCCAGCGTATTGGCGCGAAACATATAGTGATAAGACCTCTCGGCTATATGCATCAGGGTCTGTTTGTATTTCTGAGGTATAAGCGGCGTAACATTTACTCCGATAATTTTATCACATTCTCCTCTGATGATAGACACCGGGAAATTATGAAAAAGTCCGCCGTCAACATAATGTATACCTTTAATTACGACCGGGTTGAAAATTATAGGCACACTGCATGAGGCAGTTACGGCTTCAACAATAGGTCCAGTTCTGAACTCATGACTTTCACCATTATCAAGATCTGTTGTCATAACGACCATGGGTATTTGCAGATCCTCAAAATTTTTGGCTCTCAAATGACGTTTTAGAAAGTATCGGAAGCGTTTACTGTCGAAAAGTCCGGCTTTGGGAATTTGTAATTCAGCAAATTCAGAAAACTCCCTTCCGGTAAAGAGATCCTTAATTTCATCAGCAGAATAACCATCGGCAAACAAAACGCCCATTAGAGCTCCGGCACTTGTGCCAGCAATAATGTCGGGCTTAAGTCTGCATTCTTCCATAAGCTTAAATGCCCCAATGTGCGCAAATCCTTTTGCCCCACCACCGCTAAGTACAAGGCCTAGTTTGTGTTTTGTATTATTTGTATTATCTTTCATTAATTGTTATTTAATTAGCATGAAACAAATATGCTACAATTTTTTCTGGATTTACTGTATTGTTTATTAAAAAAGAACAAATATGTAAAGGATAATAGTCTGCCAGTAAATTCCGAATATAAATCTTTTAAAGATACAGAGAAGAGTTGACAGAACCATCGTTTATGTGTAAATTTAACATCTGTCGCTTAAATGTAATAAATAAATGCTATTATCTTTGCACACACAACAACAAAACAACAGCATTATGTCAATGTCTCGCTTTAATGCAGTAGAAAAAGCTTCAAATAGAAAAGCCGTTGAAGCAATTACACCAAACGAAAAGGTCTCGGAATATTTTGGAGAGAACGTATTTAACCGAAAGGCGATGAAAAAATACCTCTCGAAAGAAACCTACAAACTTCTTACCGAAGCAATAGATAGCGGAACAGCAATAGATCGTGAAATAGCCAATCATGTGGCTGCCGGGATGAGAATGTGGGCGTTGGAGAAAGGTGTTACTCATTATACTCACTGGTTTCAGCCTCTAACCGACGGAACAGCCGAAAAACACGATGCTTTTGTTGAGCACGATGGTACGGGAGGAATGATTGAAGAGTTTAGCGGAAAACTGCTTGTACAACAGGAACCGGATGCTTCCAGTTTCCCCAGTGGAGGGTTACGTAATACCTTTGAAGCCCGAGGATATTCGGCCTGGGATCCTTCATCTCCTGCTTTTATAGTGGATGATACATTATGTATTCCGACTGTTTTCATCTCTTACACCGGAGAAGCACTTGATTATAAAACGCCTCTTATCCGCTCCATAGAAGCATTAAATCGGGCGGCTGCCGATGTGTGCCGTTATTTTAACCCGGAAGTGAAAAAGGTGATTAATTACCTTGGATGGGAACAGGAATATTTCCTGGTAGATGAAGATTTATATACGGCACGTCCAGACTTATCGCTTACAGAACGTACCCTGATGGGCCACGAAAGTGCCAAAAATCAGCAGTTGGATGATCATTATTTCGGAGCCATTCCTTCACGGGTGCAGGAGTTTATGAAAGATCTTGAAATAGAATCCTATAAATTGGGCATCCCAGTTAAAACACGCCATAATGAAGTTGCTCCCAATCAGTTTGAGTTAGCCCCTATCTACGAAGAGTGTAATTTGGCTAACGATCATAACCAGCTTATTATGTCTGTAATGAAACGTGTAGCCAGACGTCATAATTTCAGAATTCTGCTTCACGAAAAGCCTTTTGCAGGTGTGAATGGTTCAGGGAAGCACAACAATTGGTCGTTAGGTACCGATTCGGGTATTAACCTATTATCTCCCGGAAAGAACAGAGAAGAAAATCTTAGGTTTATAACTTTCGTTGTAAATACGATGATGGCTGTATATAAACATAATGCGTTGTTAAAGGCCAGTATCGCTTCGGCCAACAATGCGCATCGTCTGGGTGCACACGAGGCACCTCCTGCCATCATCTCTATTTTCCTGGGAACGCAGATTTCCGAAATTCTGGATAAATTCGAAAATAGTTCCATTGAAGATGCGATTCAGGTAGACGATAAAAAGGGTTTGAGTCTTGGTGTTGGCCAGATTCCGGAATTACTTCTTGATAATACAGACCGGAACCGTACCTCTCCATTTGCTTTTACCGGTAATCGTTTTGAATTTCGTGCCGTTGGATCGTCAGCAAACTGTGCTTCAGGATTGTTGGCATTAAATTCGGCAGTGGCAGATCAGCTGAATCAATTCTATAACTGTGTGGAAACGCTTTGTGCCTCGGGAAAACCGAAAGAGGAGGCTATCTATGAAGTATTGAAAAGCTATATCAAAGAGTCTAAACCAATCCGGTTTGATGGAAACGGTTACAGTGATGAATGGAAACAGGAAGCTTTATCACGTGGACTGGATTGTGAAACCTGTGTACCTTTGCAGTACGATGCCTACGTAAAACCTGAAACAATAAAGATGTTCAATAATGTAGGTGTCCTCTCTGAAAAAGAATTGTATGCACGTAATGAAGTGAAATGGGAGATTTATACCAAGAAGGTCCAAATTGAGGCCCGTGTTCTCGGAGACCTTTCACTGAACCATATTATCCCGGTTGTTATACGTTATCAGACGGTGCTATTGGATAATGTAACAAAGATTCAGCAATTATTCAACGGATCCAGTGAGGAGCTTACAGCTGAGCCACTGAGACTTATCAAACGTATTTCCGGACACCTTAACGCTGTTAATTCAATGGTGTTTGAAATGGTGGAAGCCAGGAAGAAAGCGAACAAGATAACAGATCAGCGTGAGAAAGCTTTGGCCTACCATGATACGGTAGTACCCTATCTGGACAAAATCAGAGATCACCTGGACGATCTTGAATTGATGGTCGACAATCAGATGTGGCCTTTGCCCAAATACAGAGAGTTGTTGTTTATCCGATAATAAAGAAAGGGGAGTCTCAATATACTGGACTCCCCTTTTTATTTACCATTTAATATATTTTGCTTTCATGATAAAATCGTAATCGTGCTTTATCGCTTCCAGGGGAGTCATGTTGTATTTCTCCTGTTCTACATAATAATCTTCCAACCCTGCTTTCTTTGCAACAGCAAACAATGCTTTGAAATCAACTTTTCCTTTACCCATCTCTGTACTACCATCGCCATCCAGGTTTGCATCTTTCAAATGCCAGTTAGCGAAACGTCCGGGGTATTTCTTGACATACTCATGGCATTGAAAACCGCCATGAACCATCTGGGCCGTATCGATCTGGAAAGTAACCAGCTTGTTTTCAGTATAATCCAACAATACATCATATGGAATCTTACCCTCAAGCATTTTAAACTCCTCGATATGATTATGGAAAGCAAAGCGTAGTCCGTTGTTGCGGGCAATTTCTCCCACTTTGTTAAACTGATCGGCCAGCCTTTTTACATCATCAATTGTTTTTATATCTTTTGCAGGATATCCTGCCTGAACAATCCACTTACATCCTGCTTCGGCTGTATCGGCCGCATTCTGTTTCCAAAAATCCCATCCTTTGGTATCACCCATTGGAAGCAGTCCGCTTCCGGTGTGCGATCCGGTTAAGGAAGCGCCTAAATCAGAAAGGTATTTCTTAAATTCGGAAGGAGTTTTTCCATAAAATTTACCGTTACGATATCCTGCTGCTTCCAGCCGCTTATATCCGATTTCAATTACTTTGCGGATTGTTCCGTCAAAATCCTTTTGCAAATCATCCCGTACGCTATACAATTGTAAACCGATGGCTTTTTCTTTAGGTGCCGATGCAGCCATAAGATCGTTCGGTAAAACACTCAGGGCAGTTAGCGCCACACCTGTTTTTAAAAAATCTCTTCGTGTAATCATATTAAATTTATTTCAGTTAAGTCGGAAGCCATAAAGGTAGAAAATATATTCTACTTTTGCATGAAAAATTATCATATAGAATGCAAGGGACTAAAAATCTGACAAGCGGACCCATTCACCGGCAACTTTTTAATCTGGCTGTACCTATTATGGGTACCTCCTTTGTGCAAATGGCATATAGCCTCACGGATATGGCCTGGGTGGGACGTCTTGGAAGCGAATCGGTTGCTGCTATCGGATCGGTAGGTATCCTTACATGGATGACAAACTCTATTTCGTTATTAAACAAAGTAGGATCTGAGGTGAGTGTCGGACAAAGTATCGGTGCTCAGAATGCCCCGGATGCCCGCAGCTATGCATCTCATAACCTCACTTTGTCTCTTATTATCTCAATTTGCTGGGGTCTGATCCTTTTTGTCTTCGCAGAGCCTATCATGCAGATTTACAAATTGGAACCGGCTATCACAGCAAAGGCTGTTAACTACCTGCGTATTGTTGCTACGGCCTTTCCTTTTATATTTTTATCAGCTTCTTTTACAGGAATCTACAACGCATCCGGACAGAGTAAGATTCCCTTTATGATTAGCGGAATAGGCCTTTTGCTGAATATGATACTGGATCCGCTTTTTATTTTCGGATTCGGATGGAATACGGAAGGAGCAGCTATTGCCACCTGGGTTTCTCAAGCAACAGTGCTTGGATTATTTATCTACCGGCTTAAGAAAAGAAAAGAGGTGCTGGGTGGTTTTGCTTTCTTTACGAAGCTGGAAAGTCGTTTTGTAAAACGCATCTTCAAATTAGGATTGCCGGTAGCCATATTGAATACACTTTTTTCAATAATAAACCTTTTTATGGCCAGAACCGCCTCATTATATGGCGGACATATCGGATTGATGACTTTAACGGCGGGTGGACAGCTGGAAGCCATTGCCTGGAATACGTCACAAGGATTCAGTACGGCACTCAGTGCCTTTGTGGCGCAGAACTATGCCGCGGGAAAGAACGACCGGGTTTTAGGTGCTTATGCGACTACTCTTAAGATGACAGCTGTCTTCGGAACATTTTGCACGTTGTTGTTTGTGTTTTGGGGCAGCGAACTTTTCTCATTGATTGTTCCCGATCCTCAAGCCTATAAAGCCGGAGGTGTCTTTTTACGGATCGATGGTTATTCCATGTTGTTCATGATGCTGGAGATCACCACACAAGGGCTTTTCTACGGAACCGGCAGAACCATCCCCCCAGCAGTAATAAGCATTGGATTCAATACGCTACGTATTCCGCTGGCCATGTTGCTGGCTTCCATAGGTATGGAGATTACAGGAGTCTGGTGGGCCATTAGTTTAACAAGCATTGCAAAGGGAATAACCTCGGCAGCTTGGTTTGCTGTATTAAAAAGGCGGATACTCGTTACAAAGGGAGACGATGACTAATCCGGTATACCCAGTTGGTGGCAAAACGACGGAAGTTAGTCTTTACATAAGGCTCCATCAATAAATCACTTCTGAATTCTCTCATGATAAGCCAGGAGGACTGATTTACCCAATGCCGGAAAGTTTCGTTTGAACGGTGCGTGTCTGATAACGTGAGCAACTTATCCAGATCAAAGGTGCTGTTTGCCACTCCCGCGCCCGAAATCATCGCATCATGGGCATTACATACCTGCTCAATGTGAGTCGGCACCATTAATACCGGTTTGTTCAGGTACATAGCCTCACATACAGATTCAAACCCGGCTGTTGTGGCATACGCCTTGGCGCCAGCCATATATTGTACAAACTTTGCATCGTCCAATTGATGGAAACACAGCTTCTCATCTATTTCCACTGTTTGAGGGGCTCCCTTTTTATCCCAAAAGAAGTGCATGCAAACCTGTGGATGAGTTGTATGCCAAGCCTTCACCTCTTCACTGAATCCACTGTTCAGTATATATCCGTGCAGATAATCACCCTGGGCGACTTTTGCTTCAATCACTTCATTCCTCAGGAGAGGCGGTACAACAACAATCCCTTTACGAGGAACTTCCCTCATTTTACGAAAAGAAAGTGCCAGCTTTTTTCTTGAGCCGATGGCTGTAACTTTGGTGAAGAATTTTAAAGAAGCCAGCGATATTTTGTTTAATTCAGGAAATTCAAACTCGGGATGCAGGAACATGTATTGGTGAGCAATGCAAATCATAATTGCCTTTGGGCGAAACAATAAGTACGTGAGTCCCGTAAGCATCTCATAAAAATTGACAACTACATCCGCTTTCGTTTCTTTGATCATCTCATTGATATAGGCGATGCTACGTAAATACTTATGACCGCGGCACACGTTGTATCCCACGCTTCTTAGAATAGTAACCTGTTTGTTTTTGGCCGAAGGAAGAAAGTTGGGACTTTCAAACGGAAAAACAGGCACGCCAATCTTATCACAAAAGAAACCCGGAAGCTGGCGTGAAGGACTTTTGCCTACTAAAACGCCAACAACTTCGTGCCCCTCATTATGGAGCATCTGCTTTAAGGAAAGAGCCTGTGTAAGGTGACCTCTTCCTTCTCCCTGAATCACAAAGAGAACCTTCATATTACTTCGGGATAAAGTATTTTATTACTCCAGGTATCTTCCGATACTTGTTGCCTGCTATTATACTTAACAATCTTCCAGTCACCAAGTTCATTTTGAACCAATGCAGTCATACTTTCCACCCAATCGCCCGAATTCAGGTACCGGATATCACCGTACCATCTGTCGGCTGCTTGATGGATATGTCCGCATATTATGGCATCAGCCTTTTTCGATACGGCTAAAGCAACCAGTTCCTTCTCGAAATCAGAAATATAAGAAACCGCACTTTTTACCTTGCTCTTTATCCGTTGCGAGAGAGAGAAATAGGGCTTTCCAGATTTTTCCCTCTGCCTGTTATAAATCTTATTTACCCACAAAAGAAAAGTATAACCGATATCTCCAAGTCGGGCAAGCCATCTCATGTGTGTGGTAACCGAGTCAAATATATCTCCGTGCGTCACGTAGTATTTTTTACCGAAACTATGGAAAAGATACTCTTTTACAATAGAAACATTGTAAAAAGTCATCGGAGCCAGATGATCCAGAAAATCGTCGTGATTACCGCGCACATAGATTATCTCCGTACCTTGTTTTTCCATCATTTTCATCAGAACTTTAAAAAAATCGGTATGTTTGTTTTTCCAGCGCTTCCCTTGTTTCTGTAACTGCCAGCCATCAATGATATCTCCGTTCAGAATCAACCGGTCGCAGTTAACATGTTTCAGAAAATTGGTGACCTCTTCTGTTTTTGAATGTTCGGAGCCTATGTGGATATCCGATAAGACAATGGTAGGATAGTAAGTTCTTAATTCCATAGTGTATTTATTAGCTACACAAAAGAACCAGATCTTTATTACAGGCGCATATCAACCGGATGAAAATAAGATTAAGCTTAAGAAAAAGGAGAGACACTCTCCGCGTGTCTCTCCTTTTATGGCAGGATATCTGAAGTCCCGGATAGTTGTTAATCTTCGGCCTGACTTGCTTCGTAAGCTTTCAGCAACTTATCCTGTACATCGGCAGGAACAAGTTCGTAGCTGGCAAACTTCATTGTAAACGAGGCTCGTCCACCGGTGATGGAACTTAAGGACGTAGAATACGAAGACATCTCTTTCAAAGGTACGCGTGCAGATAGTTTTTCGTAACCCTTTTCACTGCTCATACCCATAATCATGGCGCGTCTTCCTTGCAAATCGCCCATTACATCACCTAAATAATCGGCAGGCACCGAAACTTCCACATCATAAACAGGTTCCAAAATTTTAGGACCGGCTTCTTTAAACGCGGTACTGAAAGCATTTCGTCCTGCAAGCATGAAGGAAATTTCATTACTGTCAACCGGGTGCATCTTGCCGTCGTAAACCAAAACTCTTACATCGCGGGCATACGAACCGGTAAGCGGACCTTGTTCCATACGGGCCATAATTCCCTTCAGGATTGCCGGAAGGAAACGGGTTTCAATCGCACCACCCACGATACAGTTCACAAATACAAGCTTTCCACCCCAATCGAGATCTATAACCTGTGTATCGCGAACGTTCATTTTAAACTCCTGACCGTTGAATCTATAGGTGTCCGGAGCCGGCATGCCTTCAAAATACGGTTCAACAATCAGATGAACTTCACCAAACTGCCCGGCACCGCCCGATTGTTTTTTATGACGATAGTCGGCTCTCGACGATTTGGTAATGGTTTCACGATAAGGAATTTTGGGTTCCAGAAATTCGATAGGAAGTTTATCGTTGTTTTCGATACGCCATTTGAGTGTACGAAGGTGGAATTCTCCCTGACCTGAAACGAGCAGCTGTTTCAGTTCCTTGCTTTGTTCAACAATCCAAGTAGGATCCTCGGCTTTCATGCGAGTCAGAATCTCACTTAGCTTTTCTGTGTCAGCTTCATTTACGGCCTTGATAGCTCTCTTATATTTGGGGTTCGGGTATTTTATGAAGTCGAATCGATAATCGCAGCCTTTACCATTCAATGTATTTCCGGTACGCACATCCTTCAGCTTAACGGTGGCACCTATGTCACCCGCTACCATTTCCTCTACTTTATTACGTGTTTGTCCGGCTACTGAGAAAATCTGTGCGATTCTTTCCTTAGAACCACGGTCGGCATTCACCAAGTCGTCAGACTCCTTCACCTTTCCGGACATAACCTTGAAATAGGAAACCTCGCCAATATGGGGCTCAACAGTCGTCTTAAAGAAGAACAAGCTGGCAGGACCATTTACTTCGGGCGCCACTTCGTCGCCATCCGTTGTAACCATCTTGGGCATTTTATCTACGCAAGGAACCACATTGCCTAAAAACTCGAGTGTACGACGTACGCACATATCACGTCCGGCACACACACAGAATACTGGAAACATCCCACGGGATAATAATCCCTGTCGGATTCCTTCCCTCATTTCGTCTTCAGTCAGCGTTCCCTGTTCGAAGAATTTCTCCATCAAACTCTCATCATTTTCAGCCGAGGCCTCTACCAATGCCTGATGGAATTCCATGGCTTTATCCATTTCTTCATCCGGTATATCAAGAACTTCCGGAACGCCCCCTTCGGGCTTCCAGCGATATAATTTCATTTTCAGCACATCCACAACCTGATTGAATCCCGATCCGCATACCACTGGATACTGGATTGGAACAACCTTGTTTCCGTAACGGTCTTTCAGCTGAGCCAGCACATTGTCGTAATCTGCTTTTTCCTGATCAAGCTGGTTTACCACGAAGATTACCGGTTTAGACAGCTTCTCCGTATAGCGGAAATGGTTGATTGTACCTACCTCAACCCCGTATTGTGCATTCAGTACAATTACGGCTGTATCGGTAACGCTGAGAGCCGAAACTGCACCACCGATAAAGTCGTCCGAACCCGGACAATCGATAAAATTCAGTTTCCTACCTTGCCATTCAACACTGAAAACGGTCGAGAAAACAGAGTAACCATACTCTTTCTCAACCGGAAAATAATCTGATACGGTATTTTTCGCATCAACTGTACCGCGACGTTTTATTACCCCACCCTCGAAAAGCATTGCTTCTGCGAGAGTGGTTTTCCCAGAGCCCGAACTTCCCAGAATTGAGATGTTCTTAATTTCGTTTGTTTGGTATACTTTCATGCTATAAGGTATTAATTAGGTTTAACAATAAATCCTCTAAACAAGTATTTTCTAACGAGTCCGCAAATTATTAAAAGCAAGTGGGATAACCAATTATTATTAGCTGTTTGAGAACATAGTTATTCAGCACAAGTTTCTTTTTTTTGTTATATTTGCAAGGAAACAATACATTGAAAATGGCAGGCATTTATATACATGTTCCATTCTGCAGCAAACGTTGTACGTACTGCGACTTTTTTTCCAGCACCAACATGCAAAACAAGGAGACCTATGTAGACTCGGTTGTAAAGGAGCTGGAGCTTCGCAAGGAGTATCTTTCAGGCGAGGGAATAGGAACAATCTATTTTGGGGGAGGAACTCCCTCGCAACTGGACATACGGGCGTTCGAACGTATCTTTGAAACAATATCCCGGCTGAATCAGATCGATGAAGATGCCGAAATTACACTTGAAGCAAATCCCGACGACATGACTCCGGGTTACGTAGAGGGTATCGCCACGCTTCCTTTCAACCGGGTGAGTATGGGGGTGCAAAGTTTCAAGGACGAGGATTTGCACTTTTTAAACCGTCGGCACGACAGCAGGCAGGCATTTAAAGCCATTGCATTATGTAAGGAGAACGGCTTTACCAATCTCAGTATTGATCTGATATACGGACTGCCCGGTCAGTCGATGGAGGATTGGCAGTTCAACCTTGCGGAAGCCATCCGGCTGGATATTCCGCACTTGTCATCCTACCACCTGATTTACGAAGAGGGAACGCCTCTGTTCAGGCAGCTTCACGCCGGAAAGGTAAAGCCGGTAATGGAAGAGCTGAGCGTGGCGATGTTTACCGAGCTGATCGATACATTGGCAGACGCCGGTTACGAACAGTACGAGATATCCAATTTTGCTAAAAATAAACTTTATTCCCGCCACAACAGCTCCTATTGGAAAGGTATCAAATATCTGGGAGTAGGGCCCTCCGCCCACTCATTCGACGGCAAGACCCGTCAGTGGAACGTGTCGTCGATGACTAAATACTTTAAAGGGATCGCGGCCGGATTTCCCGATGTGGAAATGGAGGAGCTTGACACGAAAACCAGTTACAACGATTTTATCATTACCGGATTACGAACCATGTGGGGCGTTGATCTGCATGAACTTCAAAAACTATATGGCGAAGAGCTGCTTACCTACTGTATGAAACAAGCCGCTCCTCATTTGAAGAACGGCTTGCTGGTAAATGCGGATTCTGTATTGAAGCTAACCCGCCAGGGTATTTTTATTTCCGATGGAATAATGAGTGACCTGTTGTATGTATAGATCTATTTCTGCAGATCCATTTCATCAATCAGGTACCCGGCATCCCCGTATTTGTCAATCAGGAACAATACATAGCGAATATCAACGATAATACTTCGTTGGTATTCGGGCAGGTATTGGATATCACCACCAACTCCTTCCCAGTTACGGTCGAAGTTTAATCCGATAAGCTCGCCCCGGCCGTTCAAAACCGGACTTCCGGAATTTCCTCCCGTGGTGTGGGTGTTGGCCGTAAAGGCAACAGGCATACCCTCTTCCTGAGAGCCGTAAGGGGCGTAGTTCTTAGCTTCATAAAGCTGTTTCAATTTATCCGGAACCACAAACTCCCAGTTGTTGGGATCTTCTTTTTCCATCACACCTTCCAGCGTAGTTTTATAACCATAGTTAACAGCATCCCTTGCGTTGTAGCCACGAACCTGTCCGTAGGCGAGACGAAGCGTGGAGTTGGCATCCGGAAACAGATTCTTTTCTCCCTGCATCTCCATAATACCCTTAACGAATGTTTTGTGCGCAGCAGCATAGCTGTCGTCAAAACCATCCAGGGCAGCCTTTAATGCAATCTTTTCAGCTTTTACAGATTTGGCAAATTTAATCATCGGATCTGCCTCAAGCGCTTTAACCGTAGGGTTGTTCATAAAGCGGTTGAAGTTCCTGTCGCTTCCAAAGATAGATTCAGCAAATAGGTAGTCTATAAACATGTCTGTATTACCCTCGAATTTTTTCTCGCAATCGATCAGACATGCCGGTTGCATAATCAAAGGAATTTCGGCAGCATATGCCTTAAGCAAAGCTTTGGCTATCTTTTTATCCACCGCAGCCGAGTAATCCTTGTTGTTGAAGCGCTTGTAAGCCATGTTCAGCAAGGTGAGCTGTTCCTTGATTGCCTTCTGGTCTTTCTTTTTCAGCGCATCGATAATCGGATCCACTTCGGTTGGAATACCGGTGAACTCGATACCCCGTATCAAAGCTTCATCCAGCATCCAGCTTCTGAAACGTAAATCCTTCCGGTCGGTTACAATCTGCTTCAGGGCCTGCATGGCTTCAATATATTCGGGTTTGTTGTTCTGCTTCGACCAAGCCGTCAGCTTGTCCTGTACATCCAGCTTCACCTTTTCAAAATTACGCTTGTTGATGGCCCAGTTGCTGCCGATGGCATTCTTATGCGCATTGGTGGAGCTGGCGTATTTGCTGGCATACTGAATCCGTACCTGCGGGTCGCGCATCATCTCTTCCAGCATTACTTTCTGACGGATGTCGCGTATTTTGATACGTACGGAATTGTCTATATCCCTTCTTTCGGCCACTTCCCACGACGTATAGAACTTGTTTGTACGTCCGGGAAATCCCAGAATCATGGCAAAGTCGTTCTCCTTTACACCGTTAAGGGAAATTTTCAGCCACTTTTTAGGCTTGAGCGGAACGTTGCTGGGTTTGTATTCCGAGGGATTGCCGCTGGCATCCGCATACACCCTGAATACAGAGAAATCGCCCGTGTGGCGCGGCCACATCCAGTTGTCGGTATCCGCACCAAACTTTCCTATGGAAGAGGGAGGAGCACCCACCAGACGTACATCGCTGTACTTCTTGGTTGTAAACATATAATATTTGTTGCCGCCGTAGAAAGGTTTGATCTCCACGCCGGTTCCGGGATTATCTTGCAAGAACTTTCCACCCACCTTCTTTTCCGCCAGTTTGTTCAGATACGATGGCGAAAGATAATTCATCCCATTTGGGTCAGGATCGGCTTCCAGCGCTTTGGTAACATATTCTGTAACATCGTCAATCTTATCGATCAAGGTGACTGTAAGTCCCGGATTGGGAAGCTCCTTCTCTTTGGAAGAGGCCCAGAATCCGTTGGTAAGGTAATCGTTCTCGAGCGAACTGTGTTGTTGTATCTGGCTGTACCCGCAATGGTGATTGGTCAGCAATAAACCCTGATCCGAAACAAATTCGCCGGTACATCCGCTGCCAAAGATAACAACCGCATCTTTCAGCGAAGACGAATCGGGATTGTAGATGTCATAGTCCTCTACCTGCAATCCCAGTTTTTTCATCTCTTCCAGCTTTTGCTGCCTAAGTAAAGGAAGCAACCACATCCCTTCGTCTGCAACAACCGGCAGCGAAAGAGTCGTAATCGCCAAGAGCAAGAGGATTTTCTTCATATAACAAGTCAGTTTAAATTATTTATTTTATTTCTTATTTTCCCATGTTCTATACGGATGTCTGGATAACATCGAGTTATAATAACGCACATCACCTGTAACCTCCTCGCCAAGCCAGTCGGGACGGATAAAAACTTCCGAAGCCTCCTTCAGTTCTATCTCCGCCACTACCAATCCCTGGTTTTCGCCGTCAAACACATCCACTTCAAAGATATGATCGCCCGCTTTTACAAGGTGCCTTACCTTACTTATCGTACCCGGCTCACAAAGCGCCAACAGCTGGCATGCCTCCTCTTCCGTAATCTTCTTTTCAAATTCGTATCGGGTGGTTCCATCCACGTTGGATGCCCCTTTTATGGTAAGATAGCCCTCATTTCCGCGGATGCGTACCCTTACGGATCGTTCCGGCGAAGAGCAGATATATCCCTGTACGATGCGTTTGGAATCGTATACTTCAGGAAAGAAGTCGCCCCTGACCAAAAATTTACGTTCTATCTCTGTGGCCATATCCGATCCGGATTATTTAATTGTTACCATCGTGGCTCCAAATCCATATTCGCGAAAAGAAGCATCCTGGTAAAAATACTGTTTATATTTTGTTTTGAGTTCATTTTCAATCGCTTTTCGCAGTACGCCTTCTCCTTTTCCATGGATAAAAACAATTTTCTGACCTTTTACGCCGGCATATTCCTTTAAGACTTCATGGAATTTATCCAGTTGATAGTTCAGAATGGCAGTACTGTCCATACCAGCAGTGGTATCCAGGATTTGTTCGGTATGCAAATCGACCTCGATGATGGGAGCTTCTGCCTTTTTCTTTACCACAGTAGGCGTAACCTTTTCCTCCCGTACCTTTTGCTGCATGGCTTCCTGGATAGCGGCGGCCGAGATAAGCATCTGCCGTTCGGGAATATCTTGTCTGACAATGGGCGCCAGGATAGCCGGCTCATCAAAATAATCGTTATCAAGGAAACAATGCAATTTATAGAATTTTACTGTATCCAAACGCAGTTCGACCGACACGGAGTTTTTCATAGCGTAGGGTTTATCCTTTTTAAAGGCGATAAACTGAACACAAATCCGTTCAAGCTCGTTCAGGTCTTCTTTGCCGAACTCTTCCATGAATATCTTGGTGTTGGGTTCGATCAGACCCTGGCTACGGCTCATCCAGCTGTTGTTTTGGCGGCTCATATAGTTGTAAAACAGGAAATAGTTGCTCTCATTCACAAAATATGCCTCGTAGCGGGTCTGCTGCATCGATTTGGGATCTATAGGCAGGTAGGCAAGAAAAACGTTGAGTCTTTCGCCTTCGGCTGTCTCTTCAACCTTCTCTGGCTGAGGTGCGGGAGCGGTTACCTGTACCTGAGGAGCCGGAGCCGACGGTCTGCCTGCACTGCTTCTGGTCATCATATTGTCGCCTACAACCACACATTCACGAATAAGAACCGGAATGTCAAATCCATCCTCATCTTCTACTATTACCTGGTCGTTTCCCTTGAATCTGCGTACAATTCCACCACCCACGCTGTTCAGGAACCGTACCTTATCGCCTATTTTAACATTCATACATTCGCGTTGTTAGTTATTATCTGGACAAAGTTCACTAATTTTGCGCAGATATTAAAGTAATGACTGCAAAAACTGAACAAATACGTATTGAGGAATTTAATTATCCTCTGCCCGACGAACGGATTGCAAAATTTCCGTTAACCAAACGAGACGAATCCAAATTGCTGGTCTACCGTAACGGTAAAATAGATGAGGCTGTTTTTAAGCAATTGTCTGATTACCTGCCGCAGGGAAGTATGCTGGTATATAATAATACCCGTGTGATACAGGCCCGCATGCTGTTTCAGAAGGAGACCGGAGCCCAGATCGAGGTGTTTTGTCTGGAGCCGGTTATCCCGCACGACTATGCCCTGGTGTTTCAGCAGACCGAATCCTGCAGCTGGCTTTGTCTGGTTGGCAACCTGAAGAAATGGAAAGAGGGAGCATTGCATAAAACCATCCGTATGGATGATAAGGAAGTTGTGCTATCTGCCGAGCGGATTAAGACGACCGGCGACAGCCACCTGGTCCGCTTCTCGTGGAATAATCCGCAGGTAACCTTTGCCGAACTGCTGGATGCAGCAGGTATCCTGCCTATTCCGCCCTATCTGCACCGTGAAACCCGCGAAAGCGATCTGCAGACCTATCAAACGGTCTACTCCAAAATAAAAGGTTCGGTGGCCGCTCCAACGGCGGGACTCCATTTCACACCCGAAGTACTGGCCGGCCTGGATGCAAAAGGCTTTACCCGCGAAGAGGTTACTTTGCACGTGGGGGCCGGAACCTTTAAACCGGTAAAGAGTGAAGTAATTGGCGATCATGAGATGCATACGGAATTTATTTCGGTACGCCGTTCAGCCATCGAAAACATACGTACCAATTTAGGACGGATCATCGCGGTTGGAACCACTTCTGTCCGCACACTCGAAAGTCTCTATTACATGGGAAGGACGTTAGTCAACAACCCCGATGCAACATCCGAAGAGCTGGTAGTTACCCAATGGACGCCATACCACGATACCGAAGAGGTTACTGCCCACGAGGCACTTACGGCCCTGTTGGATTACCTGGATCGTAACCAGACCGATACGTTGCTTTCTGCAACGCAGATCATGATTGCGCCGGGTTACGAATTCAAGATCGTGAAGGGGATCATAACAAACTTTCATCAGCCCAAGAGCACCCTGCTGTTACTTATTTCGGCCTTTGTAAACGGCAACTGGAAAACCATTTACAACTATGCCCTCGATAACGACTTCCGGTTCTTAAGCTACGGAGACAGCTCCTTGCTGCTATAGTTTCAAGAAAGAATGGAATAAAAATATCCAAATAAGAACGGGCTATTGGTAACTACCAATAGCCCGTTTTAATACAATCACCAGCTGTATGCAGGTTTTGGAAAGGCTTCTGTTCTTAGAAGTTTACAGCCGCTCCATCGTAACAAGCCTGGAAAATCTGTTCGAATTCTTCGATGGTCGGTTTACGGGGATTAAAGCCGGTACAAGGATCTGCGTATGCGTTTGCTGCAATTTGCTTCAGATTATTGGTCCAATCTTCCACGCTGATTCCAAACTCTTTAACCGATCCGATTACGTTAATACTTTCACGCAATGCTTCCACCTCTTTTGCAAGATCTTCGGCATTTTGTTTTCCGCAAACCACAGCCAGGTCATTATAACGTGCCGTAGCTTTACTGTTAAAACGGATTACATTCGGTAACACAATTGCGTTGGCACATCCATGAGGAATATGGAAAACACCACCCAGCTGATGGGCCAGCGAATGGGCAATACCCAACCACGAATTTGTAAAGGCAAATCCCGCCATGGCCGATGCATCGTGCATATTCTGGCGTACGGCTAAATTTTCGGGTTCTGCAACGGCAGTCTTCAGATTATTAAAAATGATTTCCATGGCACCCTTGGACAGAACGTCGGCATAATTATCTTCAATATTCGAAACATATGCTTCAATACAGTGAGTAAGCGCATCCAGCCCTGTATTTGCTGTAACGCCTTCCGACATGGTTTTGCATAATTCACCGTCAATGATGGCGATATCCGGAGTTAGCTCGTAAGACACCACCGGATATTTCACCCCTTTCTGCGTATCGGTAATTACGGCTAAACCCGTCATCTCCGTACCTGTTCCGCTAGTTGTAGGGATGGCTACAAAACGTGCTTTCTGGCGTAAAGCCGGAATGTTGAAAGGTTTGATAACCTCTTCGAAAGTAAGTTCCGGATGTTCGTAGAAAGCCCACATCATTTTGGCTGCATCAATGGCAGAACAACCACCTAAACCAATAATCAAATCCGGTTGATGTTCGGTAAAAAAGGCTGCACCTTCAAGCACTGTTTTAATGGATGGATCACCTTCTACGCCACTGAATACTTCAGTTTCGATTCCGGCCTCTTTCAGCAAGCCAATGGCTTTATCTAAAACACCGCTTCTTTTGATGGAGTTCTTTCCGCAAACAATCAAGGCCTTGTTGCCTTTAAGGTTTTTCAACTCTTCAAATGAACCTACTCCGTGGAACGTTTCTCCACTAAAATACAATTTGCTCATATAAAAATAATCGTTTAAAATTTATGATGCAAAGGTCGGGCTATTGGAGCAGGTGGAGATTATAAATTTCGTCTTAATCCTTGTAAATATGCGACAGCCTGAATTTTAGTTCCGAAGGAGTACAGTTTAGTTTTGCCGCAATAAACTTATTGAGGGCAGAGGGGGAGTCGAATCCCAGATCGTATGCTATTTCCTTGTGCGAGTAATCGAAAAACACCAACAAACGTTTAATTTCCAGTAAGATCCGTTCGTGTATCACATTCAATGCCGTTTCGCCTGCATATTGGTTGCAAATCGCATTCAGTCTTTTGGGAGTAATATTCAGCTTTTCTGCATAACGTTGTACAAGTCGGCATTCCTTAAACTGTTCCTCTACCAGATCTCTGAAATGAAGATAGATGTCGGCATCTTCAGTCTCCGCCCTGGACGGTTCTTTGGAATGCCCGTATTCAATTAGTTTCAGAAGCAGTATCTTTATATAGAACTTGATCTGCTCTTTCTTGGCCAGTGTTATTTGCTCATACAATGTCCGGATATTGGTTGTTACATCTCTCAGCATTATAAAATCTTCGGTTGAAGAGGGTATGTAGTTGAGGCGTCGTTGCAGGTTTACATTATAAGCACTCAGGTCTTTTTTCAATACGGCAGAACAGAACAGCTCGTCGCCAAACATAATAATCTCACCTCGGGCTTCTGCCGGGAATTCGACCTGATGGAACTGCTTGGGAAAAATAACGGACACACAAGGGGCGGATGCCTTGTATGTATCGAACTCGATAGTAAGATTCATAGTCCCTTTTTCCAGAACAATGATCTGATAATAGTCGTTCCGATGAGGTTTATCTTCATCGAACAATGGTTCAAGCCCAATCTTCACCATGTTGAATGCAATACATGGCTTTTGATATGCTTTAAATATATCCTCCAGTTTGTAAATCGGAATGTTCCCCTCCTTCATATTATTTCATCTGATTGAACTTTCATTTATATAAGTTGTCAGGGCATGTAAATGTTTTAATTATCCGTCAGTTTTTTCAGTACGGCTCAATAAAACGAATTAAACGCGAAATCAGTCGAGTAGGCCTGAGCA
>WARQ01001680.1_pt1 | contig 38037 bp, 35 predicted proteins | sample 4769161 | NCBI WGS metagenome assembly WARQ01 (sample SAMN08893024, study PRJNA449175) | gut metagenome | isolation source: rumen sample fed with dry roughage | host: buffalo | place: India: Nagpur | collected 2016 | reverse complement strand
TCGGATGTTACTTCAACATATTTCATTCCATCAGTGAACTTGTGTTGAACCAAGAATCTGTTCATTAATTTTTGATCATCTGTGTATACCTGATATGTCATATTACGTGACGGGGGATTATCTAATGGAGAGAATCTGAACACATAGATTGTGTCATTCATCTCATCACCACCTTTTCATTTCTTGAACAACTATGTTTGCTATGTATGCAAACAGTTCGAGATTCGCATACTTAAAATCTCCAAGATGACCGAATGATTGATACACAAATTCTTGCAATTGATCCATAAGATAATCTCTTTGGAATCTCGACATATATTTCAATATTTGTGTATCATAATTTTCGATATACTTGAATATCTTAATAAGATATAGATTGATACCCATACGTTGTTGATCAATCAATTGTTGTACAGCACCTTTGTACTCGATGTATCCATCATTATAGAACATCTCTATTCTTTTATAATTGATATATCCTGTACAACGCATAGCTTCTTTAAATTGTATTCCATCAATATTATTCTTTATCTTTTTACGTGATGCAAATATTATTGCATCAGAGTGTAATGATATAATCTCTTCAGGTGTTATATTATTTTCGTTGATGAATTGCTCACGTACTTCCAACAACTTCTTATCAACCGTAACAGAGAATTCCTTATCTTCTCTTCGTATTAATCCGGTTTCGATGACACGTTGTTGTTTTGGTAAACGCTTTAATCGTTCGATTGTTTCTTTTGGTAATAAACCAAATCGTTCCGACAATGATAATGATGCTGCATTCATATCATATTCTAATATATTTGAATGAAACAGATATGGGATATTATCATTGTAAAATAACATTTTATCATACATATTACAAAACCTACCTTATAATTTATCAGTGTACAAACCAGTATACTGTTAACCTATATAATCATATACATTTCAAATGTAAATTTAATGTAAAGGAGAACAATATCATGGCAGATAATAAGTTCGTAGATCCGTTGGATGATATCATGAACCGTGTTCAGAAAGAATCCAATGAATCAAACGGAGGTATCAAAGTACCCCCGATGCCTTCCAACATTAAGCTTCCTCCGGATGAAGAGGAGAGAGTAACAGTTGCCAAGGCTGATCCCCCGGAGATCGATTACGGTGATGATGACATCGAGAATGAATACGCTGAGAAAGAGCGTATCGAAGCCGAAGAACGTGCTCGTCAGGCCAAGGAAAATGCTCAGGCTCGTGAAGAGAATAAGCCACAGGAAATGGCACCTGAGATGTATGATGAGAAAGCTATCGGTGATGAAGTAGCTCATCAGGGTAATACAATCGATATCGTTGCTGCAATGGTTCGTCAGGTTGCGATAGATTATCGTCTTCCTTCAGGTGGTATCCCCACAGAAAATCCATCTGATAAGCGTGATAAGAACTTCAAGATGAGAATCATGGGTGACCTTGTTGAATGTTACCATCGTGACGGCGCTGTTATATCTGATACATTCAGAAACATCGTACTTGATAACTGGTATCTTGATTCAGGTGTCAGGGCGACAACATATGTCAACAACGGCTTCAAGGAAACACTCGAAACACCTGAATTAGAAAATGGTGGAGAGGCAGTAGGTGTAACTGCTGCAACTGCTAAGGAAGTTGAAATTCCTGCAAACCCAACAATCAATATCAATGTTGAACCCGGTACACCTGTAACTGTTAACATTGACGATGATATCGTTGGTGAGATGTCTAAACAGCAGGTCGTTGATATCTATGTTAAGGAAGTTACTGAACAGGATCTCCTCACAGGTAACATCGTTGTCAATTCTGATGCTGACGGTATCATTGCTCCATATGATCCCGGTCTTGAAGATATTCCGGTAACACTTCCTACATCCGGTTATCGTTGCATCATTCGTCCTTTCTCTTGGTTCGAGATCGTATCTCTTATGGCTCCTACCGGCAGAAACATCATGGATATCATGATGCGTCAGTGGTCCATCATATATGATCATATCAAGTGGACATCTATCGGACCATTCAAGTCATTCGAAGACTTCACAGAGAAGACTCGTTTCATCGATCTTCAGTTCTTTATGTGGGCTATCCTCGTATCTACATCTGCAGAAGAGGAGGACATCACACTCACATGTGGCAATGAAGATTGTAAGCATTCAATTGCTTCAACCTATAGACCACGTGAAATCATGCATATCGATGAAGAGAAGATTCCTGATTATTATGAGAAGGCTGATAAGGCTGCTCCTGGTCCTGAAGCTGCAGAGATCTTCAATAAGATCGTAGCAACTCATAAGGGTTATGAGCTCCCTGACTCAAAGGTTGTTGTTGAACTTAACGCTCCAACTGTTAAGGATTTCATTGAAGGTAGATTCGGACGTATCCGTACAATCTATGAAAGATTCTATCCGGATGGAAACTTCAATACTGCACTTCCTCGTATTCTTTCTAACTTCCAGAAAGGTCAGTATGAAAACGGCGGTGAGTTTGCTATCCTTCTCGGTGCTGCACTTCTTGTTGCTGCTGTATATGTTCCTTACAAGGGTAAGATGTACAAATATGAGAAGTTCGATCAGATGGAAAAGATACTGACTCAGCAGCTTAGCTTCAAGGATTCATATCTCCTCTTCTATGAGATATTCCCGAAGGCAAACATGTTCGATTCACCGGTTTCATTCTGGCTCCCTGGTTATGTATGCCCGAAGTGTGGAAGAAACAATGTTCGTGTTCCTATCGATGATATCGGAGAAAGCTTGCTTTTCCTTCTGTCTCGGAGGTATCAGAATACAACAATAAGCTTGAAAGAACTGCCCGAGAAATCTTGAGCGTTTCTTCATTCGTAGGTAAGAAAATACCTTTAGAGGTCTTGGGACGAATGCCGCACTCATTCGTCCTTCGCCTCCGAGATATAATGATAGAACAGGATGCGGAAAGACGTAGACAAACTGATGCGTTCACACAACGCATGGTGCAACATCAAAACGGGAATAATCATCCTGGTATGGGTTTAGATGAAAATGCATTGTTAGACGCTGCGGAAGAATTCTTCTAAACTTATAGAAAGGAATGATAATTATGTATGATCACTTGGATGTATATGTATTAATGTTAATAATCACTAATGGCATGGATTATGTCTGTGAGAATTACTTATCCATCAGAGAAACATACTATGAAAACAAATATGGAGGTTAACACATGTTCATTTTATCAGGACTTGATAACAAGAAAATGAAAGAAGTTTGGAATACGCACAGACTCGGTGTTGTAGGTCTTAACATATATTACCACAATATCCGTGCTCTTAAACAGCGCACCTTCCAATTCATAACACAAGAAACATATGACTCGTATTTCGCCGGTATACTCCATGACATCAATCTCGAGTCTTCTCCTGTTGATACAATCATTCCTAATGATTCACCTGACGAGCAGGCTGCTTATCAGTCTCTGTTCAGTGTCAATACGGAGATACCTGAATATGATCGTGTCCGTAAGAGAATCACACTTGATGATATCTATCAGACACTACCGGAAACTAATGACACACGTGTTAAGATGACCGAACATCCTGAAGCGTTACCTAATCTCGTTGATGAGATATTCGTATATTTCGTCATTGAGAATTACAAGTATTTCATAGATGAAGGTCATCTCGAGATGCTGTCAAATATGAAGGAAACCCTTGAGTGGGTAGCTGATAATGTTGATGAGAAGACTATCAAATCTTTCATCCATACAACAAAAATCAACTATAAGAAGCTCAATGAAAAACTCAAGAACGCAACGTTCTTCCCTGAATACAAGAGAACAAAGATATTCTATGAAGAACCCCACGGTGATATTCCCGCTATTGACATTGAGACATTGCTCGGTCTCTTGTTCACCAACTGTGATACAGAAACAGATATGGTCATTGTAACCGCAATCTACATGATCTTATCATATGCAATGCCTGATATTGACAACGCAGATGTTGTGCCTACAACTGATATGCGTCATGTTAATTACATCAAAAACGTAATCTCGAAATTTATTAAGAAATAAACATGTATATATTTTTATTGATACCGGGTTAACTGCCCGGTATCAATACTAACAAATACGGAGGTATTAAAAATGTCTAAACGTTTAGGTGTAATGAACAATGTAACCGACATCAAGAAACGTGCGAAAGAAATCGTACCAATGTCATTGTTTGCCGCTTCAGCAATGATATTCCCAGAAAAGATATCACCGGTACGTGCAATCATGGGAACACGTCATACTTCACAACGTGTTGTATTAACGAATCCCGAATTTCCGTTTCTGTTTACTGGTGCTGAGAATGAATATGGTGAACGTTCATCATGGAATATAAAGACACATGATGACTACCAGCTCATGAAGGTATTCCGTAAGTTTAAGGATGCTCCGGTTTCGACAACATGCTACATTCTTAGAAATGTTCATACAGGTAAATATAAATGTGAAGTTGTCTATCCTGCGATAAACCTTATAGAGAAATATGGTTTCCGCATGCATTCTTATATGGATGACTATAGGGAAGGTGACATGCTTCCTAAGGGTACAAAGATAGCACAGTCTTCATCATATGTTGGTGATAACTATTGTGCTGGTCGTAATATCCGTATGGCTTATACCGTGTTACCCGAACTTACAGAGGACGCTCTTGTTATATCTGATTATGCTGCAGAAGCATTGAAGTATGACATGGTTGATATCGTTAATGTTGATATCAAGAAGGATTCCTTCCTGTTGAATAAATATGGTAAGAATGGTGAATACAAACCTTTCCCCGATGTAGGTGAAGAAATCGAAAATGGTATCATCTGTTCAATCCGTGAGAATTCATTTGTGTCATCTTTCTCAGAGGCAAGTATGCCACATATCAATGATAAGAATATATTCACTGACGGTATTCTTGTTGATATTGATATCTATACAAATGTCGAAGAAGAGAATGAACAGGTTAACAAATATCTTCAGCAGATACGTGAATGGTATTCAAATATATTTGCGTACGTTAAGAAGATCATTGCGGATCCTGCTCAGGATGATACATCATTACTTGATATCTTCCATAAAGCAGACAAGTGGCTTAATGATTCAACATGGGTTACTAAGGAAAAGATTATCAACACCAACATCAAGTTCACTGTACTTCAGCCGAAGAAGATACATGTCGGACAGAAAGTTGTTGGTCGTATGGGTAACAAATCTGTTATATCTGAAATCCGTCCTCGTGAGTTAATGCCTCATACAGATGACGGAAGACCGATTGATATGGTTGCTAATGGACTTTCAATTCCTAACAGAATTATTCCTATGGCTCCATATGAATGCTCAATCACATTCCAGACTGAAAGAATGTGGCAGCATCTTAAGAAGCTTGCCGAAGAAGGCAAACCTCGCGATGAAATCATGGAACTTGTTTCTGAGTTCGTGTCTATATATAATCCTAATCAGGGTGCTGAAGTAATGCGTTTGTATCGTGAGTATCCCGATGCAATGTATCGTGACGTAATGACAAATATGATACGCATTCAGTGTGAACCGCTTAATGAAGTACCTGTACGTGATTCTGTTCTCAAAGTGTATGAACGTTATCCGGATATCATGAAGCGTTACACTGTATATACAAAGATGCGTCATAGATGGGTACCACTGGATGAACAGCATGCTATCGGATATCAGTATACATGGGTACTGAAACAGGAACCTTCAAAGGCAATGTCTGCTGTATCTACAGGACGTACAACGTATTACGATATTCCTGTAAAGACAAGACAGTTCAAGAATAACCTTCGTCGTTTCTCTGATAATCCGATCAAGTTTGGTGAGTATGATACTTACAACTTCCTTGCTGGTATCGGTCCTCGCGACTTCTCAAAGATTACAACATACTATCGTGGATCACAGTATGAAGACAATTCAATGCTTATGGCACAGCTTGATGACAACGAACTTGATCTGAACAAGTACAACAAATTTCCACAATTAAGTAACTTGAAGAACGTACTCAAACTCAACGGTGTACGCCTTAAAGAGAGCGATTTCACATTCAATTCGATAGGTTTGATTGATAAAGAATATGAGGTCTATATGAACAATGTCACTGTGAAGATCTCAATCCCAGATCTTTCATACGTGCTTCAGATGCATTCATACTACTTACAGTATGAACAATATCTGAATGGTGCGGTTGACCTTGTTGACTTCTTCAATCATATTCGTGAAACAAATCTCTTTACGATGAGATCGGAAGAATACATCGTACATGTGTTTGACAAGTTCACCGAGCTGCTGCCTATATTACAGCAGATCAAACAATACTCCTAAAAATATACAATCTCTTGATTGCCAATGGTATGATGTGGGGCTTCGTGCCCCACATTATCCCAATCATTTTTTCTATGCTGAATGATGTTCGAACCAAAATATTAACACTGTAAAGTGAAATATCGAGGAAAGGAGAATATGCATGAGTAAAATAATCAAAATCGGTAATAAGTATTATGACTTCGGAACAAAGAATGCTTCTTTTTTGTTGACTGCAAGTGAACTGAAGAAGCTTGGAATAAAGAATTATTATTTCATGTTAGAAGTTAAATATCCTAATACCGGTGTACAGGATATCGATCCATATAAGAAAGATATAACTCCTGAAGAAATGGGAAAAGTATTGCTTGAATGCAAAGCCAATCCATGGTATTTCTTCAGAGAAGTATCACATGTTGTGGCTCGTGGTCTTGGTGAATTGCCTTTATACTTGCATCGTGCTGGATGTGCAGCTATATGGTGTTTCATGCATAGTATCGATTTCGAATTGGTTCAACCTCGTCAGACATATAAGACTACCGTAATCACTGCGATTATGTCATACATGGTATTGTTCGAATATCAGAATGTCGATATACCGTATATGCATAAGACCGAGAAACGTTGTACAGATAACGTTGGTATTCTTCGTGACTACATTACAGCGTTACCATCGTATATGAATCCATGGGCTAACAATAAACATCTTCCTGGTCTTCAGTCTCTTAAGTATGAAGCACATGGTGTATCTATTGCAACCGTATCAGCTGCTAAGTCTGAGAATGCTGGATCGGATAAGATGCGTGGTTTCTCACTGTTCACATGGTTCGTTGATGAGTGTGAATTCATTCCTTATATGAAAGCGGTTATTGATGGATCTAACTCGACCATCGTTACAGCACGTCAATCTGCAAAGCTTGCAGGTATACGCTCTTGTATGATGTATGCATCAACACCCGGAGACTTAGAAACCGATGAAGGTAAAGAGTTTCAACATATCATTGATAACACTCCGCGCTTTAACGAAGCCATGTATGATCTCACCGATGAAGAACTCGAGCGCATGTTTACAGGTGCTGATGATGGTGAAGGAGATGTTGAGCAGCTTCCTCTTACAATGGTTTATATCGAATTCGATTATAAGCAATTGAGAAAAGATGAGAAGTATCTTCGTGCACAATACCTCGAAGCTGTTGCCAAGAATACTCTTGCTGAGTATCGTCGAGGTGTATTATTACAAAGATTTCGTGGTGCTGACTCGGCATTGTTTGATCAATCATCAATTGATTATATTCAACAGCATGTACGTCGTCCGGATCATACTGTATTGATAGAAAAGAAATTCACTCTTTTCATTTACAGTCATGAAATACAGCATCCCGATATCAATTCAAATACACCATATTTCGATGTTGACATACCATATCTGATTGGTATCGATATCGCAGGTGCACGTGGTGCTGGTGATAACACGGCTATTGTTGTTACACACCCCTATACGCTTCAAGTTGTTGCTGAATTGAAATCTCCATACATCGGTTTATTTGATTTAATGCGTATTGTTATCGCATTAGCTAAGATGATACCGAGAGGAATATTCTGCCCAGAAACAAATAACATGGGTACATCATTGATCGATTTTGTTCAAGAGACTCAACTTGAATATCGTTTCTATCGTGACCCACGTACTGATTTGACACAGAATATCACAATCGAAGATAATTCTAATTCTGCAATTGCGGAAGCAAAACGTAGAGCAAATGAGAAACGTCATATTGGTACATTTGTAACTGAAAAGGTTAGAAATGCAATGTTCGAATTGTTGAAGCGTTATGTCAAGGATTACAAGGAACTGTTCAATACAGAATTTGTTGTATCTGATCTATGTAATCTCGTTCGTCAAAAGAATGGTAAGATTGCAGCTGCTTCAGGAGAACATGATGATGTTATCATGGCATATAATCATACGATCTATGTACTCAACTATGGTTATGACTTGACTCGTTATGGTATCGACAAACGTCTGTGTACATTCGAAAAGGTTAATCAAGTATTGACTCAATATGAAGAAAGTGAAGCTGAAAATGTTATTAACAATATGCTTCCATATGATACACCAACGATGTATGAGGAACAGTTGTTGAACGACTTGACGAATGGTGGAATATCTTCATATGTTGATGCATCTGGCAGAGATGATCTGGGTTATCGTCCGAATCAATATGATTCATCATACGGTATGAAACCTTCCGAACCAGATGGTGGTTATTCTCGTTCAGAGCTGTCATTCTTTGCAAATATAAATTCATTCTAAGAAGAAAAGAAAACCCGCCCATATGGGCGGGTATCTTTATTATTCATAATTTTTGTTCTCGAGTGTGTTAAACTTATCAGGTGACGGATGAGAGCGTTCGCCATGACACATTATCGGTCGATGACCACATGACATCTTTCCTTCAGAACATTTACCCTTGGTGACACATTCAGGACCGGCGTGCTGGAATATCAATGGTGATACATCCATGCAAAGATGCCACATTTGCATCGCCATTTCACGTATCTCCCACTGTGCCCTGTTACAGCATCTGTGTTTGAAGAAGTTGAAGAGTGAACGAATGTTCATTGTCACGATGATACTCGTACAGCACGCGTTAGGAAGAACCATTCTCGCATCCTCATTAGCCTTCTTCTCAGCAGCCTTTTCATCCATTCCATGCTTCATATAATTACTTATTAGATTGGAGCAAATATTGTCATAAGACCACTGAAGGAATCCCATTGTATCATCATAGATGTCTTTAGAAACAGGATCGTTTGCTATTGCTTCGGGAGTAACATATTCAAACTGAGCCTCGTTGACATAACGCTGACTCTTCTGCGAATATGAAGCTATTCTGTGACGTACAAGCTGATGTGAACAAGCTCGTGAGATACCTTCGATTGCAAAAGTAAATGTTGCATGTTCAATTGGGGACTCATGTCCTAAATTGAATAACAATTCGAGAAAGGACTTAACCTTTTCATCAGTTAAACCTTCCATGAGGCTGTCAACATCTGAAGATGAATAACAAAGCTTTGCAGCTGTTGCTATTATTTTCTCAGGATCCGGCGTGTGGCCTATAAGCTTTACATTGAGATGTGTTTCCATTTTTATAACCTCCAGTTTTTCTCGCAACTGTTTCTGAAATCAGTTTGAGAATTTTATAATGTTTGATATACATTTGTCTTCGAAATTCATTCATCGAATTCCTCCTTTATGATATTCATCAGTTAATACTTCTTAGAGAAAAAAGACCGCCGTAATGACGGTCTCTTAAATAAATCATTTCATATCATTAATATCGATTTCGCCTTCAACTGTCAGCGCAGATCTATTCTTTATACCGAAAAGTGCAGCAACGACGAAACCATCGTCATCCGTAACGACTCTTGCATAGCAGATCCTGTCGATACCGAAGAGGACCTGCATTCTTGATGCCTGAACAAAGTCGTCTGCACCTTCACGGATGTAGAAATTCGAGATTGACATATGTGAAGGTTTGATCATGCCATCAAACGTCATCAATATCATGTCATTATCAACATGCCATATATAACCACCCGATTCACGTTTGATGCGTTTTGATACCGGGTGTTCAACTATCGTCACTACGGCATCGACGGATTTCTCATAATCAGGGAATCCGTCGAGTGTTGATGACCTGTATATTAACCAAGCTGGTTCCATTATCTGTCACCTCCTTTGTAGCTATCCAGATAAATCTGGTATGCTTGATTTTGACACAGCGTTGACATGCCGCTATGTTCGAACCCGGGGCTCCATGTATTATTCCTCTCGAGTTCTTTATTGAGCAACATCTTTTCGACAGCCGTGAGTCTTAACTCACGACGATCCGCTGTGCATATGTTGATGCATCTGGCTGGATCATGATAGTATGATATTGTATCTGGGTCAGTATTCGGGCGATGAATATGCCCGTGAATATTTACCCAATTCTCATCATCATGGATATCTACTGATGTATGTGAGAATAAGATATTTACGTTCATTGATGATTCAGCTACTTTTTCCGTATTGGCAGTTACTGCATATGCGACTTCATCGAAGCCACATGCCTTGTAAAAGTAATCATTCTGCTCGTCATTATTTCCTCTGATAAAAATGGCTTTCTTACAGAGGGAGAGACCTTCATTTATTCTGTTGAGGACGTTGGCGAATTCTCCACGGAATGGGAGATGAATACCGTCATCCATCAGATCACCGAGGAAAATGACAGTGTCTTCATTCGTGAGCTTTGCGAGCTCACATGTTATGATAGCTACTGCGTTGTAGTCGATGCTTGGTCTGCGTCCGCCTGGCATTTTGAATATATGCCAATCACTGGTTACGTATGTCATAGATATACTCCTTCCGGGGCAGTGTTTTCACCCCTGTAAAATATTTGGTATCGTATGAGTTTCTCAACGTACCATATTAATCATATACATATAAAAGAGAAGAATAATAGGAGCCCCGAAGGGCTCCCATATTTAACATCTTATGTCCGGTAAACGTTTCATTTCTGAACGAACACCCGGGAAGTATGGAAGAAGCATTCTTCTTTGTCTTCCCCAGTTCTCGAAAGAACGTGCATAACGAACATGGTCTGTTATATCGAAGAACCAACATTCTTTACCACGGTCTCTCAAACGACCTACAACCTGTTCGAGAATTATAGGTGATGCAGCTTGGTCGAAGTTTATTGTACACGCAAGATTCTTGATGTCCGTACCAGTACCCACGGACATGGTCGTGGTAAGGATTAATGTACCATCTTCGAGCGCTTGACGCTTTACTGCTAAGGGTAGAGAACCGTCAACAGTGACAATGTTAAACTTATCAAACCAAGGGTCTTTTGATATTTCGTCCTTCAATCGATCAATAACATCCAACAATGGAACGAGTACAAGAATCTTTCCATCATATGTTTTTACATTGTATGCAATCTTGATCAATCTTTTAATGTTTTCCATGAATGGTCTACCGTCTTTATACGCGAGCAACATTCTATAGTATGTTGATTTGATCAAACCTTTGGTACCATATTTGAATGTCTGTTCACATAACCTGACTGATGGATAGTAATAGATATCCTGCATGTAAATGTTAACAAATTCTTTTTGGTATTCTTCATATGAAGAGTTACCAATGAATCTATCAGCATCCAATAATGCGCGATTCAATATATTATCTTCCATCTCATCCGATCTACCAAGTGTAGCAGATAAGTACCAGTTATGTTTGATATTGCATATTGCATCGAGTCGTAATACACCTTTCAAATGAAGATGTGCTTCATCGACAATCTTTATACCGAATGAAGATTCATCGATTACTTTCATCAACTTTTCCCAGTCTTTACCGAGTTCGAGTTCCATTGATGCTATCGTAACAACACATAACTTCTTACCGGGCGCATCCCAGATACGTGTCGCAATATCTTCTCTCGGGATACCACATCCTTCAAACTCTTCAACCCATTGATTCTTCAAAAGAGTTGTTGGTGCAATAACCAACGGTTTCAATTGAAGTTTAGATGTGGCGTATGTTGCTATGAACGTTTTTCCTACACCGGGTTTGAGTTCAAGAGTTATCTTGTGGGAATCAGATGTTAACATCTTATGAATGCAATCTTCCTGCAGTCGTGAACGAGGTTCACGATTCATTGTTACTTCAACCTTTTTAGGTGCCGGATAGTTTACCTTTGATGGTTTTGGTAAACTGCGAATGACTGGATCATTGATCTTAAGAAATCCGGAAGAGATGTAAATGACATCATGTTCTTTACCGAACAACGGTTTCTTGTCGGGGTTGTTACCAGAATAGATGAAGTATTCACGCACAGGATTACGAAGAGAAAAGTATTGTAATACCTTTCTCTTCACTTCTGTTGTCGCTTGATGTATAATGAGTCCGGTTGTTGTCTGTTCTATCTTCATATAACATCAACTCCTTACATCATCATTTCTTCTTCACTATTGGCTACGTCTGATACCATATTCTCTTCAGGTTTAGTCTTCTTGAGAACATTCGGGTTCGCCTTCTGACGAGCTTCATCAGCCATCTCTTCAAGACGATCGACGTCAAGGAGTGGGAAGTATTCATGCAGCAACAGCTTCTTGTATTCACGCATAACTCCACCCTTATGCTCGGCTTCTCCTTCTTTCTCCTTCTGTTCATCCTTGGTAAGGAATGTCTCCATAGCAAGGTCACAAAGAGAATTGAAGTTTGATAACATATCTGATGTAATAGATAATGTCTTAGACATTGGCATTCTCAGTGTAACCTTCAATGTCTTTATAACATTTTCATCGAGATCTGTCTCATATTTCAGTATCTTACGATACATCTTCGTGAGATCCGGATTGATATCGAGCTTCATACCAGCAACCATTGTATTGAAACGTGTGTTTGCGGTTTCAACTTCCTTGGCGAAATCAACTTCTGACATAGCACCTTGAACCATCATAGATGGAACTGGTGTTGCATTGATAGCCTCGTTCTTAAGATTATCAAGCAAGTCATTATTGATTGGAGCATTAGCAGCATCGATTGTTTCAAATGTAATAGGCGCTTTACCACCAGCACCTTCAGGCATGATGAGTTCTGAACCACCAGAAACCTTTGTAATTGATGTACGATAGTTGAAGATATCATTTGCAGTAATTCTACGAGCCGCAAATTTCTCCATTATGCTGTTTACGAATGCTCGATAGTTCTTATCCATACCAGATGTGTGTACATTGTATACACGAACAGATGAGTTGTTTATCTGATAAAGAATAGAATACAGCTTCAAGAACATATACATTCTTGCAGTAACAAGACCAGGTTCAAGCATAGAGTGACCTTTACCAAGACCATCCTTGTTGATTGTAAACTGAATTACATGTTCTGCGGGAATGAATACGAAACGAAGCATCGCTTCATTGAACTTATGTTGCTGAAGAATTGATACAATTTCTTTATGAAGAGCGGTATTATCGTGCATGAACTTCAGATTGAAATTGTTGATAATCTTTGTTGCGAGCTTTTCGCAGAACATCTGGTCGGGTGAGAATGTATCATAACCAACCGATGGTGTTCTGAGTGTATAACCTGAAAGACCTGAGTTACGTCTCTGACCAGATATTTCCGGACGCGTAAGATCGGATATATAGTAATAACCTATAACTGTCTTATCAAGTCTGATAGGAATAAGCTTTGTTGCAGGAAGTACACGGAGATATATTCCCTTGATACTCTTGAACTGACGTTCTGTTGGATCCATATCCTCTTCACCGGTCATAACTTGTTCGAACAAAGATTCAACCGGTTCTGTGTATTTATGGTCTTGCTTGTCCTTCATTTCCTTATACTTGACTTCATATACAGCACGAAGATCATTCGCACTTTGTTCAAATATAGGGAGGGCGATATCACTATTAACATATCTGATGTTACTTGTGATTTCAGACATGAATTCATCGACTTTTGAAGCATGTTCACTGTATGCTTTCTTTTTCATAGATTCACGAACTTCATCAGTCACTTCCTTCTCATCAAGTGACTTAAGATCACCCAATGGGAATATATTCATAACCTCCGCTTCTGTGAATATTTCATCAGCTATAGAAACGTCTTGTTCGGTATAGATACCGGTATCACGTTTGTACATTTTACCTTTACCTTTACCAGATTTAGCTTCTTCTTCAGCTTTACGTTTCTTCTCTTGAACAGCTTCTGCAATAAGAGTATCCTTGAGCGATATTTCGGTAGATTCCGAATAACCATATCCAGACATAATTGTTGTTGTGTCAAACATGTCATTCACATTTCTATTTGGTGATTGTGAACCATTTTGAACACCATTACTCAAACGATACTTATACAAGTCGGAGAATACCTTCGCATATGGAATAGCGTATAGATATCCCTCACCATATTCAAGTGTATTGAATGTACAATGGTTTTTGATAAGCTGATGAAGCTCGAGTCTCTCTTCAACCTCTTCGATTGTTTTGACAATTGTACCCTGCTCACTTTCATCAAGTGCTTCCTTGTCATAAGTGATGTTTCTTGCGAGCTCACCAGTAACAACATCAGCCTCACATACAGCATCACGTGTTACTGTCAACGCAGTAAACCATTCAGGAATCTGAGATATAACCATATCAAGATCCTGACGCAGTGCGATATCGGCAATTGTATTTACCGGTAAGAATGCAGCATCCTTGAGCTCAGCCGGTAAAGCCTGTATAGTATATGTCTCGGTTTTACCATTGTTATTGAATTTTAATTTAGCGACCTTCTCAACGAAATCGCTACTCGTATTCAGATTATAGTTAGAAAGAAGATCGGTTATAGTCTGCTGTAAAGTTTCCTTTTCAACAGGACCTTCTTTACCAGTTATATCAAATAATAAACTGTCGACTATATCATCTTCTTTATTTATCTCTGCCATACTTATCAACTCCTTTCGTTATATTTAGTCGCTTCCGATAACCTTAGAGCCATCTTCCAAAGCGTCACGATAAGACGTGATACCGAGATTACCGTAGGTATTCATTCTATCATTTGTTAATGGTAAGAACTTAAGATATGGCCATACCGTCAATTGACCCTTGCTATCAGGTGTGGGCTCACGTTTGAATCTATTCATAACTATATAAGGTGTACCAACAAACATGTTTGCTCCACCCATATATGGTATAGGATGTTCACTTGTTTTCAATGATGAATCATGTGTTGTGAACATCTGTTGTTTAGAAATAAATCCATTAACGGTATCCATTTTAAGATTAGCAGCAAGATGACCATTGACATCAGTTATACCCGCATTGAAATTGAACTCAACAAGTGTTCTGTTTTCACACGGGAGTTTATACTGATATCTGAAGGTAACATCAACTGTTATCTCACTCGCCATTGGTTGATTTGAATCTGAATTCAAACCATTGATCGCAAGTGATACGGGATATATACCGTAATATTTGCACCAATAGATGATACGGTCGTTTGCCTCATTAGTGACAAAATCAAATAATGAAGCGCAATACTCCAACGCTCTATCATATGGATGTAACCAGAATGCCTTATCTTCAGGCTTCATATTCTTTCCAAATGATGGAAAATCGTTCTTGTATGCATACTTTGCGAAGGGTGGTTCCAATACACCCTTCTTACGTTTGTAGATGTAATTCATCCATATTCTGAAATATTCATATATCTCAAGATACTTCGTATCGGTAAATGAAACGGATACGGTTCCTCCCTGTTGAGATTCGATATGCATACCGGGTACAACCGTATATCCTTCGATGCTTTTACCAACGGATTCATTCACCGATAAAGTTTCTTCAGTTATTGAGAAACCTTTTGCTCTGTTAGATAACATGTAATTGATATTATCACGAAGAGATTTATCCTTGTAACCAGGACCGAAAGTACCAGTAACATATACCGGAGATAACATCTTTGATATATGAGGATATCTTGAATGGGATGAAGCTATAGTGTCATCATGTTCACACTGTTCCGATAACTTTCCTTCTGTGCAATATATGTAACATTCTGGGCGAGTAAAAAATAAATTTCTAAACGCTTTACGATGTTCCAAATCTGCAATAGGATAATGGAATCTATTGTATGCAAACGTATTTAATACTTGAGCCATGTTTGGGTCATGCATACGTGTGAATGGTTGTAATGGTGATATAGGCGGCATGTCAATTGCTTTATTAACATCGAATATATCAGCATCAACCGCAGTACCCAATGGCTTATTATTAATACGATTTATCTCAGCCTGTTCCAAACCATATGTGATGACATTCTCTTTGTCAGAATCATTTGTTGGATTGATATCTGTTGTTGAACCCGAGAATGGTTGACCGGTCATAAGCTGTTTTCCATTTGAATACTTATACTGGGGATCAACCTGTCTTGCATAAGCCGAATTTTCACGATTGACCATATTCTGATCAATCGTATCAATTGCACCTGTATGCCATTGGTTATTATTGTCATCGCGTATAAAGTGATCTTTTGGAGTGAATTCATATCTTGAATCACCACCGGCGGAAACAAGCTTTCTACGCATACCAGCCTGACTATATGCATTGTCAGTATCTTCACGGATACGTTGAAGAGACCTGTCTTCGAGAGTTTCACCTTTTCTCAAAGATTGCTGTACCGTTGTTTTATCCGAAATCATTTCAGACGGACCGAAATGATCTTTTGGTTGAATGATATGAACCTTCGGCTTTTTATCGTTTGCCATGCTTCATTCCTCCTTTCTATTTAATTAGTATGAGAATCATATAGAAGCTACGAGAAGTGACATAGCCTTCTTAGAAACCATAATGACTTCCTTGTTTAATGCAAAACCGGTTAAACCAGTTTTGTACAGAGAAGAAGACATAAGAAGGAATAAGTATTGAAGATTCTCAAGTGCGAATATAAGTGACATACCACACACGGTTGTGAAGTATGACATATACATGGAATCGAGATCAGCATAACGAACAGGGTTGATTTTCTTAAAGAGAGAAATAAGATTCATGAATCCAACGTCTTCTAAAGCACCAACCTCATCACCGATCTGCTTTATAATCTTTGCATCAACTTTATCGAGTACAACACGTTTTGCGATACTCGGGAATGATTCTGTAGAATAAGCATCACCATCGATTATACGATAGAAGTATGCCATTGTATACAGTCTCATCTTTGTAAGGTTCTCACCTTTGACATACAGTTTCTGCTCAAGAGGTGCAGTTACCATATCACAATACAAGTTACAGAACGATAATATCAATGCCCTGTTCATTGTAAACTTATTCGGTTTATCACGCAAACTTAATGCGAGATATGCCGCTTCCATTACAGCCATAAGCTTTGTATACTCAGTTGAGGAATTTATGTTATCACATACTCTCTCAGCGAATATGAATGCATATGTCTTGTTATCTTTCGTCATTACGATGTATGGAAGCGAGGTAGGTACCTTGGAAGTATCTTTATCATTAAGAATGATAATGTCGCCTTTTTCGTATGCTGCAACGGATTTCTTTGCAATTGCATCTCCGTTGAGTTTGATAAGGGAGAGTATCTCCGGTATCTTGTCTGGTGTAACCCGTGTGTTTTTCATATTATTTATTGCAGCTATCACGCTCTTAGTTATACCAGATGATTCATCGAACTTGGCATATAATGAGGTCTGGTTCAACTTAGGAAGAGTTGATTCCTGAATGATTTCAAACATAAAATTCATTCCTTTCATATAATGTGTTTCATGGTCTAACATGTTATGAAGGTGTGAAAAGGAGGTTAGATAATGAATAACAAATACTCGACAATGTATAAGATGTCGGTTACCGTAATATTGAACGGAGACAAATACATTCATATTCCTTCGTCAGATGTTGTCACATTGTCTTTTATTCATAATTATGATACAAATACATTTCCGATAATTCGTTTACGTTTATATTCGGACTTATCAATTATACAGGACATGTTACAATTCCCAGATTCAATATATGTTCGTGTATCTATGAATGGTGGTATCTATCTGATGGATGACAACTTACCATCTCCTTTAATAGTAACCGGTGTGAAACCAATCTCGTTTGAGATGAAAGGGTATATCGAGAATAAGAATATACCAACATCTGTTATGGACCAATACGAGAATGGTATAAAGAAAGATAATTCATTAAATAACAATGTCAAATCACCAATAGAACTGTATTGTTATGATGAATCAACTATTCACAGACTGAAACAGAAGGTTCCATCCATCTATAAAAACATTTCACTCACGACAGTTATTCGTGATATGTTAACACGTAACAACATCAATTCATTCAATCTTGAAACGTTGGATAATCAAAATAAATACGATCAGGTATTAATACCCAATCTGAATATATCCGATGCCTTGGCATTCATTGATATGCGATATGGTTTGTTTAAGAAAGGTGCACATGTATATGGTGACTTTGATTCATTGTATATATGTGATACTGATGTAAACAACGGAACGACACCGATACCTATATATGTTAGAAGTGCAAAAGAAAATGATGATAACTCTGGTATGAAACTATCCGGTGGAGTTCATAAGTATAAGATGATAACTAATGCACCAAACGTATCAGTCATAACAGAAACCGATGTTGAACGTGTATTGAATTCACCCGAGATAGGATCTGTTAATATCAATACGCTTGGTGTAGATATACGTGAACTGAACAAACTTTTCTCCGATAGTATGGATCGTTCAACAGCACGTAAATCGTCAGGTGGTATATCACTGAACAAGATTACTGTACCACAAATACTTCATAAGAATGCGAATGAATTCGTTCTTGATGCATATGTCGCAAGATTAAATGAACGAATCACACGTATTGATGTATCCGGTTCTGGATTTGATATTGGTGAAATGCGTATCAATACTCGATACAATGTTATATTCGACACCGCTATACGCGGTTTGAATATCAACGCAGCATACAGAGCAACATATGCTTGTCATGTATTATCAAATCTCGATGGTACACTCTTTACACCAACAACAAATATATCTTTATGCTCAAACTGAAGAAAAGAAAACCCGCCCATATGGGCGGGTCTCCTCTTTAAAATATATCATCCGGGTCATCAAAATCGGCCGGGGTCAATGTCATCGCCTGCTACACAGTTGATGTACATTTCACACCCCCGGGGAACCTTTTTGATTTTCGTACGGAAATCGAGAACTACTATTCTCTTGATATTTAATATTTCATTTATGATACGTTTGAGTTCAACATATGTTGTGAAATGAGTCCATTCATCTTTCTTGAACACGAACACGGGTTTATCACTGCTTTCCTGAAAAGCTGCATATCCTTCCGGGAAATATGATAAGTCTCTTGAACCAGGTGTCATATGAAGAATATTCATATCCTGATCAAATACATTGACATTATGATTCCATAAATCAAATATGCTATCAGCTATACCGCTCATTGCCTGTTCGAGATGTTCAACCGCAACATTACATGTGATATACTGACATTCGTCAATGAAGTCTATGTCTTTGGTATTTGGTACTGGGCGGATACGTATACTCATTACACGGTCTCCCCATGGTAATGCTGATACTTCAAAGGTATCCGTATTGAATAGAACATTATCAGTACCTTTTTCAAATATTGTAATATCCTGAGATATTTTAACAGTAACCCATTCCTGTGGTACGAGTTTCATATGTTATTCCCTCCTTAATATTCACTGTAACTGTTGGTAGCACAACCGGCATCATATATTTTCTGAAGAAATTCATCTATGGTATATTCCATTGATATAAAATTATCATCATTTCTCATCGTAATATATATTCCATTAGGACCGGTGTAAGCTTCATCATCAGGTGTGTATTCCTCTATTGATGAAATTTCCATAATATTGATAAGAACTGAATGTGTATCAGTATATGCATGTTTATCATGGTCATATTCTTCATCAACGTATATGTTCAGAAAAGGAACACCCGTGATTATATGAATGATTGAGTTATTATCGTCTTTCATATGTTATTCCTCCTATATGATTAAAATAAAAGGAATGATGTACCCGGGGACGAATCCCCGGGATAACATCTACCTTTATTGTATGGAAAGCGTGTTGATTACATCCATGAAGTAGCCGACTTAGTCTTATCGAGATACTCCTTAGCAAGGTTTCTCTCATTCTCGTGAGAAGCCTTATCCTGCTTAGCGATCTCGATGAAGCTCTTAACGATCTTCTTCAGATGTACGTCGAAGAATTCCTTAGTATCGATCATTCTGTCGATGATACCTCTCTCCTCAGGATGCTTAGGATCGATATTAGCGAGATAGAGATCAGGACCAAATGCAATGAGAGTATCGATAACCTCAACAGCATCCTCAATGGACTTAACCATTGCTTCATCGAACTTGTGACGAATCTTTGCACCGCAAAGCTCACAACGAAGAGTGCCGTCTTCCATAGGTCTGATTCTTCTCTTGAGAGAGATTACGCCTCTGTACTGAGGATCCTCTGAAGCTATACGGTGAACGCAACGAGCCTTCTTGATCTTATACTCTCTTGACTCATTAACCGGGCCATATGCGGGCTTCTGCTGATCAGCACGAACAACCTCGATGATAGCTTCTGCAGACGGTCTGAGGGCATCCATTACATCGGGTGCGAACTGCTTCTTTACGGTTGTGCCGTAAGAGTAAGGTGTGTAATTTTCGTACATAACTGTGTTCCTCCTTAGTCTTTGATAATAAGCTGTTTAGCTGCAGCATACAAATATCCATATGTTGTGCCGCAATCCTTGATCTGAATGAGGTACTTCTGTGTGCCCTGAGGCTTGATAGAACCATAAACAGATACGAGGAATGAAAGGATCTTCTGCGGATTCTCGATCTCATTGATAGTTGTATATATCCATCTCTCAAGAGATTCGATAAACAGCTTCTGATTAGTTGTCTTCTTTGCGTACTGTTCAGCTTCAAGCTTCAAAGCTGAACGAATGATAGACTCGAATACCGGAGTATCACGGCGTACGATATTGAAGACGTCTGCTGTCACAGGACAATCCATAGCGATGATCTTCTTGATAGCACAAGGACCGCCAGTAGCGATACAGCCTGCAATGAGGAGAGCCTCATATTCTTCAAGACCTGCACATACATTCTTAACCTCGTCAGCGAGATTCTGGAGAAGCAGACGTGCAGCTCTTCTTGCAGGTTCAACCTTTTCAGCAAGCTTTGCATCGATAACATCATCCACAGTTCCTGAAACTTCGTCCTTCTTCTTACCCTTCTTCTTGTCATCCTCTTCGAGCATAACAACCTTAGGCTTGCACTGCTCTTCACAATATCTTGTTACGATATCAACGAGAAGTGCACCTACTGCAGCTCTTGCCTTAGGAGCATCGGGATCATGTCTCTGATCGAGAGACTGAAGAAGAATTGAGATGAATTCGGGATGGAGTGCATGCTGTGTGAGTGCCTTGAAGAGACCCTGAGCACGTGTATCATTATCATAGTCTGCACCCATGATGTAGACTGCGTAGTTAGGCATTCTTTCAGCTATACGAGAATAAAGCTCATTCTTGAAAACAGTCTCCTGTGTTACTGCCTCCATTGGATAGCTGGATGGTGTCACGCCCTTCTTACGCATGTAAGATTCAACGGACTCAAGTGCGATTGTATCCCTTGTGGGATCCAGTCTTGCGTCAATCATGTGTTTTTCCTCCTTGTATTTATTTAGATATCCTGGTGTAGTGTGGGTATCACATTAAAAATATATACATGTCTAAATAATTATTTTTTCTGATGTGATCCCCAAACGAAATACTTTTCAGTACCACCTTTTTCGTTCTTCTTTTCAGTGATTGAAGCTTTCTTCATACCCATGAATCCAGGTCTCTTTGAACGAGCTATGCCTGCTGATATACCAGATACATCCTGATATTCATTATAGACATCTTTAGCTCTTGGACGAGGAAGTCCAGCGATAATGATTGTTGCTTCAGAAACACCATCGTTTGAGTCATTGACAATGTTTCTGTATTCATCATACTGATGCATTGTTGAAAGCTTCTTATTGATTTCTGAAAATACCTGTTTGAATTCAGTGTCTGCGAACAGTGACTTGAGAGAATACGCTGTGAGGATTGTGCAATCCTTTGCTTCATTATTATCCCATGCCTGCTGGAAACCGGAGAACACCTTACGAGTGATTTCTCTCTGAAGTATTCCTGCAGATGCACCTGTTGCTGCAGTTGCAATGAATCTACCAGGTGTCTGAAGAACCACATCAAGGTCAGAATCATCGATGCTGTCTTTGTCTGTTTTGTCATACTTCTTACCGAAGATGATTTCGATCATTGTTACGACCTCTCTATTGACAGGTTCGTAATCAGCATCACCACGACGATTCTCGAATGTTGCGTATGTTTTTACACCAACTTCACCGAGTTCGATGAACAGATCATTGGTGTTAAGATGGAATGCATCCGGGTCATTCTGATTCGGACAGATGATGAGAGGTATAACCTGTATACCCATCGATATGAGTGTTGAGCAAAGTGGAACAGATGCACCTGAACCAGTACCACCTGCAGCTGATGTAATTACAAGAACAGGTTCCTTAGCAGCCTTGCATTCATCATAAAGCTCATTGAAAAGACCGTTTGATTCATGGAACTTAAACATCTCAGCTCCACGTTCTCTTGAACGACCTGAACCACTCTTTTCATCTGCCTGTATTGGGAAGTATTTGATTTTTGTGATATTATTGATGTCGATTTGTGATGCAACACTATCGATTGCATACATTCCAACATCTGAAAGGGAAAGTGTGTCGGCAGCCATCTTGATACAATTTGTACCGGCATTACCAACGCCTATAATTATATTGCCCATTGTATTCATTCCTTTCTATATTATGATATGAACGATGGTCCACAGATTCCATGTTCATATGAACGAACCACCGTCCATAACATAAACGTTATTACATCATGTCGACATGCATGTCGGCAATCTTTGAATCTCCCTTTACTCCCTCTTTGAGAGTTCTGAGAGGACGAAGCAGGACAGTTTCATCTTCATCAACTCTTATAGCCATAACATTATACAGCTCAAGATATGTTGAAGGATCATAGTCTGCATTCTTGCACATTTCTCTGGTTACCTGAACAGCTGCAGAATAGATTGCAGCGAGGAGAGGGAATACAGCAGGAGGTACAGTCAGATCGATACCATAAACATCAATGAGTTCTGTATAGATCTTATTTTCAATACTTGCGATTGTCTCCTGCAGATTAACAGTTCTCCATGTATTATATCTGTTCATAAGAGATGACTTATAATCCGAACCTGATATCACGGGATGATCATTTCTCATGAATACGGTATTACGGAGATGCACGAGATGCGGTGTTATATTTGTACCTTTCTCTGCATCAACCAGTTCGGTTGTATATTCGAAAGATACTCCACATATGTCGATAGCGAACTCATCAGTAGGCTGCTTCTCAACATATTCTTTGATGTTCTTCCAACCCACCTCGAATGCTATCGGGACGGTTTCTTTAACATCGGGGAGATTGATACCAAACTCCTCATAGAACAGCTGTTCAACTATCTGTGGGATTTTGGTGGAGAGATTCGGATCGTGTGCAAAATCACTGATCTTGTTTTCACGAGCGACCTCAAATTTGTTCCTGTTTGTTTCCATACAATTTCAGGCTCCTTTGTTAATATATTTTAAAGAGAATTTCTTCCCTTTAATCACTTGAATAATATACATATCTGAAAATACAATTTTTTAGATGTATATTGTTTCTATGAATAAAACAGAAAGAAGGTTTCCAAAATGAAAATCTTATTCATTAAATTAATTAACTTTATCGGCGTATATGCATCACGTGGTTTGAAGGAAGTTTCATATGACTTCTCCAAAATAGACAAACCTATCATACAGTTATACGGACCGAATAGATGTGGTAAGACTGTTTTGATTCAACAGCTACATCCTTTTTCGAGTGTAAATTTAAGTGGTGACGATAGATCTGATTTATCATTAATTATTCCATGTGAAATGGGTTTGAAGAATATTGTATATGAATTCAATGGAAGTGTATATGATATCACTCACACATATAAACCGAATTCCCATGGTACAAATCATTCTGTATCATCATCTATAAAGAAAGACGGTGAAGAGCTTAATCCGTCAGGCGGTGTTAATCAGTTCAATACCATTATAAACAACATCTTCGGAATCAATAAATATACTTTTCAGTTTATCATCAATGGTACTCAACTTGGTTCATTCGCAAGTATGTCAACTGTACAGCGTAAGAATCTTTTGAATAAAGCTATGGGTATAGATATCTATGATAAGATTCATAAGATGTCGACAGATGATTATCGTTATACTAATAAACTGATAACATCTTTGAACAATACCAAAGAATACATCTTATCAACGTACGGTTCATATGAGGATTTGGTTACAACATTGGAAATGAATAAATCCAGATATGATCAAATGTTGAAAGGTCTGAATGATAAGAAATCTAAGATGGATGCTTTAGAAGGACAAATAAGTTTATTAAGAAAAGAAGATATCGCTCGCGAATTATCCGAGACTCAGAATCTTATGAACATATTTGATTCCGTTCGTTCTGAAATGGGTGACATCGATGATTCAACTTATGAAAGATTGGTTGATGAACAGATCAAACTTAATGCGGATATATCTGAAATGAAAAATAAACGTTTGATGATATTACAGGATATCGATAATCTTCATGCTAAGAAAGAAGATATTGAGAATACTTTAAGAAACAATCAGCGTTTAAGAGAAGACTATGAGAACATGTTATCTATGCAGGATGACATAAAACGACAGATCAGCAATCTTGCTATCGACATGACACCTTCATCACCATCTTCATATTATACATCAATGATATCTGTTGCCAGATTGATAAATGGTATCTGTAAAGAAATCGGATTATCAATCAATGGTAAACATCTTCAGTTATTGAATGATATGATTCAGAAAGATATCGATGTATCGGCATTCATAATACAGGAAGGTTCTTTATTGATGGACTCTGAAAAGGAAAAGAGTGTCATCGGTAGAATCCAGAACATGCTCAATACAATAGATGGTGATTGGGTTGAAGAATGTCCTAAGTTGGATACATGTGTTTATCACAAAGCGTATCAGACATTAACGAAATACTTCAAGGCTTCACAAAGTTCGGATCCGTCAAAGTTTACTCAGTATGATATGGAACAGTTTGATCATGCTTTTAAGAATGTATTATCAATCAAGAGAGTATTGTCTCAACAGACTCTCGATGAAGATGTTCAATTTATGTTTAATATCAAGACAATAATGAAGAATGTCAATGAAGGTGACTTTGGCATTGATATGAAACCTCTTCAGCATCTCATGGAAAATGCTATCAATATAGAAACACGCAATCGTTTAATCACTCAGTTGAACGACATTGAGAAACGTTTATCTGTGATGAAAGATGTTGTAATGACATCAACCGACGTTAATTCAACCCTTCGTGAAATTGAAGGAAAGATAAACGGTAAAAATGAAGAGGTTCAAAGAATAAAAGAAAACCTTGATGCATTAACAAACAATCTGAGTATCAATGATAGAAAGAGAATGTTATTATCTCAGATTAAGCATGTCAAATATAGTGACCTGCAAATGAAGCTTAATAAGTATCTTGGTAAGTCAACGATGTTATCTAACGCAGAGGTAGAATATACCGAACTGTCCAATCAATACAATCTTGATATGATCGAATTTTCAAATCTTGAGAGAACTCTTAAAAGCTTGAATGATGATTATAATCAATATAATAAGACGGTCGGTGAGATAACAAAGTTCTCTAATGATGATTCAACATATCGTATCATAGCAGAAGCTACATCATCTACAAAGGGTAAACCTGTATATGCGATACGTGATGAAATCGAGAAAGCTTTAATGTTAACAAACCGATTACTTGATGTAATGTATGATGGTGACATCGAAATGTTAACACCGGTTATCGATGAGAATAACTTTGCATTACCTTTCAGGAGCGGTGATCATTCAGCACCGGATATCAAGCATGGTAGTCAATCCGAATCATGTTTGTTATCAATAGCTTTATCACTGTCATTGGGTTCATCCCTGACAGTCGATATGGTTCCACTACTTGATGAGGTTGATGCATTTATAGATCATCATATGAAAGACTCGTTTGTGTTGATGATTCAAGAGATTATGTCAACTCTGAACATTGAGCAAACATTTATAATATCACATAACATTACTCCAGGTCAGTATGACCATATTATGCACGTTATGGATATCACTGAAGAAGAAAATTAACAAATGAATCATTCTATGAAAGGAGGGATAATGATGGCTAATGGTCATGTTAAAGTTTATGGAGATATTCCTGACAGCACATTCCATGGTGAAAAGGATGGTTATGGTTATAACTTCCTTGAATCTTCCGAAAGCGGACATATGATGTACGAGGTATCCAATCCCGATGCTGCTCATAAGTTGGTTGAAGTAGATTCTGATGGAGCTGCTCATTTAAGAGATAATCCCAAGGAATTCTGGGATACGTATATAGACAAGAAATAATGAGGTATAAACAATGGGAAACAATAAAAGATTAATATTTGAAATGAATATCATATATGATAGATTGGTAGAAATACGTGAAGACTACAATAGCAAATTGAGTCCGCGTAGTGAACCAATAACCGATATATTGAAGAACCTCAACAAAGGTTATATTCGTATACGTTTTGAGACATATGCATATCTGTTATTCGTTTTCAAGGGAGCGTATATAATCACATGGTTTCGCAAAAAGAAAAACCTTAATGAAGAGGACACTGACGACACATACATCAATGATGGTGCCTACACTATACCAGATGCAACTAATAGCAATCGAATAGCTGTTGTTGTCCGTGAACTCGATGATCGAATCTTCAGTGGTTTCTCACCAAGGCGTGGGTCGACCTGGTATCAATATGGAATGCCAACAAAGAAGAAAAGAAGGGAGGGGCGTTAAGCCCCTCCTGTATCTTTTTTCTTATTAAAGCGGTGGTGGTACGTTTCCGTAGTAATGTCTCTGAGGTTTGATGTTTGTTCGGTTGAAGACAATTTTGTATGCTGAAGTGGCATTATCATATATAACATTACCAGTTACCATTGTATCATCTTCAAATTCATCAAACGGACGATGTGTTATGCTATTACCATCGTCGAATAATAACTCATATCCGGAATTCATGAATGATCTAAAGGTACCTTCATATGCAAACAAAACTTCGTCATATAACATCGGATTTGGGTCACCATCTTTGAATCCCGCAATAACTGTTGCGGTTGAAACATCGAACAGATTCAATGAATCATTCGGTACGCCGAGATATTCGCCAGCGGGTATCTCATCATAAAGATTGAGCATATTCGAGTTACCACCGTTATCAAACAGACCATCGAATATATACATGAACTCATCCTTTGTGAATTCAACCATATATGACTTGAAGTATGTTATAACCTCTTTAAGTATACGGATGTAGTTATCAACGCCAAGTGCTGAGAACTCTAATCCTGTCAAAGGTGAATTAACGTAATCTTCAAGGGCCTTAATGATTGCACGAATCAGCAGCGCTATCTTTGAATCGCCTTCACCGATAACTCCCTTGAGATATTTATACAGCTCGACATTCGATGTTCTCAACAAAGCTTCAAATGTTCTCGGACCATAGGATGTGTTGGTTGAATCATATGAGACTTTGTCGATGATAATATTCTGATAATTCTTCTTTATAACTCTTGATATTGCAGACTTCTCGAGATCAACAGATACAAAGTTACGCATAGCAGCATTAAACTTCTCAATGAATCCATCATCACGGAATGGGTAAATATCGTTACCAGCTTTATCTTTGTTTATCGGAATATTGTATGCCGACATGTTCAGTACGGTGTTGAGATATATTGGATAATCCATTCCCTTATATTCAACTGTCAAATCGGGATTACCCAATTCGATATCGAAGAAACTCTTCAACTGTTCGTACTCATAATCACTCATACCATATTCTGATTTCAACATATCATCGGTATTATCAGTTAAACCGGAATCCCAATGACGTAATGGATCAACCAAGAATAGTTTATTATACGCATCAGTGACTTGACGGAACTGTTGAATTGTATATGCTTCTTGGAGTTTTCTTTCGAGGTAATCATATATTGCACGAACGTCATCCATCAAAGCAATACCGATATTACTTTCGTGACGGTCCAATACATTGTTTACCATTGTCTGGAATGTTTTACCACCGAGGTATTCATCGTATTCCAATGACATGAAGTATTGAGGATCTTCATTTCTTATATTGAAATTGAATGACGCAACCTTGAACGGTCTACCTGGAACAAAATCTTTTGGAGAACCCTCACGCCATGTTCCTTCATATGGTACAAGATGTCCGTTAGCGATATCAGCTTCGAGATTATATGACGTGAAATCTTCAGTTGCTTCATACAACTGATCGAGACGTAATCCAATGACATCTCCTTCTTTGTAGTCCGTGGAAGGTTCATACTTCTGTGCAAGATTCAATCCGTCGAACAGCATATCGATACAAGCCGCTTTACCGTTATATGTACCATTAGGATAGTATAGATTACCATTTGCACGATTACCAAATTTATCCACCATCTGATAGTTCATGAGAATAACGAGTGTCAATACAGCGTCAAAGACTGTCATCTCATTAGAACCGTTTATGTTGTAATTAACATTGATCTTGGTAAAACGTGTTTCTGAGTTATTGTCAAGAAGACCACGTAACAAAATTACACATTGCCACCATATATCTGTCATTGAAACGTGTGTTGACAACTGGATGTATTTGGAATTAGATAACGTGTAATTCATATCACGTAACATCTCTTCAATTTCAGGTGAATTCCACCAACGAGGATCTCCATTAGCAATCTCATCCCATGGATATTGTTCTTTTGATTCTTTGAATTTGAAGTATGATGTGTTGTCTTCCGTCGTACCAAGTCTACGGAAGTATATATCTTGAACAGGTTTGCCATCCTTGTATACCGGAATACCGTTCTCGAATCTCTGTTGTTTAACCATTACAAGTGTATAGATATCTGTATACTTGTAACCGATTAAATCTTTTACACGATACACAATGTTCGTACCCTTATCCATCAATAACAGACGGAACTTCTTCAGGAAACTGATCATTGATGTTCCTTCCATTATTACAGATGGGAGACCATACAACATGAACAAATTGTTCGCAGTTATGTTATTCATATGAATGTATCCGGAAGCAGACTTCATGAATTCATTCATTGTATTTCCTATAGCGAGATATATCGTTAAGAAACGAATAAACGAATCATAGTTAGCATATATAGAAGAGAAATCACCACGTACGATTCCATACACATAGTCACGTGTTTGACGATAAACATTGACAAACCGATGAATGATATCAGGAGATACGACAACATTACCGAATACAGCATGATATGTCGAGAGCTTTGAAGTGTTTATTCTCATGATGTCACCATCACGTGTTGAACGTGATACTTCTATTGGGATAGAATTCGAACCGATATATCTAAGATAACGAGCATCCGGATAATCTGATAACATCTGCTTATACCAATCCGTATTCATGAATAATTCTTGGTACTTTTCAGGCATTTCATGAATAGGTTGATCTCTAAAGATACTCTCATCACCTTTATATATCTCATAGAATTCATCTGGTATAGTAAGGACCGGATCCGCGGGTATGTCTTTATTACCAGGGAATGGTTTACCCGTCAGCATGACATAGTATTTATTCTCTTCAACATATTCAGCTATACATCTTTCTCGAGCATCTTCCATTAATAAATTTTTGATTGCTTGAGGTATTATTGTAGGATTGTTTATGTAACGCATGATCCTTTGATCGGATAATCCAAGATTTGCCATTACATCATAAACTGCTTTAGAATCATAGGTGTATGACTCAAAAGCATCTGTATGATTTACGGCGTGAACATATTGATCTCCAGCAAGACTTGAATCTGTTGTTTCATACTTTTGTGCTTCTGCTCTATCTTTGAATTCAGCATTGGTCACAATAAGCTGTAACTTCAGCAGATATTCCGCCATCGGACTGTTTGTCGAATTTGGAATGTTGTCTGGCATATTATTCACTCTCCTTTACAAGAAAAAATACACGCCTAAAGATAGACGTGTATAAATTCAGATTAATAATATCCACCGCGATACCGATCTACAACCGATCGATTATTATTATCGTCATCACTCATGAGATATATCTTACTATCGATCATACGCTCGATAATGATTTCTTTGATCTGTTCCACGGTGTAATTACCTCGGGGTAGCGGACTCTGTGGGAAGAGCAACTCATACAGTTTGATTGCATCTTCGAACTTGTAATCCGCCATATGAGATGTCATGTTAGACACCGATTCTTCCATTATACCAGGCGATTGTTTTACAGCCGAAAGGAATCCTGAAAGAATCATATAATCTTTCAGATCATGTTCGACCTTTATGGCCTTTTCTTTATTACCCGGATAAACCAACTGACCCCTGACATATGGGCGATATTTAGGATCAACGAATGTAATGTCTTCACCGAAATATTCTGCCAAGTGGGAGGCTATCAAGCCACCCCAATTGACAATGTTTTCGTCGATATAATATATAATGAATAATACACCATTTCCTCTTTTGGGAGACGCATAGATTTCATTATATATGTTCGTCATTATATTCTTATTCATCAAGACATCATGGATGCGCTGATCAAACTCATGTGGATCAGCTGATGATGAATAGATATCGACAATCTGAGGACCCGGATTAATGCATCCGGTTCCATATTTGACCATATACTGTGTCGCGGATTTGACACCCTCGTTATTATTATTATTTTCCACAGGACGCTTAACCCATCTACCGAGAGTCTCGTCATACTCATAATCATCTTCGATCTTATCAGCAACACGATTAGGAGACGGACAATCTGCGATATAATAGTTTGCGTTCAATATTGTGTTCTTGTCCATTATCTGACATAACACATTCAGAAAACAACGTTTAGATGTTAGAAATATCATATAATCACTCCTTCCGTATAAAGTATATACATATAAGGATTGATTATTTTATGATCTTTCCGAATACGATTCTATCATCATATACTCCGGATACTTCCTCGTATTCCTTTTCCTTCCACGCATCACAATATCTTACTGCATGAATGAGCTTTGCTGTAGGACGGTTGATATCGAAGATTATAAGGTCATATCCAGCTTCAATAGCAACGTCGATAAAAGTGTATACACTCTCCTTGGTATCATCGTTTTCGAGTATTACACCACAAGCTCTTTTGCCCTCTATTCCACTATGCTTGACACCATACTTTCCTGCATAGTCCTCAAAAGCAAATCCAAAGATTTCACAATATCCTTTGTTGTTTGTGATTGTGGAATCCTCGTGGAATTCTGTTGTAATCATGTCTTTCATTATTTTTCCTCCTCATTATTATCTTCCTTAAGTTCGGTCAACGAGAATGACCATTTGCCGTTAGCATCATACATAGCATCAGCATCGAAAAGTATGACTAAGTTTTTAATTACTTCAGTCATACCTTCCTCGTCGAGATCTTTTACAACGACATTAACGTGTCCATTCTCGGTCTTTTCAACCGCTATCTCGAGAACCGTATCTGCGATCTTAACATCCGTTATTTTCTTATCTTCGTCAGGTGTATCGTTTTCGGAGGGTGAGTTGTTTTCAAAGAATGTGTTAGTTTTCTTTTCTTCTGGTGTGTGTGGAGGAAGACTGAAACCAACTATTTCTTTATCGCATGATCCGAAAGGAGAGGTGACATTTCCACTATAAGCACTGATGCTTTTAAAAGTATCCGACACCGTAGCCATCGATGCTTCACGTTTTGCTTTGTATATATACCACAATGCACACATCGCATTCCAGAGAACTGCACGATGATGAGGTTCTTCATTGCGGAATGTTCTTCCATCTTCATTAACGATATAGAACTGATGAGCAACTGCATCGAAAAGCAGTGAGCCTGCCGAATATCTGTCTGCTGATGAATATGGCTGAAATTCCATAACACCATTTTCATCAGTTGTCATTTCGCCAAAGATGGCGGACATCATCTGATGAAGATGACGGAGCATTGAATCTGTAAAGTTTCCTCCACGCTCACCACCAACAACCGGAATACCTTTCTTCCAATTGTCAATGCCGTATTTCTCAGCTCCATCCTCATAATGATGAGATACATCAAGTACCATTTCAGAATATGCCCGGATGAAAGTATCGAAATCGGGACAATCATATGTCTCCTCTCCAGAATCATCGGTACTGATTTCTGCATCACAATAGAGGAAGATGGTCATAAACATAATGACATCTTCGAAAGCAACTTCGGATATACTGCTCATAGCAGCTTTAAGTATGTCACTCTTTGATGTAGACATAGTTCCTTCATTGGCATAGAAAGATTCCCATGCTTTTCTGAGAATATTTTCACATACATTATTAGGAACCAGATCAAGTCGTCCCTTTCCGTTCTTGGTATAACGGACAGCACCACCATCGAAGCAAGCTTCTTTACCGTCCATCTTGATGGGATTATTGGGGTTATCAGGAATCTTGTGAGCTGTAGCAGGTCTATCAGGTTCCTTCTCCTTTTTATCCCAATACTTCATAATATCATCGACGGTGCTACCTGCAGAATATGAAGGTTTAAGCACCTTGTAATTCTTCAGTGTGCTGTAAGCTTTATCGATAATAATCTTTGCTCCCATAAACATCTTCTCTGGTGAAGCGGCCTCATTTGGTTTAAGCAACATAGTCAGTCCATTATCAATATTGATTGTGACCGCATTATGCTTATACTCGGGAGTATGGTGCCACATATCATGTGCCGCGGCTGCGATTTCAGCCATTGCTTCAGCCGGCATATCTTCCGGCATTTCGAATTCGAATAAGATAAATTTTTTCGACATAATATAGATTTCTCCTTTTAGAAAATATTTGTAATGGGTGGTTCCATTACACATTAATTATATACATATAAAAGAAAAGAATAATAGAGGCCCGTTTCCGGGCCTCGATATCATTCGTTGACTTCTGTTGTCTCAGATTCATTTGCTTCTGCAACCCGATTGAAAGCCTCGACATCGATATCAGCTATTGCTTCAAACCAGGTATTGATAAGAGGCTTGATATTTCTCGGAATACGCTGATTGTATGTCTCATTGTATTTACCTTCAACATTGATACCACCCTCAGCAACGCATTCGTTCAGTTTGTCATATATAGCAACTTTGACATATAAACCATTGAGATCCTTTGTAATCACAGCAGTATACATGTCGATCTTTCCAACAAAAGCACCATTCGACTGATCGAACTGTGCCTTCATAGAGAATATCTCTTCGTACTTTGTGACTACGACATCAAGGATATCATATACACGATTTGTCAATGGCATTGTTATTTCTTTGAGATATCTGACCAGATTATTATTCATTTGATTCATCTCCATCTACATCAATTTCTTCCGGCGGAACATCACAATCCTCGGCGGTTATATCGATGTCTTCAGGATCCATTTCCGGAGCATCAAATTCTTCATCAGATTCTTCCTCATCATCACCTGCATAATACTTGATTCTCTCGTATTCACCGGTTGTGAACTGATCAAGAACTGTCTTAAGTATCTTACAGAATATCTCGGGAGTGAGATCAACACAGCACATGAAGAACCAGAAGAATGGGTTAAGTGTTTCTAACTCACCCTTTTCATACATCTCCATTGCCACATCAACAACAGGTCTCGGAATATTATAGATGAATATCGGAGGAAGTGTTGGTGACAGAGGAATATCAGGGAAGTATGTCTTCTGAACATCCATAATGAATGATTCTACAGCAGCACACTCTTCGTCTGTCAGTGTTGAGTTCTTCATCCAATCAGGAGCTTCTTCCACACCCCTGTTTGTCATGAGATCTTTGATAGATATAAGAAGCTCTTTCGTGTCTTTATCGATTACTTCTTTCTCAATAATCTTTTCGACAACTACAGGCTTCTCCACAACAGCGGGGGTAGCTGGTGTACTACCCCCGACCTTTATAAGTCTTTTGTAATCCATTAAGGTACCTCCTATATACCAAGAGTTCCATTGTCGTAATATCCAACGGCATGACATACTATCTTTGCAATTTCCATCGGATCTACATCTATAGGTGCTTTTATGCGTACATTGCTCTGTTTGATATACTTCGGATCAACATCATGTATTTCAAACTCTTCTTTCATACTGATACCTTCAACAGCCGAGAACAACGCATGTCTCTTGCTATTGGGAATTCTTGCACGAAGCTCAGAATCTGAGAACTTCTTTCTACAATCTGGATTGGTACAAGTATATGAAGAGAAATCACTTCTGTTGATATCGAGATTATCATTACCACAGATGCACTGAAACAGTTTCATTTCACCTGGGAATATATATGCATAATCTATACAAACCGGCTTACCATGTAACAGTCCCCAGTTTGCAAAATTCTTCTTTGTGATTCCTACGTCTCCAAGGAGATAGCTATGTGACCACATCTCCAATATCTTCCTTATCTTAGGCTGATATATAATCATTTCACCCCAAGACGAAAAAGCGGGAGCATAGTCGGCCACCAGAAGGTGGCCTCCTATAATCTCACATGTTCCATCATCTTTCTTGATAATGTCACCGCTTATTTCATACGCTCTTGCAACGTATGGATACAGTCTTTCACTCATAACCCACTCTTGTCTATTATCATCAATACCTTCGTCATCAAGAGCTATCTTTAATGCATATCCCTGATATTTAACGATAAGACGATTAGTTCCGGTTCCAAGTTCATCAACCTGTACATTGTGTCTTTTGAACGCATCGAGGATACCGAGTCTTCTATTGGTCGCGGTCATTCCCCACTGAAGAACATATGACGCTATTTCTTCTTTCAACTCAACCGGAAGACTGTTGAGTCGAGATCGATACTGCTGTTCCAATATGTCCTCCTTTACTCTTTATCAGAGTTTCTGTGTTTCGCCGAAATTCTTTCTGTACATATCGAGCCAGTCATCTTCTCTTCTACCATCGAAGACACTGCCACCTGTGTACATTGATGCCGGATAAGCACCCATGCCGTATCCATACTCAACCTTATCTCTGTTACCGAGAGATGCCCAATCGATAGAGGGCTTCTCAGGAATACCCGGACGAGTATAGATGTTGTCAAAGCCGTTTACAGGATATGATCCACTATACGGCTGAGAAGCAACGGGACGCTGCGGCTGCTGATATGAATCAATGGGACGAGAATAGTTCTGCTGCTGTGATCTGAAGAGATCAGAGTTGAGCATACCACCTGTGTCATTTCTTCTTGAATCAGCAGGACCCTGAGGATAGCCGTTACCATAATAACCGTTGTTCGGATTATTGAAGCCTGCATACTGAGGCTGTCTATAATCAGACGGTGTATACTGTGCAGGCTGTGTACCGTAGTCATATCTTCTGGAATCTCTGTTGAAGGGATTCTGATCATATGAAGAATATGACTGATATCCCGAGAGTCCGTATCCCTCGTAGAAGAATGTGGGATTTACGTTTTCAGAAGGTGATCTGAAGTATACAGTTGTGTCGTCATCGTACATATGTTTGTCCTCCTTGAGAATTAATTTTGTATATCCTGGTTATCTGTAGATAGAGGATATATTATTCGATACCTGAAGTATGGTATCAACTACACCGGGTTTGTCCATACCACCGACATTCCAGTTAGTTCTGAAAAGCATGAATCCCGGATTGATGCGGATTACTGTTCCGAGATTATATGCAGAATTCTCAGGACGAGAATGATACTGCATAAGATGGTTTGGAATGTAAACCGTGCTGAGTCTTCTCTCGGTATCGGCAACTGTACATCTTCCCGATACATTGATCTCGATGCGTCCCTGGAAGACGATATTGAAATCTCTTTCAAGAACCGAGAGTACACCGAGTACACGGCCCAACTGATTAACACCTCTGTCGTTTAACTGATACAGTGGTACTGGCAGTGTCACGAGCCAGAAACCATCGGGCATCAAGTTATTGTTTGTTTCTCTCAGGAAGCATCCTGTTCCGGGAAGTATCTTACCGATACATGACTCCAGATAACGGATACGCTCCTGTCCTGTTCCTCTGTATGCATCCAGATCCTTCAGCAGAAGCTTAAGTCCTACGAACGGAACCGAATGCAGAATACCAGGACGTCTTCTCTCATACTGAGAAATGACGAGATTGGAATAATCTACTATCTCTGTTGGAGAGATAATTTTGTTGTAGCATTCCAGCATTGTATTTTCCTCCTTGTATTTATATTGTACGACAGTTTCCTTATCCGTACATTAAAAGTATATACATATCGTATTTTTAAATATTTTCGTTCATGAAGTTGGTATGTTGCTTACCCTGATACAGCGGTTCAGACATCGGTACTTTTTCATTCAAATCTGTTTTGAGAGCGAATGAATCCATACCGAGGAATGGATGACGTATCGCTGTGAATACTTCATTGTCACGTCCATCCTTATCACGTTGCTTAGCTGCTTTGACCATCAGTGTTTTAGTATCACGATGACTCTCGATTTGCATCAATCCCAACCAGTCTGCAACCTCAACAACTTCGAACGCCGAACCAATCTGGGATCTATTGAGAACTTCATTTGATTTGTCATATCCTCCGTTCTGTACAAGACTATCAATTGCCTGTTGAGCCATTCTGTTTAACTGATGTCCTGTTACTATCGGAAGATCGAACTGAATTGTTATAAGCTTCAACTCATTCATGATTGCATTGAGCTCAGCCTTTTCTGATGATGTTGCAGCTGCATCTGTACGTGCAGGACGTATACGTTTAATGTAGTCGAAGTATACTGCAACAACCTGATGTTTTTCATCATTATATGAACGAATAATATTTGCTAAGTCGGCTGTGGATTTCTCTCTGTATCCATAATAAAGGATTACTGAACGCATTCCTTTTTCTGTCAATACATTATTGATCATCTCTGTAACTTCCTTAGCGGAGTACATGCTCATGTCTGCACCAGGATACAATATACCCCAGAGTCGACGAATAGTCTGAGCCATGCTGTTCTCCATTGATATGTATATTGATATCGGAATCTTTCCATTTGTTGTAGCTTTAATATGTTCATTAAATCTACAGGTATCAACATGTGATTCCAATAAGATACCACTCTTGTAGTTACCTGGAAGAGCAGCATATACATAAAGACAACCCGGAAGATATCCGGGTGATAGCAACGTATTCAGATATCTGATACCTGTAAGGATAACTCTATCTGGTGCACGTGCTTCTTGTGCTTCAGCAACGACAAGTTCCATTGCTTCTGTATCATTTGTATCAAATGTATGTGATACAGCAGATACATTCGCAACGTTATATGCATTGCTTACAGCATTTGCTAAATTGTAAACAGTGTCAACAGTTTCTCTGATATTCACATTATCATCATCTTCCAACATATCGAAAGACTGGATAAATGAATTCTTCACTTTTAACACTCGTGAATATCTAATATAGTCACCAAGTATCTGACATAAATGATCGGCTTCTTGTTTAGTCGTGATCGTTGGTTCACGATGAAGCTGTTCAACAACATCAATTAATTCCTGTTCTTCACCTTCATCTACCATAGAATCGATTATGAGTGAAATGGAATTGATGCTTCTTTCCATATATGATATAACTCGATGAGCTGCTAAATATTCATCACTCTTAGATGGATATTCGGATAATGCTCGTGAGAACAGTGCTATCGTTTGTTGTGATCTAAATTCTTTCTGATCACATACGAGAACGGATAACATGTCACGATATATATTATTTTTTAATTTCATAATTTCACCTCAGAGAATTTGGTACAATTCTGTTCTCAAAAAGTGAT
>WARQ01000093.1_pt1 | contig 38759 bp, 24 predicted proteins | sample 4769161 | NCBI WGS metagenome assembly WARQ01 (sample SAMN08893024, study PRJNA449175) | gut metagenome | isolation source: rumen sample fed with dry roughage | host: buffalo | place: India: Nagpur | collected 2016 | reverse complement strand
CTACTTAATTTAGTAAAAGTCATTCTCCTTGGTAAACATAAATTTTCCCTTAAGTCAAAATTATTTTTCACTTAAGGGAAATTTTTTTTTGACTTAAGGGAAGATTTGCCAAGAGGGGGTGATGTGACTTTTACTGATTTGAGTGGGCACTATTTCGCCAGGTATTGGGTGAAGCCTTCGGAATGTTCGGTCTTGTAGTTGCCTACAGAATCGGTGTAAATAATAAAGTATTCAATTTCCGGCACCCTCTTTTTAAGTTCGCGTGCCTTTTCGGATCCCAGCGCCATGAAAGAGGTGGCATAGCCATCGGCTGTAGTACAGTCGGGTGCGATGATGGTGGCACTCAGGATGTCTTGTTCGGCAGGATATCCCGTAATCGGATTGATAGTGTGACCATACTTCTTACCGCCTTTTTCATAAAAGTTACGGTAATTTCCGGAGGTGGCCAATCCCACTTTACCGCACAAATGTGCAATCTCCTCCAGCTCCTGGTTCAGTCCGGCCGGATCGTCGGTGGGTTTGTTTATCCCGATACGCCAGCATTCGCCTTTGGGATTCACCCCTTTGGCCATTACTTCGCCGCCAATTTCGACCATATAGTTTTCGATACCCTTGCTTTCCAGCAGGTTGGCAATCACGTCGCAGCTTAGTCCGTCGCCCAAGGCCGAAAAATTAAGCAGAATACGTGGGTCGTCCTTCGTCACCCGGTTGCCCTGCAGGTGTACCTTGGTATATCCTACAAAAGAACGGATGCTATCTATCGCCTGGGGTGTGACACTGTCTTTTTTGCTGAACCCGAATCCCCAGAGATTGATCAACGGGGCACAGGTTACATCGAACATCCCATCGGTCTTTTGCGAGATTTCCATCGCCTTGTTGAATACAACAACGAAGAGAGAATCCACTTCCACCGCTTCATTCCGGTTTACCTGCGATATGATGGAGGTCGAGTCGAAGGGATTGATGGAGTGATAATACCCCTTCAAAGCCTCCTGTATCTCTTTGTCCAATGCCTTGGTATAGCTGTATTTGATGTGGTAAGGGGTATGCAGACTACCGGCAGTTTCGAAATACTGCGTTTTTTCCTGACAGCTGAAAAGCACCATGGCACAGAGCAGAAAAAGGATGGAGGATAGGATTCCTGTTTTCATATGAATCGATAAATTTAGGTTGCAAAGGTATAAATTTAAACGGATATGAATTTGTTGCGGATAACCTTAAATTGAGTTAAGATTGATTATAATCAAGCAATAATTGCTTCCCTTTTTTTCAAAAAGCCTATCTTTGGACTCCGTTTTTTAAAATCTGATATCTCAATTATTATGAAAACACATCTTCTCTGCCTGTTTATCCTGCTTTTAAGTCTACCTATGTTTGCGCAGACACGGCTCATGGGAGTCAGCCAAAACGATATAAACCCCTCGTTGCTGCAGGGCCGATGGAAAGCCCGCTGGATTTCCGTGCCCGACGAGGCGGCGAATACCTATGGAGTATACCATTTCCGTAAATCCTTTTCACTGGATACCCTGCCGGAACGTTTTCTGGTGCATGTAACAGCCGACAACCGGTATAAGCTGTTCCTGAACGGAACGATGGTTTCGCTGGGTCCGGCCCGGGGAGATGTATATAACTGGTCGTACGAGACAGTGGACCTGTCGCCCTGGCTTCGTAAGGGAGTCAACGTGCTGGCTGCCGTGGTGTGGAACTTTGCCGAGCAGAAGCCGCTGGCCCAGGTAAGCTTTAATCAGACCGGTTTCCTGATGCAGGGCAACTCTGCCACCGAAGAGGTGGTGAATACCGATGCAAGCTGGCTGTGTACCACCAACAAGGCCTATGCACCGTGGTGGAAGCCGGTACATGGCTACTATGCCGTTGGTGCCTGCGAACAGCTGGATGCCGCCCTTTATCCGTGGGGATGGGAACAACCCCAATACGACGATGCCGGATGGAAGAAGGCACGTGCGGGAATAGAAGGAGCTGCCAAAGGGGCGAGGGATTATCCTGGCCGACTGCTGGTACCGCGTCCGATTCCGCCTATGGAGATGAAAACGGAGCGTTTCCAGGCCGTACGCAGGGCGCAGGGCATCACTTGTCCCAAGGATTTCCCTCAGAAAAAGGTTGCATTACATATACCGGCACATACCGAAGCCGTGCTGCTGCTGGACCAGAAACAACTTACTACCGGCTACCTCACCCTGCTGTTCAGCAAAGGAAAAGGGGCGGAGATACGGATTACCTATGCAGAGGCCATGTACGAAGATAAGGTGGATAAGACTACCAAATCCTATAGTCTCCCGGTAAAAGGGCACAGAGACAGCATCGAAGGTAAAAAGATGATCGGTTACGAAGACAGGCTCTTGCCCGACGGTGGCGACGGCCGTTCTTTCACCTCCTTGTGGTGGCGTACCTGGCGCTATGTGCAGCTTACCATCACCACCGCCAATGAGCCTCTGGTGGTGGACGACCTGTACGGCACTTTTACGGGTTATCCGTTCAAACAAGATATTACCTTCGCGGCACCTGCACTTCCCGAACTCAACGAGATGCTTTCCATTGGTTGGCGTACGGCCCGCCTGTGTGCCAACGAGACCTATATGGATTGTCCCTATTACGAGCAGTTGCAATATTTTGGCGATACACGTATCCAGGCAATGGTTACCATGTTCAATACGCGTGATACGTTTATGGTGAAGAATGCCCTGGAGCAGGGCCGTCAGTCCATCGTAGCCGATGGCATCACCATGAGCCGGTACCCTTCGTACCTGCACCAGTTTATTTCGTCCTTCTCCTTGTGGTGGATATGTATGGGGCACGATTACTGGATGTATCGCGGCGACGAGGCCTATCTTAAAACGTTGCTACCTGCCTATCGGGGTATTTTATCCTGGTACGAACAATACCTGAAACCGGACGCCAGTCTGGCTTATGTGCCCCATTGGTTCTTTGCCGACTGGAGCGACGATTTTCCCAATGGCGAACCTATCCGCGAGAAGGAGGGGAATTCCGCATTTCAGGATCTGATGTATATCCTCACTCTCGATGCCGCCGCCCCCATGGAGGAGCGTTTCGGGATGCCTTCCATGGCCGGTCATTACCGCGAAATAGCTACTGCCATGCGTAACACGATCCGTGCCAAGTACTGGAACGAGGATAAGGGGTTGTTTGCCGACACCTACGAGCAGAAAAGCTACTCCCAGCATGTTAATTCGCTGGCTGTGCTGGCCGATGTGGTGAAAGGAGACGAAGCGGCACGGGTGATGAGCCGCTGCCTGGCGGATACATCGCTGGCCCAGGCAACCATCTATTTCAGATACTATGTGCACAATGCCCTGAACAAGGCCGGCATGGGAGATCAGTTGCTGGACAACCTGCAGATATGGAGGGATCAGATGGCACTGGGACTAACCACCTGGGCGGAGATGCCCGAGCCGTCGCGATCCGACTGCCATGCCTGGGGTGCCAGTCCGAATATCGAATTTTACCGCATCCTGCTGGGAATAGACAGTGCGGCTCCGGGTTTCCGTAAAATCAGGATTGCCCCTTCGCTGGGCAACCTGAAAGAGGTATCCGGATCCATGCCTCACCCTGCGGGTAAGGTGGCTGTATCCTATAAAATAGGGAAAAAAGGAGAACTGCAGGTACGCATCGAACTGCCGGCAGGTACCGGCGGAACGTTCGTCTGGAAAGGAACGGAGCGTGAATTGGACGAAGGAATCTCCACTTTCAGCATTCCCTGAAAGATTTTGTCGTATTGTGAAGACTGATATACGCAAATTGAGGAGGGATTCGCGACGTTTGGATTTAATTTTGCATCGGAGCTCAGCTTTTGATGCCTTGAACTTATTGAATACCCGTCTGTGTCTGAGCAATCTGGCCAAGCGGATATTCAATAAGTTGTTTTTATAGATAATTTATTGACAATCTAATAAGAATGGAAACAACAGAAATAGGAAGAAGAGACTTTCTAAAAACCGTAGGAGCGCTGGGCAGCAGCGGATTGCTGCTTACCGCTTTTCCTTGGTTACAATCCTTTGCCGCCGATAACCAGAAGGCGCTGAAGGGTGAAAAGGCTAAACTGGCAATCATAGGTACGGGTTCCAGAGGGATGTACCACATCAACAACCTGCTCAACACCCGTCAGGCCGAGATTGTAGCCCTTTGTGATATCTATAAACCTCACCTCGATCAGGCAGCAGCCTTGTGTCCGAAGGCAAAAAAATACAGCGATTACCGGGAGGTACTTGCTTCGCCCGATGTACAAGGCATCATAATCGCCTGTCCGCTTCACGAACATGCTCCCATCGCCATTGCCGGGATGAAAGCCGGAAAGCATGTATTCAGCGAGAAATCCATGGCCCGCACCCTGGACCAGTGTAAGGAGATGTACGATGTGTACAAGCAGACCGGTCAGGTTCTGTATATCGGTCAGCAGCGCTTGTTCGACAAAAAATATATCAAGGCCCTCGAAATGGTGCATAACGGTACCATCGGTGAGGTAGTGGGACTGCGTAACTTCTGGTTCCGCAACAACGACTGGCGCCGGCCGGTTCCGGAGCCTTCACTGGAGCGTCAGATAAACTGGCGTCTGTATAAGGAATATTCCGGGGGACTGATGACGGAGCTGGCTACGCATCAGCTGCAGATCGGCACCTGGGCGCTGAAGTCGATCCCCGATTACATCATGGGTAGCGGAGATATCACCTTCTGGAAAGATGGACGCGAGGTATACGACAATGTGAATGTGATTTACCATTATCCCAACGGCGTGAAGATGACCTTCGAGTCGATCATCTCCAATAAGAAATACGGGATGGATGAACAGATACTGGGGCATAAGGGTACCCTGGAGCTTGCCAAAGGGAAGTACTTTTTTGAAGAGGTTAAACCGGCCCCGGGTATCCAGCAACTGATCAACCAGATTGAACATAAGGTGTTCGACCAGGTTTCGTTTGCCGGTCCGAGTTGGGTGCCCGAGACGGCATCGGAAGATAACGGCGAATTTATTGTAGATAAGGTGAAGACCCACGATGGATCCAATACAACGGGAGCTGCGGGCGACGGTTCGGAAGAGCTGGTGGCTTCGTTCTGCGACTCGGTGATAACCGGCAAGCCTATTCCGGTGTTGGTGGAAGAGGCTTACTACTCTTCGGTGCTTGCCCTGCTGGGACTAAAAGCCATGGAAGAGCGTAGTATTATTGATTTCCCGGAGGAGTATAAGATTCCGTATTTAAATCACGCATAGTTAAAAAACGAGGTCGTAAAATTCTAGTTATATGAAAGATATTGTATTTACCGCAAAAAGACAGCGCACGGAGTTGATTGTGTTTGGTGTATGCCTTTTGGTGTCGTTTTTGATGAATGTGTATGCCATCGTTGCATTTAATACCGAATGGAAAGAGCTCTATACTCAATTGCTTTGGGTTTTGGCCATTGCAGTATTCCTGTATGCCGTATCCGTAGGTGTAAGGTTGCTCTATGCCGGTGTAAGATCTGTGTTGAAGTCCAATAAGAAATAATTGATTCTTTGTGATGTGTCTGAAAGGCGCCGACTGACAATCGGCGCTTTTCTATTTTTACTACCTTTGACCCCAAAAATGAAATTATGCGGGAAGCCTTTATAAAATTGCATCTTTCCATTCTGTTGGCCGGGTTTACGGGGATATTCGGTAAGTTGATCTCCTTAAGCGAAGGGGTGCTGGTCTGGTACCGCATGCTTATCGCCTCATTGATGCTGCTGGCATTCCTGTGGATGGGAAAGAAGCTGCGGAAGGTCTCCTGGCGTAGTTTTATGAAGATTGCCGGAGCCGGTATGCTCCTGTCGCTTCACTGGTTGTTCTTTTACGGAAGTATCAAGGCGTCTAACGTATCCATCGGTGTGGTCTGTTTTTCGCTGACCGGTTTTTTTACCGCCCTGTTTGAACCGCTTTTGAACCGGAAGCGCATCTCGCTGCTTGAGTTGGGGTTCAGCTTGATCACCCTATTGGGTATCGTACTGATCTTTCATTTTGAAATGCGTTTCCGTTATGGGATACTGTTAGGGGTTGTCTCGTCGGCCCTGGCCGCCCTGTTTACGGTTGCCAATAAAAAAGTGGGTACAATCACGGCTCCGTCTACCGTCTTGCTGTACGAGCTGGTTGGCGGATTTTTGTTTATAACGATCCTGCTTCCGGTTTATCTCTATTTTTATCCGCAGGATTACCTGATACCCGGCACAACCGACTTGGTATATCTTTTCCTTTTTGCTTTTTTCTGTACCATCTGCATGTGCATACTCCAGATACAGGCGCTGAAAAGTATATCTGCCTTTACGATGAATTTAAGCTATAACCTCGAACCGGTTTACAGCATCGCCCTGGCCATGCTTATTCTGGGTGAGGCCAAAGAGCTTACCCTGTCGTTCTATGCCGGGTTGACGCTTATCGTCTTCTCGGTTGTATTGCAGATGGCTCATGTGCTGAAGCAGCGTCGACTGAATACGAAATAAAAAATCCGTCCACTCCGGAAGGAGGGAACGGATTGATTGTATTTACAGGGACGGTTCCGGTTTATTTGGCAAGTTTGCTTTCGATCGGATCGTCGTATTGTTTCTGTAATTTCTTAAGCTCTTCTTTCAACCGGTTTGTAATCTTTTCAGTACCCGGTTTGCCATACAGGTTGTTCATCTCGCTTGGATCTTCCTTCAGGTCGTAAAGTTCCCATACATCGATGTCGTTATAGAAATGAATAAGCTTATACCGGCTGTCGCGCACGCCATAATGACGTTTCACTGCATGTTCGCCCGGATATTCGTAGAAGTGATAGTAAAGCGAACTTCTCCAGTCGCCCGGCTTTTTACCTTTCAGCAATGGAAGCAGCGATTCACCCTGTATATCATTGGGGATGTTCACTCCGGCCAGCTCGAGGAAGGTGGGGGCATAGTCGATATTCTGCACCAGCTGATCCACTTTTCCCTTTTTACCGCCCGGCAGACGCATGAGCAGCGGTGTGCGGAACGATTCTTCATACATGAACCGTTTGTCGAACCAACCATGTTCGCCCATATAGAACCCCTGGTCGGAAGTGTAGACAATCAGCGTATTCTCAAGCAGGTTGTTCTTTTCCAGGTATTCCAGTACCACACCGATGTTACGGTCTACCGAATGGATCACGCTGAGGTAATCATGCATGTAACGTTGGTATTTCCACTCGGCAAGCTCCTTACCGGTTCTTTTCTTTTCCTTGAAGTCTTCGATGATCGGATCGTAGTACTTATCCCACGCAGCCTTCTGGTCGGGGTTCATCCGGTTGTACATGGCACGTCCGGCTCCTTCCAGCCCTTTGCTTTTTGTGCGGACTTCATTCTCCTTGTCGGCCATCTTCAGGTCGTACACCTCGTCCATATCTTCGATGATGTTCATCTCCTGTTGGGCTGCAGCCAGGCGTCCTTCATACTTGTCGTAGAAATTGGCCGGTAGCGGGTATACTTTGTCGTCGAACATTCCCAGGTCGCAGGTATCGGGCATCCAGGTACGGTGCGGAGCCTTGTGGTGGAGCAGCAGACAGAACGGTTTGTTCTTATCGCGCTTGTTTCCCAACCAGTCCAACGCCAGCTCGGTGGTGATGTTGGTTGCATATCCGGTGTACTGTTTCTTTACACCGTTGTCGATAAAGAATGGATTGTAGTAATCGCCCTGACCGATCAGGATATTCCAGTAATCGAATCCGGTGGGGTTGGAGGTGAGGTGCCATTTACCAACTACGGCAGTCTGATACCCGGCCTTCTGCAGTAATTTGGGGAACGTTTGCTGTGCCCCGTCGAAATGGTGATTGTTGTCGATAAATCCGTTCTTGTGACTGTGTTTGCCTGTAAGCATACAGGCACGGCTGGGACCGCTGATGGAGTTGGCCACAAAACTGTTGGCAAAAAGTACACCCTCGTTGGCAATGCGATCGATATTGGGAGTTTGGATGAATCGCTTGTCGTATGCACTGATTGTCTGCAATGAATGGTCGTCCGTCATAATAAAGACGATATTCAGCGGTTTCTTGTTTTCTGCTTTTTGCTTAGCCTGGCAAGCGGAAGAGGTTGCAGCAAGGGCTGTTACTCCGGCCAGCAGAATGGCTTGTTTTTTTTCCATGATAGAGCTAATTTGTGTTTTTCTATTTCGCAAAGGTATCATATTTGATACAAAGTTCTCATTAACAACTCTCTTAACTTTTTATGGATTTGTCTTTATTCTTTATAAATTTGTTTTTTTTCGCTGTAAGTTCTGTTTGCAGCCAAAATTCTGTATGTTTGTATGATTGAATCTTAAATCTGTTGTGTATGAAACCATCTTGTCTCAACTTGGCATTGATCAGTGCTGCGATTACCGGAGGAAGTTCCACTACTGCGGTTGCCCGGCAGCAGCTTTCCAAACTTTCTGAATCCGGTAAGCCGTTGAACGTTGTCTTTATCTTGTCTGACGACCATCGGTACGACTACATGGGTTTTGTTGGCAAAGTACCCTGGCTGGAAACGCCGGCGATGGACAGGATGGCCCGCGAAGGGGCCTGGATCAGAAATGCATTTGTAACCACCTCGCTTTCTTCTCCCAGCCGGGCCTCCATTCTGACGGGGATGTATTCGCACAGCCATAAAGTGGTGGATAATTCCGCACCCATGCCGGCCGGACTCACCTTCTTCCCCGAATATCTGCAGCAGGTGGGATACCAGACCGGATTCTTTGGAAAATGGCATATGGGCAACGATACGGGCGATCCGCAGCCGGGCTTTAATCACTGGGAATCTTTCAGCGGTCAGGGTGAGTACTACAACCCGCGGTTGAATGTGAACGGAAAGTGGATCAGGTATGCCGACAGTACCTATGTTACCGATCTGCTCACAACCCATGCCATTGAGTTTATGAAACAGCAGCAGACCTCCCATAAGCCTTTCATGGTGTATCTTTCCCATAAAGGAGTGCACGATAATTTCTCGCCGGCCAAACGGCATAAAGGTTGTTACAGCGGAAAACTATTGGTTATTCCTCCCTCTTTCGATACTTCGAAGGAGAAGATAAAGGCACTTCCTACCATCGATCCGTCAACAGGCAAAGCTGCAGCTGGAAAGGACTATTATGGCGAAAATATGCTGCCCGACTGGGTGAAGAATCAGCGGGAAAGCTGGCATGGCGTCGACTATTCCTACCACGGCCGCCCGTGGGAAGATCAGGTGAGGAACTATTGTGAAACGTTGCGTTCGGTAGACGAAAGTATCGGTTCTGTGCTTGATTACCTGAAAGAGGCGGGTCTGGATGAGAATACGGTGGTGATATATATGGGCGACAATGGTTTTGCCTGGGGTGAGCATGGATTGATAGACAAACGGCAGTTTTACGAAGAATCTGTCCGTGTACCGATGCTGATCCGTAGTCCGAAACTGATTAAAGGCGGACAAGTTCTGGAGAAAATGGTGCAGAATGTGGATGTGGCACCTACCATATTGGCTTGTGCCGGATTGGATAAGGCTCCGCAGATGGTTGGTTATTCGTTTCTGCCGTTACTGCAGGGGAAGGATATTCCCTGGAGAGACCGTATATTTTACGAATATTACTGGGAGCATGAATTCCCCCAAACACCCACCATGCACGGTGTACGTACGGACCGTTATAAATACATCCGCTACCATGGCGTATGGGATACCAACGAGTTTTACGATCTGCAGGAAGATCCTTATGAAACAAGGAATCTGATTGCCGCCCCCCAACACCAGGCCCTGATTAAAGAGCTGAATCATGATCTTTACAACTGGCTGGAATCTACAGACGGCATGAGCATTCCGCTAAAGCGAACCGAAAGACCCCACACGGACCACCGCAACCAGTCTAATTACTGATGAATGGAGGCTAAAGAAGATGATATTTTTTTGCTGAAGCTGATCAGTAAAGGAAATGAACAGGCTTTCAAATTATTGTTTGAGACTTATTTTACACCGCTATGCCGATTTGTACGGCTGTATGTAAAAGAGGGTACCCAGGCAGAAGAGATTGTACTCGAAGTTTTTGAAAATGTTTGGGAATTAAGGGAAATTCTTCATATTAAGGTTACTTTCAAAGCTTATTTGTTTCAGTCGGCCCGCAACAGGGCATTGAATTATATTCGCAATAATGAGAAGTTTATATGGATGAATGATATGTCTATATTTAATTTTGCCGAAACCGATTCAAAATTAGAAGAACAGGAATTATTGAATTTAATTGAGGAGGCTATCTGTTCGCTTCCGGAAAAGTGTGAAGCGGTTTTTAGAAAAAGCCGGTTTGACAATTTGTCCAATAAGGAAATTGCAAATGAAATGGGCATAACGGTAAAAACGGTTGAAGCTCAGATTACAAAAGCTCTTAAATATATAAAAGAATATCTGGGAGACAGTTATTCATTTTTGTGGTAAATTATTTAGTTGGCGTTAGGGTTTCTTCTTTTTGATGTGTCACATTTGAAAGTGATTCTTATTATGAAAAAAGATATACCCTGGAAACTGATACTTGCCCATCTTAAAAATGAAACCGACGAGCAATCCGAGAGTCTGTTCAAACAATGGATGCTTGACGCTGATAATCGCCTTCTATTTGCTGAACTGGAGAATGTTTGGAATAAAGTAAGGGAAGAGTCGGGTGTTTATAATCCCGATTTATCCTATTATTGGGCCGAAATGCAACAAAAAATGCATCGCTCTGCAAAAAAACAGTATACGTTTACATTCTCATTCCTTCGGATGGCAGGTATGGTCGCCTTGCTATTTATCATGGTTGCCATTGGCGCCAGTTATTATCTGGGTGCAGAATTTAACCGTGAAACACCCAAGGCCTTAACCTATCTGTCTATGAGTGGAAAGTCTAAAGTAATTCTACCGGATAGTTCTGTTGTTTGGTTGAATAATGGAACAACACTTACCTATTATTCTGCTTATGAAAAGTCGAGGGAGGTTAAACTTACAGGAGAAGCTTTCTTTTCTGTATCAAAAGACCCGGATAAACCTTTCATCGTCCATACAGCCGATCTTTGTACAAAAGTATATGGTACAAAATTTAATATGAATGCTTATCCGGAGAATAAGGATGTTAAAATTGCATTGCTTGAAGGGTCCGTTTCTGTCTATAAAAATGATTGCAAAGAGGAGAAATATTTGATCCCGGGACAGGTGGCGACCTATTGTAAGACATCTCGTGAGCTTACATTCTTAAAGGATGATGTGAATTTTGAATCATTCTGGGCAAATTCTTCCATAACTTTCGAAGCTAAACCACTTGAATACATCGTACGATATCTTGAAAAATGGTATCATGTAGACATTGTACTGGATCCTGCACTTTCATTATCTCAGGCCTATACATTTACAATTAAGCAAGAACCGCTTGAGGTAATTCTTCGAATTATGGCGAGTATCAACCCTATATCCTATTCTTTTGATAAAAACAATGTGGTGACAATAAAAAATGTAGAACCTTTAAAATGAGATGCCTATGTAAATGATATTATTAAAAAAGGCATAGCTGATAGTCTATGCCTTTCGGAATTACTTCCTCTTTAAAATTTCAACGTGAGCCATTTAACAAATGTCCGTTTGGTGCTGGTTCACATAATGTTAACTTTAAATTTATACAAAGATATGAATTATACGAGAATATTCATAAGAAGGAGATTCGGTTTATTACTTTTGGCCGTTTTTATTTTTCTTTCATCGCCCCGAATTTTCGCAATGGAGAATGCCGAAGGAATTACAATCCCCCTTGCAAAAGTCACGTTGGCAGAAGCTATAAAGAAAATTGAGGCCGCTAGTGATTATACTTTTTTTTATGATGCGATAAAAACAAATTTGCGTCAACAAGTTACTTTAAAAGCAGACAATCAGAAGATTGAGGATGTTCTTAATCTGTTGCTGAAAACAACAGATCTGCAATATAAGATTACCGATCATCAGATCGCCCTTATTCCCAGAGATAACTTTAAATCCACTCAATCCAAAAAGAAAATTACCGGAGTTGTAGTAGATGAAACCGGGATTCCAGTTATCGGAGCCAACGTGGTGGAAGCTGGAACAACCAATGGAACAATAACCGACTTAGAAGGCAAATTCTCACTAGATGTTCCCTTAAATGCCGACCTGTTGCTTACCTATGTTGGGTATGTTTCAGCAAATCTGAAAGTGGGATCAGCAGATCATTACAATGTACAGCTAGCCCTTGATAGTCAGGGGTTGGACGAAGTAATTGTGGTTGGATACGGTACTGTTAAAAAGAAAGATCTTACGGGTGCAGTTGCTTCATTACAAGGAGATTTGCTATCTTCAAGAAAAACAACGCAATTGTCTGCTGCCTTACAAGGTGCTGTGGCCGGTGTGTTGGTTACAAGAGATAACAGCGCTCCTGGTGCAACAGCCGGGAGTATTAAGATAAGGGGGGTAACCACCATCGGAGATTCAAGCCCTTTAGTAATTGTTGACGGTGTTCCCGGAGACATCAATCAGGTAAATCCGAACGATGTAGAAAATATGTCTGTACTGAAGGATGCTGCCTCAGCATCTATTTATGGTTCCAGAGCTGCTGCCGGTGTTATCCTGATAACAACCAAACGTGCCAGTGAGAATGATCTTACGTTAGGTTATAATTTTGAGTATGGATGGGAAATTCCAACCAAGCAACCGGAATATGTAGGCATACAGCGGTTTTTAGAGATGACAAATGAGCTGAGGTATAACGATAATAATGCCGGGGGAATGTATCAGACCTATTCCCAGGACCAGGTAGAGAACTGGGTTAAATATAACGCCACGGATCCGAACAATTATCCGATAACTGATTGGACGGATTTAATCTTAAAAAGTTCTGCTCCCCGACAAACCCACTCGTTGAATATTGCAGGGGGAAGTAAGTCGGTCCGCACCAAAGCGTCTGTTACATACGACAAGACAGATGGACTGTATGCAGATCGGTATTACGAACGATTTATGACGCGTGTTAATAACGATTTCAAGATTAATAACTATTTGGGTGCTACATTGGATTTTAATTTTAAAAGATCGAAATCCCATCAGCCCGTATTTGACCCAATAAACAGAATGCGAATTGCTGCTCCGGTTTATGCAGCTGTTTGGGACGACGGACGGATGGCCGAAGGCAAATCCGGATCGAATCCGTATGCAATTATGGAAAATGGAGGAAGTAAGGATTCATGGTATAATCAGATAGGAGGAAAAGCCTCCATTGATTTTACTCCGATAGAAGGATTGAAAATATCGGGTATCGTAGCTCCGATTTATAATTTTGATAAAATTAAATCATTCAGTCTTGCCGCAGCCTATACTTTAGCTAATGACCCCAATACAATTGGTGGATATTACGAAGGACATTCTACCACCAAGTTAACTGAGGACCGTAACGATAGTTATAATGTTACCACCCAGTTTATTGCAACGTATCTTAAAACACTGGGTAAACATGACTTAAATGTAATGTTAGGTTATGAAAACTATTTTCAATATAATGAAACTCTTTTTGCTTCAAGAGATCAGTATGAGCTGACCAATTATCCATACCTGGATCTGGGTCCCCTTTCCTTACGTGATAATGGTGGTAGTGCATACGAAACTGCTTATCGGTCTATGTTCGGTCGAATAATGTATTCGTATGCGAATAAATATCTTTTACAGGCTAATATCCGTTATGATGGTTCGTCTCGTTTTCATAAAGACTATCGATGGGGTTCTTTCCCTTCTTTTTCTGCCGGATGGGTGGTAAGTGAAGAAAGTTTTATGAAAGATGCCGATTTAAATTGGTTGTCTTTTGCAAAATTGCGCGCTTCGTGGGGTACCCTGGGAAACGAACGTATCGGAAATTATCCGTATCAGGCCACAATTGCCTTTAGTAATGCTCTGTTTTACCAAAACGGAATTGCTGTTTCAGAACTGACAGCAGCTCAGCAACAATATGCAATTCAGAATATATCGTGGGAAACTACGGAATCTCTCGATCTTGGAATGGACCTTTCGTTTTTGGATAATAGATTACGATTCACCGGAGACTATTATCATAAAACAACCAAGGATATGTTGCTTGCCCTGGAAATTCCTGATTATGTAGGTTTTGATAATCCGGATAAAAATACGGGTAAAATGAGCACAAACGGTTATGAACTTGAGGTTGGCTGGAATGACAAGGCTGGTGATTTTAGCTACAGTGTATCCGTTAACTTTTCAGATTTCCTTTCGGAAATGGGCGATTTGGGCGGTACCCAGTTTATTGGAGATCAGGTGAAGATGAAGGGTAGTCAGTTTAATGAGTGGTATGGATACATTAGTGAGGGATTGTTTCAAACGCAGGAAGATTTAAATAATTCGGCTAAGATAAATAATAACGTGAAGGTGGGAGATGTAAAGTATAAAGACATTTCAGGTCCGGACGGTGTTCCCGACGGGAAAATTTCTTCCGAATACGACCGTGTACTGCTTGGCGGATCTTTACCACGTTATATGTTTGGAGGAAATGTATCAGCAAAATACAAAGGCTTTGATTTTTCTATGGCATTTCAGGGAGTTGGAAGTCAGCTTGTTCGTTTAAATAGTATGATGATAGAGCCATTGAGTGAAAACTGGGGTAATATACCTTCTATTTTGGATGGAAATTATTGGAGTTCGTTAAAATCTGAAGCGGAAAATGCCAAGGCAAGGTATCCGCGTCTTACCCGTTCAAACATATCTTCCAACCAAGCCATGTCTGATTTTTGGTTGTTTAATGGCAGATATGTCCGTTTAAAGAATCTTACTTTGGGTTATACGTTGCCTTTGTCATTGACGAATAAAGTTAGTATTGATAAAATTCGGATTTATGCTTCTGCTAATGATCTGTTTTGTCTGAGTAAATTTCCGAAAGGTTGGGATCCGGAAATGGGATCTTCTTCTTATCCGATAACTACCTCTTTACTACTAGGAGTATCTGTTAACTTTTAAATTGAAGATGTAATGAAAAAAAATATATGGACATTATTGATCGGATTTGTTCTTCTTACAAGTAGTTGCAATGATCTTGATCTTAATCCGCTGGCTGAAGGTTCCAGCGAAAATTGGTATTCAAATGAGGTCGAAATAGAGATGGCTCTCAAAGATCTGTACAGGGATATTTTCTGGCCGATGGATAGCGAAGATTGGACGGATGATTATACTTATAGAGAAACAAATTCAAGTATTGTAAATGGAACACTGAATGGACAAGATGGTTCTGTTACCTCATTGTGGACAAATCAGTATAAAGCGATTGCACGAGCCAATACCATATTGGCCAATATGGAAAAAGCGGCTTCCAAAGGAATTAATCAATCTAAAATAGATTTATATATCGCCGAGGCTAGTTTTATGCGTGCTTGTATGTATGCCCGTTTGGTTTCACATTTTGGAGATGTGGTATATCTGACTGAAGTTGTTGATATTGAAACTGCTTTTACCATTGGGCGTACTCCAAAGGCAGATATAATTAAGGCAACTTATGCGGATTTTGATAAAGCTGCAGCAGGACTTCCTGTTAAATATTCTGGTGGGTCTCAAAGGGCAACAAAAGGAGCCGCATTGGCTTTAAAGGCCCGGTTTGCTTTATACAACGGTGATTGGTCGGTTGCTGCCGATGCGGCGAAAGCTTGTATGGATCTGAATGTTTATAAATTACATTCAAACTATACGAAACTCTTTCTTACCACTACCCGGAATTCGGAAGAATCAATTTTTGTTATACCCCGATCTATAACAAACAAGGTGACCATAGGAAATGGTACCGTTTTAAATACGATTTCACGTAATCCGGGCGGTTGGGCAGCTATGGATCCATCATGGGATTTACTTGCAGCTTATACCTGTACGGATGGCAAACCAATAGATGAATCGCCTCTTTTTAACCCGCATGAACCCTTTAAAAACCGCGATCCCAGATGTAATGCTACGATTGTTGAATTTGGTTCCCGTCATTTAGGCTTTGTGTACGATCCTCATCCTGATGCTCTAGAAGTACTTAATTATAATACTGGCAAAATGCAGAAGAATAATGACAACCGGGCTAATGCACAGTATGCATCTTTTAACGCGTTGATATGGAAAAAGGGAGTAGATGAGTCGTGGCTCGAAAATGGAAAGGATGCAGATCCGGATAAGATAATTATCCGTTATGCAGATGTGCTGCTAATGTATGCTGAAGCGAAAATAGAACTTAATCAAATAGATGAATCCGTGCTGGACGCGATAAACAGAGTTCGTTCACGGGCTTATGGAGTGGATAAGGCTGCGGTAAATGATTATCCGGCAGTAACAAATCAGGGACAAGCATCGTTACGTAAGATTCTGCGTACTGAGAGACGTATGGAATTTGCAAAAGAGGGATTGAGGTATATGGATTTGGTACGTTGGCGTTTAGCAACGAAGGCTCTTACAAATAAGAGCTACGGAATTTTGTATCCTGCAGCATTGCTTCGTGAAAAGGTTACCAGCAAAGGCTTATGGTTTTGGCCTGTAACACCTCAGCTGGATGAAGACGGGATTCCTGATTTCTCGGAGATGGAAAATGCGGGTCAGATAACAGTTCTGTCAAAGCGTAACTGGGATGACAGACAATATTTGTGGCCTATACCTACTAAAGAGGTGCTTATAAATGATAATCTTAGTCAGAATCCAGGGTATTAATTTGTGATGTGGTTTAATAAAGGCCTCTTTATGGAATCAACTCAATAGAGAGGTCTTTGTATTTTTAAATTTAATAATATGAGAAATATAATAATAGTGTGTTGTTTGTTGCTTGTTTACTTATCGGCTTGCAGTACTCAAAAAGAAACTGTTTCCAAACCAGATTCCATATCGGGCATATATCCGTCGTTGGCTTATTATAATAACGACGGAGAATGTGGAACAGGGGCCGTAGTTCCCTGGGCGGGCGACTTATGGGTAATTACCTACGGTCCTCATTTGCCATTTGGGTCTTCCGACAAACTATATCAGGTTACAAAAGATTATAAGCAGATTGTCCGTTCTGAAAGTGTGGGAGGGACTCCCGCCAATCGTATGATTCATAAAGAAAGCAACCAGCTTTTCATAGGATCATATGCTATTGACGATACAGGAAAAGTTCGTACCATATCCATAAAGGAGTACCCTGGAAGATATACTGGAATGGCAAGACACCTGACTGACCCTGAAAATAAAATATATGCAGGTACAATGGAAGAGGGATTTTACGAATTTGACGTACATACTCTTCAGGGTAAAACATTGTTTAAAGACGGAAACCTATTGAGAAAAGAGAGTGACGCAGGTCAGTTCAGTCCTCTTCTCCCCGGATGCCATGGAAAGGGAATCTATTCCGGCCAGGGAGTTTTAGTTTATTCAAATAATGGAGAAGACAGCAAAGAGGCGCTTACTCATTTTAATATCGAGGCAGGATCGTTGTCGGAATGGAATGGAAAGGATTGGAAACTGGTGAGACGGAATCAATTTACCGAGGTTACAGGACCGGGTGGAATTTATGGAAATAAGAATCCCGAAAGTGATCCGATATGGAGTACCGGTTGGGATTATAAGTCTGTTCTTCTTGGTGTGAGAGAAAATGGAGAATGGGCTTTTTACCGGTTACCTAAAGCTAGTCATAGTTACGACGGAGCTCATGGATGGAATACCGAATGGCCCCGGATACGGGATATAGGCACTCCGTCTGAACCAAATTTGTTAATGACAATGCATGGCATGTTCTGGAAATTCCCCCAAAATTTCAAATCCTCTGATGCTTCCGGTATCAGACCCCGATCTGCTTATCTGAAAGTTATTGGCGATTTTACAAGATGGAACGATCAATTGGTGTTTGGATGTGATGATTCGGCTCAGAAAGAGTTTCTGAACAAGCGAAAGGTGAAGGGAAGCATCGAAGGTCCGGGACAATCAAACTCAAACCTTTGGTTTACATCAGAAGATAAACCAGATCAATTAGGTCCGACTACAGCCGAAGGTTCCATCTGGATCAATGAGTCTGTAAAAGGTGGAGTCCCTTCCGATCCGTTTTTGTTTTCGGGATGGACAGAGCGTTGCGCCTGGATAAAAAATGATGGCAATCAGCATGTTCAATTTCTTTTTGAGGTAGATAAAAATGGGAATAAAGAATGGACTCGACTCAAGGTAATTGAGGTTGAGGCTAAATCGACATTGTTTCTTCCATTTTCAGAAAAAGAGACCGGAGAATGGGTTCGTGTAACAGCAAATAAAAATACCTCTGCAACAGTAACATTCTCGTATACAGCAAAAGATGGCAGACAAACCAATGCAGACAAAATGTTTAATGGAATTGCAGATGTAAATGATAAAAACAGCTCCGGGGGCTTGTTGTACGGTCTTGGAGATAACAGACGGAGTTTAGGAATATTGGCCAACACGACCGAAAATGGTCAAACTATAGAAACCGGTTATTATGAGATGAAGGATGAATTTGAGCTTGTCCGCACCGAAGATCCTAAAACTTCCACCTTCATTAGAGATAAATTTGCAATTCCGCAACAAGTTGTTTCTATTGATGAAGGTTCGGTTTTAATTGTTGATGATAAAAACCGAAGATGGCGGTTGCCGTTAGGGAACGATAAATTTACTGAGGCAACAAATAAAGGCGAATTGCGTATTTGTAGAGAAGTCGCTACTGAAAGGGACTTATTTAATTGCCACGGAACTTTTTATGAACTGCCTGCAGAAAATGCAGACGGATTTGCAAAAATTCGTCCCATCGCTTCTCATCAATTTAAGATTAACGACTATGCTTCATACAGAGGTATGCTGATAATTACAGGTGTTAATATGCAAAATAGCGCCGAGAATCCTCATATAATTATCTCTGATGATCAGAAAGCTGCTGTCTGGGCAGGAGTCATAGACGATTTATGGCAAATGGGAAAACCGAACGGGCACGGTGGACCGTGGGTAGATGATAAGGTTCAGGCTAATGAAACTTCTGATCCTTTTTTAATTGGATTCTATGATAAACGAGTTCTGAAACTGTCTCATAAAGAAACAAAGACGGTTCATTTTACGGTTGAGGTAGATCCGACCGGAAATGGCGATTGGATGAAATACGCAGTTTATCCGGTAAAAGCCGGAGAGGAGTTTGTACATAATTTCCCATCTTCCTTTCAGGCAAAGTGGATCCGGTTTGTTACAGATTCGAATGCCGAAGTTAAAACGTGGTTGGAATATAACTGATATAAATTATGAAAACAAGAAGTATTCTTATTTGCCTCTTATTAGTATGTGGAGGAATTTTATCGGCTGCAGAATTACTTGTTGAGGCAGAAAGCTTTAAACATAAAGGTGGATGGGTGGTTGATCAGCAGTTCATGGATCAAATGGGTTCTCCTTATTTAATGGCTCATGGAATGGGAAATCCGGTAAAGAATGCATTTACCGAGGTTACTTTTCGTGAATCCGGAGTCTATAATGTATATGTACGGACATTTAACTGGACCTCTCCATGGAGTGATGGAGAGGGGGCCGGACGTTTCAAAATTTCAATAAATGGAGAAGAGCTATCCACTGTTTTAGGAACTACCGGAAAGAAATGGTTATGGCAGTTGGCCGGAAAAGTTAAAATTCCAGCAGGAATGACAAAAATCAGTCTGCAGGACCTTACGGGTTTTAACGGCCGATGCGATGCTATCTATTTTACAACAGATGCTGCTATGGTGCCTCCCTCTGACTTGACGTCGTTAAATCTATTCAGAAAGGAACAACTTGGAATTCCTGAAATTCCTAAAAATGCAGGAACCTTCGATTTGGTTGTTATAGGAGGCGGAGTTGCCGGGATCAGTGCTGCTGTTTCTGCTGCAAGACTTGGCGTGAAGGTGGCACTTGTGCACGACCGCCCTGTATTGGGGGGGAATAACAGTTCGGAAGTGCGGGTTCATTTGGGCGGACGGATTGAATCGAAACCGTATACGGAATTAGGCAGTCTGCAAAAAGAGTTCGGTCCGCTGCGTGGTGGAAATGCTCAGCCTGAGGACTATTACGAGGATGAAAAGAAGGCGGCTATTATTGAGGGCGAAAAGAATATTACGTTGTTCTCGAATTATCATGCTTTTGCCGTTGAAATGAACGGTAATAAGATTCATAAAGTGATAGCAAAGCACATTGAAACAGGGATGGAAATGGCTTTTGAAGGAGCTGTTTTCTCTGATTGTACAGGCGATGGTACAATAGGCTTTTTGGCTGGAGCTGACTATAAAATGGGACGTGAGTCAAAAGCTGAATTCAATGAGAGTACGGCTCCTGAAGAGGCCGATAAATTAACTATGGGAGCTTCCGTTCAATGGTATTCGGTAGATAAGAAAGAGCCTGTGTCGTTCCCTATATTTAAATACGGTTTGTCATTTGATAATTTAAGTTCAGAGAAGGTCACCATGGGGGAGTGGACCTGGGAAACCGGAATGAATTATGATCAGATTAACGATTTTGAACGAATCCGCGATTACGGATTGATGGTGGTATATTCTAATTGGTCTTTTTTGAAAAACGAATTTAAGGAGAATAACCTCTATAAGAATCGTGCGCTTGGATGGGTTGCTTTTATTTCGGGAAAAAGGGAGTCCAGACGATTGCTTGGAGATCATATTCTTACAGAAAACGATTTGACAAATTATCGCATTTATCCGGATGGAAGCGGCTCCACAACGTGGACAATAGATTTGCATTATCCGGATCCGGATAACACAAAGTATTTTCCGGGTGCCGAATTCAAATCCATAGCCAAGCATAAACCAATTCATCCTTATCCGGTACCATACAGGTGTTTATATTCCAGAAATATCGAGAATCTATTTATGGCCGGAAGAAATATAAGCGTTACTCACGTAGCATTAGGAACCGTACGGGTAATGCGTACCACCGGGATTTTAGGGGAAGTGGTTGGTATGGCAGCTTCTTTGTGTAAGAAATATGGAGAAACACCACGAGACATTTACACGAACCATTTGGAAGAATTGAAAGAGTTAATGTTGGTAGGAGTCGGACGAAAAGGATTGGATAATAATCAGAGATATAATGAAGGGAGCACCTTAGGTGATTATAAACCATAATCTGTGTTGAAAAACATAACTTATTTTAAAGCTGATTTTCTGTGGGATGTGTTCTATTTATAACAGTATGGTTCTTATTTTAAATAAACTGCAGTATGATAACAAATGAACATGTAGAAAAATTTGTTGAGCAGGCACGGCGCTATGGGAAAGAAAGATGGATGCTGTGCAGCAGTGGAGACCTGTCCTGGAGGGTCGGCAATGAAATGTTGGTGTCCGGAACAGGGTCGTGGCTAAGGGACTTGAAAAAAGACAAAGTGGCCATCTGCAGGATGATGGACCGGCAATGCATAAATGGAGTGAAGCCTTCGATGGAATTCGACTTTCATGCGGGAGTGTACAGAAATCGTCAGGATGTAAATGTGGTGCTGCATTTTCAGAGCGAATTTGCAACGGCTGTAGCTTGCATGAAGAACAAGCCGACCAATTTTAACGTGGTAGCCGAAATTCCTTGTAAACTGGGCAGAACCATCCCGATCCTTCCCAGCATGCGACCGGGCTCGTCGGCCCTGGCAAAAGCTGTTGTGGATGCGATGGTTAATCACGATGCTGTGCTGCTTGCCAGTCACGGTCAGGTGGTATGTGGCAGAGACTTCGACGATGTTTTTGAAAAGGCTGCATTTTTTGAGTTTGCCTGCCGTATCATTGTGCTTTCCGGCGGTAATTACGATGTGCTTACCGAAGCTGAGATTGATGAGCTAGAGTATTACAAATTTTGCAGAGGCGGGGATATGTGACCGTCTTTGTATTGAAAAAACAGCCAACGGATAGTTGAGTGCCCACCTTCAGGGTCCTTAATTGTCCGTTGTTTTTTGTGTTTTATTGATTTGCATCGTCTTTTTTCTTAGAATTGCTTACATTTGCCATGGAGAATTAAGATATGAATGAAAAAGAACTTTTGTTAACTTTAAAATCTGGTAACAGGCAATCTTTCGCCATCTTATATAAGGAATATTGGAATCAGGTTTACAATTTCAGCAGACTTTATCTTACTACAAGGGAGGCTGCAGAGGAGGTTGTACAGGAGGTCTTTGTAAAAGTCTGGGAATCGAGGGAGTTTATTCGTGAAGATGATAACTTTAAAGGACTCCTTTTTATCATTACCCGGAATCTTATTTTTAATCAGTCCCGTAAAAACTTTAACGAGAATTTCTATAAAATGACCATGCTTGCTGCCATGGAACAGTCTTATGACATGGAGGCAGAAATAGACGCCAAAAATTTAAAGGAGTACATAGATCAACTGATAGAGGAATTGCCTCCCCAACGCAAATTAATTTTCACCCTGAGTCGTAACGAACATCTTTCGCACAAGGAAATTGCCGAAAGACTTGCCATCTCGGAAAAAACTGTAGAGAATCAGATTTCGGCTGCCATCCGTTTTCTGAGAAAGAATGTGCAGCTTCTTTCTATATTTCTATTATTTCAATAATTTTTTGTAGACGGATAGGGGGACCCTTCTTCTGATGTGTATTTATTAATATAGAAGGATAAAAGATGCATACAGATAAAAATATACTCAAGAAATTGCTCAACGATAACTTGACATCCGATGAAAGGGACCGTCTTAATGAAGGGGTGCCGTTCTCCTCGGTGTTGGAAAAACAATGGACTTCTGCTCCGGACTGTGCAACCCATGATAACGCCGACAGCCAGCGCATTTGGTCCGAAATAAAAGGGGAAGTCTGGGATAGAAAAGAGTCTACCCGCTTTTTCTTCTATAAAATTTACAGTATCGCAGCATCGGTATTGCTTATATTAGGTATCGGCGCACTCACCTGGTTATGGATGAGCAAGCCCCAAGATGCCACCATGTTTATTGTTTATTCGGGTATTCAGAATATTAAATCTCTTCAACTGCCCGATGGTTCTACCGTTCAACTGGGACCGGGTAGCAAACTGATTTATCCATCCGAATTTGAAGGACATGAAAGAGAGGTTCAGCTTGAGGGACAGGCCTTCTTTGATGTGCACAAAGATGCACGCCATCCATTTGTTGTAAAAACAAAAGATATGAAAGTTACAGCATTGGGTACGGCTTTCGAAATCTACAGCTATAACCTGAATAATAATGTGGAGGCCATTCTTTTAAACGGGAAGATTAAAATTAATGCCCAGGTAAATCAGAGTAAGGCGGAGCTGATTCTCCAACCCAACGAAAAGCTGACCTATTCGAGGGATACGCATAAAATGATTGTCGAGGCGGTGGATGCAAGTAAATATTCCGATTGGAGGAAGCAGGGTATCTTAAGCTTCGAAAATGAGAAGCTGTCCATGATAATTCCACGTCTTGAACAATGGTACGGCCGAAAAATAATGTGTGAGAAAGATATTGCCAATCAATACCGGTTTACCTTTAAAGTGAGGGATGAATCTCTGGAACGTATCTTGTATATCCTGAACAGTTCCTCACCCGTAAAATATACGAAAGTTGGCGAAGACTTTGAGTTGTATGTAAAGAAATGATTTTTTGTTTAACCTGAATATAATACGATGGCATATGAATTTAAAGAATGATTCATGAAATGAAGGACCTTGAATGATAATACTATTTCTATTGCGTAAGCTTCATTATGGTCATGTTTTAACAAATTTAATCCGAATGGAATTGATTTGAAATGTCTTTTATTTTCCTTTGCGGGAGAAAATTAGGCTTTCAGTAAATAAAGTGGATGACGCGTGTTTAATACCTATCAAATTAAAATCAATATGAAAGATGAAGTGTAAAAAGACTTAAATTTTATTTAGTAAAAAAGTTGGAGGAAATACATCCCCCAACCCCTGTTTTAAACATCCGCAGGTAAAGGAGTCGAGGCCGGTAACCTGCAAATATTTATTATAAACATCACAAAGTTATGAAAAAAAAAGTGACTAGGGATTACTGTATCCCCCTAATTACAAAAACTAAAAGGATTATGAAAATAACTACCTTTTTTTTAATGGTTACGATTTGTAGCATTACTGCATCAACCTATGCGCAAAGCTATAAGGTATCCATCAAAAAACAGAACAGCAGTATCATGGAGATACTGAAAGAGATTGAAGGTTCAAGCGAATTTACCTTCTTTTTCAACAACAACCAGGTGGATGCTTCCCAAAAAACAAGCGTAAATGCAACCAATGCGACCATAGAAGATGTACTTAACCAGATACTGAACGGTACGGGTTATACCTACAAGATCATGGATCGCCAGGTACTGATAAAAGCAAAAGAGGGAGCAACACATTCTGCTCAGAATAACCAGCAGTCGAAGAAGGTGACTGGAACTGTCACCGACGAAAGAGGCGAACTCATTATCGGTGCCAACGTGATGGTTAAAGGTTCCAATTCGGGAACAATTACCGACATAGACGGTAAATTCTCGTTGGAAGTGCCCGAAGGTGCTGTCCTCCAGATTTCATATATAGGTTACCTTTCGCAGGAAATTCCTGTTGGAAATAAAACAAGTTTTGCCATCGTAATAAAAGAAGATACCAAACGCCTGGATGAGGTTGTGGTAGTGGGTTACGGTACACAGAAGAAGGTGAACCTTACCGGTGCAGTAGAACAGGTTACCAGCGAAGTGTTCGAAAACCGTTCCGTATCCAATGTATCACAGGCATTACAGGGAGCAGTGCCCAACCTTAACATCACATTGGAAGATGGTAAGCCATCACGTAGTGCCAGTTTCAATGTACGTGGTACCACCTCTATCGGTCAGGGTGGAGATGCGTTGGTGCTGATTGACGGAGTAGAAGGAGATCCGGCTATGCTAAATCCCAATGATATCGCCAGTGTTTCAGTATTGAAAGACGCCGCTTCGGCTGCCATCTATGGTGCTCGCGGTACGTTCGGGGTTGTATTGATTACAACTAAAACCCCGGATAAGGATAAGACATCCATTACCTACAGCGGCGACTTTGCCTTTAAGACTCCTACAACCGTTCCCGACTTTGTTACGGATGGCTACACCTATTCCGAAAGATTCTACGAAGCATACAGCGCTTGGAACAACTATTCGGCTACACCGAAGAATATCAATAAATCGCAGACTTTCTCTACAGCCTGGCTGGATACCTTTAAGCAACGCAAAGAGCAGGGTATAACCGACGAGTACGAACTAGGCAGCAATGGCGAGTATATCTATTACGGTAATACCGATTACATGAAAGAGTTGTACAAGGATCAGACTTTTGCCCAGGATCATAACTTGTCGGTTTCCGGAAGCAACGGTAAACTGAATTATTATGTAAGCGGCCGCTATTACGGGTATGACGGTTTGTTCCGGTACAATACAGATACATACAATACGCTGAACTTAAGAGCCAAAGGATCGCTGCAGGTGTTCGACTGGTTGCGGATTGATAACAACACCGATTATTCAAACCTGGAATATCATAACCCGCTGAATGTTGGCGAAGGTGGTTCTATCTGGCGTAATATCGCCGACGAAGGACACCCGTCGTCACCTTTGTTCAACCCGGACGGATCACTTACCATGTCGGGAGCCTATACGATCGGCGACTTTATCTATGGTAAGAACGGATTGGATACACACAAGAAGATTCTTAAAAATACAACAGGCTTTGCCGCCAAGTTTCTCGACAATAAGTTGCGCGTAAACGGCGACTTTACCTTCAGCAATACCGATAATAATTCGACTCAAATCCGCGTACCGGTACCTTACAGCAAGGTGAAGGATGAGACCATCTGGTTGAGCACCAAGTATAACGACCTTAAAGAGAGCGTCCGGGCTACCAACTACCTGGCGATGAACCTCTATACGGAATATGAACAGACCTTCCTGGACAGTCATTACTTTAAAGGAATGGTGGGTTACAACTATGAACAATCCACTTACAAGAGCTTATATGTACAGCGTAATGGTTTGTTGATGGAAGATAGCAAAAATATCAACCTGGCACTGGGTGAATCTATCACCACTTCCGGAGGATATGAGAAATGGAGAATCGGTGGTGGTTTCTTCCGTTTAAATTATGGATTCAAGGATCGTTATCTGTTGGAAGTGAATGGCCGCTACGATGGTTCATCCAAATTCCCGACAGATCAGCAGTGGGCATTTTTCCCTTCGGCTTCGGTTGGATGGAGAATCTCGGAAGAGCCGTTCTGGCATGTTAACGAAAATCTTTTCTCTGATATGAAGGTTAGAGCTTCTTACGGATCTCTGGGAAATGGTAACGTGGATTCTTATAACTTTCTAGAACTGCTTGCCATTTCAACATCTGACCGGGTGTTGAACGGAGCCAAAAATAAATATTCAAGTGCACCGGCCGTAAAACCGGAAGGATTAACCTGGGAAACGGCTACTACAACGAACGTGGGTCTTGATTTTGGAATGTTGCAGGGCAAGCTGCGTTTTACCGGAGATGCTTATGTACGTAAAACAACCGATATGTATACTGTTGGTGTCACTTTGCCGGAAGTATTCGGGGCCAGTTCGCCAAAAGGAAACTATGCGGATATGACGACCAGGGGTTGGGAGATTTCGTTAACATGGAGAGATCGTTTTGATTTAGCCGGAAAGCCTTTCAATTATGATGTGCGCGCCACTTTATCGGATTACACATCGAAAATAGACCGATACAATAACTCTACAAAAAGTTTGAGCGACTATTACGAAGGTCAGACTGTAGGCGAAATCTGGGGATATGTAACCGAAGGTTTGTTCCAGTCGCAGGAAGAAATTGATAACCATGCCACTCAGAAACTGATTAAATCTTCCAACAAAGGAATCTGGTATCCGGGGGATGTGAAGTTGAAAGACCTGAATAACGACGGTGTGATCGATTATGGTAACAATACGTTGGATGATCATGGTGATAAGAAGGTTATCGGAAATGAATTGCCTCGCTACAGCTATAGCTTCAACCTGTCGGCCGACTGGAATAATATCTTTGTATCGGCCTTCTTCCAGGGTGTAGGAAAGCAGTACTGGTATCCTGGTTCGGAAACTCTTTTCTGGGGACAATACAACCGTCCGTATAACAATATGCCTACCTGGCATGTGGATAATTATTGGACAAAAGATAATACCAATGCCTACCTGCCACGTTATGCAGGTTACAACACATCGCTTAGGGATACCCCTCAAACCCGTTATTTGCAAAATGTAGCTTACCTCCGTTTAAAGAGTCTGCAGATCGGATATAATTTGCCGAAGTCTTTCATTTCAAAGATAAATATGCAGAATGCCCGTGTTTACTTATCTGGCGAGAACCTATTCAGCTGGTCGCCGCTATATAAACATACCAAAGACTTTGATGTGGCAAGTATCTACGGATCTGACCCGGATCTTACATCCGGAACCAGCGGAGATAATTACAATTATCCGGTGATGAGAAGTATCAGTGTAGGTGTATCAGTAACATTTTAAACGCTTAATCATGAAAAAAATAGTATATACAATTTTAGCAGCATTGTCTTTATTCTCATCTTGTTCTCTGGATGAGAATCCGCAAGACGCAGTTTCAAAGGATACGGTGTTTAGCTCGGAGAGCGGACTTAAAATGTATTCGTATTCATTCTATAATATGTTGCCTTCCGGTTCGGATGCTCACCGGCAGGATGCTATGTGCGACTACGGAGCGGTAACCAGTTTCAACGATTTTATCAGAGAAGGTGCGTATACTGCCGAAACAAGCAGTGGATGGAGTTGGAGTAACCTCCGAAACATCAACTACTTTATAGAAAATTGCCAAACTTCTACCGTCAGCGAAAGTGTGCGTAATAACTATTTGGGATTGGCCCGCTTCTTCCGTGCCTATTTCTACTATGGAATGGTGGTTCGCTTTGGTGATGTACCCTGGATTGATGAACCGCTGGGTGTTGATGACGAACGATTGTATGCGCCGCGTGATTCACGCACGTTGGTTATGGCAAAGGTGTTGGAAGATTTGGATTTTGCCTGCAATAACATTACAACGACAAGCAGCGACGGATCAATGGTGACTAAATGGGTGGCTTATGCCCTTAAATCGCGTATCTGCCTGTTTGAAGGATCCTTCCGCAAATACCATACGGAACTTGGGCTGACCAACACGGCAAACGAATGGTTTACACAAGCCGCCAATGCTGCAAACGAAGTCATGAAAAAATCGGGTCACTCTCTTTATAAAGCTAAAGGAACAGCAGCCTCCTACCGGGCACTTTTCACCAGTGATGCTCCCGTTACAAGCGAAGTGATGTTGGCAGCATGCAGCAGTTTGAGCCTGGCCGTGTTGAACGACGCCAACTGGTACTGGACATCCGGAACCTACGGTCCCCGCTTCAGTATGATCCGTACCTATATAAACACATTCCTTTCTACCGACGGAACACCGTTTACAAGTAAACCGGGATACGAAACGATGTCATTCTACGACGAATGCCAGAACCGGGATGCACGCCTTTCTCAGATAATCCGCACACCGGGTTACAAACGTGATGGCGTTCCTGCCGAACCGAACTTTAACGGATATTCCTACACCGGATATCAGCCAATCAAGTTTAGTCTGGATCCCACATCCTATGATGACGGATCGTTGAATACCAATGCTATACCTTTGTTCAGATATGCCGAAGTATTGTTGAACTATGCCGAGGCTAAGGCCGAATTAGGGACTCTTACAGACGAGGATTGGGCAAATACGATCGGAGCACTACGTTCCCGGGCCGGTATCACGGGCGGTATAAGTACAAAACCGACGGTTGTAGATCCGTATCTGCAACAAAACTATTTCCCCGAACTGTCTAACGCCACCTTGCTTGAAATTCGCAGGGAAAGAGGAATCGAACTCTCATTGGAAGGTTTCAGATTCAACGATCTGAAAAGATGGAAGAAGGGTGAACTTATGACTATGCGTTGGACAGGTATTTATGTGCCGGCACTGAATGTTCAGATGGACCTTGATAAAGACGGAACAACGGATGTTATTTTCTATACAGGATCAAAACCGACCGGTCTGCCAGCCTCTTGTACTCCGGTGAAGGTAGGAGCCGGAACCCAGCAGGGATTGTCGGAAGGAACATCGGGCTATTTAACCTGGTCTGATAACGATTTGAGAACCTGGTACGAGGATGGTCGTCAGTATTACTATCCGATACCGGCTTTGGTAATGGTTAAGAACCCGGCTATCACTCAAAATCCGGGATGGGAATAAGTATCAGGAATAATTTAAATGATAGAAAATAGAAAATGAAAAAGTTTTTAAATATTGTCCTGACGGTTTTACTGCTTGCAGGATGTTCTGCTGAGGAGAGTGCTGCCCAGTCGGAAAAAAAGAATTGTTCAATGAAGGTGGCCACTTACAACCTTCGTATGGATACGGAAAAGGATGGACAGAATGCCTGGCCTAATCGTAAAGAGCTGGTGAAAGAGCTGATTGTAAAATATGATTTTGATATTTTCGGCACGCAGGAAGGATTCAAGCATATGCTGGACGGAGTGAGCGAGATAGGAAGTTATACCTGTTTCGGCGGCGGACGCGAAGATGGTCTGGATGCCGGTGAGCATTCGGCTATATTTTATAAGACCGCTCGCTTTACAAAATTGGACGGAGGTAATTTTTGGTATTCCGAAACACCCGACCAACCCGGACTGGGATGGGATGCTACCTGCTGCAACCGTATCTGTTCCTGGCTTAAGTTGAAAGACAACCAGTCCGGAAAAGAGTTTTTCTTTTTTAACTCGCACTTCGACCATCAGGGAGTTGTTGCAAGAAGAGAATCATCTCATCTGCTGTTGAAAAAGATCAAAGAGATTGCCGGTTCGGGTTTTGTACTTGCCACGGGCGATTTCAATGCCACCCCCGAAAGTGAACCGATTAAAATCTTACTTGCAGGCAACTTGAAGGATTCGAGAGTGCTAAGTAAGCAGGAGCCGCAGGGAAGTATCGGTACAACCAACGGCTTTAAGGAAAATCCGGCTATGAACAACCGCATCGATTATATCTTTGTTGTTGATCCTATGCGTGTGAATACCTATAAGGTGATAAACGACAAACCCAACGGACGTTACACTTCGGATCATTTCCCCGTAATGGCAGAGGTGGAATTCTAAGTTTGATCGCTGTAAGGTGAAGGAAACAAAGAGGAGTGAATCTCCTTTTTGTTTCCTTTTTTTTATTCTTACCCATAGGAAATGAATTACTAAGGTGCAGAAAACGTAAAATATCCAGTACATTTGCATCCTCTTAACTATTATAAATTCTTTAATTTATATACATTAATATCATACATTATGAAACGTGTTGGAAAATGGTTCTTTATGACAGTTTGTGTGTTGCTTACCTCTTCAGCCTTTGCTCAGGTGAAGGATTGGGCTCAGTTTAACCGTTATGCGGAAGCTAATAAAAATGTGAAGGTTCCTGCTAAAGTGGTGTTCATGGGTAATTCCATCACCGATGGCTGGTGGCCGGCAGATTCGGCCTTTTTTATTTCAAACGGCTATGTAGACAGAGGTATCGGTGGTCAGACTACCTCCGAGATGCTTGTCCGCTTCCGTACCGATGTGATCAACTTAAAACCGAAAGTGGTGGTAATCATGGCCGGAACAAACGATATCGCTCAGAACAACGGATATATTTCGTTGGAGAATGCCTTCGGAAATATCGTTTCCATGGTCGAACTTGCCCGGTTCAATAAAATTACCCCGATTCTTTGTTCGGTAATGCCTGCCTACGAATTCGGCTGGCGTAAAGGAATGGAACCTGCCGGTAAAATCATTAAACTGAATGAAATGATCAAAGCCTATGCAGATAAGCATAACCTGGTGTATGTGGATTATCATTCTGCATTGAAGGACGAGAGAAACGGACTTCCTGCCAAATATTCGCATGATGAAGTACATCCCACACTGGAGGCCTACAAGATAATGGAAAGCATTGTTCAGAAAGCCATTCAGAAGGTGCTGAAATAATAACGCCTTTATGGATATGCGCAAAATGCCATTGCTGTCTTTCGGAAGATGGCAGTGGTATTTTTCTTAGAAAAGAAATGCCACAAACAGCAGGTAGTCTTTCAGCTTTACACGGAGGATTTTGAGTGATTGGGTGATCCTGTATTCGACGGTTTTGACCGATATACCCTGCATGGCTGCAATCTGGACATTGGTCTGCTCGCCAAAGCGGCTCAATGTGAATGTCTCTTTGTAATTCTCGGGTAAATCATTGATTGCTTTTTCAATCTGTTCCGTCAGATCATTTATAAGGTAGTAGTCGGGATCTTCAAACTGGTCTTTTAATTTCTCGTAGATGGAGGAGTGAACTTGCTCGTGGTACTGGTTTTTTTTAATAAAATTAAGACAACGATGTTTGGTTGCGGTGAATAAATAGGACTTAAGTGAGCTTTCAATTATAATTGATTCTCTGGTTTCCCAGATGTAAAGCATCAGCTCCTGAACTAATTCTTCGGCATCATCGTCCGAAATATACTGAGAGGCAAATTCGCAGAGAGGGGAGTAATACGTTATAAACAGCTGTTTATAAGCATCATTGTTTCCTCTTCTCAGCTCATCAAGCAATGCAGATTCGTCCATTCAAATAACATTCAGATTATAAATCCCTCTTTACCAACCTTGGATGCAAAGGTATAATTTTATTGCGAAATATCAATATTGAAAATAATGTGAAAAATTTTATTTTTATGTTTAGGGTATAGCCCCATATAAATTGTCTTATACACAGTAACAGCAAATAAATGGTGGAATCAGATTTAATAGTTAATGAAAGAGAACCCAATGCATCTCTTTTACTCTCTTACATAAAGGGGAGAGCCTCTGCGTCCGAACGGAAGCAGGTGGAAGAGTGGATGGCGGAAAATGAAGAGAACGAGCAGGCGGTACTTCAGCTTGGTCGCATTTATTTTGCTCAACGTACACATCAACGAATTGCCTCGCGTGATCCGCATGCCGCTTTCGAGTCTATGCAGAAGCGTAAGAAGGGCAGACAGGTCAAAATGTGGATCCAGCGGATTGCTGTTGCTGCAGCTTGCCTTACCGGAGTTGTGTTTGTTACGAAGTATATTTCCAAAGCACAAAAACCGGCTCAACAGATTTCGCAGCTCATTACTGTAGAGGCCAATCCGGGAATGCGTACTCACGTTCATCTGCCGGACGGTACAACGGCTTACCTCAATTCAAATAGTACACTTACCTATACTATTCCCTTCGACGAAAAAGTGCGCAGCGTCGCACTTAAGGGCGAAGCTTACTTTAAAGTGAGCCACAATGCAGAACAACCCTTTGTTGTAAGCGTGGCCGACGATAATATGCATATCCGTGTATTGGGTACCGAATTTAATGTGCAGGCCTACCAGGATGAAGAAAATATTCAGACAACCTTGGTAGAAGGCTCAGTAAAGCTGTTATATAAAAATGAGAGTGGTAAAATGGTTGAGCAGTCGTTGAAGCCTTCGGAAAAGGCCGACTTTAATCATCGATCCAAAAATATGATGGTTAAAACTGTGGATACAGAATTTGATACAGCATGGATGGATGGCCGGCTTGTATTTAAGGATACACCGTTACCCGAAGTGCTGAAGAAATTATCTCATTTCTATAATGTAAAATTTGAAGTGACCGATCCTATAATCAGGAGTTACAATTTTACCGGAACTTTTTCGAACCGGCAGTTGTCGCAGATTCTTGATTACCTGAAAATATCATCCAATATAAATTACACTATAAACCAGTCCGAGAAAGACGATAGTGAAGGTGTAAAGTATACAACGATCGTATTAAGAAAAAGAAGCTAATTATAAATCGTATAACTAAATAAAACAGTCTGCCTATGTAGAATACACATGATTAAACCAGACCGTGATAAAAAAATACGGAAAGACGTAACCAGCATCTTCCCGTACTAAAAATATCACAAACAGGTCGTTCACTTGCTTATGAAATATTTTTACAAATCTAAATCACTTACAAAAATATGAGAAAGAAATTTCATATACAATCGGTTCGTGCATTTTCTGATTCTTTCAGAATGCCTCCCAAAATAACAAAAGTCATGAAGATAGCTTTAGTTCTTCTTTGCTTATCCATTAATGCGGCTTTCGCAGCAGGGTCATACGCACAAAATACGGCTTTAACAATCAATATGACAGAACAGACGGTAGCGAATGTTTTGGAAACAATTGAAAATCAGTCGGATTTTAACTTTTTTTATAACAGCAAGCTTGTAAACGTTAATCGTAAGGTTTCTGTAAATGCAACAAACAAGGATGTATTTGCCATTCTGGATCAGCTGTTCAAAGGAACAGATGTTGCTTACAAGGTAGTTGACAAAGATGTAATCCTTACAAAAGTAGCAAACGTTCCTCAGGCTGGTAACAAGGTTACAGGTACTATCTCAGATGCGATGGGTCCTGTTACAGGAGCTTCTGTTATTGTAAAAGGTACTACCAATGGAACGATCAGTGATATCAACGGTAATTATTCATTGGATGTAGCTAATGGTCAAACTATTCAGATCTCTTTTATCGGTTATACAACACAAGAGATTCGCTATACAGGTCAGCCGGTTCTTAACGTAAAACTTGTTGAAGATACAAAAGTATTGGACGAAGTTGTTGTTACCGCTTTAGGTATGAAGCGTGAGCAAAAAGCGTTGGGTTATGCTGTAACCGAACTTAAGGGCGACGATTTGAAAAACAATACTATCAACCCGGTTGCTTCATTGCAAGGTAAGGTTGCCGGTGTTGAAATCAGCGGTTCAGACGGTGGTATGTTCGGTTCTACTAAGATTCAGATTCGTGGTGCTTCAACTTTGAAGGGCAACAATCAGCCAATCTATGTTGTAGACGGTGTAATTCTTGACAACTCAACCGGTAATGTTGGTGATGCCGACTGGTCTGCAAACGCAGGTGACTACGGTAACGAATTGAAGAACCTTAACCCGGACGATTTCGAAACAGTTTCTGTTTTGAAGGGTGCGGCTGCAACGGCTCTTTATGGTTCACGTGGTTTGAACGGTGCGGTAGTTATCACAACTAAAGGTGGTGGTAAAGCAAAAGGTTTTGGTGTAAACTTCTCTCAGACAATCGGTATCGACCATGTATTCGCTACACCAGACCTGCAGAATATCTATGGTGAAGGTGCAATGTCAGGTTATGTTAGCTACGGACAGAAAGATGCAAACGGTAACTATTACCGCTTTGACAACCTTGGCCAGTTTGTACTAAACTCACAGGGTAAGCACACTTTGATTGATTCATATGGAGCTTCTTGGGGACCTAAATTTGATGGTAGCGAAATTGAACTGTACGACAAGACAATCGGTACCTATAGTGCCCAAAAGAACAACTTCAAGGATATCTATGATTTAGGTTTTAACAGCAACACCAACGTTTCTGTACAGGGTGGTAACGATAAAACATCTTACTTCTCTTCTTTGTCATATAAGTATGCAGAAGGAACATTGCCAAACAACTCATTCGACCGTTTGTCTATGTTGGTGAAGGCTACACATAAAATCAGCGATATTGTTGATATCGCAGGATCTGTAAGCTTTGCCAATTCAAGACCCCGTAATGCACAGCCTAATATTGGTGAGCTTTTTGCAGACGGAACATTCAACCGTTCATACAATCCGGATCAATATAGAATGAAATACCTAGGCGAACACGGTGGTTTGGCAAGTACAAACTATGGTGATACTTATGGTAGTGTACCTGGAAAAGGTACCTGGTTTGGTATTTATGAAAATGAATATACTCAGAAGGAAACAGCTGTTCGTCCCATGTTGGAAGTGAACGTGAAAATGGCCGACTGGGTTCGTTTCAAGGCAGAAGCCAATATGAACTACTATTATAACCGTGCAGAAGGTAAGGAGCTGGGCGATGGTTATGCCAATGAGGGTGGTAAATACAGATTGTCTCAATTAACAAAAGAGCAGACTACGGTTGCTGGTACATTTACCTTCAACAAGCCGGTGAACGATTTCAACGTGGGTGGTTTCATCCGTGGTGAATACTACAACAACTTTGTTCAGACTATGGCTGTACAAACAGAAGGTGGTCTTATTGTACCGGGTCAGTACTTCTTAGGCAATAGTAAAAACCCTGTTTCTACAGGCGATTCAAAAATCTCCGGAACAAAGCAGATGTTATCTGCCGTATTCGCAGCAAACGTATCTTGGAAGAATCAATTATTCCTGGATGTTACAGGTCGTAACGACTGGTCTTCTGCATTGGTATACAGTAACAAGTCTGGTAACTATTCATACTTTTATCCTTCGGTTTCCGGTTCATGGTTGTTGAGCGAAACTTTCGAATTGCCGGAATGGATTTCATTGGGTAAGGTTCGTGCATCATGGGCACAGGTAGGTAACGACACTCAGTCTTATTATATCAACCAGGGTTATACTTTGAGAACTACTTTGCAGAGCAACGGAAGCATCTATGACTTGTCTGTTCCTTCAAAAGCTTACGATCCAAGTTTGAAACCAGAACGTAAGAATGCATGGGAAGTAGGTGTCGACTGGCGTTTCTTTGACAGCCGTGTGAACATCGATGCTACCTATTATAAAGAAAACACCAAGGATCAGATTATGGATATCTCTGTTCCAAGTGTATCAGGTATCAAACAGCAGCTGATCAACGCTGGTAATATTCAGAACCAGGGTGTGGAAATTGCATTGAACACGATCCCTTTCCGTAACAAAGATTGGGAATGGAATGTAGATTTCACTTATACAAAGAACGAAAATAAGGTAGTTGAACTACACCCTAACGTAGCAAATTATATTGCTCTGCGTGGTGATGTTAATTATGGAAACTATCGTATCGGTTCTGTTGCCCAGGTGGGTGGTGCTTACGGTTTGTTGTTGACAGACTCAAAGCCTGCTATCGACGAAGCTACAGGAAAGAAAATCTTACGTTTCACAAACAACGGTCGTACAGCTTACTATGCACGTAGCGGTAAAATCGAAGAGATCGGATCATTGACTCCAGACTTCCTGGGTTCTGTATCAACAGGTCTTCGTTATAAGAACATTACCATGCGTGCTGCATTGGATATGCGTTTTGGTGGTTACGTAGCTTCTTTCAACAACCGTTACGGTATGGCTTACGGATACACAGAAACATCCCTAAGATACCGCGATGCTGAACACGGTGGTGTTACCTGGACCAGCAAATATGATGGCAAGACTTACAGCGACGGTGTAATTCCGGATGGTGTTTTTGCTGCCGGTACAATGATTACTCAACCTAACGGTTCGTCTGTAAACGTTGGAGGTATGACTTACGAAGCTGCTATGGCTGCTGGTTATGTAGAACCTTCACACGCTTCTGGTTACCACTACTTCAACAACAGCTGGGGTCAGGGTACCATTAACGAAGATTGGGTAACAAAATTAAATTATATCGCATTGCGCGAAATCTCTTTCGGATACAGTGTTCCTCAGGCCTTTGCAAACAAATTGGGTGCTAAGAGCATGAACCTGGCTTTGTCTGCACGTAACCTTGGTTACCTGTACAACACAATGCCTAACAATGTAAATCCTGAAGGTGTTCGTGGTAACGATGCAACTGAATTCCGCGAGCGTTCATTCAGCCCGTATACTGCTAACTACATGTTTACTATTAATGTAGGCTTCTAATTAAAGATTTTAAAGGTATAATTTAAAACAAATAAAAAAGATGAGATTTAAATCAATTATAGCCGCCGCATTAATCGGTACGACTTTGTTCACTTCGACAGGTTGTAAAGACGATTTTTCGGATACAAATACAGATCCTTCGGTAATCAACAAGGGAGATATCCGGTTTCTTTTCACAAACGGATTACTAAACTTCGAACCTCAGGGATACCTTACCTGGTATTACAACGCAGCTTATACATCCAGATGGATACAATCGTATGCTTCTACAGGAAGTAATGGCGACATGTTCAACGTTATGGGAGCAACCGGTGGTCAGGGAGGTATGACTGTAGAAGTGTTGAAAAGCGCCCGTGAAGTTAGCTACCTGCTAGATAACATGGATCCGGCTGAAGCTGCAAAATATCAGTATATTAAACACATGTTCAGCCCTATCTTGGTTTACCTGGGAATGTTTGATACAGATATGTACGGTGACATGCCTTATACAGAAGCTGTAATGGCTCGTTATACCAACCCGATGTTGCTTACCCCAAAGTTCGATACAATGGAAGAGCTGTATACAATCTGGTATGATCAGTTGGTTGAAGCTGTGAATGTGCTTTCAAACCCTGTAACTGTGAATGGTACTCAAGTTACCCAGACAGCCCTTGGAGCACAGGATTTTGTATACGGTGGTAGTGCCGCTAAATGGGCTAAATTCGCCAACTCCCTTAAACTTAAACTTGCCGTTCGTTTGTTACACCAGAACAAAGCAAAGGCTTTGGCTATTGCGAAAGAAGCTGCTGCAAACCCTGCAGGTTTGATGACTACATTAAATGACGATTTTGTTTACAATAAAGGTTCTCAGGAATATCACTTCGGCGACGATGTTAATCCGGGTGCTCCAAGTAAACAATTGGTAGACCTGATGATCAACAGCCGCGACCCGCGTGTTCGTTTTTTCTATCAGAAGAACGATTTCAACTCGAAGGTTGTACAGGCTTTCTTCGATACAAACAAAGAATTGCCATCGTACATCGCTGCCAATGTTGAATCTGAAGTGGTAAACGGAAAGAAGGTTTTCAAAGCGTGGAAAGGTGCCGGCGAACCATGGGTACGTTACTATGGTATCCCTGTAGAAGTTATGGCTTCTCAAAAGGGTGAGTACAAAGATTATTTTGACAGCAACTTGTGGAAAATCAGCATGGGTGGTAAAGAAAAAACATACACTCCGTATGCTTATTTCAACCGCGAAATGGTACAGGGTATGAAAGATTATACCTTCCCGGATGCTCCAAACGTATCTGTAACTCAAGATATCGTTGACCAACCTTGGTATGGTATGTTCTATTCTTCAGCTGAAGTGAACCTGTATCTTGCCGAATTGAAATTGATCGGTGCCGACCTTCCTGGTACTGCTGCTGATTATTTCAAGAATGGTGTTGAACTTTCAGTAAGAGCTTACGACAAGTTGGCTAACCTGAATAAGATTCCTTACTATCATTCAGTATACGATGCAAACGAAAAGAGCATCAAGCTTGTTGACGGTGAAGTTGAAACGCTTCTTGCAAATCCTGCTTATCAGTTGACTGGTAACAAGGCTGCCGACCTGGAAAAGGTTTATATCCAACAGTACATTCACTTCGTAATGATTCCTAACGATCAGTTCGTAAGTGCTCGTCGCTCGGGTGTGCCTATGGCAAACAGTACAATTCTTCCTTATGTGAGATTCTCACCAACGGTTGATTATGTAATTCCAAGACGTTTCGAAATCAGTGCTGTAGAAAAGAGCGACTTGATGTACGACATCAAGATGGCTGCTTATGCTCGTCAGGGATTCTCTGTTGGAACCAACAACGATCCTGTAAAATTGAATACAGAACGCGTATGGCAAGACAAGGGTGCTCCTAACTTTGGTGCAGGTCCTAATTTCTAATCTGGAATCAGATAGATACTAAACAATAAATTGAATCCCCGGCAGGAATACGGAAACGTATACTTGTCGGGGATTCTTTTATTCAGTTAACTTCCCCCGAATGAGTTCAAGAACTAATATATCGAATAACATCCCATCCCTTTCACAGTGTCTTGTCCGGAATTAGGTT
>WARQ01000593.1_pt1 | contig 40307 bp, 32 predicted proteins | sample 4769161 | NCBI WGS metagenome assembly WARQ01 (sample SAMN08893024, study PRJNA449175) | gut metagenome | isolation source: rumen sample fed with dry roughage | host: buffalo | place: India: Nagpur | collected 2016 | reverse complement strand
AATTTAAAATTAATATACTTTGAAGCCTAAATTATATTCTTTAAATGATATAATTAGTTTTGAAAAAAAAGTATAACTTTTCAATAAAATGCAATATATTTGTATTAATAAAAAAAGCGATTAATTAAAATGTATAAATACAGTTGTTTCGTTTTGTTCGTTTTATGTATGGTATCATGCGTTAAAATTACAGATAAATTTGAACAAGTAGAGTTTGTAAATTATAAGTATCCTTATGAAACAGAAAATAATGATATAAATTGCGAGATTATTGTGCATTTGAAAGAAGATGGATTTAAATATAATATTGATGCTCAAGTCCCATTTTTGAAATATAATAAAACATGGTTGATGTTGTTAACTCAAGATGACTGTGTCCAAGCTGCATTTTGCAACACTTGGGCTGCCATCAATGGTAAACCTCTTTATACAAATTATTATTACGATATTGCACATCTGGTTATTGGAGATTTGCCTCCCGGTGCTTATAGTTTAAATAAAACCCTCGGGTATTCAGATGGGACCGGAAAAGAAGTCCGATTTGCATTTACAACAACTTTAGCTCCGGAACAGGAATGGATGAATGAATCTTCGTATGTAAGAATTGGTTATAAAGCTGATTTTTATAGGTTTTTTAAAAAAAATGGCCTCATTTGGGATAATGTAAATGCAATGTTAAATTACGGAGTTGGAATCTCTTTTCATGATGTTGCTACTGATGATGTACATGTAATTGATTCAATAATTTATTCTCATTTTGAAATTGCTCAGAATTTGATTCGTTCCAATCTAAATGGAAGAGGATGTAAAGTATTAGCAGAACCAAATGGAAATTATGACTATGTTAAAGCGGCATTAGTTTATGATCCTATTCAAATTATGACTGCTCAGGGAAACGCAAAAGAAACGCTTTATCCATTTAAAATTGTTAGTGATCTAAATAAAGGATTATATAACCGTGTCTTTGTTGATGATCCTAATAGTATAAGATCCGAAATTGAAAATAATCTAAAAAAAATAAAGGAGGATAGAAAAGCAATTCATATCGGAGTCCATGGCACAGACTATAAATGGGTTAGTTTTTTAGAATGGATTAATAATCAGTATGGTAAAGATGGTGATGATTCTGTTTGGTTTCCTAGTATGGAAGAATATTATGAATATAATTATTACAGAATACATAGTCGAATTGAAACGGCTATTGATGGTAATATTTTAAAAATAAAAATACATATGCCAGCTGGTCAGTATTTTTATTATCCGTCAATCACCTTAAATTTAAAAGGAATTCGTGCAGAAAATATTCAATCAATACAAACAAACGATGTTATTACAGGTTTTTCGTATGGTAATTATGATGATGGGACTATGCTTAATATTGACTGTTTTAAATATTTATATGAACGTGCTCAGTTTTTTTGTGAACAATATCTAGCTAATCCTACTGATGATAATTTAACAGATGCTTTGTATTTTATAAATAAACTTAAAGAATCTGACAAAAAACAGGAGTTGCTTCAACGGATTGGTCGTTGAATTTATCTTTAAATAATAGTTGCAGATAATAACTTTATTGTTGTTGTATACTTGTTATTTTCGCAATCGGTGTAATAGTTTGTCTCTTAAATTGTATTCGTTTGTCGCCCCAAAATAAATTGTTAAACAGAATATAAATAGACTACCCTTAATTAGAATAGATAAATATAAATCTAATTCTAATTTCATTGATGAAAACAAATGGAGAACAACCAAAAGTAACATGCTTAACATCAGAGGTTTAATAATCTCTTTTGTTAAGTTGTTTAATTGACGTTTAAAAGTGACATGATACATCATCCAATAGCATTGAATAAAATTAACAGTAAATGCAATGCAGATACTCCAGGATACAGCCTCAAGTGTTTTAAAAACAAATATGCCAACCAATAATGAGCTGATTGTCAGGGTTGCTGAAAAGAGCCCACAGATAAACATGCTTTTTGTATCGTTTGCTGCCTGAAAAATTGAACCGGAAGTCGACATAATTATTTGAATGCCTACTGAGAGTGCCAGTATTTGAAATGGAGCAATAGATTTTATCCACTGATTACCAAATAATATTAATGTTATTTCTGTAGAAGTAAAATATAGAAATATGGATAATGGAAAGCCTATATAGGCTAATAAACGGATCACTCGCTCATATGACATTGCCAGTTTACTAATATCATCTTGCATTTCCGAAAATACTGGGTGCATGACGGGACTTATTACGTGGGTGATATTTTGCAACGGCAGCATCATAAGGCGATAGGATTTTTCATAGTAGCCCAATGCTCCCATGCTCATATATCTACCGATTAATAGTTTATCAAGGTTTCGACTGAAGTAATTTATTACATTAAAAAGGAATTGGTAGGAAGAAAATGTCAGTATCTTTTTTATTGAATCTAACCCTAATGTAAAAGAAATCTGCTGTGGTTTCTTTCTGTAACTAATTATAAATATAAAAATTGATGAGAATATGGGGTTGATAATTAAAGCATATAATCCCGCATCAGCTAAAGCCGCTATAACAGATAAGCAACCTCCAATCAACTGAACAATGAGACTTCGTAGAGCAATATATCTAAACAATTTATCTTTGTATAGCAAAGCATTCGGGACAATATTTAATGCAGAAAATAGTAAGTTGATGGATAACAACTGGCAAATTGTTATCAAAGTCTCATTCTTATAATAATTCCCAATTATCCAGGATGAAATAAAGAATAGAACTGATAATAATATTCCACCGAAAATCGTAAATGAAAAGATGTTAGATAGGTCTTTTTCTGTCAGCTCCTTATTTTGAATAATGGCAGGTGATATTCCCAAGTCTGTAAAAATTCCAAAGAAAGTAATAATAACAGTCGCAACGGCAACAACTCCAAATTCATCCGGAGATAGTAATCTGGCAAGTATGGCAGTTACAACCAGAGAAATAAATATTCCGGCATATTTTGCTATTGCCGAATAAAACACACCTGTTATTAGTTGCTTTCTTATAGACATGATTTATGTTTGTTTAATAAAGCACTTAACAAAATTCTTAAAAGACTTTTTACCGTCACATATCTAAAATATTTAAAGATAAGGATTTTTACTACATTGACTCGATCAATAAATGGTAAGGTGGATGCCCCATAGGAAGTTGCGTTTAACATTTGAAAAAGAAATAAATCAATTGTTTTATTTAACACTTTATTCCCATCTTGTCTATGTTTTAGAATTTCATTTGATACCGTAAAATATCCGTTCATATTCTTGAGGCTGAATCTTTGTGTCATGGTTGAATTATTCCTTATTCTTCTTTTAAATAATGGTCTGGGTATCGATGAGATTCTTTTCGCTTTTAAATAAAGATTGAATGTGAAGAGTTGATCTTCATGAATAATGTTCGGATAGAATTTTAAATTATTAGTTCTAAGATAATTCGCTTTAATAAAACTTAAACAGGGAGAAGGAGTAAAAATTTTATTTGCTAATTGTTTTTTTAAAATTGTTAACCCATCAGATAAAGTATTATCATCGTAACTCGTACAATGATTATAAGTTAGTTTGATATTAGATGACGGATTCTTAATTGTCTCTCCATTAAATATTACAAAATCGAGATTTTCAGTTTCACATTTATGAAAACAGAGTTCAAGAGTACATTCGTCTAAAAGATCATCACTATCCATAAAATACAAATAATCTCCACATGCTTGTAAAATGCCAAAGTTCCTTGCCATTGATTGTCCTTGGTTCACTTGAGTGAATACAGTAATCCGACTGTCTCTTTGCGCATACTCATTAATAATCTGTAAACTGTTATCCGTTGAGCCATCGTTAATTACTATAATCTCAATATCTCTTAGCGTTTGATTGATAATTGAGTTTAGAGTTTCGCCAATGTACTCTTCGGTATTGTAGACTGGAATAATAACACTTACCTTTGTGGGATTCATTTCTGCAACTTTATTAATTTCAAACTTTCACCCATTCTTTCAAATCCGTATCGTATCTTTTGACGATTCTGGCAGGATTGCCAACGGCGACAGAGTAGGGGGGGATGTCTTTGGTTATGATACTCCCTGCTCCGATGACGCTGTGATTGCCAATTTGTACTCCTGGAAGGACAACGGAATTGGCGCCAATCCATACATCATTTTCAATTTTAATAGGCATTGTGCTTACCCCTTGTTCACTGATTGTTTTACTTGGGTCTTCATAGTTGTGATTGAGGCCACTAATTGTTACGTTTTGTCCAATGTTAACATTATCTGAAATCGTAACCGGCCCGATAATAGTATTACCGATACCCACGCGGGTGTTGCTGCCAATCACTAAATTTCCTACAGCATTATTGATGACTGAATAGTCTTCAATAACTGATTTGCTGCCTAGAACGAAAATATTGAAAGGTACTATGTCCTTCCTCACGCTTCGATATATGACACTTCCTTTTCCTCTTTTAATATAGAAAGGCATTAATATCCGTATCCACCATTGCGGCCGGGTTTTAACCGGATGCATAAGGAAATTTAAAACAATCTTTTTCAAAAAAGAGTGTTTTTTTAAGTAGTTCTTTGCCTTATTTAAATCCATATTATTTATTATTTTCGCCGTGTTCGGTGTGTATAAATTTTTTATTAACCCCTCTTAGTCTGAATAGATTCAAGGTCATAAGTAAAAACAATTTGGGCGCTTTCCAAACGGCTTTTTTAAACTGTTCATTAACCAAGTAATCCGGTACAGCAAGGCTGAGGGTTATGACTAACAGTAATTCCAAAATGAACCACTTGATTGCCCAAGTCCATTGATAAAGCAATACAATGATAGAAATTATTCCTATAAATCCAAGCAATAATACTCTGGGCAACATCATCCATTGACATATTTTATTTGCGTAATCAAATTTTCCATCAAATAAAGCCCCAGGTAATTTCCCAATGTTATTTTTAATTGCAAAAAGCTGAGAGGCCAGCCACCTTCTCCTTTGATTGTAAAATGTGCTGTCTTTTTGTGTTTTTTCGTCGTATACGTTTACGTGTTCAAGATACTCGATAAAAATGTTTTCTTTAAGAAGCAGGGCTTCTAATTCTTTATCCTCTCCGGCAGTTTGCAGCTTGAATATATTTTTTTTGAACCATTGAAAGTCGATCGCCATTCCGGAGCCGATTAAAGCCGCAGATAATCCCAGACGTACATGCCCTTTGCGGAAAATTGAATTGTTGATTTCTTCACTCACTGCATCTAATATGGCTGTGTCTGTATTGAGATTTTTGGCCATTCTATGTGCCTGTATAACCAGACATCCACTGTGGTAAGCTTTGTTTAGTTCATGCAGGAAGTTGGGTTCCACGGTATTATCGGCATCCATTATAACTACCATATCATAGGTATTCTTGTCCAGATTCTCCATTGCATATTGCATTGCCTTAGCTTTGGAGCTTTGCTGAAAGTGAACTTCCATCAATGTAACAGGCATGGATTTTAATCTGTTGATGGTGTCATCTTGCATTTGATCAGATATTACAACAACGTCGTAGCAGGATTTAGGGTAGTCCTGCTCAAGAAAGTTGGAAATAGCATTCTCAATCACACGATCTTCTTTATAGGCAGGATAAAGAATAACAAACCGATGCAATTTACCGGCTGCAGGATATATGTCCTTACGCTTGATGTGTGAAAGGAGTGCAAACACAAATAAATAGAGAACGGATGTTCCCAATAGAAAGAAACAAAGTGAGTCTATGTTGTCTAAAATCGTATACAATGTCATACGTTTTGTCTTTATTTTTTTAATTGTATAAATGCAGTCAAACCTTCTAAAAGCGCAATCGCATTGGCTGTATTTCCTTTAAGCAGGAATTTTATTGTATGAATTGGTATGGCAATCAGACTCTGATAGCCGATAGAAAGCCATTTTGTAAAACCGGAGCGATGCCTCCAGGCAAATAAAAGTCGGTTTCTCGTTAAATAGTAGGAGCGAAGCGGACTGTTTTGTCCGGTACTCCTGCTTTCTTTATGGAATACTGTACATTTAGGTTCGTAACCTAATATATATCCATGTTCAGTCATGGTCGTACACCAATCAATTTCTTCATAATATAAGAAATAAAGTTCGGGCATAAGTCCTACTTCTTCTATTATATGTCGTTTAACCATCATGGCTGCACCATGCAATAAGGGAGTTTGTCTGAATTGATTGTATTGCCCATTATCAGATTCTCCAAAACCAATGGTTTTATTTCGCAAAGTAATGGCAGATAATGGTGTAAATCCGGCAAACTGGATGGCAAATGGAGACCAGGCAAATTTAATTTTGGGTGATACAGCAGCCAGATTTTTATTGGACTTCAACGTATCAACCAAGTTATGAATACTTTCGTCGGGCAAATAGGTGTCGTTGTTTAAAAGGAAAATAAAATCACCTTTAGCCTGACGGATTCCCAGGTTATTACCTCCTGAAAAACCAAGATTTTTCTCCGATCGGATAACTTGTACCCATGGATAGATTTGCTTTATTTGTGCAGCTTCATCAACCTTTGACCCATTGTCTACAACGATAAGATCATAGCTGATGGATTTAACCTGGTCTTTAACAGACCGGCATAGTTCAAGTGTATCCTGCAGCCCGTTAAAATTTACTGTAATGATTGATATAACCGGATTGTTTTCCATTCTAAATGAAAGTTTATTTTATAAACGGTTATACATTTTCTTTTTGAATGAATGCGGTAAATGTTTTAAAAATAATTTTAACATCCATAAGAAAAGAAAATTCATTTGCATAACGGATGTCCAGCATTTTTCGTTCCTCCGCAGACAGCTTTCCTGCTTCTCCACGTTTTTCCACTTGCCATAGGCCGGTTAATCCAGCCGGAGCCATAAACCGATGAATATACTCGTCACTTGTAAGAAGCTCTGCTTCATATAAAGGGAGTGGCCGGTTACCAACAACAGACATATCCCCTTTGAGGATATTGAATAGCTGTGGCAATTCGTCTATACTGTATTTTCGGATGATTTTTCCAATTTTGGTAATTCGCGGATCATTCTCAAATTTGACAAAAGCGTTGGATCTTTCTTGTTTTTTTGCAGCGATATATTCCTTCTCGGAAGTGATGGCATCGTCGGCAAAAAGTACAACATCCGCTTTATGTAATCGGGAAGACGATGTTTTGGATTCCTGTTCTGTCAATTCCTCCTGTGCGTACTGATTCAGTTTTTTGAATTCAGCCAAACGTTTATCAGCATCGGAGTACATCGAACGGAATTTATAAAAATCAAATATTTGATAGTTGCTGCCAACTCTTTTAGACCTGTAAACGGCATCTCCTTTGCTTTCCAGTCGTATTGCAAGCCAGGTCACTATTAGCAGGGGCGATAGGATTATTATAGCTGCTAATGAGCATACAATATCGAACGTTCTTTTCCATAGTGGCATCTTGAAGGATTCCAGTTCTTTTGAACGTAAAGATGTGCTGTTGATCCTCTCATTGTATTTAATGGCGAAATCAAGAATGCGGATTAATTCGGTGTCATTTCTTTTTTCAGAAATAATACTGTCTGTCCCGGCTGTAAGATATTCTTTCTTTTCTTCAATACTTAAAGGTACTCCAACCAGAATAATATAAACTGAAGAATAGCTTTTAGTTAGATGGCTGATTATTTTTAAATCGGACAGCTTGTTTTTGCGTTGAATGAACACAAAACAATGATCTTCCTTTCTTTTACGGATGGTTTCAGAAAGGATGTTGTTTATTTGCAGGAAATTGGAACAAACTACAACTTCCTGATTGATAGTTTCCCGTATCCAATCTGCATAGGCTATGTCGCTGCCGAAATATATGCTCAGCATTACCGTAACAGTCTTTTTACTCTAACCCTTAATTCTTCAGGATTAAATGGCTTTAAAATAAAATCTTCCGCTCCCTCTTCAAAGAGACGAACTCTGTTAAAACTGCTTTCAACGCTTGATAAAATAAGCACAGGAATGTGATTGAACATTTCATCCGTTTTAATGTAACGCAGAAATTCTTCTCCAGACATTTCGGGCATATTTAAATCAGATATAATCAAGTCTGGCATATTCCCCTCTTTAAGCCATGCAATGGCTTTAACAGGATTTTCAACATACTTAATTTCGTACGTTGCCAGATAAAGCATAATAATTTTGGCGATCTCGGGCTTGTCGTCAACTAATAAAACCTGTTTACTCATGGTGAATGTAGAGGTAATTTATATTTAGATAATATTAAATGCAAAAATAACATTTTTTTTGAAATTATTGTTTTGATGTACGATTATTTTTGAGGAAATATGTCTTGAAATATAAAATAGGTACCTTTATCTGAGAATAATTAGCTAAGTTTGCATGTTTATTTTGTAAAATGCAGGTATTTCAAATGTTTTTAATTCGTTGAAAAGTGAATCTGAGTAATCATAGTATTAAGAGTGGCTTTTGGTTTTTAGGTGTCTTTATGTTTTTCCTGTTAAGTGGATGCCGACCGGAAATGCCTGTTACTTCGTCCATAACAATTGATGCGGACGGACTTACTTTTCCTGTTAATAAAAACTTGTATGGTGTTTCGATTGAAGAGATAAACCATGCTGTAGATGGTGGTATTTACGCCGAACTGATACAGAACAGAAGCTTCGAAGATGGCGTGCTTCCGCTCCATAGTGCCTACGATTATAAAGAAAATGTACTAATAACACCCAATGGTTATGTGATGCCCTTCGTGAAGCCGGACAGTGTTATTGGTTGGCGTACGCTTACTCTGGGATCAAAAATGTATCTGGATACGCGCGAATTAATTAATGAAGAGAACAGACGTTCTTTGCTTGTGGCAGTTACTGCCAACGATTCAATCGGCAGGGGAGGTATTGCAGCTTCCGGATACAAGGGGATTTCTCTTGTTAAAGGAGAAAAATATGTGCTGTCATTTTACCTAAAAGGTACTTCCTTACAACCGAAAGAGGTGCATGTGGCTTTGGAAGATTCTGCAGCTAAAAGAGTGTTGAGCAACGTGATGAAAGTGAATCCTACAACTGCCTGGCGGAAAGTGAAGTTTGCGTTTACTGCTTTGGAAGATGTTCGGGATGCCGTGCTTACATTCACTTCGAATGAGTCCCAAATTTTCTGGATAGATGTAGTTTCATTGTTTCCGGAAAAAACCTGGAAAGGAATGCCAAATGGATTACGTCCGGATTTAGCCGATTTAATCGCAGGTCTTAAGCCCCGCTTTATCCGGTTTCCGGGTGGCGATTTTGTAGAAGGATTTACTGGTGGGACATTCCCCGTTTGGCATGAAACGATAGGGGATATAGCCAAAAGAAAACATTTTTGGACAGCAAACGGGTATGGTACAACCAATGGGATGGGATATTTTGAATACCTTCGTTTTTGCGAATCTATTGGAGCTGAGCCAATTTATGTAATCAACAGCGGTGTGACAAGTCAGAAGAGACGTCCCCGTTTTGAGGATATTACCGCTATGGATAAAATCGTACAGGATGCATTGGATGCTATTGCATTTGCAAATACTCCCAGAGATTCGGCAATGGGTAAACTCCGTGCATCCCAGGGGCATCCGGAACCGTTTAACCTTCGGTTTATCGAGATTGGCAGTGGAAACTACGGTACTGAGTATGTACGAAGGTATGAGTTGTTTAAGGAGGCTATCCATAAAGTCTATCCGCGGGTTACCGTTATTGGAAATGTTATAACAGATATCCGAAACAGAGTAGATTGGGTGGACAGCCATTACTATGGCGACGAGATGTTTTTTATTACGAACCAAAGCCGTTTCGACGGATTCCTGTATGCGAAAAGACAACCTCCCATGTTTATTGGAGAATTTGGTCTGGTAAGAGATGAATCCAGCGGCACACTTCGTTCGGCTTTAGCTGAGGCTTGTTTTTTATTAGGTCTTGAGCGTAATCCGGATGCTGTTAAGCGTATAGCCTATGCGCCTGCATTGGCTAATGTCCAGATGAACAAAAAAGCCAAAGGATTGATTCTGTTTAACAATAAACAGGCAGTTAAGACTCCATCATATCATATGCTTTCGATGTTAGGTGAAAACAGAGGGGATGCGATACTTAAGACAGCAGTAACCTCGTATGAGAGACCTCAGGTAACATTTGGAGCTGCATCCTTGTATATGTTTGATAATAGTTTTGATTTCAGGAATATACGTATTGACGGTAATAAGTCTTTTAAATCGAAAATAGTAAACGGCGGATGGAAGTTCGCGGATGAGATGCTTGTAGCAGAACCCAATAAATGGAATTACATTATGATGGGTGACTCTACAGAACACGATTATACGTTTACAACCTATTTGAGACGTACAAGAGGTAGCGGTCAAATTCAGATCAGGGTCAGAGATAATGGATTGCAGAATGCTGCAGCCAACCATGTTTGTTTTACGATCGGTCTTGAAAGTTGTGAGCTGTACAGAATGGCAGGATTCGTAAAAGATAAGTTGACGGAAGATGTGCCGTTTTCGTTTGTCAGCAACCAGTGGTATAAGGTGAGTGTGACTTGTAAAGACGATATAATATCCTGCTATGTGGATGATAAACTGGTTCAACAAGCAAATTTGAGACCAATTCCATCGTTAGTTGTAGCTACTACCCGCGACGACAAGAACAAGCAATTGATCCTTAAAGTAGTTAATACGACCCGACATCCTGAAAAAACGCAATTGAATATTAATGGAATAAGTGTGGGGTTAAATGCGGAAATTATAGAATTAGCAGGAGATCCGGAAATTGGAAATAATTTTTCCAGTCCTGAAAATATTATTCCGGTAAAGAAAACAACGGGATTTTCTCTGCAGGGACCAATGGTATATGAGTTTCCACCTAATTCGCTTACTATTATGCGTCTAAAATTTGATTAATAGCTAATTTGTTTTTATATTGCGCCAGTTTTAACCCTCTGAGCACTATAACATAATGACAAAGAAGACCACAGAGAATCACAACGGTGAGACACCTCCTGATTTTTCTTACGGTAGAATGGTTTATTTTAATATGATAAACGATTCGAGAAATGATAATTCGGAAGAAGAGGTAATTGCAAAAGAACGTTTTAGATACCAGAAAGTGTTGGAATGCATTTCTGATACGCTTTTTATTGCTCGTAAAGATGGAGTAATAGATGAAATACTTACGAAGCATAATGATCCCATTTTTAATCATTCAATTGTTGGAAAAGCACTTGAAAACCGGCATGATAATTCAGACCTTGTAAAGATTAGAAAGGCAATAACAGACACACTTCAGGACGGATTACCTCAATTCCTTGACTTTAAGATTTACGACAGTGATAGAAATCCCTACTATTACCAAATGCGAATCGTTGCCTATGATCAACAACGCGTGATGATTTATGCACATGATATAACAAAGCGAATTTCAAGACAAAAGAGATTGAATGAGCTGAATAAACTGCTCACTACCATTATTGACACCATTCCAATGGAGTTGTCCATTAAAGATCCGGATGATGATTTTCGTTACGTTTATTGGAATAAAGAGCTGGAAAAAAATACGGGAATTTCTGCTGCTACTGCTGTTGGTAAGACGAATGAGGAGTTGTGTCTATATTCGGCGGAGTTAAGGGAGGCTATCCGATCTCAGGAGAACGAATTGATGCGAACGGGTGAGAAATTGTGCCTTCGAACTTGTAAAACTGTATTGTCGGGTAAAAAAGTCTATCAGGACCTTATCAAGTTTTTAGTCCCGCAAGGGGATGATAAGTTCTTGGTCGTTACTATTTGGTGGGATATTACGTCTCTAATAGAGGCAAAGGAATTGGCCGAGAATGCAGATAAAATGAAATCGGCTTTTCTTGCCAACATGAGTCATGAGATACGAACTCCGTTAAATGCCATTGTCGGTTTTTCTGATCTGATGGCTTATACAGAGGATGAGGAGGACCGAAAAAGATACATTGATATTATAAAGACTAATAATGAGTTGCTGCTTCGATTGATTAACGATATATTGGATTTGTCGAAAATTGAATCTGATACAATCAAAATTAATACAGACCCTGTTTTTATTGATCAGCTGATGGTTGAGATTTACAGAATCACCTCCATGCGAATGCCTGATGGTGTAAAGCTTGTAGTTGAAACTCCCCGTTCCGATTTATGGTTGAATACGGATAAAAGCCGGTTGCTTCAGATAATGAATAATTTATTGAATAATGCCATACGTAGCACAACTGAGGGGCAAATAAGCTTTGGGTATGAATTGGAAAGTGGTTATGTGAAGTTTTATGTTAAAGACACAGGGGTTGGTATCCCCGAAGATAAGCTTGAATCGGTGTTTGATCGTTTTGTAAAACTCAATACTACCCAGAATGGTTTTGGATTGGGACTGACAATAACCAAGGGGCTTGTCAAAAAAATGGGAGGGGAGGTTTGGGCTACTTCACAGGTAGGTGAAGGAAGTACCTTCTATTTTACATTGCCATTGGATGTTGTGCCTCAGGTAGTTTTTTAATGTTGTTCTGTTCTCAGGTAAAACTTACTATTGATCTTAATAAAAGAGGGAGAATCCATGGATTCTCCCTCTTTTATTAGAATGGTCTGTTTCAAGAATCAGCATTGATAGTATGCTATTCCTTAAACAGTCACTTGTTTAAATCAATATGAAAGCATTGCAGGTGTGATAGCTTCAAACTTCTCGGCTCCTGCTTTGCGTATTTTTACACTACCATCATTCCAGTTAGAAGGCCAGCCACCAATAATGTGTCCAAGGAACACAACTTTGATTTCATGTAATCCTTTGGCCAGAGCAACGGAGTTATCATGTCTGGAGAAACGTTTTACTTCTCCTCCGTTATTGATCAGCAGTTTTCCATCAATCCAAACCTCTTCATTGTCCGACGAGAAAATATAGACCCCATCTTCAGGGATATTTACATAACCACTGGCAACAGCTGCATATTGCTTTACATTACGCATGGATTCGTCGGTTTTTTCTACTGAACGGATTTCAAATAGATCCTTAATGGTTGATTCTTTCCAATCTGTAACACTTTCTAATTTTGAAGATTCCAGGAAATAGCCATAAGTAACCTTCATCTTTAATCCGGGTTTAGTTGCAGCTACCTCTTTGGCTGGTGCCAACGTTTGCTTTTCAACTGTAATTGTACGAACCGGACTCATCTTTCCTGAAGGTAATACGGAACGGATCTTCAATGTAGCAGATTCGTTGAACTCCAAAGGAGTAGAATAAACTGCCGAAGTTGCTGTTGGTTCGGAACCATCGGTGGTGTAAACAACTTTAACCGGACGAGTGGTCTTGAATTCCAATGTTGCCTTGTCAGTAAAAGCTACAAAATTAATTGAACCGCCTGGTTGTTCTGGTTGAGGAATATGATAGTTGATACCGTGGCAGTCCAAACGTACCAATGCATTGTCTATACGACGTTCAAAGTCTTTGTAATCTTTTCCTTCCAAAGGAGTCCATCCAATTTCAGCAACAGCAAGGATACGCGGATATATACGGTATTCCATCAAGTCGGTTGTGTACATGTATTCCGACCAGATATTACCCTGAACACCTTTAACAAAATTACTCTTGCCTAAACCAACCAAAGTGTCTGGAACCGGATTATAGCTGTATGTTTTTTCCAACAAAGTGTAACCTCCGATTGCGACCGGCTCTATTTTGGAATCGCCCTGGTAGTGATCCAGATACATGCCATTGCTTCCCGGAGTCATAATAACATCATGATCCATGCTTGCTGCAGCAATACCGCCATCTTCACCTCTCCATGACATAACTGTTGCAGAAGGAGCTAAACCACCTTCCAGGATCTCGTCCCAGCCGATCATTTTCTTACCATGCGAAGCAAGTACTTTTTCTATGCGTTGAACAAAATAGCTTTGCAGCTCGTGTTCATTTTTCAGCTTGTTCTCACGCATTCTCTTTTGGCACAACGGACATTTCTCCCAGCGTACTTTAGGACACTCGTCACCTCCGATGTGGAAATATTCTCCGGGGAATAAAGGTACCACTTCGGCAATTACATCTTCAAGGAATTTAAATGTTTCTTCTTTACCTGCACAATATACATCCTCTTCCACGCCCCAGATAATTCTTGGAGACAATGAGTCGCCTTTACAAGAAAGTTCAGGGTAGGCAGAAATAGCAGCAAGGGCATGTCCCGGTAACTCAATTTCAGGAATTACATTGATAAAGCGTTCTGAAGCGTAGGCTACCACCTCTTTAATCTGTTCCTGGGTATAAAAACCACTGTATTCTGTTCCTTCGCCATCAACACGTTTAGAACCGATTTCAGTTAGTTTCGGGTATTTTTTAATCTCAATACGCCAGCCCTGGTCTTCAGTAAGGTGCCAGTGGAATTGGTTGATCTTAAATAAGGCAAGAACATCCAGTTGCTTTTTGATATTTTCAACCGGAATAAAGTGACGGCAAGGATCAAGCATAATTCCACGGTAGGCAAAGCGTGGTTCGTCTTTAATGGTAACGCATGGCAGTGTCCAGGCTATACCGTTTACCACAGTTGTGCTTTCAATTTCGGCCGGAAGTAGCTGCATAAGCGTTTGCATACCATAGAAAAGACCTTTGGCAGTTTTCGCTTTAATGGATACAAGCTTATCTGTAGCAACCAATGTATAACCTTCGTCGTTTACTTCCAAAGAGTTGTCAATTAGTAAAGCGATGGCGTTAGAAGATACTTCTTCTTCGCTGATAGCCAGATCATATCCGGTGGATGATTCAATTTTTGAAGCGAAGAAAGTGGCGATTGTTTTGGCTTCGGGAGTAGAAGCATAGAACTTCGTACTTTTTGTTACTTTAAAGCTGCCTTCGTTCTGAACCAGACTTAAAGGCTTGGGGATAACATTGATACCCTGGTTGTAAGGCATCTGTTTTGTGGGACTTTCGCATGACGCGAACAGGCAAAGTGCCGCTGTGGCACAAAGCAAAAAGAGTGTCTTCATGTTTATAATAATTAATATGGTTGTTTTAGCTTAAGCAAGGAAAAAAATAAGGTACGTCCCACCGAGGGGACGTACCTCGTTTCTATAGTAGTATTACCATGCAAAGATAGGATATTCCTTCATTACACTGTTTACTTTTTCGCGAACAGAAGAGATTGTTTTATCACATTCCGGATTGGAAAGAACGGTATCCATCATTTCAACCACTTCCGCCATTAATGCTTCTTTCGCACCACGGGTAGTGATGGCCGGTGTACCCACACGGATACCTGAAGTAAGGAACGGAGAACGACTGTCAAACGGAACCATGTTCTTGTTTACAGTAATGTCTGCTGCCACAAGAGCCTTTTCTGCCACCTTTCCTGTCAGTTCAGGGAATTTGGTGCGAAGATCAATCAACATACTGTGGTTGTCTGTACCGCCGGAAATAATTTTGTATCCACCATCCGTAAATGCTTTAGCCATAGCTGCAGCGTTGGCTTTAACCTGCGATTGATACACCTTGTATTCGGGCTCCAATGCTTCGCCAAAAGAAACTGCTTTGGCTGCGATTACATGCTCAAGCGGACCACCCTGTATACCTGGGAATACGGCTGAGTCTAGTAGTTGAGACATCATCTTGATTTCTCCCTTTGGCGTTTTCTTACCCCATGGATTTTCAAAATCTTTACCAAGAAGAATAATACCTCCACGTGGTCCACGTAAGGTCTTATGAGTGGTTGATGTTACAATATGAGCGTATTCAAGCGGATTGTTAAGCAGACCGGCAGCGATAAGACCGGCAGGGTGAGCCATGTCGATCATCAACAAAGCACCTACTTTGTCTGCTATCTCACGCATACGTTTGTAATCCCAATCACGCGAATAGGCAGAACCTCCACCTACGATCAATTTGGGACGTTCGCGGAGTGCTACCTCTTCCATCTGGTCGTAATCGACCATACCGGTATCTTCCTTAACGTTATATTCTGTTGCGTGATATAATATACCAGAGCTGTTTACGGGCGACCCATGAGAAAGATGCCCGCCGTGTGCGAGGTTAAGTCCCAGGAACGTATCCCCCGGATTTAAAACTGCAAGGAATGCGGCTGCGTTAGCCTGTGCACCTGAGTGCGGCTGTACGTTTGCCCATTCGGCATTGAATAGCTTTTTCAGTCTTTCGATGGCGATGGTTTCGCTTTGATCTACTACCTCGCAACCTCCATAATAACGCTTGCCGGGATAACCTTCTGCGTACTTGTTGGTAAGACAGCTGCCCATGGCTTGCATTACCTGGTCACTTACAAAGTTCTCAGAAGCAATAAGTTCAATTCCCTTAAGTTGCCGCTGATGCTCTTTTTCAATGATGTCGAAAATGATGTTGTCCTTTTTCATTACCTAAAAAATTGGTTTACTGCAAATGAATATGCAAAAAAGAAACTCTATTTAGTTAGAGACGACGCAAATTTACAATTATTTTCAGAGAGCTCCTAAAAATAAGTTATAAATTGCGCACGATATAGAATAAAAGGATATTTCTTTAGTATGTTTGCAGAACCAAACGCATGAGAGATAACAGATGATAGTAGCAAAAAGCAATTTGGAAGTAGCTATAAAAGCTTCATTACATGCAGGAAAAGAGATAATCCGTATTTATAACGATACGAAGGCCGACCTGGAATTGGAGCTTAAAACGGATGATTCGCCTTTAACGGTAGCAGATCGCAATGCAAATGAGGTGATTCTTTCCTATCTCTCCCAAACCTCTTTCCCTGTTTTGAGTGAAGAGGGTGGCGAATTCCCCTACGAGGTACGCAAAGACTGGGCGCTTTTCTGGATGGTTGATCCATTGGATGGAACCAAAGACTTCTTACGCAGGAATGGTGAATTTACTGTAAACATCGCCCTTATATCGAACCGCGAACCTGTTTTGGGTGTTATTTATATCCCGGATAGACAGGTCCTATATTTTGCAGAAAAGGGTAGTGGAGCCTTCAAAATAACCGATGTAGTTTGGAATGATGCGGCCGATTGGAATAAATTGCTGTTGCGGGCCGTTAAATTACCTCTGCCTATGTACCGCGAAGGTGTGATAGTAGCCTCTTCCCGTTCGTATGTGAATGTGCATGTGGCTGCGTTTGTCGATAATCTGAGAGAGCAGGGCAGTGAAGTTACACTGCTGGTCTGCGGAAGCTCCATTAAACTTTGCATGGTTGCCGAAGGAAGTGCGGATATTTATCCCCGTTTTTCTCCTTGTATGGAATGGGATACTGCAGCAGGGCACATCATTTTAAGGGAAGCAGGATGCGAGATCTTTAAACTGAACGGCAGGGACCCTCTGGAATACAACAAGGAAAATCTTACTAATCCCTGGTTTGTTTCGGAACGAGTACGATAAATAATAGTAATACTAAACAAGATATTGATAAGAATGGATGAGATAGCATCAAGAATCGCCGGTTTGAGAGAGGCACTGGACAGATACAATTATGCCTACTACGTGTTATCGGCTCCCGAAATTTCGGATAAGGTGTTTGATGAGATGATGAAAGAGCTTGAAGAGCTTGAAAAAACCTATCCTCAGTTTGCCGATCCGCATTCGCCAACCCAACGTGTGGGAAGCGATTTATCTAAAGAATTCGATCAGGTTGCGCATGTCTATCCGATGTTGTCGCTGGGCAACACCTATTCGGATGGAGAGGTGACTGACTTTTATGAACGCACTGCCAGAGCGTTGAATGAGCCGTTCGAGATTGTTTGCGAATTAAAATACGACGGAACCTCTATCTCGCTTACCTACGAACAGGGAAAACTGATCCGGGCTGTTACCCGTGGAGACGGAACCAAAGGTGACGATGTAACGGCCAATGTGAAAACGATTCGTTCGGTACCTTTAAAGCTGATGGGCAACAATTATCCAGATAATTTTGAAATAAGAGGCGAAATATTACTTCCCTGGGCCGAATTCGACCGAATCAACAGAGAGCGTGAAAATCAGGAGGAGCCCCTCTTTGCCAACCCGCGCAATGCAGCTTCGGGAACCTTGAAACAGCAAAATCCGTCCATCGTTGCTTCCCGTAAGCTGGACGCCTACTTTTACTATCTGATGGGCGAGAGCCTGCCGGCCGAAGGGCATTTCGAAAACTTGCAAGAGGCCCGCAGGTGGGGATTCAAAATACCTGACGTGATTCGTAAATGCGCTACATTGAACGAGGTGTTCGACTACATCCGCTATTGGGATAAGGAGCGAAAGAATCTCCCTGTAGCCACCGATGGTATCGTTTTAAAGGTAAATTCGCTGCGTCAGCAAAGGAACCTCGGCTTTACGGCAAAGAGTCCCCGTTGGGCCATTGCCTATAAATTTCAGGCAGAAAGAGCTTCCACCCGGTTGAATTCCGTATCCTTTCAGGTGGGAAGAACCGGTGCCATAACGCCTGTAGCCAATCTGGAGCCCGTTCAATTGTCAGGGACCGTTGTAAAAAGAGCGTCTCTGCATAATGCAGATATCATAGCCGGACTTGACCTGTATCTGGGAGATCAGGTCTTTGTAGAAAAAGGAGGGGAGATTATTCCTAAGATTGTGGGTGTCGACAAAGAGGCCCGCTTTATGGTGGGCGACAAGGTGCAATTCTGCAAAACTTGTCCCGAGTGCGGAACGCTGTTGGTTAGGCCCGAAGGCGAAGCTGCCCACTACTGTCCCAACGAAACCGGTTGTCCCCCACAGATTAAAGGAAAGATAGAGCATTTTGTTACGCGTAAGGCGATGGATATCAATGCTGGTCCCGAAACGGTGGATGCTTTGTTTGAAGCCGGACTTATTCGCAATGTAGCCGATTTGTATGAATTGAAATTTAACGATCTGATCCGATTGGAGCGATGGGCAGAAACAAGTGCAAAGAACTTCTTAGCCAGTTTGGAGAAATCAAAACAGGTTCCGTTCGAACGAGTGCTTTACGGACTTGGTATCCGTTACGTGGGTGAGACTGTGGCTAAGCGCCTGGCAGGGACTTTCCATACGATTGAAGCATTGGAAAAGGCAGAGCTGGAAACGTTGGTGGAGGTAGACGAAATAGGAATCCGCATTGCTCAAAGCGTAAAAGATTATTTTGCAAACGATGAAAACGTGCTTTTGGTAGAACGCTTAAAAGCCGCCGGGTTGCAGATGGCCATGTCGGAAGAGGTTTTATCAAACCGGTCCGATAAGTTGCAAGGTCTCACCCTTGTAATCAGCGGTACATTTGCGTTGCATTCACGCGATGAATACAAGAAAATGATCGAACAACACGGAGGAAAGAACAGTGGTTCGGTCTCCGGAAAGACCGATTATATCCTTGCAGGAGACAATATGGGTCCGGCCAAGCTCGAAAAGGCGGCTAAACTGGGAGTGAAAATTATCAATGAAACGGACTTTTTAAAAATGATAGAATGACCATATCCAACTATTTTATAAAGAAAAAGATCAAGAAACTGATTGATCAGACAGCCGATCGTAAACCTGTGTTTAAAGCATTCGACCAGATACAAAGCATACTTGTACTGTACGAAATGGCCGACTTTGAATCTCTTTCGCCACATATTGAACACTTGAAACGTTCCGGTAAAAAAGTGGAGTCTTTCGGTTATGTGCGGAAGGAGATGCTCCCCGAAGTAGATGATTCGTATCATTTTATTGTTGAAAAGACAGATTTGTCGGTAAAGGGAATCCCCACAGACGCTGTTTTGCAAAAAGTGTTGGTATGCAACCCCGATGTTATAATGGATCTTACCCATGCCGGATGTTATGCTATGCAATATTTGCTTGTAAATCATCCCTGTAATTTCAAAATCGGCATAAAAAAAGCCGAAAGAGATCTTCATGACTTTTCCCTGCTTGTAACAGACAGGGACGAATTCAATTATTTATTTGAACAAATATTATTTTATCTGCAGAATATCCGTACGAAATGATATAAATTCTTACATTTGCAGTGCGAAATAACAAAATGTGTAGTTTCCCGATGGTAGATATAAATTTAAAAGGAATGGGTGTGGCTTTAATCACACCATTCAAAGAAGATGAGAGTGTAGATTATGAGGCACTTGGACGCCTGGTAGATTTTCAGCTTCAAAATGGAACAGATTACTTGGTAGTTTTGGGAACTACCGCCGAAACGCCTACGTTAACTGAACAGGAAAAGAAAGAGATCGTTAGCATGGTTGTTTCCAAAGTACGCGGACGCATTCCGGTTGTACTGGGTGTGGGAGGTAACTGTACCCGTTCTGTGGTAGAAAAGCTTAAACATGATAATTTCGACGGGATCGATGCCATCCTTTCCGTTGTTCCTTACTACAATAAACCATCGCAGGAAGGTATCTATCAGCATTACAAAGCTATATCCGAAGCAACCGATTTACCCATCATACTTTACAACGTTCCGGGACGTACCGGTGTGAATATGACGGCCGAGACAACGCTTCGTGTGGCACGCGACTTCAAAAATGTTGTAGCTGTTAAAGAGGCATCCGGTAATATTACACAGATGGACGACATTATCAAGAACAAGCCGGCTAATTTTGATGTAATTTCGGGCGACGACGGTATTACCTTCCCCCTTATTACTTTAGGTGCCGTAGGAGTTATCTCGGTGATTGGCAACGCTTTCCCAAAAGAATTCAGCAAAATGGTGCGGTTGGCTCTGAATGGCGATTACAACAATGCGCTCACCATTCATCATCGCTTTACCGAACTGATCGAATTGTTGTTTGTAGATGGTAATCCTGCAGGGGCGAAAAGTATTCTCAATGCGATGGGATATATCGAAAATAAACTGCGTCTGCCGCTGGTTCCTACCCGCATAACAACGTTCGAGAAAATACGCTTGGTGTTGCGCGAGCTCAGCATCAAATGTTAAGATGCTTGCTTTTCTTCTATTGAATTAAATTTTTCATACCTGCTTTGTGCAGTTTGAAAACAAGATACATTTACATAAAAACCCCGGTACTTTTTTAATAAAATGTACCGGGGTTTTTATATAAATGTTATGACTTTTTTACAGCCCTTTTCTCCCTTTATAATAGAGTGATTCGTACTGAATTTGGTTTACAGTTTAGTGTCTAATCTCTAACAGGTCCACATAAAATATATTAATTCCTGAATAAGGTTTACATTGCCCAACTAATGGGTAATGGGGAGCTGGATTTCTGTTATAACACAGGTAATTTCCAAGGATCGCGGTAATAGGCTTTCACAAATGCCGTTGCTTCAGGGTCGTTTACGAAAATACTTTTTGCATCGTCCCAAACCAGTCCCCGTCCCAATCTGCTGGAGATATTAGCCAGATGCGACATCTTGGCCACCTTGGCTCCGATAGCCACATCGGCATTGGGTAACTCGCGGCTTTTTATACAAGATAGCATATTGCCAACATGATTATATAATCCCTTGCCTTCCCCTTTTTTGAAAGGTACCGCCTCCATACGCGCTTTGTTGTTCGATACAACCGGAATTACTTCCCATCCGGCCCGGGTAAGAACCATGGTGCCGTTCTCGCCATAAAAGGCAAGCCCCTCTTTTTTGTCGTACAAGCCGTGATTAATACCGCAGGCATGATCCCACACAATATTGAAATCCTTGTATGCATAGGTTGCCATCAATGTATCCGGAGTTTCCATGGCATCAGTTGGGTAGGCAAATTTACCGCCGCTGGCAAGGATGGAGGTAGGCAGATCCGCTTTCATCCCCTCCAGAGCATAATCCAATAGGTGAACACCCCAGTCGGACATCAGTCCACCTGCGTAATCCCAGAAGAAGCGGAAGTTGTAATGGAATCTATAGGAGTTAAACGGACGTTTGGGTGCCGGTCCGAGCCACATATCATAATCGACTCCCGCCGGAACGGCACTGTCCGGAATAACCGGAAGGGTGGGCTTGTTATCCTGGTAGGCCCATACCTTCACAGTACGGATACGACCGATACCGCCGGCCTTCAGAAAATTAGCCGCTTCATCCCAGTGCGGATCGCTGCGCTGCCACTGACCAACCTGTACAATCCGGTTGTATTTGCGTGCGGCTTTTTCCATCAGGTTACATTCTTCAATGGTATTGGCCAGTGGTTTCTCTACATACACATCCTTTCCGGCCTGACAGGCATAAACCATCGGTAAGCAATGCCAGTGGTCTGGTGTGCCGATAATAACCACATCAACATCTTTATTATCAATAACCTTCCTCCAGTCTTTATAAAGAGAAGGAACCTTTTTGCCTGTATTTTTTAGTACATCGGCTGCCCGTTTAATAAGCCACTCATCGTCCACGTCGCATAATGCAACACATTCTACTTCGGGATATTGCAGAAATGTATTGAGATCCGACCATCCCATGCTTCTGCATCCTATAAGCGCCACCTTTACTTTATTGCTTGGAGCTGTTTGGCCATACACCGACTGAAAGGATGATCCAAAGAGCGGAGCCATCCCAAATCCTGCGGCTGTTAAGGCCGACTTATGGAGGAAATTGCGTCTATTCATTTGTTATATAATTAGATTTCAGTAACGAGCTACAATACTACAAAAAAAAACTATAAAATCAATGTAAAATCAATTATTATGATTTATATTTGTAATTTAGAACACTATGTAACAATGAAAATTTATGGACCCTAAAGAAACGAATTGGTATGTACTATATACATTTCCCCGAGCGGAAAAACAGGTTAAGGAAAGGCTCGAACGAGAAGGCATTGATTGTTGGTTGCCTTTACATCGTTCGCCCCGGGTATGGTCGGACAGAGTAAAGCTGGTGGATGTACCCTTGTTTAATTCCTACATATTTGTTCATTGTACCGAAGTCGTACTTCGCTCGCTGATACGTATATATGGAGTAGTGCGCATTGTTTATTATAATGGGAAGCCAGCTATTGTGAGAGATCAGGAAATTGAAGCGATCAAAGACTTTTTGAAAGAAGCCGAAGCTCATCCGCTTTGTTTTGGTGAAGAGGTTGAAATCCTTTGCGGAGCAATGAAGGGAGTTACCGGTAAAATTGTTCAAATAAATAAGTCACATTTGGTGTTAACCCTGGAGCAGCTAGCTGCCACAGTGTGTGTTAAGCTCGAAACAGTTACCCGTACCACTCGGATTTAGTTAAAACTCAATTTGTAAGCAATATTTAAACGAACCAGGGACCAGCTTTTGCCTGTCCCTGGTTCGTTTTTTGAGTACTGTCCTTTTATTCGGTCAGCGACCTGTAAATGGCATCCATATCTACATGTGCACGTACATGGTCGGCCAGTTTATCATACTGCTTTTCTTTAAACTCCGCGTAGTTAAACAAGGAGGCATCTTCTTTTACCAGACCTTCGGCAAGATAATCCAGCACGGCGGGATTGTCCAGAATGCCATGCATATAACTTCCCCAGCACCGGTTGTCCACCAGGTAGCCATCTGTCCGTCCGTCTTCCATAACAACCAGGGGACTATCGGCAACTTTATCTATCAGCGATGTTTTACCCATGTGTATCTCATACCCGTTGCACAGATCGGCTTTATCGAGAAACCGGAAACGGGTCTGTCTGATCACCTTTTCAGATTCGATTACGGTCCGCATGGGAAGGAGTCCCAGACCGGATAATAATGGAATAGAACCTTCCAGATGCTGCGGGTCTTCCACCTGCATACCCATCATTTGATAACCTCCACAAATGCCTATCACCTTCTTTCCCGCCTTGTATGCCTTTACAATTGCCGAGGCGATTCCATTGGACCGTATGTCCTGCAGGTCGCCCAACGTGTTTTTTGTTCCGGGCAGCACAACGATGTCCGCCTTCTCAATTTCGTCCGGTTGATCCGTAAAATAGGTATGGAAACGAGGATCCATCTCCAGTACGTTGAAGTCGGTAAAGTTGGATAACCTTCTCAGATGTACGATTGCCACATTGATCCTGTTGCCGTTGGCTTGCCTGCGTTTAGAATCCAGGGCGACAGAATCTTCCTCTTCAATCCTGATATCCGTAAAGTAGGGGATGATACCCGTCACCGGTATTCCCGTAAGCTCCTCCATCAGTTGCTTCCCGGTTTCAAAAAGGCGGATATCCCCTCTGAATTTATTTATGATGATCCCTTTTATCAAAGCCCTCTCTTCCGGACGGAGCAGCTGGATCGTTCCGTAAACAGACCCGAATACACCTCCCCGGTCGATGTCGGCCACCAGGTAGGTAGCAGCACCTACAGCCATAGCCATCCGCATATTGGTAATATCCCTGTCACGCAGGTTGATCTCTGAAATACTTCCCGCACCTTCAAGCACAACCGGGTTATAAGCTGCGTCCAACCGCTTGAATGCAGCGAGGGCGGCTTCAAATAATTCACCTTTACGCAGGTGATCTCCAAAGTAATCCACAGCCGACAAGTTTCCCATCGGTTTTCCGTTCAGGATCACTTGCGAGCTTTTATTGTTAGTCGGCTTCAGAAGCACCGGATTCATGTCCGTGTGGGGAATCACCCCAGCGGCCTCGGCCTGTACAACCTGGGCTCTGCCTATTTCGCCCCCTTCGGGCGTAGGATAGGAGTTGAGCGACATATTTTGTGCTTTAAACGGTGCCGGAAGGTATCCGTCCTGTTTAAGTATCCGGCAGAAAGCAGTATTGATAATGCTTTTCCCTGCATCAGAACAGGTGCCTACAAACATAAGGGGTTTTAAATGTTTCATGAAGCAAATGTATGAAAAAACTAGTAACTGCAATAACTTTTGTTATATTTGCCATTCCTTAAATAAATAAATTACACATGAAAAATTCAAGTCAGCCACAACGCCTCGCTTCACTGGATATTCTCAGAGGGTTTGATCTTTTTTGCCTTGTAGTATTGGAATCGCTGCTTCATCCGCTGGCCAACGCCATCAATTCCGATTGGTTTCATCAGCTTATGTGGGCCTTTACCCATAAAGAGTGGGAGGGCTTTTCCAGCTGGGATCTGGTGATGCCTTTGTTCTTGTTCATGTCGGGTGTGTCCATTCCCTTCGCCTTCTCAAAGTACAAGACAGATACAAACAAGCTTCCGATATACCGCAGAATAGGTAAACGGGTGCTGCTGCTCTGGATTTTCGGGATGATGTGTCAGGGTAACCTGCTGGCATTAGACCCTCAAAACATAGCCTTTTTTTCGAACACGCTGCAATCCATAGCTGTGGGTTACCTGATAGCCTCTTTGGCATTTCTTCACCTGCGCCAGCGGAACCAGTTTATCCTTGCCGGCGCATTTCTGTTCATCTATTGGGCGGCGATGACTTTCGTATCGGTAGGAGGTTTTGGCGGAGGTAATTATACCCCCGATGGAAACCTGGCCGAATGGATAGATCGTACGGTGCTGGGCCGCTTCAGAGATGGCGTAAGCTGGGATAATGGATCGTGGTCCTTCGCCCCCTGGTACAGATATACCTGGATCCTGAGCAGCCTTAACTTTGGTGTAACGGTGATGACGGGGGTATTTGCCGGTATGCTGCTTAAGAGCAACAAGCCCGAGCTTGTAAAGATTAAATGGCTTGTCTATGCAGGTGCAGCCATGGTTGCTTTGGGCTGGTTGTGGGGATTGGAGCATCCGGTCATCAAGAAACTGTGGACCAGCTCCATGGTGTTGGTCAGCAGCGGCTATTGCTTCCTGCTGATGGCCCTGTTCTATTGGTGGATAGATTACAGAAAACACAACCAAGGCTATACTGTATTGCGGGTTTACGGCATGAATTCGATAACAGCCTACATGATTACGAATGTAGTTAGTTTTAAATGTGTCGGACAGAGTCTTTTCTATGGATTGGAGCAATATACCGGAAATTTCTATCCGGTACTGATTTCTTTGTGCAACGTATCTGTTATTTATGTAATTTTGTGGCTAATGTATAAACACAAACTATTTCTAAAGGTATAACACACTTAAAAGTAAACAATGGAATCTATTAAACAAATATTCAGAATAGGTCACGGACCATCAAGCAGTCACACGATGGGTCCTATACGAGCTTCACAGATGTTTCTTGAAAGAGAGCACGATGCAGCCCGGTTTCAGGTAACCCTGTACGGCAGTCTGGCTGCAACGGGAAAGGGACACATGACGGATAAAGCTATCCTGGAAGAGCTGACTCCCCATCGTCCTACAACGATTGTATGGGAGCCTAAGGTGTTTCTGCCTTTTCATCCCAACGGAATGAAGTTCGAAGCATTCAATGCAAACGACGAGTGTATCGATACCTGGACGGTCTACAGCATCGGCGGGGGTACGCTGGCCAACGAAGATTTTAATGAACTTAAAACATCGGAGGTTTACGACCTGCACTATATCAAAGACATACAAGCCCTTTGCGAAAGGGATGGATTGGCCTATTGGGAGTATGTGGCACAACACGAAAACTCCGAAATATGGGATTACCTGAACGAGGTATGGAAGGTGATGCAGGATGCGATCTTGCGCGGACTGGAGGCCGAAGGTGTTTTACCCGGAGGGTTGGGTCTGCAGCGTAAAGCATCCAATTACCTGATACGTGCCAAAGGGTACGGAAGCAATATCAAGAGCCGGGGAATGGTTTATGCCTACGCCCTTGCCGTATCCGAAGAGAATGCAGCGGGTGGACGGATTGTTACGGCTCCTACCTGCGGTTCGTGTGGTGTATTGCCGGCCGTATTGTATCATTTACGTGAAACACGCGACTTCCGCGATTCCAGAATATTAAGAGCCCTGGCAACAGCCGGACTCTTTGGTAATGTGGTTCGTACCAATGCCTCCGTATCCGGAGCCGAAGTAGGCTGTCAGGGTGAGGTAGGGGTGGCCTGTGCCATGGCAGGTGCTGCAGCCAATCAGCTGTTTGGCGGTTCTCCTGCGCAGATCGAATACGCTGCCGAGATGGGATTGGAACATCACCTGGGCTTAACCTGCGACCCGGTTTGCGGATTGGTGCAGATCCCTTGTATCGAACGTAATGCCTTTGCAGCAGCCCGTGCCCTCGATGCCAATACCTATGCCACCTTCTCCGACGGGAAGCACCGTGTTTGTTTTGATCAGGTAGTGGAAGTAATGAGACAGACCGGAAACGATTTGCCCAGTCTGTATAAAGAAACCTCCGAGGGCGGTTTGGCTAAGCCCTACAAACGATTGTAATTTATTAAATTCACTGGCCTGTTACCCGGTCCTTTACCGGATCAGCAACAGGTCTTTTTTATAACCTTTAGTCCCTTGTAAAATTATTATTTATGAAGATGAAGAATCTTGTGTTAAGTATTTGTGTTGCCGGTGCGTTGTTTGCCTGTAAACTGCCGGCCTTTTCTCAAACGAGTGGTAATCCGGTCTTCAAAGGCTGGTATGCCGACCCCGAAGGTATTATTTACGATGATACCTATTGGATATTTCCAACCTGGAGTGATCTATACGAAAAGCAGACGTTTTTCGACTGTTTCTCATCCAAAGATCTGGTAAACTGGACTAAACATCCTTCGGTGCTTGATACGGCCGCGGTGAAATGGGCCAATCGTGCCATGTGGGCTCCTTCTGTTATCCGTAAGGATGGAAAATATTACCTGTTTTTCGGTGCCAATGATGTACACGAAGGTGAAGTAGGAGGTATCGGAGTGTCGGTGGCCGACCGCCCCGAAGGTCCTTACCGCGATTTGCTGGGTAAGCCGCTTATCAATCAGATTGTGAATGGGGCTCAGCCTATCGACCAATTTGTGTTTCACGACGATACAGATGATACTTATTATATGTATTACGGAGGATGGGGACACTGTAACATTGTAAAACTGAACGACGACTTCACCGGTCTGGTACCCTTCGAAGATGGTCAGATTTACAAAGAGGTTACCCCTCAAGGGTATGTAGAGGGACCGTTCATGTTTAAGAAGAATGGAAAATATTACTTTATGTGGAGCGAAGGAGGATGGGGTGGTCCCGATTATTCGGTGGCTTATGCGATAGCCGACTCACCCTTTGGTCCCTTCAAGCGCATTGCAAAGATACTACAGCAAGATCCGGAAGTAGCCACAGGTGCTGGTCACCATTCCATCATGCACGTACCGGGATCGGAAGATTACTACATCGTTTACCATCGCCGTCCGTTGGGAGATAAAGGCCGCGATCATCGTGCAACCTGTATCGATAAAATGACGTTCGATGCCAATGGATATATCAATCCGGTTAAGATGACATTCGAAGGCGTAAAGAGCCGTCCTATTAAAAAAAGATAGATTTATTGTAATTGTTTTTTTTAAGAGGTTTTCATTCCCTATCTTTTAAGGAATGAAAACCTTATTTTTTTTATTTATTATGTGGCTGATATATAGCGCTTTGTTTAATATTTGCAATTATCGTATGGATACTGTTGCCGAATTTATTTAAAAAAACAAACAAATTTATGCTTTCAAATTTGGAATTGTTGATAATTAAACCATATCTTTGACACCGGTGTCAGACATTAAAGTCTAAACAATATGTAACATAATCTAATTGTAGAAATAATGAATGCAAAATATATTTTAGATAATGAATTCACAAGTATAAATAAAGACTTCTGTTTATATCCGTTGGTAAAGACAGCTTCAACAAAAACAATACACAAACCTTTAGATATGTTTGGACTTGTATTTGTTTCAGAGGGACTGCTTACAATAGAAAGTAATGGATATACAAATGAACTCAAAAAAGGTACAATGTATTACTCTACACCAGGCAGCGAATTGAGATTATCTTCTTCAAACAACACATTGGAGGGGTATTTTCTCTCATTATCTCCAATATTCATCGAATCTTTACAACAGTACGGAATAAATGCGGATAAAGAACTGTACCAGGGTTGCGAGAAGTACGATTTAAATAACGACCTGAATCTTCGGATAAAACATCTGTTTACAATTATGCAAGACGAGGTAATGAATAATAAAGGATTATTTCGAAAGGAAATAATTACGAATCTCGTTTCGGCATTGTGCCTTTATATTATGAGTGAATATTTAGAAAGTAATAATTCAGCACTTAAATCAGATAGCATTCATGCATCTGCTCGTGTAAAAAACCTGAGTAATAATTTTGTAAAACTTGTCAAGCAATATTCTTCCGAGTACAGGCAAGTAAGTTTCTATGCAGATAAACTATGTATTTCTCCAAAATACCTATACTTTTCAGTAAAGAGCACAACAGGGATAACACCGAATGAATGGATAAATAGAATAGTAATACACAATGCTAAAAAACTTCTTCAAAAGTCAGATAATACAATTAAAGAAGTATCCTACACTCTTAATTTTTCAAATCCAAGTTTTTTTGGAAAGTATTTTAAAAGGCTTGTAGGAGTTTCGCCAGCTGATTATCAAAGAAAAATATTTTTTATTGATAATCAAATACAGGAAAAAATTGAATTGAGATGATATTTTGCTTCAAAATGCAAATTTCAAATGATTGAATCCGATAATAAAATATAATAAAAACATTCATACAATGAATACAGAACAAAACCAGGACATGGAAGTAAAGATCCTCGAAGCAGCCAAGGTTGTCTTTGTCCGCAAAGGATACGAATCAACCAAGATGTCGGATATTGCCGCTGAGGTTGGTATCGGACGTACGGCCCTTCATTACTATTTCAGAACCAAAGAAATGCTGTTCGATGCGATATTCGGACAAATAATTGCTGAGATTGTTCCCAACATCGAACCCATTGCCAATATGGACTGCCCCTTTCTGGATAAAATGGAGAAGATTATCCCTGTTTATGCCGATATCCTTTCCCGTAACCCCCTGTTGCCCATATTCGTAGCCAAGGAGATGAACCGGGATGTGTTGCACCTGCTGCAAACTATAGGCAAAAATACAGCCAGACTGTCACCCTTGCTCCGGATAAAGGATCAGCTGCTGGACGAGATGGATAAGGGTATCCTGCAAAAGATGCCGCTTGTAGATGTGGTGTCTACTCTGGTAAGTTTACTGGTATTCCCGATGCTTACCAAGAACATGCTTACTATCCTGTTTCTGGAGGGAAACAGCCAAGCCTTCGCCGAATTCTACGAGCGCCGCCGAGTACTGGCGGCAAAGGTTCTGCGTAATCTGTTGACCCCCTGAAGCAGACCTTCGGGCAACTCCTGATCCGGGGGATGGTGACAGTAAAGAGAAAACATTTGCATCTTGCGGCTGTATGGGCCTCATGCTACTCCAAATTCTGAGGCTGGCGGCAGGTATCCCTACAACAGGCGCAACGCACAGGTATCCTTAAAAAAGGTACGCCAACATAGGTATCCCTACAACAGTTACTCCTGCAGTTGAATAGAAATTAAATAATATATAGTTTATGAAGAGAATAATCATTGTACTAACACTGCTTTTGGGCTATCTGTCGCCCTCCGTATACGGACAGCTCACACTGGATAGCTGTCAGCAACGGGCACGGGCCAACTACCCGTTAGTGAAGCGATACAACCTGATTGAAAAGAGCAACGAATACAGTCTGGCCAACGCCGGTAAAAACTACCTGCCCCAATTTGCTGTATCGGCCAAAGCCACTTATCAGTCGGATGTCACCAAAATGCCAGTAAGCATCCCCGGTATTGCCATCGAAGGGGTATCTAAAGATCAATACGGAGTTACCCTGGATGTAACCCAGTCCATCTGGGATGGAGGTACCACCCAGGCGCAGAAGCGTATCATAAAGGCAGGCAGCGACGTAGAGAAACGTCAACTCGATGTAGAGGTTTACAAGCTGATCGACCGGGTAAACCAGCTCTACTTCGGGATACTGCTGGTAGACGAGCAGCTGGAGCAGAACCGTCTGCTGCAGGAAGATCTGGAGCGTAATTACCAGCGCATTTCCGGATATGCCGCCAACGGGATGGCCAACCAGGCCGATCTGGACGCCGTGCGTGTGGAACAGCTCAAGGCTATCCAGCAACGTACCCATGCCGAGGCCACCCGCAAAGCTTATATGGAGATGCTGGGAGTTATGACCGACCTGCCGCTCAACCAGTCCACCCAACTTGTTAAACCGGACGTAGAGGAACTTTCGCTGACTGCCGAAGTGAAACGGCCCGAGCTTCAACTGTTCGAAGCCCAGGAAAACCTCTTCGATGTACAGCGGCTTAAAATCAAGTCGGCCTACATGCCCAGGCTAAATCTGTTTGTTCAGGGAGGATATGGCAATCCGGGACTCAATATGCTGGAAAACAAATTCTCGGCCTACTACCTGGGCGGGGTACGTCTGTCGTGGAACTTCGGAGCACTTTATACCCAGAAGAACGATGTACGTAAACTGGGCCTTAACAAGCAGGATGTGTCTGCCCAGCGCGAAACCTTCCTATATAACCTGGCGATGGAGACACGGCAGGAGAACACCGCCATCGGGAAACTGAAGCAACTTATGACCTACGACAACGAGATCATCACCCTCAGGGAAAATGTACGGAAATCGGCCGAAGCCAAGGTGGCCAACGGCACACTTACCGTAATCGAGCTTATGCGCGAGATAAATGCCGAGAACCTGGCCAGGCAGGAAAAGGCTGCCCACGAGATCGAACTGCTGCTTTCCCTGTCTAATTTAAAAACTACCATGAACAATTAAATACAACGAAACATATGAAGACACTTAAAAATACAATGCTTTTCCTGGCGGCCCTGTTACCCGTAGCTTGCAGCAATAATAAAACGGATTACGACGCCTCCGGCATATTCGAATCCACCGAAGTGATCGTCTCCTCCCAGGTAAGCGGTCAGCTTATGGAATTTACGGTAACCGAAGGTCAGCAGTTACAGGCCGACAGCTACCTGGGCTATGTAGACACCACTCAGCTGTACCTTAAAAAGCAGCAACTCATGGCAAGCCGTACGGCGGTAAGCAGCCGTTCCACCTCGGTACCCCGTCAGATAGCCTCGTTAAAAGAGCAGATCGCCACCCAGAAAAGAGAACTTGCCCGTTTCGGTAACCTGGTCAAGCTCAACGCAGCCAACCAGAAACAGGTAGACGATATCCAGTCGCAGCTCTCCGTGCTCGAAAAGCAACTGGCGGCGCAGACCGAACTGCTGGTAAACAACAACCAGGGAATCTCGGGCGAAAGTACCGCGCTGGAGAGTCAGATCGCCCAGATCGAAGACCAGCTCCTCAAAAGCCGGATAACCAGTCCCATCCAGGGAACGGTACTCACCAAGTATGCCGAGCAGGGCGAGTTCACCGCACCGGGCAAAGCCCTCTTCAAGGTGTCGGACATGCAGCAGATGTACCTTCGTGCCTATATCACCTCCGATCAGCTTACGCAGTTAAAACAAGGACAGTCGGTTACTGTCTACGCCGATTTTGGCGAAGAACAGATGCGTACCTATCCCGGCACCATCAGCTGGATAGCCGACAAAGCCGAGTTCACCCCTAAAACCATTCAGACACGCAACGAGCGCGCCAACCTGGTATACGCCGTAAAGATAGCCGTAACCAACGACGGTTACCTTAAGAACGGAATGTACGGAGAAGTGAAATTTAATGCCACCAAGCCATAATGAAAGCGGTAAAGGTAGAAAACCTGTATAAATCCTACGGAGCGGTGCAAGCCTTGAACGACCTCTCGTTCCAGGTGGAAGCCGGACAGATCTACGGGATTATCGGTCCGGACGGGGCCGGAAAAACCTCCCTGTTCCGTATCCTCACCACCCTGCTGCTGGCAGACAAGGGCACAGCCTCGGTAGACGGGTTCGATGTGGTGAAAGACTACAAGGAGATACGCCGGCGTATCGGCTACATGCCCGGCCGGTTCTCGTTGTACCAGGACCTTTCGGTGGAGGAAAACCTGCAGTTCTTCGCTTCGGTCTTCAATACCACCATCCGCGAGAACTACCACCTAATCAAAGACATCTACGTGCAGATCGAGCCCTTCAAGGACCGGAAAGCCGGCAAGCTGTCCGGAGGGATGAAACAGAAGCTGGCGCTATGCTGCGCCCTCATACACAAACCCTCCGTGTTGTTCCTGGACGAACCCACCACCGGCGTAGATCCGGTTTCACGTAAGGAGTTCTGGGAGATGCTGCGCAAGCTTAAAGAACAGGAAATCACTATGCTGGTCTCCACCCCCTATATGGACGAAGCCTCCCTTTGCGATAAGATCGCCCTGATACAACAGGGGCGTTTCCTGCAGGAGGCCACCCCCCGGCAGATCATCGATCAATTCGAAGAAACCCTGTGGGCGGTGCAGAGCAACAACATGCACATGCTCATCGCCCACCTGCGCAGCCACCCTCAGGTAACCAGCTGCTTTGCCTTTGGCGAGGTACACCATGTCACCGTACAAGATACGTTGCAGGTGGACGAGATGAAACAATACCTACATAACTTAGGTCACACCCAGATCCGGATCGAAACCATCCGGCCGGTAATCGAAGATTGCTACATGGTGCTGGCCCAAAAACAAACCTCATGAGTCAGCCCGTAATACAAACAGAACAACTCACCAAGCGATTCGGCGCCTTCACGGCGGTAGACCGTATCAGCTTTCAGGTGGATAAAGGCGAGATATTCGGCTTCCTGGGAGCCAACGGAGCCGGTAAGACAACGGCCATGCGTATGCTGTGCGGACTAAGTAAGCCCACCTCCGGCAAGGGAACCGTGGCAGGGTACAACATCGCCTCGCAGTCGGAGTCCGTAAAAAGAAGCATCGGCTATATGAGTCAGAAGTTTTCCCTCTACGAAGACCTCAAGGTGTGGGAGAACATCCGCCTCTTTGCCGGCATCTATGGGATGGAGGAGAGGCTTATCGCTCCGAAGACCGACGAGCTGCTTACCCGTCTGGGCTTTGCCGACGAGCGCAATACACTTGTAAAAGCACTCCCTTTGGGATGGAAACAGAAGCTCTCCTTCTCGGTATCCATCTTCCACGAACCGCGAATTGTTTTCCTGGACGAACCCACCGGCGGGGTAGACCCCGTAACGAGGCGTCAGTTCTGGGAACTTATCTACGATGCGGCGGACCGGGGCATTACTGTCTTTGTAACCACTCACTACATGGACGAGGCCGAATACTGCAACCGGGTATCCATCATGGTAGACGGGCGCATCGAAGCCCTGGACACCCCGGGTAACCTCAAACAACAATTCGGAGCCCATTCCATGGACGAAGTATTTCTTCAATTAGCACGTAAAGCAACCCGTAAAGCCGACTAACATGAAACAGTTTCTCGTATTTGTAAGAAAAGAATTCTACCATATCCTGCGCGACAAACGCTCTATGATGGTACTTCTGGGTATACCCATCGTGCAGATCGTACTATTCGGTTTTGCCATCACCACCGAGGTGAAGAACTCCCGCGTGGCCATCTTCGACCCGTCCAAGGATGTCTATACCCGTCAGATTACCGAACGTATCCGGGCAAATGCCTATTTCGACGTACGCTATATACTGGACAGTCCCGATCAGATAGACCAGCTGTTTAAAAAGGGGCAGACCGATATGGTGGTGGTGTTTGGCGATAACTTTGCCGGACAGATCAACCATACCGGCGAAGCAGCCATCCAGCTCATCACCGATGCCACGGACCCCAACCAGGCTACCACCATGAACGGCTATGCAACTAACATCATACACGACTGGCAACAGGAACGGATGCAGACCCTGCAGGTGCCCATACAGATCAAGCCGGAGATAAAGATGCTCTACAACCCCGAGATGAAGGCAGCCTATAACTTTGTGCCCGGTGTGATGGGGATGATCTTCATGCTTATCTGTGCCATGATGACCGCCATAGCCATTGTGCGCGAAAAGGAGAACGGTACCATGGAGGTACTGCTGGCATCCCCCATGCGGCCCATATTCATCATCCTGGCCAAAGCGGTACCCTATCTCACCCTGTCGCTGGTAAACTTTACCAGCATCCTGCTCATCTCTGTGTACCTGCTGGATGTGCCGGTGGCCGGAAGCCTGGGCTGGCTGTTCGTACTGTCGCTCCTGTTTATCACGGTGGCGCTGTCGCTGGGGCTGCTTATCTCCACCATCGTAGACACCCAGGTGGCGGCTATGCTGGCTTCGGGTATGATGCTTATTATGCCGGTGGTGCTACTGTCGGGTATGATCTACCCGGTGGAAAACATGCCTTTGGTGCTGCAATGGTTCTCCAATATCATTCCGGCCAAGTGGTACATCATCGCCGTTAAAAAGCTGATGATCGAAGGACTCACCGTGGGATCGGTCGTAAAGGAGATGGCACTGCTATCCTTCATGGCCGCTGCGCTCATTACCATAAGTTTGAAGAAGTTTAAGAAAAGACTGGAATAAGATGATAAAATACCTGATAGAAAAAGAGTTTAAACAGATCCGGCGGAACGCTGTCATTCCCCGGATGGTGATGGGTATGACCATCATGATGATCGTTATCCTGCCCTGGGCGGCCGATTTCGAGATCAAGAATATCCACATCTCGGTAGTGGACAAGGACCATAGCACCGTGTCGTCCCGACTGATCCGCAAGATCGAGTCGTCGGGCTACTTCAAGCTGGTGCAGGTAACCAACAGCACGCAGGAAGCCATGCAGCTGGTGGAGGCCAATCAATCGGACCTCATACTTGAGATAGCACCCGATTTCGAGAAAACCCTCATACGCGAAGGAGTTGCCGATGTGATGATACAGGCCAATGCCGTAAACAATACCAAAGGCGGATTGGGCAGCTCGTACCTTACGCAGATCCTGGGCAACTTTGCCACGGAGATACGCAGCGAGTGGAGCCAGACCTCCGGAGTGGTTACTCCGTCGGTACAGGTCGTATCGCAGAACCGGTTCAACCCGCACCTCAATTACAAGGTGTTTATGGTACCCGGACTGATGGCCATGCTGCTCACCATGCTGGGAGGATTCTTACCGGCGCTCAATATTGTGGGAGAAAAAGAGAAGGGCACCATCGAGCAGATCAACGTAACGCCCTTGGGCAAATTCACCTTCATCCTGGCTAAACTGATACCCTATTGGGCGATGCTGTTTGTAGTGCTTACCCTGGCCTTTGTACTGGCCTATCTTGTATACGGACTGGTGCCGGTGGGGCATTACGGCACCGCCTATCTGATGGCGGGAGTCTATGTGTTTGCCATAACGGGACTCGGATTGCTGGTCTCCAACTTCTCGTCCACCATGCAGCAGGCTATGTTTGTGATGTACTTTTTTGTGGTGCTGTTGTTGCTTATGAGCGGCCTGTTCACCCCCATAACCAGTATGCCCCAGTGGGCGCAGAATATCACCCTGTTCAACCCCATGCGCTACTTTATACAAGCCATCCGCATGATATTCCTGAAAGGCAGCGGTCTGCACGAGCTCACCACCCAGCTGGGAGCCCTGTCGCTCTTTGCCCTCTTCTTCAACTCACTGGCAATTATCAGCTACCGGAAGAACAGTTAGAAGTCATTCCTCCGGCTTTTCGGCAACCTGCTCCAGGGCAAGGTTGCCCGAAGGCCGGACGCTTTCGGGTTCGGAGCTAAGCAAATTCATCTGCTTCCGTACCGAATCGTATATCTGCTTGCGCACGTTAATCTTCACCGTATCCAGGCGGTTGGTCTTGGACGGACTGAACAGATCCTTGTACCGGCACTTGGTTATATCATAATCGAACTTCTCAGGCGTACCCTTTATATCTATACCCAGCTTAAAGGGCACGGGCGATTTCAGCACCGAGATGTGGTAGTTGAACGACATATCCATCTGCTGCGTACCCCCCACGGCCACCTTGTAGCGGTCCATCTGGATGATAAAAGGAAACACCTCCATCTTATTATCCTTTACCACCATATCTACCGAAATACTGTCAATCATGTTCCGGTTCTTATTCTTGAACATCAGCTTTTTCGAAATCTCCGTAAAGGTCTCGCCATCCAGCAACACCATATTCTTGCCCTGCAGCGAGCACGAAGCCCGCAGGGTAGGCAGCTTCACCATCAGCGTAGAATCCAGCTCGCACGAAGCAGCCATCTGGCAATCCACCACCCCTTCAAACGAACGAAGCATGGGTAGGAGGGTGTCTATGGAAGGAAACAGCGAGATCAGCTTATCCACCAGAATCTGTTTCACATCCAGGTCGAAGCCCGTGCTGCCCTGGTGCTTGTCGGTCGCCGTATAGATCATGGACAACTTCCCTTCACCCATGTTCGAATGCATGGTGAGGTCGGTCAGCTGTATCCGCTGGTCGCGCATCACAACCGTACCCGTAACCTCGTTCAGGTTCAGGTTGTTGAACACAATCTCTTTGGCCCGGGTATGCAGCGACAAGTCCAGGTACGAAGGAATCACCAGCAGCAACCCCGCTGTATCGGTCTGCGTCGCCTCCAGCTCCTTATGGATCAGCGCCTCGTTAAAAGCCTCCGGATTTTCATCCGGGCCGGATGCCATACTTTTCTTCTCATTCTCCTCACTAAACAACACCCCGGCGTTTATAGCCTGAATCAACTCATTGCAATCGATGTAATCAGATTCGATGGCCAGCTTCCCTTTAAGCTTGCCCCCGCGGAGCAACGCCCTCCGGATACTGGTAATCTCGCCACTCAGCTTCAGGTCCGATTTACCCGCCTGCAACCTGGCCCCGTCCAGCTTCACCGTATTGGTGGTAAAAGACACATTGCTGTTGTTCATCTCCACCGGCAATGGGAACAGACGGCTCAGCAGACGCATCTTCTGGAAAACCACGTTGCCCCTCACTTCCCATTTGCGCAGGATGCTGTTATCATTGTTCGTCCGTTTTGCCGAATCCCCCGATGCCGTAAACCTTCGGGCAGAGGGGCTGTTCCGCAAGCTATCCCCACGGGCAGACAACCCCGCTGAGGCGCGCTGGTTGCGAACCGACTTATAAGGAAGCGCCTCCACCGTAAACGAGCTGTTATCCAGCATCACCGCCGTACGAATCTGGGGGATGAAGTACTGCAGACTATCCAGCGAAAAAGAGAGTCGGGCCACCGGCACCTTCTTATCATCCGCCGAAGCCCTCATGCCACCCTTCAGCACACTGTGCCGGGCAATCACCCATACCGAATCCGGCATCAGCGTCTGCAACCGGTCAAACTCCAGTGTACCCCCCAGAGGGATAACCGCCGCTGTGTCCCGTTCAGGCGTGGTACGTGCCTGTAGCTTCAGCTTGCTGATGTTGGTATTGGCCAGATCCTTATACTTAAACTGCAAGCTATCCATGGAGAGCGTAGCCTGTAAGGCACCGATCCCTTTACTTCCTTTGGGCAGCACCGTAGCGGTATCCCGGCCCATGGCAAGCACGGCATCCGAGATAAACACATCCATCCCCAACGGCTCGCTATAAGCCTTGAAATTCTTTATCTTCAACCCACCGTCCGTCTTAATCCGTCCGAACTGTCCGGACAAGATATCCTGCTGTGTAAACGACAGGCGGATGTCCGAGCTTACAGCCCCTTCCAGCAGCAACGAATCCGTATTCAGAAACTCTTTAGCCAGACGGGTAAAATCCACCGAGCCCTTCATCCGGGCATCCACTTTGGGATTGCTAAGCAGATCTGTCACCTTACCGCTCAGCTCCAGCGAAGTGCTCAACCCCTTTATCAGGCTGTTCTCCACCGACAGGTACGACGAATCGGGATGCAACCCGTTCACCATCAAATCCACGTCCAGGTTCAGCGTGTCTATGCCCGACTCGCTGTCCTTCATCCGGTAGGCACCGTTCTCAATCTTGCAACACAAGGCAGCCGACGGATACTGTCTGTTATCCAGCGTACCCCGCACGCTACCCTCCAGTATCACCTTTCCGCGTGCACGAATCTGGTCTTTGTTCTTCAGGAACGCATCAGGAATATAGGGGATAATCTCGTTCAGATCCGTAACCGTGAGGCCCATCTCCATATCCATCTGCATACTTTCGCCGTCGGGCGAGCGCTCCACCCAGCCATCGGCATCGAAGGGCAGGTTGTTCACCATCAGCGAAGCCCCTTTCAGCGCAATGCGGTTGTAGTTGTTGCTAAAGGCTACCTGTCCCGCCAGCGCCAGACGCATGTGGTTGGTAAGGGTATACTGCGGACTCTCAAAGAGCAGCGATTCCGACTTCGACTTTATATCAAACTTCGTTGCCCCCTTTACCAGGGAGCCGTCCGAAGCAAAGAAAAACTTTTCAATCTTACAGAAAATATCCTTTCTCACATCCCGGAACGTAAACTCCGCATCCGAAATCTCGATCCGTTTTATATCGATGGGAGGGAGCTCGGTATCCTTTTGGGTGGCCGAGTCGGCTTCGGTCTGCACAATCTCCCAGTTCCCTTTACCCAGTTCATCAATAAAGGTACGAATCACGGGGCGCTGGATGGTAACTTCGCCCAGGGTGATCTTGCCCCCGAACAGGTAATCGAGGGGGCGCAGCGAAACGATACACTTCTGGAATGCGATTAGGGAATCCTGACCGGCAATCAGCGCCCCGCTTTCGGTGAGAACCGAATCCGGCGTAACGCCCGAAACCAGCACCCCGTCTGTAAGCGCCACCCCGATATGCGGGAAGGTTTCAAACAACGTAAGTTCGATACTTTTACAGCTCAGTTTACCATCTATGGCCTTGTTCACATTCGATATAACCAGGGGAGTGAGCTTCTCCGGACGTAGCACCGCCCATTTAAGAACCGCAAAACACAACAGGAAAGCAGCCATTAAAACACCCAGCACCCATAAGCCGGTCCGAATATATTTTCTGCTATTTCCTTTCAACCACTCAGTTTTCATTGTATAGGAAGAAATTAGTAATTCAACACAAGAATAAAGAATACGACAACAAAAGTAAGCAAAATTGTTAAAAAAACATCCCTTAAAGTTTTGCAGTTAAAAAATAAACCCTACCTTTGCACCGCAATCAGAAAACAAGACGCAAGTCAACTGGTTTTTCGGGGTGTAGCGCAGTCCGGTTAGCGCACCTGCTTTGGGAGCAGGGGGTCGTGGGTTCGAATCCCGCTACCCCGACAACAAAAAGGCAACTATCTAAGATGGTTGCCTTTTTTGTTTCAAATACTTTTCCTCTTAACTTTTGTGGGTGATCCGATATAACGAAACCTTGTTTCGGATCACGACCAAATTCTGGGTCTAAGCATAAATTTTGCATAATCTGTACAGGAAGAATTTAATGTCCGTTACACCTCTAAACTGTCTTCTGAAGTCTTTTATTTTAGCATTAAAGGATTCCGCTGCTGCATTTGTACTTCTGGATTGAAAGTAGTTTACAATGGTATTATAATGTTTTTCAAACGTTCTTTTCACTGTAGAGAATGCATCAAATCCCACTTCTTCTACCTGGTTGAACCATTGTGCAAGTTTTGCTCTGGCCACGTTAGGAGATATTTGACGGTTATAGATCTTGCAAAGACCGTAAGATAGTT
>WARQ01001320.1_pt1 | contig 42418 bp, 60 predicted proteins | sample 4769161 | NCBI WGS metagenome assembly WARQ01 (sample SAMN08893024, study PRJNA449175) | gut metagenome | isolation source: rumen sample fed with dry roughage | host: buffalo | place: India: Nagpur | collected 2016 | reverse complement strand
TAATGGCACTCCACATCTAGCACAAATTGATAATAACCCGAAAGGGTTTATTAAAATAAAGTCAATGCGGTGAGACATTTAAAATACCCGTACATTCCAGTGTAGAAAGCGACTACACATTTAAACAAGAAACTGATTAAAAGAATGTTGAAAGGAGAATTTTATGTTACTAAAGGAGATTTTTGACAAGGCCACTTCCGAAAACAAGTCTCTTACATTGGAGGAGTTTGAGGCGATTGCTAAGGAATCAAAAGCAAAGTTTACAGATTTGTCTGAGGGCAGATATGTAGACAGACAGAAGTATGAGGATGACCTTACCAAGAAGGATACGGAAATATCCACACTCAATGACACAATCACAACTAGAAATTCAGACTTGGAACAGTTAAAGTCACAGCTTGCTAATGCAGGTAGTGATGCTGGAAAGTTAGAGGAGCTTTCAGCTAGTCTCACAGCTCTCCAGAGTAAGTATGATGCCGACACCGCGGCATTACAGACTAAGCTATCAGCACAGGCTTATGAGTTTGCTGTACGTGATTTTGCAGGTAAACAGAAATTCTCTAGTGAAGCGGCTAGAAGAGATTTTACTCGCTCGATGATAGAAAAGAACCTTCCTATGGAAGGAAAAGCAATAATGGGTGCAGAGGATTATTTCAAAGCGTATGCTAAGGCTAACTCAGATGCGCTTATCAAAGAAGCTCCTCCTGCTCCAGCAACACCTGAACCTCAGTTCGTTGGTTCAGCAACAGGCGGCAAAGACAAGGGCGGAAAAATGTCATTATCAGAAATGATGAAGGCTAAAAATGAAAACCCCGACTTTGTAATTAACTTTGATTGATTGAAAGGAGAACATTATGGGATTTTTTGATTCAAAACTTTTTAATGGAGAAGTATTCCAGAAATATGTAGATAGAGTGCCTAATCTTAATCTTAATGCACTTATCAAGTCTGGAGCAATCGTAGGTAGACCTGAGCTTGCAAGCTCAATGTCAGACCAGGTTGGTGGTAACTACTTGACAACTCCCCTCAAGGGATTGATTGGTGGAACACCCCTTAACTATGATGGTGTTACCGATATTACAGCTTCTGGAACACAGACATACTCACACAGCAGAGTAGTTGTTGGTAGAGCTAAAGCATGGACAGAGAAGGACTTCTCATATGACATTACTGGTGGAGTAGACTTCATGCAGAATGTAGCAGAGCAGGTTTCAGATTACTGGGATGAGCAGAATCAGGCAATACTTATTAAGATCCTTGATGGTGTATTCGGTATGCAGGACGAAGCTGGTGCAGAGTTCGCTGAGGAGCATACATATGATGTATCAGCAGTTACAAACAGCGAAGGTGTTGTAGGTTATATGGATGCAACAACTCTTAACTCTGGTATGCAGAAAGCTATGGGTGACCATAAGCAGAAGTTCTCACTTACACTTATGCACTCAGCAGTAGCTACACATCTTGAGAACCTTAAGGTACTTACATATCTTAAATACAATGATGCAGACGGTATCGAGAGAGAACTTAACATTGGTACTCTTAACGGACGTATGGTAATCGTTGATGATGGTATGCCTGTTATCACAGAGGGATCTGGAACATCAGCTACAAAGAAGTACGTATCTTATGTATTCGGCCAGGGCGCTATCGAGTATACAAACTGCGGTGCTAAGGTACCTGCTGAAATGTCAAGAGATGCTTTCAAGAATGGTGGTGAAGATACACTTATCACTCGTCAGAGAAAGTGCTTCGCACCTTATGGAATTAGCTTCAAGGGTATTGGTGATATTGCTACACTTTCACCTAACGATACTGAGCTTGCTACAGGCGATAACTGGGAAATCGTTAACACAGGTGGATCAAACAAGATTTATCTTCCTCACAAGGCAATCCCGATTGCAAGAATTATCTCTCTTGGATGATGTAGTGTAAATTTTTGAAAGGCGGTCAATTCTATGTATCTCGATTATCAGGAATATCAAAATATGGGTGGTACACTAGAGGAGACCGCCTTCAATGATTTAGAGTTCGATGCAGAAAGCACAGTTAACTGGTACACATTCAACAGACTGAAAAAGCCCGAATGGGCAAGTGTTTTAACTAGTGATGAGCTGAAAAGATGTATGTATCAGCTCATCCGATTAAAACAGATGGAAGATGCTTTAGTTGCTTCATCAGGAGGAATGGGTGGTGCTGGTGGTAGTTGGACAAAAGAAGCTGGCATAACACAAGAATCTAATGATGGAGTATCAGTAAGCTATAATACTTTGAGTTCAGGAGAGCTTATGGGGTTCTTAAATGGCTCAAAAACAAAGCAAGATTTAGTAAATCAGTATCTTGGTTGCATTGTAAATGATTTAGGAAGAAACATTTTGTACCGCGGAATCTATCCCGGAGAGTAAGGGAGAAAAACTATGGTAGGATATATATTTAAAGCTGAAAACGCAGTTACAAAAAAGACATATATTGGAAAATATCTTAGTGTAACCTTCAATAGAAAGTACATTGGTGACAATCCGGACGTCCTTGCTGACGCAAAAACATATGGTATGCATACTTTTACAGTAAGTATGATAAAGGCGTTTGAAAACGTCAAGGATTGCGAAATGGCATATAATGAGTTTGTACAGTCAATCAAGAATGATACAAACTATTATAACTGTGAAAAGAAGGTCGCACCTAAGAAATCTGTTGAAACTGTAGATGAAGCACCTGTAGAGAAGCCTAAGAAATCTCGCAAGAAGAAAGTGGTTGAAGAAGAATGAATCATTACAGTCAATGGTGGGATGATACAATCACCCTATACAATAAGTTCATAGACCCGGTTACTAAGAAAACCAAATGGTTTCGTCATGTAATAGAGGATTGTTTCTATAAACATACAGTAGAGAAGGTGACAGTAGGTAAGACTACTATTGACACAGATTCAACTATTTGCCGTATTCGTGTTTCTGATGATTTTATTGATAAGAAATCATGGATGGCACTTACAGATGAAGAAAAGGCAGAAAAATTTACACTTGGTGCAGGCGACATTATTGTTGCTGATGAAACAGATTTTGAAATAGATGAGTACACACAAGGACAAAGGTCATCTGATTTAGTGAAAGCTAATAAGGAGTGGCCAGGATGTTTCACAATAGAAAGTATCAACATAAATGTTGGTGGTGGAAGAGGTAATGAGCATTATCATGTAAGAGGTGTTTGATATGTGGAAGATTAGTTTTGATATGAAAGCCGTACAAGATAATGTAAATAGAATACTGAATAAGAAAATTGCAGTCACAGAATATACAGAAGTAAAAGATGAGATTGCAGGCGAATATGCTAAAGCTATTTCTAGATATGTGCCTTATAAAACTGGTAAATTGATGAAAAGTGCAGATGTTGAAGATGGAGCCGTTACTTATTCAGTAGAAGTCAATAGACCTAATAGACCTAATGGGAAATTTGATTATGCAAAGGTTCAATATTATACTCCATTTGAGAATCGTTCTACACCTAATACTTATGACCATTGGAATAAACATCTTACTACCGCAGAGAGACAAGAGTTCTACGAGGATGTGAAAGATATAATTGTTGAGAGGATGAACCATGAATAAGAATCAAGCAATGGTAAAATTTTTAATAGGTTGTCCGACAATTCAGGAAAATCCTTTATTCTTTAATTTTGCTGATGAAGAAGATGGCAATAATCATTTTATCACAACAAAAGATACCAAAAAGGTCACATATATTGACGGAAGTGTATTAAAACAGTATACTTTTACTATAGCCAGTTACCATGCAGTATCGCATAATGCGGTGCTAAGTGAAAACGATGAAATAATAGATGAAAACATGGAAAACATGGCTAAAGTACAAGAAATACTAGATTGGATAGACGAACAGGCTGATAATAGAGTTTATCCTGATTTTGGTCCTCAGTTTGTTGTAGAGAGTATGGAAACACTCACAACAGACCCGGATATAGATGGAATTGATACTTCTGTAAATCCTCCAATGGCAAGGTATTCAGTCGGTGTTAAACTGTTATACCTGGACAATTCAAAGAAAGTATGGATTTAATGAAAGGAGAAAAATATGGCAGAGCAGTTTAATCTTAGAGATGGCCAGAGAGCCGAAAGAAAACTTCTCATCACAGTTGCAGAATGGACTGAGGGCACTTCTACAGTAAGAGAGTTCCTTGGAACAAGAACAGAGGATTCCTCAATCGAGTATAACGCTGAGGTTGAGACAACCACTGACATCCTTGGAAATAACTACACAGATATGCAGAAGACCCAGCCTGAGCAGACATTTGATGCTTCACCTGTAATTGGTGGTGATAAGCTCAAAGCACTTCTTAACGATATTCGTAGAAGAAATGCTCTTAGTGAGCTCCAGCAGTTCACAATCTACATTATCACAGCATTTGTTGGAAGTTCAGCGAATGGATATGCCGCAGAGAAGCATACAGATTGCACAATCACTTATGATTCAATCGGCGGTGATGTAAACGTAAACTTCCCTTATACAGTACATTTCTCAAACAAGATTACTACCGGTACGGTAGATAAGCTCGCTGAGGACTTTGAGTTTACAGCAGATGCTACAGTTTAAATGATTTTTAGGAGGTAAACAAAATGGCTAAATCAACATCGAAACTTGTAAAAGACGAAGAAGTAAAAATGGAAGAAAAGGTAGTTAATCTTCCTGCACAGGATGATGATATTCAAGACCTTAATCTTTCAGCTATTAAGAAAAAGAGATTCAGAATTAATGGTGACTCAAATAAGATTCTGGAACTTAACACAAGCGATTTGAGTATTACATCGAGACTTTCTAAATCTTATGAAAGATTGACAAAGTACATGGATGAAGTTGGTAAAATCTTATCAGATATTCCAGATGAAGGTGCTGTTCCTGATGAAGTTGAAGATACAATCAATGAGCAGTTGGCACTGGTTGATGATAAGATGAGAAAAGAAATTGACTTTATCTTTGATGCTCCGGTTAGTAAAGTGTGTGCTGATGGTGGTTCTATGTATGATCCATTCGATGGTATGTTTAGATTTGAGCATATCATTGATGCACTTACTAAACTCTATGAGAATAACCTCAATAGTGAGTTTAGCAAGATGAAAAAGAGGGTATCAGCAAAGACCTCAAAGTACACAAAGAAATATCATAACTAAAATAGAATAGGAGCTCCGTGTATGTATGAATTGACTACGGAGATAATGATAGGAGAGCGTCCGTACCGCATACGAAACAAAGGAGATTATCGTGTGGTACTGGACGTTTTCTCTGTTTTAGAGGATCCTGAACTAGAACAGAGTGAACGCATTATTTCCGCTCTAATAATTTTTTATGAAGATTTGAATGAAATTGAAGATGTATACTCTTTGCCAGACATAGAAACCGCTGTTACAGAGATGTATAATTTCTTTAATGCTAACAAAAGTGAAAGTGTTAAAAAATCAAGAAAGCTAATAGACTGGGAAGGTGATTCTGAATTAATATGTGCGGCAATAAATAAAGTCGCTAACAAGGAAATACGATTAGAGCCTTATATACATTGGTGGACTTTTATGTCATACTATATGTCAGTAGGGGAATGTATTCTTTCTACAGTTGTTAGCATTAGAGATAAAACAGCAAATGGTAAAAAACTAGAAAAATGGGAACAGGATTATAAACGAGAAAACCCTCATTACTTTAATTGGAAGTATAAGACAGTAGATGAAGTAGATGCTGAAAATTGGTTAAAGAGCGTCTGGAATAAGGAGTAGCTTATGGGCGAGGAAGATGTAGTAGTTATCCCTATACAAGTGGAAGTTCAGGACTCAGCGTCCACAACAGAATATTTAGCAAAACTAAAGGCACATTTGGAGCAGATTAAGCAAACAATGTCAGCCGATAATAAAGGCAACGATATGCTTAAACAGACCCAAGAAGAAGCCAAAATGGCAATAGCTAATATAGAGGAATTAGGCAGAAAACTTGGTGAAGTGATGAAGTCGGCAGCCGACAGTAATGCTGGAACTAAAGATATGTTTAAGCTCTATTCTGATATGAAGCGTGGATTAGGCGAGTATAAAAATGTTTCTCAGGAACAGATTGATACTCAAAAAGAAATGTGGCTTACTATGAAAAATGCTAATGCAGAAGAACAGGCAAGCGCACAGGAGACAGCAAATGTAATCACAAGTGAAATAGATAAAGAAATTGCTTCATTACAAGAATTAGCTAGGAGCTATATGATAGCGGCTAAATATGCTAATCAATCTGGTGCTGTAAGACAAGCACAAGTTTTAGGAGGTCCAGAGGCTGGTAGAAATAGTATTTATAATAATACTGACAGACCTTTTCAGGCACAAGCTGTTATTGAAGCAGTTAATATGGAAAATCAAGCACAGCAAGAGCTTGAACAGACTTTGCAGGAAATAGGCCAAACTGTTACTGAAATAACTAAAGCTGAACAAGAAGCGGCAAAAGAAGCCGCTAGGGCAGCCAAAGAACAGGAAGCAGCCACTAGACGCGAAATTGCCGCAGTAAAGCAGTCAGCAGGTCAATATTATTATAAACTCAGGGCCGTGAAGATGTTTGGCTTTGTTATTAATAATCTTAATTCTAGCATGGATAACTTCGGTAAGAAGATGATAAGTACTGCTAAAAAAGGTATAAATGCTTATCTTAAACTTATACCTGGAGTTACTGCGCTTAGAAAAGCATTTGATGGTGCGTCAAACTCTCAGAAGAAATTTAATAGAGAACTTGGTAAGACAAGTAAATCACATGATGATTTTAATGAATCGTTAGGTCGAGCAGTTAAGAATTTTCTGAGATATGGACTTGGAATACGTTCATTGTTTGTATTGTTTAATAGATTAAGACACACAATGATTGATGGCTTAGGCCAATTATCTCAGAAATATTCGGAAGTAAATCAGCAAATGTCCTCAGTAGTTTCATCTATGAATCAGATGAAAGCCGCTGTAACCTCTGTTGTTCAGCCTTTGCTCAATGTTTTAGCTCCTGCTTTAGAGAGAGTTGCGGCGATTGTTGCTGATATAGCATACAAGGTTGCATCATTTATAGCCGCACTTACAGGACAGTCTTTTGTATTCAAAGCTACAAGACAGCAAGTAGATTATGCTAAATCACTTGATAAGACTGCCAAGGCTGCAAAAGAAGCTAATAAGGAGCTCGGTAAGTATGATAAGCTCAATGTTATTCAGCAAAATAAGAATGGCGGTAACGATGATGGTGGAGTAGGAGCTATGGGATTTGAGAAAGTTCCTGTAGATTCTAAGATGGCTGATTTGGCAAACAAGTTTAAGAAGTTCTTAAACAGGCTCTTAGGTCCAATAAAGAAAGCCTGGGAGAAGATGAAAGATTTTGTCAAAAAGGGCTGGAAATATGCTTTTGATGAATTACTTAAACTCGCAAAAGATGTAGCTAGAGATTTCTGGAGAGTATGGGAAGAGCCTGAAACTCAGAAGATATTTGAGAATCTATTTAAAGTGCTCGGAGACATAGGCTTTATAGTAGGTAATCTTGCAAAGAACTTTAGAGCCGCATGGAATGAAAACGAGAACGGATATAGAATACTTAGAGCTATAAGAGATGTATTGTTGATTATCTCAGAGGGTGCAGTTCAGATAGCTGATTATATGGTAGAGTGGTCAGAATCATTGTCATTTATACCTCTTATGAACGCACTTGCTGATAATATGGAGCAAAAATTAGTTCCAGCAGTTCAGAAAGTTGTAGATTTACTGGTATATGTGGTTAATGAACTTATCCTTAAAGTTGTCAAAGACTTCATAGAGAGTGGTCTTCCTCAGATTATCAGAATAGCAGGTAATCTTGTTGAAGCTATAGGCAATATAGCTGAGAATTTGAGAACTGCTTTAAAAGATAGCGATAGAGGTGTAACAATTCTTACAAAGATAGAAGATTTGTTCCAGATTGTTGCTGACCATGTAGAATCCGCATCTGAAAAGACTGCTGAGTGGGCTAAGAATCTTGACTTTGTACCTCTACTTGATTCCATAAGCTCATTCTTAGATAATATTAAGCCTGCAGTTGACTTTATAGCAGATACATTAGAAAAACTTTGGGAGAGTGTAATCCTTCCATTCCAGAAGTATCTTATAGAAGAAGGTCTACCTAAACTATTAGACATGCTTGGTGATTTAGCAAAGAGAGTAGATTGGGAAGACTTAAAAGCTAAGGTTGGAGAGTTTTTGGAAACTTTTGAGAAATTCTTAGAGTTAGCGTGGGAAACATTTATAGAAGTAGTCAGAAAGTTAGGCGAAAAGTTAACCGATTTCTTAAAATCAGAAACACTCCAGAAGTTAATAGATTTGTTCAAAGATTGGGTAGAAAATGCCGATCCTGAAGATTTAGCTAATAAACTTATCATATTAGGTGAAGCGTTCTTAGGAGTTAAAGGTGCAATAGCCGCAGCCAATAAAATAATAGGAATATGGGTAGGAATTATGACTGCGGTCAATCTGTATATACAGACAAAAATGATAAAGACAGTTGGAGAATTAACTGCCGCACTTGGTGGCGAAGCAGTTGCAGGAGGCGGAACGGCAGCCGCTGGCGGTGGAGGATTAGCAGGAGCATTTGCGACATTAGGAACAAGTTTAGCTATAGTTGCTGGACTCTTAGCAGATATTGGTGCCGCTATGGAAATCTTTAGATTAGGTAAACTTAAAAAGTTGCAAGATGATTTGCCTCAGACCGCAGATGCTACAAACGGCATGACCAAAGAAATGAATGGCTTAGAAAAGATATTTAAGAAAGTATGGGAAATATTCCATCCTGGTCAGTCTCTTGGAGATGAAATCATAGTTGAGAGCGATTATGAAAAGCTCGAAAATATGAAAGATGAGCTTGTTCATATGGGTAGTGCAATGGAAAATGCTGGCACACTCTCAAAAGATGCTGGTCAGAAGATTAGTGATGCTATGGATATATTCGCAGAGCATGATGAGCGAATAGAGGACCTTTCTGATGAAGAAGTAAAGCGATTCACAGAAATGTATGAATCAGTAGAGAAGTACTATAACAAGGTTAAAGATAACAAGGGTCCTATTGATGCTATTGATAGATTAGAAGGACATTGGTGGGATTTAAAAGAAAGTGCTCCTACTGAGGAAGATGGTGCTGAACAAGCTACAAGATATATAAGCGGCTATGCTTCAACGATAGAGGAATCAACCGAGTTTGAAAATAGTGGTCATTACATGATTGCCGGTACAGCTAAAGGTGCAGAAGCAGAATTAGAAGCGACAGATACTACATCATGGTGGCAGAAGATATTAAAGTCATTTACAGATTTCTTCAAGATACATTCTCCATCAGTAGTCATGGAAGAAGAGGGTGTATTCGTAATGCAGGGCTTATTCAATGGAATAGCTAAGTTTATACCCAACATCATCAAAGAGATTACTTCCTTCGGTAAGACTATTCTTGATACTTTAAAATCTTCTTGGAAGAGTATGATTTCTGAAACTCAGAGAGCATGGGCTACACTTAAATCAAATGTAGTTACATATGCAAGAGATGTGGTCAATAAGTTTAGGACAGAATTTAGCGCAACTAAGTTAATCAGCATAGGTAAAAACTTTATCGGCGGATTGATTGATGGTATCAAGCAAAAGGCATCTAGTCTTATGAGTACGATAAGTGATGTATGTAGTGATGCAGTAAACGCAGTAAAGAGTGCTTTCCAGATTCACTCTCCTTCAAGAGTTATGAGAGCTATAGGTCAGTATATTATCGAAGGTTTGGCTCTTGGTGTAGAAGATGAAGCTGAAAATGATTTGATTCCTATCGACTTTATGGACACATTCTTAGATGCACTTACAAGCATGAGTTTGGATGCAGTTGATATAGTAACTAACATGGTTGATGAGCTTAATGATAAATTTGCTAATCTTGCATATATGGAAAGATTTAGTTCTCAGCTCAATAAAATAAGCTCAATCAAAGTACCAGATATTGCTGTTGGAGGCGTCCTTCCTTCTACCACAGAGTTCAGACGTACAAATAATTCACTTGATGAAAAAACTCTGAGGAGGATAATAGGAGACGTTGTAGGCGATATAGTAGATAAACTTAACTCAGATAGCAATAAGGAGCCAATTATGTTACAATTAGATAGTAGAACAGTGGCAGAAGCTGTTTGGGATGAAGAAGAGAAGAGATATAAACAGCGCGGTGACTATAGACCATTCTACACATGAGGTGAACTATGAGTAATTGGAGAGGGTATTTCATAAAAGCAACAGCGACAGGTCAAATTTTCCCTAATGAATATATAGCTTGGGAATCCTATGAATCTGAGCCAAATCATAGGGAAGAGATAAAGGCTTATAGAGATGATAACACAAGAGATTTAACTAGAGTAACGGCTGAGGGAACTAAAACTTCCCTCGCCTTCACTACTAGAGAGAATCTGCATCTCGAAGATAAGATAGCTGTTCAGGAGTTCTTTACAGATGCGGAAAGTAATGCACTTGAAAGAAAGATACGACTTGAATATTGGAATGATGAGGATAACGATTATCACACAGCAAGTTTTTATAGACCTGATATAAAATTCCAAATAAAGAAGATTACTGACGATGACATTATCTATAAGGAATTGAAGATAGACCTTGTAGAGTATTGAGGTGAAATATGGTTGCTGATAGAGAAACTTATATCTTAATTTCAGATGAAGGATTATTTCCTGCAGAGTATATCTATCCTGCTGATGATTTATTTCCTTTTGACCCTGGCATGAGACAGGTATCAAATATCGTGGCAGGCTCATTAAAACTGGATGAGATGATTTCAGAAAAAGTGCCTCAGTTTGGACAGATGTTTGCTACAAAATTTGAATGTACAGTATATCTTGAAGAGGATTTAAGTGGTAAATTCATTCATGTATATCAGATTGTTGATGGTGTAAGTACAGATGTATTTGCAGGAAAGGTTGATTCCTGTAAGCTAGACAATGTTGGCACAGATAGAAAGCTCATAGCTTATGATTTAGCTTATGAGAAAGGTAAACAGAATGTAGCTGAGTGGTGGGAAAGGTTCTGGTATGGACGTGAAACAGCTACATTACGACAAGTAAGAGAATCTTTATTAAACTCCATGACTATATCGTTTGAAAATGTAGAACTTCCTAATGATAATATGGTGGTTACTAAGACTGTATCTCTTACATCATGCACAATGACAGCTATGTTAAAGATGATATGTGAGCTAAATTATTGTTTCCCTCACTTAAATCGAGATGGATTGATGGAGTTCATCTTACTTAATACAGAGCCTGAAGAAACAAAAGATTTAACTGGTAAGTATGAAGGTCTTAATAGTACATTCGAGGATTTTGTAACCTACGATATTACAGGAGTACAGTTCTTTGATTCAGGTAGCGAGTTGAAATATACTTATGGAGAAGTTGAAAATGCTTATCCTGTAAAAGAGAATATCTTTTTATATGATAGACCTACTAGTGTATTACAAAGCATAGCGGCTGAAATGATGAGTTATCTTTCAGACTTCTCATATACACCTGGTACAGTAAAGATGATTATAGGTGATATGAGCTTACAACTCGGTGACCACATTCATACTGAAAAAGGTGATTTCTATGTAATGCAAAATTCATATAGTGGCTCACAGTTCTTTGAGCAGACAATTAAAGCACAGGGACAAGAGCTATTATATTCAGGCACACAGAATTTTGATTACAATGAGGTAATACTTAGTGAGAAGATAGCAAGAGTAAGGCAAACTGTTGAAGCATTTGAGGTTGAATATGCTGACTTCAAAGAAGATACACAAGCTAATTTTAGAGTAACCGCAGACAGTATATCATCAGAAGTAAGTCGAGCGCAAAGAGCCGAAAATAGTTTAAGTTCACAGATACAGCAGACAGCCGAATCTATAAATCTGAGTGTTGAGAATGGCTCAACAGAGAGTACAATTAAGATAAGAATAGGACAAACCGAGATTTCTAGTGGAACAATATATATGCAAGGCCTAGTAAAGTTTGTAGATATATTGAATGAAGATTCGGGAACTATAATAAATGGTAGTCTAATAACAACTGGTACTATTGATGCAACAAGGGTTAATGTCGCTAATCTTAATGCTGATAATATTAAATCGGGCTCAATAACAATATCAGATGCAGGTTCACATATAAGAGCTTTGCAGATTATAAAAAATAATGAAGTGCTTGCTTATATGGATGCAGATAATGGAATAGTTGTAGGTAAAGACCAAGAAGGATATAACAGAACATCTATATCAGAGAGAGGATTTTTCACTGGTGCAAATAACAGACGAGTTGATATTTCAAGTGGAAATGTTGAATGTACGCATACAGTCAAATGTCAAACAGCAAATTGTACGTATTTGACTGTAAATGGCTTGAATTATAGTAGAAAAACTGTGAGTATGCTAGACTTTAGTGGCACCAAAGAAATAAAGACAGTTAAACTTAATAGCACTACGCTATGGGCAGTAAATTCGTCAAGTGCTCCATCAATGAAAGGAAATGCATCAGATGGATATAGATTCAGTAGTAATCCATCATGGACAAAAATCTCATTGTCGGAAACAAGTTTCACAACAAAAGTATATGGTGTAACTGGCACCGTTAGTTCATATAATAGAAGTATATTAGGTTCTTGGGTATAAGGAGGAATAATTATGACAGATACAGAGATTAGACAATTTAGAGATGAACTACTTGATAAGATTAATGGAACACAGTTGCCTATTGAGATAAAAAGACTTGTCTTATCTGAGATTTATTCATCAGTATGTACGGCAAGTGATGAGTTTATCAATGCTCAGAGAAAATCTATTATAGAGCAACTTAACGACCCGAACAATATGCATGAATCGCCGGTAGAAGAAACACCTGTTGAGCAAGAGTAGGAGGAAATTCTATGGATAAAGCATTTATAAATTTTACATGGAAAAACACACCATCTATTGATTCACCTATAAATGCTACTAATCTTAATTCAATAAATAATGGATTAGATACAGTAGATAATAGAGTAATTCAATTGGATGTAAATAAGGCAGATAAATCAGATTTATTGGCAAGCCTTAAAACTGTAAGTTATGCCCCGACAACTGGTATATGGACATTTACTTACAACAATGGAACTACATATTCTGTAGACCAAAATGTGGAAAAGATACCTGTGTCATTCTCATTATCACCTCAAGGTATTCTGACAATGACGACATCAGATGGTACACAATTTACCTGCGATATTGCTTCACTAATCAAAACATATATATTTAATGATTCCTCAACTATAGATTTTACAGTCACAACAAATGAGATGGGTAACAAAATAATTGTTGCTGATATTGTTGATGGATCCATTACTGAAAGCAAATTACAAGCTAACTATTTAGCAGATATTACAACACAAGCCCAAAACGCTAGTGGAAGTGCTAGTAGTGCTTTAAGTAGTGCGACTAATGCGGCTGCGGATGCTTTATTGTCACAATCTTACGCTGTAGGAAATAGTGGAGTAAGAAGCGGTGAAAATACAGATAACTCTAAGTATTATAAGGAGCAAGCGGCACTTGAAGGAGAAGCATGGACAAGAGGAACAAAAGGAGGAGTGCCTGTTCCATCATCAGATGAGACTTATGAGAATAATTCCAAATACTACGCTGATTTAGCTGACACCTACCAGCAAGAAGCTAGAGCATATAGGGATGAAGCACAGCAGATAGTTGGTATAGGAATAGCAACAACTCAGGTACCTGGTATAGTTATGCCAGATGGAGATACAATAAGCATAGCAGCCAACGGTAGAATAAAATATGAAGGAATAACAAATTCAGAATATTCTGCCATTTCAGCATTGTTTAATTAAATTATATATATTATAATTAAGACAGATAGATTNNATATATGGCTAAAATATTTAGTAAATGGCTATATAATGGAGATATGATATGAAATCAATATTAGAAGTAGTTAGAGATTTAATAAAACCATATATTGATAGAAATGCTAATAATATTGCTCCTGTAGAAGTTTCGCCTTCTGAAAATCCATATTATGTAAATAATCAACTTATATATAACGGTACACTATATACTGTCACACATGATATAAGTATTGATGATTTAATAGAAGTTGGTGTAAATGTTACGCCTTCTCAAAATGTCTTAAACCAGCTTACAACCGCAGGAAGTGATATGACAGGAGCAACCGCAAATGATAATGGTTCACATGGTCTTGTACCACAACCACTTGCAGGTGAGCAAAATAAATATCTTCGTGGAGATGGTAGTTGGGCAAGCTCAGATGCTACACCAACAGCAAATAGTATAAATGATGTTCAAAGTGGTGGAGTTAAAACTGAGCTTGATAAGAAACTTCCTACTTATGCTAATGGTACATCATCTTGGGATACCACTCCTACAAGTGGAAGTACAAAGCCAGTAACAAGCGGAGGAGTGTATTCAGCAATTCCTGCACTAAGCTATGTTGGAATGGTTATACATTCAACCACATTCAATACAGAAGCAAAAGTTAAAGCATACTATGGTGGAACAAAATGGATTCAACATAGTGGCTATGTGTTGAGAGGTGCAACATCAGGTGTAACTGCTAATAGCGCAACTAAAACAGGTGGTAGTGATAATGCGGTAGTTGTTAAACATAATCATACTCAGAATCCACACAGCCATAGACCTGCAAATGGAACAAACTTTGCAGTATATGGAGCATCAGGAACTAATCAGTTTCGTTATCTTGGCACAGAAGATAATAATGGTAATTTTACAGGTGCTACAAATGATGTGACAGCAACTAACAATGAAACTGGTGTAGATGGAACAAATAAAAACATCCCTAACTATAAATCAGTCTATATTTGGGAGAGAACTCAATAAGGAGAAGAGTTATGTATAATGAAACAGAAAGCACTTCAAGCATAATAAGTGGAATGATTTTAGATGAAGATGGTAATACTATTGTATACATGCAGGCCCAGAAAACATATAATGATGATGCTGATAAAAGTAGTACTAGTGCAAATATAATGATTCAAAATTATGAAAAGTATCTTGAAAATCAAAAGGAATATGATGCTGATATAGAAAAATTCAAATTACATGTAACAAGACTATGATTTATAGTCAATGAGGGTTGTCATTATGAGCGAAACAATAAAAACAATTATAACCGTCGTAGGTAGTGGTGCTTTTCTTACGTTCTTGCAATTTCTCATCACCAGAAGTGACAATAAACATAATAAATTTAAAGTATTAGAGGATGAGATTGTAAAAGTTTTAAATACCTGCGAAGAGACAAGTAAATCCAGATACGATAAGCATGAAACAGCTATTAATGAGCTTCATTTTCAGCAACAGCAGGACTATAAAGCTCTGAAAAAAGCTATAAATGACATATCGGATGGAATGAATAAACTTGTTACTACACAGGATGTTATTTCAGCCATTAATGTTGGAATCGTTCATAATAAGATAATCGAATTTACCAACCCTATTATAGAGAGAAATGCCGTTACATATGAAGAACTCGCTACTTTAGATAGTCTATATTGCCCGTATGCAAAGTTGGGTGGAAACGGTGAGTGTAAGAGGAGATATGAAGATGTCAATAAACTTGCAAAAATCACAAAAGAACGAGCAATTAAAAAAGACAAAGAGCTTGAAATCAAGAGATTCAAAGCCCTACAAGAAGCTAGATAAAATTGTTAGATATGTAATGCTATACTGGCTTACTTTTGTCAGCATAGCATGGATTACATATTGGGTAAAAGGAGATGTACCTGATACCCTCATTCAATATGGATTAGGTGGTGGTGCTATCGAATTAGTTGTTTCAGGTATTATTGAAGTAATGAGAGGAAAGGAGAAAGAGAATGACAGTTGAAATGTTTATTTATCTACTCACAATAGGAAGTGTATTTGCTTCACTTCTTACACAGGCCACAAAGAAAGCCTTTGCAAATGTATCTAGTAATGTACTTGCACTAGTTGATGCAATCGTTGTTGGTATTGTAGGCACAAGTTGCACGTATGTTATTTTAGAGATTCCTTTTACGCCTAGTAATATTATCTATATTGCATTTATGGCAGTTTGTATTTGGATCGGCTCAATGGTTGGCTACGACAAGATTATTCAGACTATTAAGCAGATAAGGGGGTAATATGGCAAGTTCAGCACAGGCAAAACAATTCATTCAGAGAATAGCTCCTATTATACAGGAAGAAGCTAAGAAAAGAGGTTATCAAGTATGCTCTCCTGTCATAGCACAGGCTTGTATTGAGAGTAACTATGGCACTTCTACATTAGCTAGTAAGTGGCACAACTACTTTGGAATGAAGTGTGGAAGTGCTTGGAAAGGAAAAAGCATTAACCTTAAAACAAAGGAAGAGTACACAGTAGGTACACTTACTACAATCAGAGATAATTTCCGTGTGTATGATAGCATGGAAGAGGGTGTATGTGGTTACTTTGATTTTATATCTACTAAAAGATATGCTAATCTTAAAAGTGCTTCTACACCTCGTGATTATTTAGAGCGTATTAAATCTGATGGATATGCTACATCATCTACATATGTAAATACTAATATGAGCTGTATCACTAAGTTTGACCTTGATAAATATGATTGGAACACATCAAAGACCACCAGTGCATCTAATCCTTATAAGCTCACAGAATCAATACTTAAAAAAGGCTCAAAAGGTGAAAGTGTTAAGTGGTTACAGTTTGAACTTAATAAGTATGGATATAAGTTAGATGTTGATGGCGATTTTGGCAAGAAAACCGAAGATGCAGTAAGAGCTTATCAGGCATCTAAGAAACTTGTCGTTGACGGCATTGTAGGAAAAAATACTTTTAAATCATTGAAAGGAAACTGATTGATGGATAATAAGTTTGAAGAACATGAGCCTTTATCTTATTTTGTTGTAGAAGGTATGTTGACACATCTATCTTTAACCGCAAAGCGATGGTTCATTATAGTTCTCATAGAGCTGGCTATTATAGTAGCACAGCTAGTAGGATTCTTATGGTACATAAGTTTACCTATCGAAGAAACAACATCGGTTGAGCTTGAAAATGAAAATGGTAACGCAAACTATATTGGAAATGATATGAATGGAGACTTTATATATGGCAAAAGTGAAGAAAACTGAAACTAAAAAACGTGCTACAAGAAGCAGAAAAGGTAGTAAAAAATGAAACTTGACGATATGGATAACTATGAAATATCAGAAGCTATAGATAAGTATGTAAGAGGAGAACGTGCTAGAAATATTCTTAAAAGGCGTTTACTCGATGAAATATGCTATGAACCATTAGCTGAGGAATTTGATATATCTGTATCACAAGTTAAACGCATTTTGATTAAAGCACAAGAACAATTATTCAAACATTTATAATTGAACGAAATATGAGCTATCCACGCACTCGTGGATAGCTCTTTCTTTTTGTATTATCTGAATATGTCTTATATATTTTTTAATCCTAATCCAAGAAATAAATATGTTGGAGATTGTGTGGTGCGAGCTATCTGTATGGCAACAGATTGTGACTGGGAAACAGCTTACACAAAAATTGCAGCCAGAGGTTTCGCACTACACGATATGCCATCATCAGACGATGTGTGGGGTGCTCAGCTATATGGCGAAGGGTTTATCAGAGAGATTATACCTAATACTTGCCCATATTGTTACACCATAAAAGATTTTTGCGAAGAACATCCAAATGGAACATATGTTTTAGGAACTGGAACCCATGCTGTGTGTGTTAAAGATGGAAATTATTATGATGCTTGGGACAGTGGAAATAAAACACCATTATTTTATTGGCGAAAGGAGAAATAATTATGCCAGGACCTTATTTCAATAGTTATCAACAGAGTTATGCACCTTATCAACAAAGCATGGGGCAACAGAGTTATAATCAAGGAAATAGCTTTGCTCCGCAGAGTTATAATCAGCCTCAAATGCAGATGGCTCAGCCTACTCACTCATCAACAATAAATTGGGTACAAGGAGATGTAGGAGCAAGAGCTTATCCAGTTAACCCCGGTATGTCTGTATTACTTATGGATAGTGAAGGACAGAACTTCTACATAAAATCAGCAGATACAATGGGTATGCCTAATTTAAAGAAATACGCTTATTCAGAAGTAGTAGAAGAACCATTAAGACTTGAATCAAATGATGCCAGACAGCTTGATACAGCTTTCTCAGCTACTAGAGAAGAAGTTAAACAGTTGCATGAAGAAATTAAATCACTTAAAGACCAGATAGCAAGAATGGAAAGTGAATCATCAACTAAAACAACCGGAGGCAAAAAGAATGGCTAATTCAGTATTTAACCAACTGAACAGAAATTCTAATAATTCTCAATCTAATAATGACTTTCAAAGTCAATTCAATATATTCAAACAGAATCCCATTCAGTTTCTTATGCAGAGGAATATAAATATCCCTGCTGAGATGTATAATGATCCTCATTCTGCCGTGGAGTATTTAGTGCAAAACGGCAGAATGAACCCCCAAGCTATGAATAAAGTAATGGCGACATTACAAAGAATGGGGTTTAAATTCTAGGTTTCAATCCTTGCAAGGTGAAATAATAGATAAGTTGTTTAGAAAGGAGAAAAACTATGGACAACGGTAACAATATGTATATGCCAGTAGCTCCAGCATACGGATACGGAAATGGTGGTTTCGGTAATATGTTTGGTGGAGATGGCGGTTGGTGGGTAATCCTTTTCCTCTTTGCTCTTATGGGTAATGGTTTTGGAGGATGGGGTGGATTCGGAGGAGCAGGAAATGCTCAACTCGGATATGATTTCCCTTGGCTCATGAACGGACAGCAGGGCATCAATAATAATGTTTCTGATGGATTCAGAGATGCACAGCTCTCTAGTCAGATTTCAGGCATTCAGAGTGCAATAACAAGTGGTTTTGGTGACACAGCTCTTGGTATTGCAGGTATCAATCAGAACATCTGTCAGACAGGTAATGCTATCACCTCAGCAGTATCTAATGGCTTCGCTAGTGCAGAGGCTTCTGATAATGCTAGACAGATTGCTAATATGCAGAGCTTATTTGGTATTCAGTCAGCTTTACAGAATTGTTGTTGTGAAAACAGAGCGGCAACAGCGGATCTTAAATACACAGTTGCAACAGAGGCTTGCGCTGATAGGTCAGCTATTTCAGATGGTATCAGAGATGTTATCACAAATCAGACGGCTACAACTCAGTCTATTCTTGATAAACTTTGCCAGCTTGAACTTGATAACTACAAGCGTGAGAATGATAATCTTAGAAGTCAGCTTAATATGGCTACTCTCAGAGAATCACAGACAGCACAGAACGCATTTATTCAGCAGGGCTTCTCAGATGAAGTAGACCAGCTCTACAATAGACTTTCAAATTGCCCTGTGCCTTCAACACCTGTTTATGGTAGAACACCTATATTCACTTGCAATAATAATGGATGTGGCTGTGGTTGTGGAATGGCATAAAGGAGGCAGCTATGGCAGAGTATACTTATAATCCTGTACAGACGGTTAATCCTAACCAACCTGTTATTCTGAATAGTAGCATACCATGTACTAAAGGATATGTTATTCATAGACCAGAGTCTGGAATACTTACTCTCCGTGGCATTGTAAATAATTCTTGTAATTGTTTCACTCGTTATCAGGTCACATTTAATGGAAACATTGCTATACCTGAAGGAGGAACACCTGAGCCTATTGCTATTGCTCTTACTCTGGGCGGTGAACCTATATTTACTTCAAGAGCAATAGTGACACCTGCGGCCGCTGAGGATTATTTTAATGTCACCAGTACAGCTATAATAACTATACCTAGAGGTTGTTGCTTCAATGTGTCTGTTGAAAATATTTCAGAATCAACCACACCAGCAACTACACCTGCTCCTCAAATAAACGTTCAAAATGCTAATCTTGTAGTAGAACGTATAGCATAGAAAGGAGATAATTATGTCAAAGAAATTAGAAAATCTCCGTGAAATGCTTTGCGGAGAACTTGAAGATGTTGCTAAAAAAGATGAGTTTACTATGTCGGATCTTGATGTTGTTGATAAACTCACACACTCCATAAAAAATCTTGATAAAGTCATGCTCGGTAATGAAATGATTGAACAGTATGGCTATGAATTTCCTGATTATAGCGGAGCTAGAAGAGGACGTGATGGAGATAGTGACGGAAGATATAACGAAAGCTCTAACAGAAGAGGACGTGGTCGAGGAAGAAGTCGTGACAGCTATGATAGGAGCTACGATAGAAGCTATGAAAGAAGTTATGACAGAAGCTATGATGGTAGTTATGATGGCAGTTATGACAGAGATTATTCCCGAGAAAGTGGATATAGTGGACACGAACATTCCGATATAGACAGATTTAAACACATGATGCAGGATGCAGTTAATCAGTTATAATTAAATAAGAAGCTACAAAAGAGCCGTCTAATTTTAGACGGCTCTTTCTTTTGCAGTATTGACAAGCGAATAAATATGTTATAGAATGTTTAGCAGAAAGAGAAAGCGAGATGAGAAAATGATAACAGTACGAATTAAAAAATCAAAGTTCATGCCCGAAGATTATTCAGCTTATCTCTCTTTTCCATTCAATCAAGATGTGATTGATACAATTAAAGAGTTGAGATATAGAAGCTGGATAAAGGGGTCAAAAGAATGGGAAATTAGAATTGAAGATTTATCATTTATGTTTGAGAGATTTCCTAATCACGATTTTGACATTAGTGGTAGATATGTCGAATTGAATCCTTCTCTTAATTTCAGTCTGGATGACTACAAATTTAAGACTGATTGTTTTAAACATCAAATAGAAGGCTTTAAATATGGCATGATGCACGAAAGATGGTTATTAGGAGATGACCAAGGATTAGGAAAAACCAAACAAGTAATTGATATAGCAGAAGCTAAAAAGCAATTCTACAATTTCTCCCATTGTCTTATAGTCTGTGGAGTAAACGGACTAAAGTGGAACTGGCAAAAAGAGATTGAGAAACATTCTAATGACACAGGTTATATCTTAGGTCAGAGAGTGAGAAAAAAGACAGGAGAACTCTATATCGGTACTACGAAAGATAAATTATACGATATAGAGCACCTGGATGAGATTAAAAGTTATTTTATAATAACTAATGTAGAAACTCTCAGAGATGACGATATAACAAGCCAGATTGTCAAATGGCTACATTCTGAAACAGACTGCAAGATAAATATGATAGCGGCTGATGAGTGTCATAAGATGAAAAATCCTAGCAGTCAGCAAGGAAAAGGATTCATTAAACTAGATGCAGATGTGAGAATAGCTATGACAGGTACACCTCTTATGAACAGTCCTCTTGATTTATACATCATTCTTAGATGGCTGGGATATGAGAAACATGCTTTTTACTCATTCAAGAATTATTATGCTGTGTTTGGTGGATATGGTGGTTATCAGATTGTAGGCTACAAACATTTAGATGAGTTGGAAGAGCAGTTGCAATCTATAATGTTAAGGAGATTAAAGTCGAAAGTTTTAGATTTACCGGAAAAGACATATATTGATGAATATGTTGATATGACACCTAAGCAGTCTGTTGTCTATAAAGAGATTAAAGCAGAGATTAAATCTAATATTGATATGATTTCTGTTGCACCTAATCCTCTTGCAGAGATGATAAGATTGAGACAAGCAACAGGCTACACAGGCATACTTTCTAGTCAGATTCAAGAATCAGCGAAACTAGATAGAATGGAAGAGCTTATAGAAGATGCTAGAGCAAACGGACAACAAATAATAGTGTTTAGTAATTGGTCATCAATAACAGATGAAGTATGTAATAGACTTCACGGTAAATATACATACACAACAATAACTGGAGATACAAAAGATTCTGATAGACAAGGTTGTGTAGAAGCATTCCAAGATGGTAGAGCCGAAGTTCTTGTAGCAACAATTGGAGCTGGTGGTACAGGACTTACACTTACTGCCGCAAGCACAGTAATATTCTTAGATGAACCATGGAATATGGCTCTTAGAGAACAAGCTGTTGATAGAGCACACCGTATAGGTCAGAAAACTAATGTTACAGTCTATACGATTATTGCTAAAAATACAATAGATGAAAAGATACATAAACTTGTTTATGAGAAAGGAGAAATGAGTGAGAAAATAGTTGACGGCAATTTGATGCCGATGAATAAACGAGAAGTAGTAGATTATTTGTTAGATTAAAGGAGGAAAGATATGGAAGGAAAAATCAAAATTGAAGAACTCGCCATGCGTGTAGATTCTTCGGTACAGACCATTAATAACTGGTATAAATGGAAGAGAGAACATCCTGATAGTGAATTAGCTTCTCTTTTGCCTGACTATACACAAGAAGGCAGTAGACAGACTAGATTTTGGAACTACAAAGATATTTGGAAAGTTCTTGAATTTAAGAAAGCTATTGTTCATGGTAGAAATGGAGTAATGGGAGCCAAAAGAAAGGAGAAATAATGGCAAGAGTTAATTTTCAGAACAACAATGATTCTTACACACCAGAAGAAGCACAGACAAAACTAAGTAGCTTAGTAAAAGATTATTTAGTAAACAAAGAACGAGAGAAAGAATTTAAAGATGCCGCATCAATTCAGAACACACAGATAAAAGTTATGATGGCTGAATTGGATATATCTGAATTTGAGACAGATAATGGTAAAGTCATTCTCTCTGACAGAAAGACAGAGGACTTTAATGAGCCTAAACTTATTGAGTTTCTTAAATCAAGAAACATAGCAGATGGTATTATTAAGACCAAAGAGTATGTGGATTTTGATGCTCTTGAATCAGCTATATACCATGATAAAATCACAGGTGATAATCTTAAAGATATGGAATCATGTAAAGACATTAAAGTAACTCAGGTTCTTAGAATAAGTAATAAAAAGTGAGGTGATTATTATGTATATTAGTCCTTTTATAGCAGGTGTATTTTGCACTCTTTTTACAGAGATGGCAATAATAATTATATATGCAATTCTCACAAGTTTTACTAGGAGGAAATAATAATGAGTGGATATAAAGTAAAGGGCGTAACTACAAAGATTCAAGCTGTATCTAGGTGTGCTATCAGTATCAAAGACAACTGGTACACTATAGAACTGACAGCAGAAAGGACACTACCAGAAGACGATTCGGTAGATGTAAATGAAGAATATAAAGACTTATTCAATTCAATAAATGATGAAGTGGATAGACAAATGGGCGAGATTATCAATACCTTTAATAAGAACCCGTTGAAAGATTGAAAATAACATGTTATAGTATGATTGTAAGTTAAGTTTGTTGTTCTTGCTTACTTAAATCTCTTTCATATGTGTGTTGTTGAAAAGCCATGAGAATAATCTTATGGCTTTTCTGTTTTTACATTTACAAAGAATCATCAATATGTTATACTATATTTAGTCGTTGAGACTATTACTTGCACGTATAGACTAGCTATCTATTATGTGCTAAAATACAAACAGCCAGTTGATGTACGGCACACGTTGACTGACAACATATGAAGTACAAAGCAACTGGCGAGAGCTTGATACGAGATAGTGCCGTTATCTCTGTATCGAGCTTTTTTATTACAAATAATAAGGAGAATTTAAAATAGTGATGAACGATTTTTATAATGGTAATGGTATATGGATTCCTGTTGAAATTTTACATAGTAAAGACTTAACACCATCAGAAAAAATCTTATATGCTGAAATCTATTATCTTGATAGACCTGACACACATTGTTATGCAAGTAATGAATACTTAGCAAAGTTTTTAGGATTAAGTGATTCAGGATTAAGAAAATGTTTATCTCATTTAAAGCAGTTAGGATATATAGAAACAGTAGCTTTTGATGGACGAAACAGAGTGTTAGCAACAACTGTAAAATGGAGAAATCAGACCGACACTGGAGTAGCACCCTGCTCGACACCAGAGTATCAATCTGAAAGCTACAAAAATGAGTTTCTTCTATATAAAGAAAATAAAAAAGAAAATAGTATAAAAAAGCCGGATGAACCGGCTATTATTTCTAAAAATCATTCTAAGGTATATAAGCAAAGAAATGTTTTAGAAGATACTTTAAAAAGTGGTAAAGATATAGATGAACAGAAAAAAGCAAGTAAGAAATCTCCTAAAGATAAATTTAGAGATGAGTGTTTTAATATTATTGATGATGTTTATTCAGAGAATAATTTTTCATATACCGTCCATGATTTACTTGTAGAGTATTTTGAATTTGTTAGTGCAGTACCAGAGAATAAAGATAATCTCTGTAAGCGAGTAAAGACAGCGAGAACATGGAAAAGTAAATTAGATACTTTAGTAAATCTCGCAAAAGATGGATATGACCCTGTTGATATTATTCAGCAGAGTTTGGATAGAAAGCAATATGTATTTTATCCTATACAGTCAACCTATGATAAAACTAAAGTGAAAACATCGTATATAGCCCATAATGACAGCAATATAAAAGGTCAGACTTTAACAGCGGAAGAAGCGAAAGAATTATTAGCAAGAGAAGCAGAGGAGTATGGAGTAATATGACAGATGAGCAGAAGATAAAATTAAGACGATCCGCACAGCAAGATATTTTAGAGAATAGTAATATCCCATCAGTATATTGGGATGAGATTAAATTATCTATGCGTCCGTTAGATGCCAACGCATACAAAAGACTTGATGAGATAAAGAAAGATATTGTAGATATTAGTGAGCCAAACGTGAATATGAGAAACCTTCTCATATGTAGCGATAAGACAGGTAATGGTAAGACTTCATGGGCATTAAAGATATTACAATATTTTGCGTTTAAGTCAGCACAACAGTTATATTATCAAGATATAGATAGTGCCTGGTGCTATTTTGTGTCTGTTACAGACTTTGTATTAGCAAGTAAAGAGTATGACAGCAAGCACAGAAAAAAGTATTGGGAAATGCAAGAGATGATAGAAAAGGCAAGAGTAGTTGTGTTTGATGATGTTGGTGCAGGTGACTATTCAAGAGCTGAATATATGGCACTTCTATCAGCTATAGATGGTAGAGTGTTTAGAAAGCAGTTTTGCATTTTCACATCAAACTTTACAGAAAAGAACGATGTAATAATCCAGAAGCTAGGCGAAAGATTATCTGATAGAATATATGATACATCAGAGAAAATAATTCTTAATGGGGAGGGAGTAAGACATTGATTGAGTTACAGGTAATATCAAGAATATTAGATTCAAAAGACTTTTCATTCATAAAAGATAGTGAAGAAGAGATTACGTCTGATTACTTTAACACCTATACAGAAGCCTTTAAGTTTATAGAATCACACTATAAGAAGTATAATAAGGTTCCTGATGTTGAAACATTCATCAGCAAATTTCCTGATATAGAGTTACCAGAAGTATATGAGGAGAATGAGTATCTTTTAGATGAACTCAAACATGAGTATACATACAATAAAGTTTTACCTGTACTAGAGCGAGGTGTCAATCTATTTCAGCAAGGCAATATCATTGAAGCCTGTGATTTTCTTATATCAGATATTCCTAAAGCTAAACAGCTTGCAACAAAGCCAAAAGATATTGGTGTAATCGAAAGTATACAGGAACGTATTCACAACTATGAGTTTGTCAATCAGAATAGCTTTGCTAATTTCATACCAACTGGTTTTGATGAGATAGATAGAGACATAGTTGGGTGGAAGAGAGGGGAAGAACTAGTCGTTATCTATGCAAGAACAAACATGGGTAAATCATGGGTGTTAGAAGCATTTTGTACCAATGCAGTAAAGCAGGGCTATCGAGTAGGATATTTCTCACCTGAGATGAGTAAAGAGAGTGTAGGTTATAGATTCGATACATTGTATGGCAATCTGTCAAACTCAGCCATGACATTTGGTAGAGTAACAGAAAACTTCAATTTAGATATTTATAAAGCATATGCAGATACACTCAAAGATATAAAGGGAGAAATGAAAGTAACAACTCCTGCTGATTTTAACAGAAAGCTCACAGTATCAAAACTTAGAGAGTGGATAGAGCAAAGTAAACTTGATATGGTAGCTATTGATGGTATCACATATCTTACTGATGAGAGATTTAAAAAAGGCGATAGTAAGACAATCTCACTAACAAATATAAGTGAAGATTTAATGGAGCTATCTGTTGAGATGAAAGTACCTATACTTGTAGTTGTTCAGGCTAATAGAGGTGGAGTATTAGATAAAACATCATTAGATACTCCTGAACTTGAAAATATCAGAGATAGTGATGGTATAGCTATGAACGCAAGTAAAGTATATGCTGTTCGTCAAATAAGAAATAACGATGATGTGACACTTCTCATTGACAATAAGAAGATGAGAGGAGCAGAGATGGGACAGTCATATAGTTATACATGGGATATTGACCTTGGAAAGTTTGAATATGTTGATAAGTCAACATTAGATACAGGTGACGATACATATGATGCTCCTACACCAGAAAGAAAAGAACCAACTGCTGGTAGACGAGCAAAGCGAGAGAGGGTGAGCGAAGATGATTATTAATAACATTGAGTATTTAATGGACTCAATAGATATAATAAATCTTCTCAGAGCTGATTTAGCTATGCACAACATCCATCTTATGGAAAAAGAGCCTAGAGAATCAGGTGATAATATACAGGTTCAATGTCCATATCACGGAAGTGGTCAAGAGCGTAAACCATCAGCAGGCATAAGAAAGTCAGATGGAATTTTTCATTGTTTTGCCTGTGGAGAAACCCATACTTTGCCAGAAGTAATCTCATATTGTTTTGGGCATAGTGGTGAAAGTTATGGGCTACAATGGCTAGATGCAAACATACCAGACAAAGTTGCTACATTAGGTAGGTCAATATATAAAGGTAAATCCAAGAAAACAGAAATATCTGAGTTTGTTTCAGAAGAAGAATTGGATAACTATAGATGGAATCATCCATATTGGTCTACAAGAGGTATAACAAATGAAAGCATAATAGAATTTTTCGATTTAGGGTATGACAGAGATAAAAAGATGATTACATTTCCTGTAAGAGATATACAAGGCAGATGTGAATTTGTAGCAAAGCGAAGTGTAATTACAAAGTTCTTTCAGTACCCACCAGGAGTTAGTAAACCTCTATATGGTCTATATGAGTTGCACGAAGCACAGAGTATAGGAGAGAACATACAAAAAGTTATAGTCTGTGAATCAATGATAGACTGTATTCTTTTATGGCAATCAGGTCATTTTGCAGTAGCATTGAATGGACTCGGTAACGACAGACAGTTTAAGCAGTTGAAAGAGCTAGATTGTAAAAACTTAGTGCTTGCTACAGATAATGACGATGCTGGTCAAAAAGCTAGAGCGAGAATAAGAAAAAATGTGCAAAATAAATGGATTTCTGAGATAATATTTCCAAAGAATCGAAAAGATGTAGGTGAATGTAGTCGGGAGGAGATTGACAACATTCTACAATGGGAAAAGTGGGGATTAAGAAATGGCAAAATATTTAATTCATAGCTGTGAGAAAAGAAAGTGGTATGTAGATAAATATTTAGTGCCTTCCTTGCTCAATCAAGGCATCAAACGAGAAAATGTACTAGTCTATAATGATAATGCAAAGCAAGGCAACCTACGTGCTTATATGGCATCATCTGAGATGATACAGACAACAGAATCTGGAACATGGCATCTGCAAGATGATATTATCATTAGCAAAAACTTTAGAAGAGTAACAGAAGAGTTTGATAAAGGATTAGTATGTGGCTTCTGTAATACTTATAGTAAAGATATGCCTATAGGTATTCATTTGACTAAAGATATGTGGTATTCATTTCCGTGTATAAGAATACCTAATCATATCTTGAAAGAATTTATAGAATGGCTAAAATCAGCTCCTACACAGAATAGATATAGAGCATATATTGAAGCTAATAAATTTGATGATTCATTATTTAGATTCTTTATGCTGTATAGATACCCTGATATGATAATACATAATCTATACCCTAATCTAGTTGACAATATAGATTACTTATTAGGTGGTTCGATTATCAATTATCAGAGAGATTCTAATCCGAACTCATTATATTTTGTAGAGCCGGAGCTAATAGAAGATTTACAAAGGAAATTACAATATACCTCTGTACACACATAAATAAATATGTTATAGTATATTTGTAGTCAAGAGATACAAAACGTTTAAACGTTGAAAACGAAAAAAGAAAGGTAAAAGGTAAAAAACGATGGGAACAACAAATGTAGCAAGTGAACCTGGAATTATTGGACAGACTTATGAAGAGAGAAAGTCCAAGAAGAGAGGAGTATTAGAGAGCAGAGAGACAAAGTATAAAACTCTTATGATGAGAGCAGAAGATGGACGTTCTTTTAATATTACTTATGCGACATTCAAGAGTAACTGGAGAAAGTACCAGGGCGAAGATGTGATCCAGACTTCTACTCAGGTTGAAGAACAGAGAGTTGAAGAAGAAAAGAAAGAAGAAGTAAATAAGCAGATTGTTGAGACTGAATCTGATATTGAGAAGCCGGCTAAAGTTTCAAAGCAGGATAAAGTGAAGAAGGTAAGAGCTGTTGAAGAACTTGTAGCTTCTAAGATTAATAATATTGGATCCACACTTATCAAGACAACAAAGACTTGTAAGGGTTGCGTGATTGTTCAGTATAAGAAAAAGTCTCTTTTTGAGATTTGGACAAAGTTCAACCTTGATAAGTTTGACTTCTGTGTACTTGATGCTGTTGCTAAGGTAGATGCTGATAAGTTTAAGTCTGTTACTGATAAGTCAGAGTATACACTTAAAGATAAGTGGCATCTTCCTCATCTCATCAGAGTAAGCAATGAAGATTTCGATTCAGTGGTTGATGTTCTTATTGAACTTGCCAATAGTTTTGCTAGTAATGAAGATTCAAAGGAGGAGAAGTAATGCCACGATTCAGTTTTGAGGATGCAGATAAGTATGGTGGAAATGGAGGAGGTAAGACAAACTTTCTCTCATTGAAGGATGACGGAGATAAAGCATATGTTCATCTTTTAGGAGATGATATGAATGATTTTCCTGGATATGCTGTACACAGAGTAAAGGTAGGAGATGGTTATAGATATGTAAACTGTCTTAGAGAAGCAGGAGCACCTGTTACAGATTGTCCCTTCTGTGCTCAGGGTAAGAGCGATCCAGAAGTAAGTAAAGTATATGCAAAGCTGTTCATTCCTGTATACGACTGCGGTGATGATACAGTTAAAATCTGGGAAAGAGGAAAAACATTCTTTAGGGATTTGTCAAGCTATTGCGCACACAATTCCAGAGTATCAGAGATTGTTACAGAGATTGAGCGTAGAGGTAGAAAGGGTGATACAAATACTACTTATGGTCTCTATGCTACAAGAGAAAATGATAATTTCGATATGAAGAATGTAGAGGAAGATATTCCGAATATTCTTGGTGATGTAGTTCTTGATAAGACATTTGAAGAGATGGAAGATTACATTAGAACAGGAAGTTTCGCAAATGATAATCAGTCTCAGGCAGATGCTGGCGTAACAAGAAGAGGATCCAGAGCTGAGAGTTCAGAAAGACGTACACCGTCAAGAAGAGAAAGAAATAATGAAGATGATTATTAAATAATGACATATCCCATGGTTGTAATATTGATCCAGTCCATGAAAGCTCGCTTATCTCACCCCGGTAAGAATGAGAAAGGAAGTCTCCCTCAATTCACTTTCACTAAAAAATGAAGTGGCGTGGTGGCGGAATAGGTAGACGCTTATCGGGAACATAATCTAATAAGTCTTGATAACATAACCCGTGTTTTAGATTCAAGATATGTAGGGTGACAAATCCCTACCCACGTCATCGGGGTGTCCCCTCACCCCTAACAATTCTTCTAAGTTACCAGCGGACAGTCAGTTAGTTTAAATGGCTAAAACTCGTTTCACGCACGAATGTTGGGTTCGAGTCCCACACTGACTTTATAAAGAACCAGTAGCGAGGTGATAATAAATGATATATAGTTGTAAACGTCATAATGATTGTTTTACTTGTCCGTTTGATGATTGTAAGGCTGGTGCAAAAACAGTAACTCAAGTAAAGAAAGAACCATCATCTAGGTCAGAATATTGGAGACAATATTATCTCAATCATAGAGAAGAAATATTAGCAAAGCGCAAAGAACATTACAGAAGAAAGAAGGAGATTTAATTATGCCATTGTTTGAGATTAAGAGTAACAAGCCAACAGACAAAGAGTTGCTACAAAAGTCGAGAATAAGGAGTAAACCAATTACCACTGCAAGTAAGAGCAGTGGTAATATTGTCAATAAGATAAAGATGATTGTGGCAAAAGTAGAAACAGCACTCGGCAAATATGAAGATGAAACATTGATAATTCAAGATGAAGAAACACTCCACAGCTATATAGATAAATGTATAGCAAATAATATATGTGGTATTGATACAGAGACTACAGGATTGGATCCTTTGTTAGATGAGTTAGTTGGTGTATGTATTTACACACCTGATGAAAAGACAACATATATTCCTATCAATCATGTATCGTATGTGACTGGACAAAAAGTGAAAAATCAGCTATCATTAGAAGTAGTTGGAAAAGAGTTGTCTCGATTAAAAGAAGCTAGTACAGATATTGATATGTTCAACGCCTCATTTGATATTAGATTCTTAAAACATCATACAGGCACAAGATTAAAGTGTACATGGGATGCTTATCTAGCTTCAAGATGTTTAAATGAGAATGAGCCGAATAAAGGACTAAAGAAACTACATCAGAAATACATTCTTAGAGGTAAAGAAGATGCGTTTAAGTTCGATGAGCTATTTAAGGGTGTAGACTTTAGAATGATTCCTATAAAGACAGCGGCATTATATGCCGCACATGATCCCAAGATAACATGGGAGTATGCAGAATATCAGAGAAACATATTTGCTACAAGAGAGAATTTAAAAGACATTGAGTGGATATTCAAGAATATAGAAATGCCTGTTATAGATGTAGTAGTAGATATGGAAGATATTGGTGTAGAGTTTGACATGGAATATAATGAAGAACTTAAAGAAAAGTATCATGCCATATTAGATAGCAAGCTATCAGACTTTCAGAAAGCCTATCATATGTATGATGAAGAGATAGCGAGTTATGCAGGTAAGACAAAGTTCGATGAACCAATCAATATCAGTTCAGTACCTCAGCTACAAGCACTTTTGTATGATGTAATTGGATTAAAGGGACCGAAAGATAAAAAGACAGGTGAGTATTCACGAAGCACAAGTGAAGAATCATTGAAGGTCAATAAAGATAACGCAGTAGTAAAAGCAATATTAGAATACAGGTCATTTGCGACACTTGTATCAACATTTATAGATAAGTTACCTAACTGTGTTAATCCAAAAGATGGTAGAATACATTGTAAGTTCAATCAGTATGGTGCAGACACAGGAAGATTCTCTAGTCAGGATCCAAATATGCAGAACATCCCTTCACATAATAAAGATATAAGAAAGATGTTCAAAGCCACTGATGGTTATGTAATGATGAGCGCAGACTATAGCCAGCAGGAACCGAAGTGCATGACTATGATGTGTAAGGATCCGTCAATGATTGATGCATACAATAATGGTAAAGACTTGTATGCCGAGATTGCGTCACTTTCGTTCAATACAACCTATGATAATTGTTTAGAGTTCAGACCTGATGGCACAACTAATCCAGAGGGTAAAGAGAGAAGAAGTCAGGCAAAGAGTATTCTACTTGGTGTATTATATGGTAGAGGTGTGCCTAGTATTGCTGAACAGCTTGGAACATCAGTACAGCAAGCACAGGCAATAAAAGATAGTGTGTTTACTGGATTCCCTGCTATTGAACAGTTTGAGCAGAATAGTTTAGAAATGGCAGAAACTCTTGGGTATGTCACAACATTGTGGGGAAGAAAGAGAAGATTGCCTGATATGACATTACCTGATTATGAATTTAGTTATGATACATCTAAACTTCCACTTAGTGACGATCCACTTGATTTTAGTGACGATACACCAGAAGAAGTGCCTGATGAGGTTATTGACAAGTATCTTAAAAAGCTCAGTAATTGTTGGGGCAATCAAAAGAGAAAGATATTTGAAGAAGCTAATAGAGAAGGCATATGGATTGTAGATAATACAAAGAAGAAAGCTGATGCAAGTAGACAATGTGTAAACGCTAGAATCCAGGGAAGTGCTAGTGATATGACAAAGCTGGCTATGATTAAGATTCGTAATGATGAACGATTAAGAGAGCTAGGTTTCAGAATACTTATACCGATACATGATGAGCTATTAGTCGAGTGTCCAGAAGAACATGCTAGAGAGTGTGCTGAGAGATTTGCAAAGCTAATGTCAGAAGCCCCTGGTGAAAAGTTCTCAATACCTATTAGTTGTGACGTTGCCATTTCAAAGAGATGGTATGGAGAAGAGCTGAATGTGAATGATTTATAATTATACCGATTGTCAGTAATCTCCACTTATAGTATACTATATTAGAGGAGATTACTGATGATAGGTATATATGTAATAGAAAATGAAGTTAATAATAAAAAGTATGTGGGTAAAACAATAGACTATACAAGGCGTGTGTATTTACATACACATTATCTTAGGTCACATAACCATGTAAATTCATATCTTCAAGCATCATGGGATAAATATGGCTCAGAGAATTTTAAATTTTATATGCTACATGACATTACAGATTGGAGTAAAGATAAATCTCGATTAGAGATAGAGGAAAGATTAAATGAATTAGAAAAGCAGTCTATTAAACAACTGATGGCATCAGACAGTAGATTTGGATATAATCTTTCAGAAGGTGGTGATGGTGCCACATTATTTGGAGAAAGAAATCCAAGTTATGGTAAACCTAAAGATTTGAGTACAAGACAAAAGATAAGTGAAACGATTAGAAAAAATAAATCTCACTCGGGAAAGAACAACGGTAGATATGGTAAACCAGTTAGTGATATTACTAGGCAAAAAATATCTATTGCAAATAAAGGTAGAAAACAGAGTGAAGAGGAAAAGCTAAAACGAGCTGAGAGTATGGAAAAGTGGAGAGGCTCTAATGAATATAAAGTGTTTTTGGAAAACAGAAAGAACGATAAAGATTGGCAGAAAAGGTGTGCTGAAAATGGAAAGAAGAGAAGAAAGTACACAGATGAATTTGTAGCTACAGTAAGAAAGGCTTATTCTGAAAATCCTAATATGGCTGAAATAGCGAAACAATTTAATTTGCGCTATAAATTATGTGTGGAGATGATAAATAGAAATGGACATTTTTGGAATAGATGAAATCACAAAGAGATGGTATGGAACAAAGTATAAGTTTGATGGTGATAAGCTGATAGAGGAGTAACATATGAATACTGCGATAATGATATGTACACATGGAAGACCTAATGCTCAACATACTTACGAAACTTTACGAAAATCTGGATATACAGGAGAAATCTATCTCATACTCGATGATGAGGACAATAAGCTAAAAGACTATAATAGGTTCATTGACGAACAGCATGAGGATAATCTGTTTTGTTCTGTATTTAATAAGCAGTCATATATAGATAAATCTGACACCGGAACGAATGAGAATCAGCGCAAGTGTATTTTATATGCTAAGAACTTTTGTGAAGACCTGGCTCAAGATATGAAGCTAGACGCATTTATTATTGCTGACGATGACATTTTAAATTTCAGATTTAGATATGTTGAGGATGAATCTCTTAAAAGTCAGAAAGTAATAGGAACCATGGATGATGTGATAGAAGCATATTATAGAGCTATGATTGACTGCAATATGATTGCCACAGGATTTGGATTTACACAATTCTATTTCTCAGGCACAGAATCTTTTGAAAATGATAATATGCAAAAGTATAGAGTACCGTACAATTTTGTATTCAGAAATGGTAAGCATAAAGTAGACTGGATGAGTTGGTTCGGGGAAGATATAATAACAGCAGTTTACTATGGAAGAATAGGTCAGCTGTGGACAGCTTTACCTTATGTTCAGCAAGAAATAGTGGCTCTTGCATCAGCAGACGGTGGTATGAAAGATACATATGATAGTAACTCTAGTGCCAGACTTGCTATGCAAAATCTCATGTATCTACCAACAGAGCTGAAAGCATATCTATATAAAGGAAAGTTTATGGCATCTATAAAGAGAGAAAATGCTTTTCCTAAGATAATCAGTTCCAGTTTTAAAAAGAGCTAACATGTTATACAATATTTATATAAGAACATATGAAAGGAGTAGATATGAAACAGCTATTTGAGAATGACAATCTAAAGAACAATCCTATGGGAGATGATACTAAGTATTCAAGAGCTATAAGAGTACCTCAGTATGAACCCAAGAATAAGAAGCCTGTTCTCGATTCAGTATATGATTTAGCAAAGTATAGTAAGTTAGTAGCTAGAATCAACAGAGCTAATGTGTCAGAGGATGAAAAGAAATTTTTAAAGTTTGCCGCATCAAGACATATTGTATTTAGCTACAGTAAGATAGCAGATTACTATGCCCATGCTAGTAAAGAGATGCAAGAGCTTATGGAAGAATCAGCACTTGTAATATTGGATATAGATGATGCTATAGCTAATGGCTACATCTCATTATCAGAGAAGATGAAACAGCTTATCGAAGAAGAGAAAGCCAGAGCCGCTGAAGCTAAGGAGAAAAAGGATGAGCAGACTTGATGAATTTGCAGTAATGGTACTGTGTCATGGTAGACCTGACAATGTACCGACTTTCAACACATTAAGAAAGTACGGATATACAGGTAGAATAATAATTGTCTGTGATGATGAAGATAAGACATTACCGCAGTATCAAGAGTTATTTCCTGAAGTAGCAGTATTCTCAAAACAAGAAGTGTTGAAGTATACAGACCCGATGGACAATAAGGGAGATATGAGATGTGCTTTATATGCTAGAAATGCTTGTTTTGATATAGCTGAGAATCTTGGTCTTACATACTTTGCAGAATTTGACGATGATTATGTTGGGATCCCATATAGATGGGAAGAAGATGGTGTAATGTATCGTAGCCAATTAGCTAATCTTGACGCCGTATTTGAAGCATATCTTGATTTCTTAGAAACTAACGAGAGTATATATTCAGTAGCATTTGGACAGCCTGGAGACTTCATTGGTGGTGTAGGAAGTAAGTTACACAAACAAAAGTATAGAAGAAAATGTATGAATAGCTGGATATGTAAGACTGAAAGAAGATTACAATTTGCAGGCACAATGAATGATGATGCGAACCAATACTTCTTAGAAGGTCACAGAGGAAAAGTATTCATAACATTTGATTTTATAATGATAGACCAGCCTGAGACACAGCAAGTAAAAGGTGGAATGACAGATATGTATTTAGGGGCAGGCACATATCAAAAGACATTCTATAGTATCTTACAGACACCATCTTTTATAAAAGCTGGTATGATGGGCGATAGACATTATCGTATTCATCATAAAACCAATTGGGATAATGCTTGTCCTGTAATAATTAGTGGGAGGTATAAGAAATGAGCAATGTTGACCATCCTAGTCATTATAATATTCCTGGTAAGAAAGAATGTATTGAACAGATGGTAGATTCTTTTGGGTTAGAAATGGTAATTTCATTCTGTTTAATGAACGCCTATAAGTATTTATATAGAGCAGGAGAAAAAGCAGATAATCCAAAAGAACAAGATATTGAGAAAGCAAAGTGGTATTTTAATTGGGTACATAAACAATTAAAGACTAATACGCAAGATTTTACAGAGTTGCGAAATTTTAACCTGTTGCGAAATGCGTATTTATATATAAAATTAAGTCTTGAAGCAATAGATAATACAAAGGAGGAACACGAATGAAACTTACAATCAACACCGCACTATTTCAAGAAATGGTAGCAAAAGCAGTAAAGGGAGCAGGTATGAGTAATGACCTGTACATTACTCAGCTAATGTCAATCTCATTGAAAGATAATAGGCTGACATTAGAAACAACAGATAATAACAACTATCTGTATGTAACACAGGATAAAGTAGCAGGAGATGATTTCACAGTAGTTGTAGCAGTAGATAAGTTCTCTAAGCTGATTTCAAAACTTACTTGTGAGAATGTAACATTGGAGATCCCGTTAGCAAAAGCTGGTGAGCTTGACAGACTTGTAGTAAAAGGTAATGGTAAGTACACTATTGAATTGCCTTATGATGAGAATGGAGAACTTATTGAGTTTCCCGATCCACTTGCAACTACAGATGGTAACTTCTGGAGCTCAGGAGAAACACAGCTTTCAACAGTCAAACACATTCTTAGCACAGCTAAAGCCGCACTTCTTGTAGGTAAAGAAGATATGTGCTATTCAGATTATTATGTCGGCAACAGAGTAGTATCTACAGACACTTATAAGATTTGTGGCATTAACATTAAGATGTTTGACGAACCTAAGCTCATCTCTCCTCAGCTTATGGATTTGCTTGATGTAATGTCTAGTGAAAATATTGATATTAGATACAATAATGAGACAGTAATCTTTGAGACACCAGATGTTACAGTATATGGTCTTGTAGATGAAGGAATATCAGATTATCAGATAGATGCTATTTCAGGACTTCTTGATGAAGAGTTCCCTAGTTCATGTAAGATTGATAAACAGGAGCTTACTCAGATGCTTGACAGACTTTCATTGTTCGTTGATGTGTTCGATAAGAATAGCGTATATCTTACATTTACAAACGATGGATTGATGGTATCATCAAAGCAGGATAGTGGATCCGAGATTATCTCTTATAAAGAGAGTAACAACTTTAAGGCATATACCTGCTGTCTTGACATAGACTTGTTCAAGACACAGGTTAAGGCATATCAGGATGAGCTGATTGAAATGTTCTACGGTAAAGATAACAGCATTAAGCTGATGAATGGAAATACAGTTCAGATAATTGCCCTTGCCGAAGATGATAGAGATAGTGAAGAGGAAAGTTCTGATGAAGGAGTTCCTTTTGATGAAGATTAACTGATAATCAGAGGGAGAGCCATAAACTCTCCCTCATTTTGACTGGAGATATAAGATGAGTAGAAGTTCACTAAAAAATGTTGCTAGATTGATAGATGTGGCAAATAAAGAAACAACAGTAAATGAATCATTCTTAGAAGATTTTAAAAGAAGTGTGATATTAACAGAAGAAAAGAATAGTGGCTTACCATCTCAGACATTTAAGCCATCATCTCTTAATTGTCCAAGAGGATGTTACTATCAGATAATGGGAGTACAGCCAGAAGGTGGAAGTACTTCATTCAATCTTATAGGTATATGCAATAGTGGAAGTGATATTCACGTCCGAGTACAAACAGCAGTAATGCAGATGAAAGATAACGGCATAGACTGTGAATGGGTAGATGTGGAAGAATATATCAAAGAGCATAACCTTGATTATCTGATAGTCAGAGAGAAAAAGGGAACAGAGACAAAGCTATTCGATACAAGATATGGTACATATGTTAGTTTCATGTGTGATGGTATCATAAAGTATAAAGGTAAATACTATATCTTAGAGATTAAGACAGAAAGTAGTAGTAAATGGTATAGTAGAACAGATGTAGACAAGAAACATCATAAGCAAGCTATATCATACTCAAATAGCTTTAAAATCGACACAGTACTGTTTTTATATGTAGAACGTGATTTATTGAACTGTAAAGCATTTTTGTTTAATGTGACAAGCAAAATGAGAGATGAGCTAGAACACTTTTTCAAAAATGTTCAAGGATATGTAGAGCGAAAGATTGTACCACCTAAACCTGTTGAATCAGATAAGCGTATGTGCCAATATTGCTCATATTCAGCACAATGCAGAAAGGACGGATAGATGGATAGTATGAGAAGGGTGTACGCAATGTCACCAATTCAGATGACTGAATGGAAAAAGATATGTCAAGCCTATGCAGACAAAGTAGGAGCAGAGTTGGTGTTTGTGAATGAAACATCATTTGGTATCCAATATTCAGATGGTTCATTAGCTCATATCTATATTGATGAACTTGCTGATATGCTGAGAAAGGAGGAAGATATATGAACAGAGTATCAAGAGGAAAGGACTTTGAAGCTATAGTAAGAAAGTCTTTTGAGAATACACCTGATACAATGGTATATAGAATACCTGACCAGCAGAATTATTATTCAGGAAGTAAAAACCCATGTGATTTTTTCATTTATCATAAACCAGTTTTTTATGCAATAGAGTGTAAGGCTACTAATAAGCCTTCACTTCCATTTGCTAATATAACTGAATATCAGTGGACAGAATTATTGAGAATGTCAAAGATTTCAGGTGTAGTAGCAGGGGTATTGTGTTGGTTTGTTAATGAAGATTCAACGCTATTTATACCTATTCAGATTTTAGAAATGCTTAAACAAAATGGGGCAAAGAGTATCAGATATGATGCCGATGATTTTGCAATTATTAAGATACCCGGTAAGAAGAAAAGAGTTTTTTGGGATTATGATTTTAGCATATTATTCCAGTCGATACCTATGTAACTATTCTGTATAATTAAAGAGAAAAAGAAAGAGAGTAGCCAATGGGAGAAGTATTAGAATTTTGTAGAGGATGTAGTAGATGTGCAAATTTAGCCAGAGTTGGTAAGAACACATATTGTTGTACAGAAAGATTACATATGGACGATTCAGCAATAATGCCTATTGTTGATGGTAAGCGTACTGATGATTGGGGAGCTTGTGATGGTGAAGATTACAAGCGATTAGCTAAAAGTCAATCAAAATCAAGTTAAGGAGAAAGAGATGATTAACAAAGAGATTTTAGAAAATGTTGAGAGCAATTCCGCTGAAATCGACAAGACCATTAAGGACATCATAGATATATACTCAGGTGAACTTGATGATTATGTTGACTTCATAAGAGGTATACTCCGAAATGATGAACAGCCTCCTACTGATGCCGAACTTGATGATTTTGCACTTAACTTGTCAACCATGATTTATTACACAAGTGTTGGTGCAGAGCAGATGGGCATAAGAGATGATTTATCAAGCTCAGCCTATAAAGAAGCATATAATATAGCTCGTAATGCTCAGAAGTCAGGTACAGTAGCAGATAAAAACGCACAGGCTGAACTTGATGCAATGGCAGAGAAAGTAGTAAGTATTATTTACAGTAAGTCTTATAGGATTCTAAAAGCAAAAGTTGATTCGGCTCAAGAGTTGCTTTCATCTGTGAAAAAGATAATCAGCCGAAGAATGTCAGAACATGAATTATCTGTAATGCAAATAAATAAGTGAGGTGAAGAATATGAAAAAAATAAAATTACCAGTTTTACTAGTTATAATATCTTGTATGTTGATGGGTTGTAATAAGCAAGTAATTGACCTCAACTATACTTATAACTATGCAATCATTCAGTTACCTAACGGAGAAGTTGTAGAGGGTAAACTTGATACTTGGTGTGATTACGAAGGAGAGCAGTTGCAGGTAAAGATAGATGGTGTAGTATATCTTTGTTCTTCATATAATTGTGTATTAGTAAATAAGTGAGGTGAACTGAATGGCTAAAGAAAAGTCAATGACACTTGATGAGATAATCAAGAAAGTAAATAAAGATGCCGGCGCTAATATAGTGGGGTATGGTATACCTAAAAGAGAATATACTAGAATACCATTTACATCACCTCGTATGAACTATTGTACATATGGTGGTATTCCTACTGGCAGATTGATTGAGTTCTATGGCGAAGAGCATGGTGGAAAAACAAGTACTGCACTAGATATTGTAGGTAATTATCAGCGTATGCAAGCAGATGCCGATAATCCAAAGAGAGTAGCTTACTTTGATAGTGAGAATACACTTGATGTAGAATGGGCGGCAAAGTTAGGAGTAGATGTAGATGATTTGATTCTGTTACAGCCTGAAAGTCAGAGCGCAGAAGATATATTGGAAATCATTCTGAATATGTTAGAAACAGGCGAAGTAGGATTAGTAATACTTGATTCCATTGCCGCTATGGTATCAGCTCAAGAAATGGATAAGACAGTAGCAGATAAGACATATGCAGGAATATCAATGCCTCTTACAGTATTTGGTAGAAAAGCTGAGATGTTATGTCATAAGTTTAATGCTACAGTTATAGGCATCAATCAGATAAGAGATGATTTATCAGCTATGTATCAAAGCGCAGTTAAGACACCTGGTGGTAGAGCATGGAAACATCTATGTTCAGTTCGTATGCAGTTCACAAGAGGTTCATTTATTGATGAGAAAGGTAATGAGATAAAGCGAAGCTCAGAAAGTCCTGCTGGTAACAAAGTTCTTATGAGTATGGTAAAGAATAAGACTTGTCCTGGTAATAGAAGAGGAGGCTATTATACCATTGATTATGCTAACGGTATAGATTATCTTACAGACCTTCTTGAAGTAGCTATCAAATATGACTTAATTCAGAAATCAGGTGCATGGTTTGAAGTAGTAAATCCTGATACAGGAGAAATTCTATCAGAGAAGATTCAAGGTATGCCAAATGTAAAAGACTATTTTATGGATCCGAACAACGAAGAAACATTAACATTCGTGGAACAATATATAGACAGCAAGATAATGTAAAAGTTTAGCGGAACAGAGATGTTCCGCTTTACTATTTAAGAAATGTGTTATAGAATGTTTATAGATATAAAAATTCTCAAAACAGTATAATAAAGGATAATCTGATGAATCGAAATTCAACTATAAAGTTTTTGACCGCAGAGAAACAGNNGTTTTCGACCGCAGAGAAACAGATATTAGCATATAAGATACGAAATGAGAATCCAATATTCAAGTCATATTATGATAGGGAGAAGTATAGAGCCTGTGATGTGGCGATAAGAAGTATAGAAGATTGGGATAATGTACTATCTGAAATTGTAGATGAGGTACTTAAACACGACGGAGAAGATTTTTTAGATTATAGATGCGGTTTATATAAAGCAATAAATGTGATAGAGACACATTTAAGAAAAATAAATGAAGGAGATAATTAAATGAGTAGAACAAGAGGATTTGAAGTAGTACCAGAAAAGTTTAAAAAGAATGGAAAGGCAAAGTTACCAGTTAGAGCATCTTTGTATTCTATGGCGTATGATTTTTATTCACCTATAGATGTAGTTGTAGCACCTGGTGAAATAGCTAAGATATGGACTGATGTAAATGTGTATATGAGGAATGATGAGTGCTTGATTCTGAATGTCCGTTCATCAATGGGTGGAAAGTTTATGTTAGCTAATACACAGGGCTGGATAGATGCAGACTATTATATGAACCCTGATAATGGTGGTAATATAGGAATATTCTTAAAGAATATTTCCAATAAAGAGTTGAAGATAAGTAAAGGAGATAGAATAGCTCAAGGAGCATTTTTCAGATTTCTTGTAGCTGATAATTGTAACTCAGAGAATGAACGAAATGGAGGATTCGGTTCAACAGGAAAGTGATTTGATTTGGGAGGAATGTGTATGTCAGATGATAGTTGTCCATATTCTATAATTGTTGCAGGTGTACCTGTGTGTATGTTAAATGTTTTACCTTGTGAAAGGGTATCTCGTAGATTGTGCGAAATGGTAAAACCAAAACAGAGTGGTATAGCAGGAGAAGGAGGGAAGAGTAATGTATTTGAGTCCAATAACAATAAATAAAATGTATGCTGATATAGCCGAGCAGATGATGAAGCAAGAAGAAGATAGGATAATGTATACTGTAAATCAGACTGTAGGTTATGATGTTGATAAAAACGAGTTGATAAGAGCCTTACAGTATGATAGACAGCAGTATGATAAAGGCTATAAAGATGCACAGGCAGAAGCTCAAAAGAAAGTGATGGATGCACTAGCTCAAATTTCCTTAAAAGAATATGAATCGGATAATATACAATATAAGAAAGCAATAAATGATTCTTTGGATGTGATTAAGAAAATATGGTTAGATGAGGAAGATAAAGATGAAATGTACACATACTGATTGTGCGACCTGTCCATATCCAGATTGTATTAGCTCAACAGGTCCTGCAAATGAAGCTAAGAAGAAGCCTGGTAGAAAGAAACTTCCAAAGGCAATAATACAACAGCATAGAGGGACATATAGTAGGCAGTATTATCTTGAGCACAAAGAAGAATTTTCAGCCTACTATAAAGAGTACAATAAGAAGAATGCCGAAAAGAATCGAGAGCGACAAAGGGCTTGGAGAGATGCGAGAAGAGGTTACTCGTTAAAGGA
>WARQ01002667.1_pt1 | contig 42558 bp, 32 predicted proteins | sample 4769161 | NCBI WGS metagenome assembly WARQ01 (sample SAMN08893024, study PRJNA449175) | gut metagenome | isolation source: rumen sample fed with dry roughage | host: buffalo | place: India: Nagpur | collected 2016 | reverse complement strand
CTACTGATTATCTGTAAATTATATTAGTTATTAACATACTGTTTATAAGTTACAAAGTTATAAACTTTCTTTCTTACTTTCAATTAAAACTGTGTGAAACAAGCTCAAAAGAAATGAATAATAGCCGCATAGTTTATTTTGTGAGATAAATGAACGCTCTGTATATACAGAAATATCATTTATCCAATAAAAAATTATCCTTTCTTTTTTACAGGTTATAAACAGGTTATCAATAGTGTTTAAACAAAAAAGATACGGTACTCTTGGAGTACCGTATCTCTGTTATTTCAAGTAATATACCTGTTGTTATTATTCTTCGATTTCCATTATTACGGATTCGGCTTTTACAAACGATCCTTCTTTTACAAATATACGTTTTACAGTACCATTGTATTCGGATGCGATATTATTCTCCATCTTCATCGCTTCAAGAANNGATGTTGTTTTCCATCTTCATCGCTTCAAGAATAAGGACAGAATCACCTCTCTTAACAGTATCACCTTCTTTTACAAGTACTTTCCAAATAGTACCGGGCATAGGGCTTTCTATCACTTTTCCGGTGATAACCACTTCCGGTTCTTTTACAACTTCTTCCTGTTTCTTTTGTTCGGCAATTTGTTGGTTAAGCTCGTTGTATTCTTTTTCTCTCACCCCTTTCAGGTAATTAAGAGCTACCGTAGGGAATAGTTCCAGCAAAAGCTGTTCTTTTTCATCCTTTGCCAACAATACATCACCAAACTCAGTTAAAACCGGATTGGGTTGAAGTTGATAATTGGAAGTATCATACGGAATTTCTTCACGTGTTCCAGCAATTTTTAAACGGAAATCAGGATCTACCGGTACAGGTGTTTTACCGTATTCGCCCTTCACCAATGAAATAAACTGGTTGGAAACGTTCGAGTATTTTTCGCGATTAGCTTTTGCCGCTAATGCCGAGTTAACAGCCTGAGAACCTATAATCTGACTGGTTGGTGTAACCAATGGAGGCAGACCTGCATCCAGTCTTACACTTGGAATCAGAGCCATGGCGTCTTCGATGATATCCAATGAATTGAATTGCTTCAACTGAGCTACCATGTTTGTATACATACCGCCAGGTATTTCGGCCTTTTTTACAAGTTCGTTGGGAGCCGGGAAATTAAAATAAGCTTCAATAGCATGACAAGCTCTTAATAAGCCCTCTTCGTCGTTGTTCTTAGCTGCTGCAATAGCATTGTCGAACTCTTTATCAACAGATGCAGGTAGTGTATCTGTTAATGGATTGAATGGCTTTGGAAACTGCTTAACAGCATCGAAAGCTTCCAATTCTTTTCGGATGAAATACAATTCGTTGTTGATTTTTGCAACAGCTTCCATATTTACATCCATCTGAATACCTAATTTTTTACAAAAAACATAGATAAGTTCAATGGCAGGTGCAGCTGGTCCGCCTGCAAAGTTCCATATATTTGTATCAACGATATCTACTCCATGAATGATGGCAGACAAAACAGATCCTAAACCATATCCGGGTGTACAATGCGTATGGAAGTCGATAGGAACGTTCAGGTGCTTCTTAAATAAATCAATGAGTCTGGCTACCCTTAATGGAGGAATAAGGCCGCTCATGTCCTTAATTGTGATCATATCGGCGCCCAACGCAACCATTTCCTTGGCTTTGTTCAAAAAATAGCTGTCTGTGAACACCTCCTTAGGAAGCGGTTTACCCTTTAACCGGGCTTTGATTCTTTCCATGGTAGTGAAATGCGGGTCAACCGTATAACAAACAGCGCAATCGGCCATACCGTTATATTTCTTGATGCTTTTTACACTTGATTTGATGTTCTCAACATCGTTAAGCGCATCAAATATTCGCATGATATCCAGACCTGAAGAAACAGCATTCTTAAAAAAACCGTCGATGATCTCGTCTGTGTATGGTGCATATCCATACAAATTACGACCACGGGAAAGAGCTGTTAATTTAGAGACGTTTCCTACTCCTTCCTTAATTTTTTCGAGTCTGTCCCAGGGATTCTCACCCAGGTATCGCATTACTGAGTCGGGAACTGCTCCTCCCCACACTTCCATTGCATAAAAACCTGCGTCCTTATAATAATCAAGTACACGATCAACCTGAGCTTGATTCATGCGGGTAGCAAAAGCAGACTGCTGCCCATCTCTGAGAGTTAGATCTCTGATTAGTAGCTTTGTAGACATACGTTTAAAATTTAATTTTTCCTTTTTTCAATTTGTAAGCAAAAGTAGTCGAAATATGAGTTCAAATATACTAATTTTTCTTATAATAATTAGTAAATTGTAATTTTTAATATCACTATGTCAAATCAAAATTTATACCCCGTAAATACTTATAATCCAGTATTATATTTGTCTATTTATTTTCATTCTTTAAACAAAAAGGGCAATATCATTTTGCTTAAATTTCATCACACCATTTATCCCCTCATATCCACTTATCAACACTTTATATATTATATTCTTTTATTCTTTAATTTTTTAAAAAAAAAGTATGAATATGATGTCCTGTTGATATGGTTTAAAGATTTTATCAAAAAGATTTGGTTAGTATTTTATCAAATGACGAGTGAGACTTTTGTAAAGGTTATAAACAGATAATAAACAACATTGTATTCAGTCAATCAGTTACTTAAGTGATTATTTGTAAAATTGTTGATAACCTGGTATGTAGATAAGTTTATTTGAAAAAACACTGTTTAAATGTGTAAAACCCTTGTTGAAAGAACATCATAAATAGATTGTATTATTTCTTGCTTTGTTGGTTTGTGTCGTGCTTAATCAACTTTATGAGATTATCAAGGATTATTTATCATTTTCTATACACACTTTATCAATACCATTTCAACAGTTATCCCATAGTATTTCAACATTCTTTATTTACTTTTGTATTCAAATAGAATGGTATGCGCAAATTAAAAATTACAGAAATGAACCGCCTCACACCGGAGGCATTCAGAGAAAGTAAAAAAATTCCTTTAATCGTTGTATTAGACCATGTTAGGAGTTTGAATAACGTTGGTTCCGTTTTCCGTACATCTGATGCTTTTAGAGTGGAAGCTATTTACTTGTGTGGAATTACTGCCAGACCTCCTCATCCGGAAATTCATAAAACGGCTTTGGGTGCAGAAGAATCTGTTGACTGGATCTATTTTGAAGATACACACCTGGCTGTTGATAAGTTGAAGAATGAAGGGTATGAAGTATGTGCCATTGAACAGGCTCATGGCAGCATTATGTTAGATAAGTTGCTGTTGGACAATACAAAAAAATATGCTGTTGTGTTGGGAAACGAGGTAAAAGGAGTTCAACAATCGGTTGTTGATAACTGTAATTATTGTATTGAAATACCTCAATACGGTACCAAGCATTCGTTAAACGTTTCGGTAACGGCAGGAATTGTTATCTGGGATTTTTTCAAACAATTGTCAGAGTAATCCGTTTTCAACCAATACCACCACCCTTTCCGTTACTTTGTCTTTTCCTTTCGGATCGTACTGGGACTTCAGGCTGGCACCGAACATGCTTGCGAAGAAGTTCCAGAATCCTGCTCTGAATGATCCCAGGTAAGCTTTCAATAGGTTGTAACTCGATTGATTACATTCTCTGTCGATCAGTTTGATAAGTAATTTGCCCTGAGAATAAGATAGTCTCCTTAACTGAGGTTTATATTCCTTAAACATCTCTTTTTCCATCCTTTTGAGATGTTGTTGTTTAGCTTTTTCATTAGGCAGGGTTTCCATATACTCGTATGTTTCTATAAGGGTTGAATAGACCATCTTGGCATAGGGTAAAGTGCGCTTTACATCGCGTATAAGCTTGTAATAATTATCCTGCTCTTTTTTATTTTTGAATTTCATTTCCGGAAAGATATAAACACCGGGCAGGTTTACAATGGCAAAAGTATCTTCGCCAACCACATACGCAGGCTGAAAACCGGCGGGAGCGGAATTCATGGAAACATTCTGTGCAAATGTACTTGCAGAACTTAGAATAATTCCCAGCAAAAGTCCAACTAAATATCTTCTGTTCATGACATTGCAAATGTATATCAATTGTTGGTTTCTTGTACCTCTTTTAATTTATTTTCAGGAATGGATCTGAATTTACTTTGAATGCATTATTAATATAGTTATTTTTGTGAAATATATACCAAAGCCTTTATAATAATAGTATGAAAACCACCTCTTTTCTGTTTTTAATATTTCTGATATTTCCTTGTCAGGCTTCCGAATTTTTACGTGTTGGAGATACTCGGTCTCTTGGATTGGGTGGGGCAGGAGTCACCCATACATTTACCTTTAATCCGGCTCTTCTGGTTTTATCAACAAATAAACAGGCAGGTGTTGATATCTTTAATCGATTTAATGTAAGTGGTTTGCAGACGCTTCAGGCATCATTTATCTACTCTAACGATTTATTGCCGGCGGGTATTAACATTTCTTCCTTTGGTAACGATGCCTACAGAGAAACCTGTTTTTTGCTTGCTGTTGGAAAGCAAATTAGTGAAATGGTTACTTTAGGAATTGCTTCAACCTATTTATTTATTCAGAGTGAAGGTGTGGATAAGAATCCGAGTCGCCTTGCTATCGATGCCGGTGTTGTTATTAAAACTGTTGATAAGCTGTTGATTGGAATTTCAATTCTTAATTTCCCTTCTGTAAATCTGACAGTTAGAAATGAACAGTTTAAACAAACACCTGTTTATAACCTACGCACTGGTTTTAATTGGAACATTATAGAACCATGTATGCTGACGTCGGAATTGATTTGTTCAGAAGAGAGTCCCCTGACTGTTAATATGGGTGTTGAATACTATCCCTACTCTTCTTTTTCGTTACGTGCCGGCCTGCAGGATAATTTTAGAATGCCTACCTTTGGTATAGGATATGTTTTTTCAAGGTTTTCTTTTCAATTGGCTACGCAGTTTCATCCTTTGTTGGGTACTTGTACAGGATTGGGGTTAAAAGCTCTTTTTTAATACAATCGGATGCTATGGAAAGGTTGTTTATAATTGTGTTGATATCCTTGTTGATTACAAGTTATGATGCTAAATCACAGATTAATACATCTGTTGATAACTGGATGGATTATGTGGAATCGATGGCTGGAGATACGGATGATCAGGAACGGATTGAGACTTTGTTTGCCGAACTGTCTTATTTGGCTGAACATCCGTTTGATATAAATAAAGTAACTGCGGAGGAGTTGGGACGATTACCTTTTTTATCCGATCAACAGATAGATGAAATAGTTTCGTATCGTGAAAAATACGGACTATTTGTAAGTCTGTACGAACTTAAGCAGCTTGTTTCGCTGGATTTTTCATTAATTGGACTTCTGCTTCCTTTTGTTTATGTTGAAGAAGCAAAGGCGCCTTCCTACAACGGAAAAAGAATGAGAACGTATGGAAAGAATGAGTTGTATCTTCGTTATGATAGAAGTTTTCAACAGAAAAAGGGATATGGTGAGTACTCGGATTCCTTGTTGAATGTAAATCCTAATAAAAAGTATTTGGGTGAACCTTTTGCCCACTCGCTCCGCTATTCATATTCTAAAGGATCGAATATACAGTTGGGTATAGTGGGAGAGAAGGATGCGGGCGAATCGTTTCTTTCCGGAAAGAAGAAAGGGTATGATTACTATTCGGCGCATCTGATAATTAAAGAGATGGGTGTTTTAAAGTGTCTGGCTTTGGGAGATTATAAAGTATCATTTGGACAAGGTTTGGTGATCAGCAACGACTTTTCTCCATCCCGTAGTTCGATGGTTCTGCAGACAAAACGAAGGAATAACGGATTCCGTCGTCATTTTTCAACCAATGAAACCGACTTTTTTAGGGGAATTGGATCTACGGTGACTTTAGGTAAGCTGGATATGAGTTTGTTTTATTCGTTTAGAAAACTTGATGCCACAGCAGACAGCCTGTTGATAACTTCGTTTAAAACCGATGGACTGCATCGTATACAAAGGGAATTGGATAAGAAAGGGGTGGTATCCACCCATACCGGTGGTGGAAATATACGGTATGCATCGCCTCTTCTTTCGGCCGGTTTTACCGTTATCGGATATTCTTTTGGAAACAGACGGGTTGAACCAGAGTTTAAGCCTTATACGGCACATGCATTTAGAGGTAGTTTCAATATGAATATGAGTCTGGATTACGAATTAAAATTCAGAAAAATGACTCTGTATGGTGAAACAGCATTTAGTAGGAATGGTGCATTGGCTACTTTAAATTGTTTACAGGTAACTCCGGCATCTTTTATATCCTGGCTTATTACACATCGCTATTATGATAGACGGTACCATGCTTTTTATGGTAATGCTTTTGGACAGAATAGTAATGTACAGAATGAACAGGGTGTTTATATCGGATTGCAGTTATTTCCAGCTTCAGACTGGAAATTATCAATGTACGCCGATCTTTTTTCTTCTCCTTGGTTGAAGTATGGAATGAATACGCCTTCCTCGGGAAAAGAATATATGGCCGAAGCCACCTATGCTCCCCGAAATGAATGGTCGGTTTCCTTTCGTTATCAGCATAAAGAAAAAGAGGCTGAATCGGTTTCCAAACAACATCGGATGCGTTTACAAGCAATAGTTTCGCCATCGGAAACAATTTCCTTACGAACAACGTTGAATGGTATATTGTCTGATCCGTTGAATAAGAGAAGTTACGGTTGGATGGTTTCCCAAAGTGCAGGATATAAACCGGCTTCATTACCTATACAAATGGATGGTTATTTTTCATACTTTGATACGGATGATTATGCCACCAGGATTACTTCCTATGAAAAAAATCTGTTGTATGCTTTTTCGATGCCTTCTTTTTACGGACAAGGCATCCGATGTGCTTTTTCTTTTAAAGCGTCTGTTTTGGATAATCTGTATTTATCTGCAAAATTGGGTTGGGTACATTACTTTGACCGGAATGAAATAGGAACTGATATGGAGCTGATAGAAGGTTCTGATAAAACAGATTTGAATGTTTTGGTGGGATGGAAGTTTTAGTTTAGGAGGCTTTAGGGTGTAAGCAAGCGGATTATTGCTACTTTTGTAGCCCATAAAATCAAGTGTAATTATCATGTCTACCATACTTTTTGATAAGATCGTATTCGGACCAGTCCATAGCAGAAGATTAGGTGTTTCACTGGGTATTAATTTGCTGCCGGTGGACGGTAAAGTTTGTTCTTTCGACTGTATCTACTGTGAGTGCGGACTTAACAGGGATGGTCGTACGGGTAGCAAGCTACCTACCCGCGAATGTGTAAAAAAGGAATTGGAGGAGACTCTTCTTTCGATGCTCGCAACTGGTAAAGCTCCCGATGTAATAACTTTTGCGGGAAACGGAGAGCCTACATTACATCCCGACTTTGGAGGTATCATTGACGATACGATTTTTTTAAGAAACAAGTTTTTTCCGAAAGCTAAAATTGCTGTTTTATCAAATGCGACCATGCTTCATAAACGTGAGGTTTTTAATGCATTGTTACAGGTGGATGATGCCATATTGAAGCTTGATTCGATTAGTGACAGAAGGATACGTCAGATCAATTCTCCTAATTCTCCTTCTTTCTGCAGTAAAGAATTGGTTGAACAATTATCCCGATTTAACGGAAAGGCGATTATACAGACCATGTTTTTAAAAGGGAATCTGCAGGGTGAATCGGTAGACAATACCACAGATGAAGAGATCAAGGGTTGGATTGATGCACTCAAAGTCATACAACCAAGACAGGTGATGATTTATACTATTGACAGGGAAACACCCGTGAAAAATCTCCAAAAAGTAACAAAAGAAGAATTGGAGGTAATTGCGGAGTATGCAAGGATACAGGGTTTTGAAGTTTCAGTCTCCGCCTGATTAGCTTCGATTTAAAATGAGAAACAAAGAGGCTCGATCAAACTTCATTTATACTTTGCGATAAAGTTGCTTAAAGGATTTTCCTGCCATTATAGGGTAGGTATATAGTATTGTTTAGCAAATCTTATCATACAAAGTATTTTGACTATACAAAAAAGAACCCTGAAAGCTTTTAGCATAGCTTCCAGGGTTCTTTAAATATATCATGCTTTTTAGTATAAATACCGGATAGTTTGTGTTATTATATGGTATTCTTAATTTCAATTACAGTTTAATGTAGATCTGTTTTTTATACAGATAGTAGCCGGGTATCCAGTTTAGAATTACATAAAATAATGCCCAGGCCAGAGATCCTGCATACGCTCCAAAAATAGGACTGAACACATCGTTGTACATGAATCCTTTAAAAGTGGTTGTACCCTCTGCGGCAGGGAACCAGTTGCAGAAACCTATTATTGAAGAAAGTAAAGCGGCCTGTACATACAGATACAACGGATTGATACCGAATGATTCGAAAAACAGGCTCCATTTCTTTTTACCGTTTATATCGATAATCCAGATTAATAATCCAAGGAATAATGAACCTAATCCGCAAGTAGTAAGAGCGAATGTACTGCTCCATATTTTTTTGTTGATGGGACAACCGTATTGAAGAAGCAGTCCGGAAAACAGTAAAATGGTTCCGAAAATAAACAGACGTCGTATAATAAGTTCGTTGTCTTTTTTACTGTCCAGAATCAGTTTCCCGGCATAAAATCCCAATAAAACATGGCCGATACTTCCTAATACACTCAGCAGACCTTCCGGATCAAAAGGAATTCGAGTTCCATCGGCTAATGTATCCTTATACATTCTGTCGGCGCCAAAAAGTGCTTTATCGACAACTGCTATGATATTATTCTCCGAAAGCTCCATGCTGTTGGTAAAGCCAAGCAATGCCCAGTAGAATACAAGGACAGAAGCTACCAATGGTAGAATATATTTATGTTTAATGGATAGCCCTATCAACGAACCTATACCATAGGCAAGTGCCAGACGCTGCATAACGCCCAAAATACGTACATTTTCAAAATGGGTGAAACCGCGCCCGATACTTTCAAGCAAAGGTACACCGTCTGCCTGCAGCGATTTCATATACCCCATACTATGTCCGAACCAGTTTAAACCGTAACCCACCAGAAAGATAAGTAATGTACGTTTCAGAATTTTACTTACACTCTCTTTGCTAAGAGTGAAATTATATTTCCTGAGTGAAAGAAACATGGAAACACCCATGATGAACATAAAAAATGGAAATACAAGGTCCGTGGGGGTTAATCCGTCCCACGAAGCATGTTTTAAAGGTGCAAATACAAATTCCCAGCTGCCCGGGTTATTAACCATAATCATTCCTGCGATTGTTATTCCTCGCATTACATCCAAAGAAAGGAGTCTTCCTGTTTGTGCCATAGTATTTCAATGTGATTTAAAGATTTAAGCAGCTCCAAAAGTAGTGCAAAGAATATTAAATCACAAAAATATGGTTTACTTTTAGCTCAGAAAGGCTATTATACCAACTCTTTTACTTTTTAAAGAGAGAAACTGCCCAGAGTAGAACGATAGCACCGGCTGTTGAGGTTATCAAACTTCCAATAATGCTGTTATCATTTACACCGATTCCCAATATACTGAATAGCCAGCCTCCAAGTACACCTCCGATAATACCGAGTACCAGATTAACCACTAATCCGAAACCTCCTCCTCTCATAATCTTACCGGCGGCAAAACCGGCAACTATTCCGATAATGATATACCAAAGAAATCCCATAATTCTATAATTTAAATGTGATAAATAGATTTACTAATCTCTTTATTATTAACCTACAGAGCTTCGTTTTTGTTGTTATCGCTTTTTGATTCTTTGTTTTTTATCTCAAGGGCTTTAATCACAGCCTGCAGATCATCGGCACTTAGCATAGATCTTTTTCCATCCGGAGCCAACATGGGAAGTTCCTTTATTCCTTTAAAGAATAATTCCTGATGGAAGGATTGCAAGAGATTGGTAAGGTAACGCAACTGTCCGGTGTTTGGTCCGTTTTTCAACATTTCCGATGCATAGTAATAATGGATAAATAGTCCCCTCTGCTTTTCTTCTTCAGTACGGTAGCTTTCATTATTTTTAGCTGAATACATAAATGCAATCTGAGCCAGGTAATCAATTTGTTTTTTATTTCTCTGGTAGGCTTGATAGTATAGCCTGGATGATTCCTCGAAATTCCGTGCTTTCATATGTATATCTGCACGGAACAACAGTAATTGATTCACAAGAAGTTCGCTTGGTTGCATGGCTTTCTCGGCTTTGTCGAAAAAGACAAAAGCTCTTTCCCTGTCGTACGTTTTTCCCAGTGATGATCCGAGTAAAAGACAAATTTCGGCACTGGTCGTATCCATTTGATAAGCAAGCTCCAGAGGTTCGATAGATGCAAGAAACAATCCGGCGTTATATCTTGACACTCCGGTGTAAGAAACGGTTGTATAGGAAGAATCTCCTTCGGCCATCAATGCGGTATAAACTGAATCTGCCGCTGCATATTGTTTATTTGTATACAGAGCCATTCCTTTACTCTGGCGTAGCTGTATGTTTCCCGGATTGTAGAACAAAGCCGTATCGCATATAGCTAATGCATCTGCAGCATCCTTACCTCCCAGCCGAAGCAACGTATTTATAAGTGTATTGGCCAGACTACCATTTTCGCGGTTTAGCGAATAGGCTTTAAAATACGATAGGGCAGCGATTTCATTTTGTCTGGTACGCGTATAACAATCGCCCAAGCTTCTCCACAGGGCACTGTTATCCTGATCTTTATCAAGCAACCTGGAGTAAATTTGCATGGCATCCTTCAATTCGTCCAATTGATAATGGAGTCGGGCCAGCTGGTAGCTGGCATAAAAGTTGGTACTATCCATGGCCAGAATCTTTCCATAGCTACTCTTTGCCTCCGAAACTTTACCCAGATTTGTAGCTGTACGTGCCATGGCATACAGGAAATCCCTGTTTAATGAATCCAGCGCATAGCAAATTTTATAAGTACGAAAGGCATCTTTATATTTGAGCAGCCCTTCATAAGCTTCACCTATGGAATACATGGTTTCTGCATGTGTTGAATCGGATGAGGTTAACAGTTTGGTCTGCGACAGAACCTCTTCAAATTGTTTCCTGTTGATTAGTTCACGTAAGGAGTTTTTTTGAGCGTTGGCTGTAAATGCAATGCAACAGAGAAGCCAAATAAGTTTGTTCATGGTGGGCTGTATTACGGTTTAAAGACAAATCTACGAAACGAATAGTTATTTACATTGTAAATACAATTAAATTGTGTTAATTATTTATACAAATAAACCTTGTTGTTATATAGTATTTCTATCTGGATAACAAATGTATAGCTTAGGATAACAAACCAGCTGCTTTCATGTGTACAAGCTCCTTTTCTTTTTTTTATACCGAATACTTGTTGTATCTTCGTTTACTATAAATTATAAAGCTAACTAACTAAGTAAAATTATGAAAAACCTACCTTTAGAGTTGGAGATTCAAAACCTGGCAGATGCGAAGGCGAAATCACTTATTTACACAAGACCATTGAGAGCAACTTCTTATCAACTGATTTGGGTATCCGAAGGTGAAGCTATTTTTGATATAGATTTTAATGAAGTTACAATTAAAGCCGGTGAACTTCTTGTTATTTATATAGGTCAGGTTTACAGAATGAACACTAATGCATCTTTTAACGGCAAGAAAATACTGTTTTCGGATGCATTTTTTAAGCAAACGGAACTTGATGATAATTTTCAACAAGTTGCCGAACTGTTGAATCCGGATAGTCCGAACCAGAAAGTGAAGCTGGACACAGATAAAGTAGAAAAGATCTTTTCTCTTGCTGAAGCAGAGTTGAAAAACGAGGCAGATAATTTTCAGACACAGATTGTATATGGATACCTACGTACCTTGCTATTTGAAGCCGAACGTATCCTCGAAGCAGCTCAGCCAGCAGTTCGTTATAGCCTAAGTGATAATCTGACCCGTCGTTTCTGTAATGCGGTTGAAAAGAATTTCCATACGTTGAAGCACACAGAGTTTTATATGCATATGTTAAATGTCTGTGAGAAGACTTTGACAAGGCAATTGAAGAACGACATCGAAATAACACCCAAAAAATATCTGATCAAAAGAGTGGTGCTGGAAGCCAAAAGAATGTTAGCAAGCAGCGATGCTTCCGTAAGAGAGGTCAGTATTGATCTGGGATTTGACGAAGTGACAAATTTCAACAAGTATTTTATACTTCATACCAGTTTTACACCGGGGGCCTTTAGGGATAATCATCGTTTCAATTCCTGATTGTAGTGTAGTATTATTATTATCTAATTCTTATTTGACAACGGATATTTATTTTTACTTTTGCATCAATCAATAAAATAAGAATTGTAACTATGCATGATCTTTGTTGCGTTGGCCACATCACTTTGGATAAAGTTGTGACACCGAAGAATACCGTCCACATGCCTGGAGGTACCTCTTTTTATTTCTCACATGCTATAAGAAATCTCAAGGATATTAATTATACATTGGTAACAGCCATAGCCGAATCGGAAATGGCTGTTGCTAATGATTTACAGTCGAAAGGCATCGATGTAAAGGTAATGCCCAGTAAGCATTCGGTTTATTTTGAAAATATATACGGAGAAAATCAGGATAACCGTACACAACGGGTTTTAGCTAAAGCTGATCCCTTCACGGTTGATTATTTGGAGGATATAGATGCCCGTATTTATCATTTAGGTAGCTTGTTGGCAGACGACTTCTCTCTGGATGTTATCCGGTTTTTGTCTCAAAAAGGACTTGTTTCGGTCGACTCCCAAGGTTATCTGAGGGAGGTTAGGGAGCAGAACGTGTATGCCGTGGATTGGACCGAAAAGAAGGAGGCGCTTCAATACATTCATTTTCTGAAGGCTAATGAACATGAAATGGAGGTGCTTACCGGTTACGATGATGTGGCGATGGCCGCAAAACAACTTTATGATTGGGGTGTTAAAGAGGTGTTGATCACTCTGGGTAGCATGGGGTCTGTAATTTACGATGGTACCACTTTCCATAAGATTCCGGCCTATAAACCCAAAGAGGTGGTGGATGCTACCGGATGCGGGGATACCTATATGACCGGCTATTTGTATAAACGTGCCAAAGGGGCAGGAATTGAAGAATCCGGACGTTTTGCTGCAGCCATGTCGACGCTTAAGATAGAATGTCTGGGACCGTTTAAAGGAACAAGAGAAGATATAGAACACTGCCTTGAAACAGCAGAACAAAGAATGCCTGAACTTTAATAGTTCAGGCATTCTTTGTTTTCAACCAAGGTATATTATTTTGTAGATTCTTCAACCTTGAATGCCTTGCTGAAGCTGGTCATCAGTAAGATACAAAGCCCCAATAATCCAACCACCATATAGGCATATTTCATATTGAATGCCTGCGAGATAGCCCCGATAAGCAGCGGAGCAACCAATGATCCGATAAAGCTGATACTGGAAAGAATGGTAAGTGCAATGCTTACAGGAGTTTTTGATTTAGCTCCAACCAGACTGTAAATGGTAGGTACCATGCACGAAATACCCAGACCTACCAGCATAAATCCAAGCGAATTAACCACAACCGTTACAATCATTGATTCGAATAGTCCACCAAACAGGGCCGAAACCATGAAACCGGCAAATATAAGTGCTCCAGCGACTTGCAATACACGCTGCTTTCCCAACAAACTATAAGCATAATTGGTAAGGAATCTTCCCACTGTCATCATCACCATAAATACAAGGAATCCAATTTGGAGGGATTTCGGAACTTTCAATACCGACTCAAAATAGAGTCCGCTCCAGTCAAACATGGCACTTTCTACAATTAAAGCAAATAAGCCCACAATACCCAACTGAATAAGCAGTTTTTCGGGTTTTCGTATAAAACTCATCTTATCGGCCACCGGCTCTTTAGTATCTTTTACTTCTGCTTCTACGTCATCTTGTAAATATTTCCGGCTGATCAATACAATGCATGTAATGATCGCGGTGATGATAGTAAAATGCCAGAAAGGGGCTACTTCCCACACAATCATGATAAAACCAATCAAGGCTCCTAAACAGGCTGCAAGACTCCATCCTCCATGGAAGGAGGCCATGATTGTTCTTCCATACAGTTTCTCAATACCGATACCTTGTGTATTAAGTGAAATATCGCATAAATTCCAGCAAACGCCGAAACAGAATAAAAAGAGGCCGAGCAGATATACATTGGATACAGATCCGATGGCAAAAAGAGAAAGTGCATATCCAAGTATACTTATCTGTACCATAATACGGCTTCCAAGATTTGTAACCAGATAGCCGGCCAAAGGAATAGCGGTAAATTTTCCAACAGGAATCAGAAACAAAATCAGTCCCCAGTAAAAGGCATAGTCGACTGCAAATAAATCCTTGATATCCGGAATACGGCTTGCCCAACTAGAGAAGCACAGCCCCTGGGCAAGATAAAAAGAAAGCACGGCATATCGTATAAGCCCCTTGGGGTATACTGCCTTAGTTGAAGTATTTTCCATGATATAATTTAAAAACGTTAAACGAAAAACATGCGAAACTACATCTTTTATTTCTTTTATTGTCAACTATCAGCCTTTAATTTCCCAAAATTACCACCGGCCATGTCCTTGTCCGCCTCTGTCGAATCTTCTTTCACGCATGCCATCTCTCATACCTTCGGGTCTCTCGCCCGGCATGTTTCCTCCTTTTCCTCCAAAAAGGTTGAATCGGTAGGTGAACGACGCAAGGAAGTAGCTTGTAAGGCTGTTGTTGATAGATTCTGTGATGGCCGTTTCTGACACAGAACGGCTTATGTTTTGTCTTTGTTGGAGGATATCGTAGATACGGAAGGCAATCATTCCGGCATTTTTCAATACTGATTTCTGTATATTGGCATTCCATATTGTCTGATTCTGACTGTATCCGGCGGAATATCCAGAACTGGTTTGATAACCTATATCACTTGAAAGAGAAATACTGAGCGGCAGAAACAAAGTAACATTGCCGTTTACACGGTAGGTAAATACATCCTGGTTGCTGCTGGTCTTGGCTGTACTTCGAACACCGTTGTACCCGATAGAGCCGTTGGTTGCCAGTTCGATTACCGGTGTAATAAACCGTATACCCAGATTCTGATTCAATATGGAATTCTTTGTGATATTCTTGGTCGGGATTGTAGCCAACCGGTCGGATGTGTAGCCCACGTGGTTGTTAAAGCTGAATCTGGTAAATGAATTAAACCGGAATTTGGTTGAAAAAGGAAGGTTGGTCATCAGAAAAGCCGATGTATTCCAAACCCCGTTCACATTGTCGTAAGTAGTCTCTCTTTTACCAGAGCCATCCTCGGCATAAATTACTTTCGAAACAATGCTGTTGTTTGTGGTGCTACCTTCCAGACTTGCCATGATTGACCGCTGCGACTTGCGTTCCATCAACTGTAAGCGAACTTCCAGCGACTGACTGAAACTGGGTTTCAGTCCGGCATTTCCATACCGGATGTTGCTGGGATTTGAATCATCTATGGTTTCGTCAAGCTGACTGAGGTCTGGTTGAGAGGTATTGGTCCGGTAGTTTATACGCAGATTCTTTTCTCTGGAGAAATTATACTGAAACCTTGCAGTGGGAGCCCAGTTTGTAACCGAACGGCTTAATACCTTATTTTCCGATTCCACAAGATACGAACGCCTGCTGGTTGATTTCTGAGGTTCGATATTCACGCCAAGCTGGTATTCGTATTTTTCTCTTACGGTACGGAAACTTGCCTGAATCTGCTGACGGATATTGTCGTTTTCAAAGTTGTTGGTTAGACTGATGCTTTCATCCAATTCACCGATCAGATCCTCTTCCGATTTACGAGCATAGGTTTTTTTATCACTTTCTCTGTTGTTAAACCTGTAAGAGTAAGATAACTGCAGAAACCGGTTGGTAAACACCGGCTCTACGTATGAGGCATACACCCGGTAATTATAAGACGATGTTATATTTTCAACCCTGCGGATAAGGTCTGTATTGTTCGCATCCGGATTGATGGTGTATATGGCGGTAGAGCGTGAAAACGATTCCGATTCATTTTCGCCCACCGTTCCGCTTACACTCAGGTTAAACCTTCTGCCGGGCTTGTTTTTAAAAGAATGGCTATAGTCCACGTCCATTCCTCCACTTTGTGAAGATGATTCTGAAGACGACTTAGAATTACTTTTATTCAGGAAATCTTCCGGATTTCCTGCTTCCGTATAGGTGTTGTTATCGCTTTGCGAAAAGGAGTTCGATTTGGAATAGCCTGCTCCGGGCTTGAAGCGGAATGTATTATATTCGTCGGGTTTCCATTCCAGACGAAACTCTGTATTGAAATCGTCTGTTTCAGAAAGGTTGAATGAATTTCTGTCGGAGAACTGAGATGAATTACTCAGAAATGTTTCGGTGTAACTTTTGGATTCGGCGTCTGTATTCCGGAACGAATACTGTCCGCTTCCCTCAATTTTAAGCTTGGGACTGGTTTCGGTACCAACAGAGAAATTGAGAGATCCGGCTTCGGTATTTCCATTTCCTCCACCGTAACTACGGTTTCCTCCTCGTCCGGAATTGGTATTGCCCACATTGCCGATAACAGAATAGACGTTATTACCTACAAACCGGTTTAACATACCGTTTCCTTCGTATCGGTCTTTATTTCCAACACCGGCACCGAAGTTACCCAACCATCCCTTTTTCCGTTCGGGTTTAATCTGCAAATTGATAATCGTTTCCTCTTCACCATCGCTTATTCCTGTAAGCCGTTCCATCTCCGATTTACGTTCCACAACCTGAAGTTTATCAATCATGTCTGCCGTAAGGTTTTTGGTAGCCATGGTAGGATCATCAGCAAAAAACTCTTTACCGTCTACTAGGATTTTCTTTACCTGTTTTCCTCCGGCGGTTATCTTTCCATCGCTTGCTACTTCAACACCCGGCAATTTTTTTAATAAATCTTCAACCACGGCATTCTCTTGTGTTTTGAAAGCCTCCGGATTATATTCTACCGTATCATTCCTGATCACCATTTCGGCAGCCTTTCCCACCACAGTTACACCATCCAGTAAAACATTGTCGGTCGACAGTTTTATAACCCCCAACGTATGTTTGTTATTTTGAGATGTTATACGGATGTTTTTTGTGTTTGCAACATATCCGATATAGGATGATTTGACTACGTAATTACCATTTTTTATCTGATTGATGCTGAAGTTTCCATTGGAAGAAGTAACGGCACCTTTTGCCATCGAACTATCAGGAAGATTTAACACAACGACTGTAGCGTGTTCTATGGGCTTGTTGAATTCATCTACAACTTGTCCGGAAATTGTACCCGAAGATTGAGCAAAAGACACTGAACTGAAAGCAGACAAAAGCAAAATAAGAAATGACTTTTTCAAAATAAGTAGAATTAAAACCTGTGAATAATCAATTATCTTTAAACTAAGATAGAAACAAAACGAAAAGGTTTAATCGGAAGAAAAAACTTTTGTTAATACGATTACCGAAATTGGATATATTGCTTTTAAACAAAAACAATAAAAAACTGTCCTAACAAATTTTTGCTACTGTATTTTTTATTAACAGAAGCAGATATTTTCTTATACGCATTGGCAATATGGGCTTCAACAGTTTTTTCTGAAATATCTAATAAAGCTGCAATTTGCTTGTGCGTAAGTTTGTCTGATAAAATCAATCGAAATACCTCTTTACATTTTGGAGGCAAAGAATTAATAGCTTCCTGAATTAGTGTTTGACATTCATCGCTAAGAAGTTGTACTTCTGGATTGGTTTCATCAGCAATATATTCTATAGAGTAAAGATCTGTGTTGTCTTCTTTATAAATGTTTCTCTTTAGGTATTGAAGTGCCTGGTTTTTGACAGAAGTATATAAATAGTTTGAAAGATCTTCAATTTCACCTAATCTTTCTTTCCTCTTCCAAATGATAAAAAATACATCAGCAACCACTTCTTCAGCCGATTGTCTGTTTTTCATAAAATAAAGAGCTACATGAAATAGCCTTTGATAATACATATCAAATAATCTTCTGAAAGCATCTTCATCTCCTTCAATAATTTTCTTCAAGAGCTCCATATGGTTTTATTCAGATAGAAATGAATAATATATTAACAAAGTCGTTTCGGAGACAAATATGCGTATAAAATATGAACAAAAAAAATAATAAAAAATGAAAGGTTGACATAGGGTTTTCTATGTATAGTGTCATCTTTATATGTAAATGGCGAAAAAATGGATATAAACAAGTGTTTTGATAAAATACATTTTAAATCAGTAGAGACAGATTCGGAAGCTCTTTTCATGAAAGTACAACAACGTATTTTGCAGGATAATATATCGTACATAAAAACAGGAGTTTCGCGTTTTTGGAAATATTGGGCAGTTGCAGCGTCTGTTGCATTATTTGCATTATTTGCTATGTATTTTATATCAGAAAAGAAGGATGAAACGATTCCTATTCTGGAGGTAATGGCTATTTCTGGCAGTAAAACTAAAGTTATACTTCCAGATAGTACAATCGTTTGGCTAAATAGTAATTCAACTATTAGATATCCGCAGAAGTTTATTTCTATGACAAGGGAGGTTGATATTGTTGGAGAAGTATTATTTGATGTGAAACGAGATGTTCATAAACCGTTTATTGTTAAATCTAACGGTTTAAAAATACAAGTTCTGGGTACAAAGTTTAATGTGTTTTCCGATTATTGCTCCGGTGTAATTGAAACAACTTTACTTAGTGGGTCCGTTTCTATCTATAAAGAAAATAATGATTCGTCCAAATCGGACTTAATTCTGAAACCTGATCAGCAAGCAATATATCGTAAATCGGATAATCATATAGAAGTCAAAAATGTGCACGCTGATTCATATCAATCGTGGGTTAGTGGAATATTTATATTTGAAGAAAATACTGTTGAAGAAATTATGTGTTCCCTTGAACGAGCATTTAATGTTAAGATTCATCTTGAAAATGACAAATTGAAACAGGTACGGCTTACCGCTCAATTTAAAGAAAGAGAAACATTAGATGAAATATTATCGATTCTTCAGATATCCGCACACTATTCTTACACAAAAAAGAAAGGAGAAATTTATATAAAATAATATTGTTCAACCTTAAATCTCATTAAACAATGAATTCGTCTTAATAAAAAAGAATTGGGAATGCTACCAACATTCCCAATCAGAACTAATGCAAAAGTCATTTAATTTAACGGTAGCTACCAACTACCAAAGTAAACAACCTATTAGAAATACAAAAATATGAAAAATCATTGGACCAACGCACTTTATTGTAATCAAAAGTGCTTGGTGGAGAAACTATTATCTCCTCAATCAATAAAAAGAATATTAATACGCATGCGAATAATATTAGTACTTCTGCTTTTGTGTACAGGAAGTATATTTGGTACTTCGGAAGGACAAAACTTAGCCACGGTTAGTCTTTCAATTCAGAACGGCACAATACAAAATGCATTGCAGCAGATAGAAAAGCAATCTGGATACTCATTTGTATACAATGTAAACGAATTAGATGTAAACAAATCTGTAAATATAAACCTAAGTAATAAATCTCTTGCTTCTGTTTTAGAAGTTTTATTTACAGACCAGTCTATTGGATATAAAATAGCTGGAAAACACATCGCACTTTATCTGTTAGATGAAAATGAAATAAACCAACAAAGTAGAAAACGGATTACCGGTGTTGTTAAGGATGATAATGGAGATCCGATTATCGGTGCTAATGTTGTTGAAAAAGGAACAACCAATGGAACTATTACTGATTTGGATGGAAACTTTACTCTTCAGGTTCAGGCGAAATCAACGCTTGTATTTTCTTATATTGGTTTTCAGGATAAGGAGATTGTAGTTGGAGATAACACTACATACCAGGTTCAATTAACAGAAGATACAAAAGCTCTGGAAGAAATTGTAGTTGTTGGTTATGGAACCCAGAAAAAAGCAAACCTTACGGGTTCAGTAGCTTCTGTTTCAACAGAAGAGATGGGAAAAAGACAGGTAGGGCAGACTTCTCTCGCCCTTCAAGGTATTGTTCCGGGTGTGTCAATAACTCAAAGAAGTGGTCAGCCCGGAGCCGACGGTGGTACAATCAGTATCCGGGGTAAAACAACACTCGGAAATAATGATGCCCTGATACTGGTCGATGGAGTTGAAATGGGAATTAATAATATTGATGCTTCTCTTATTGAATCTGTATCTGTATTGAAAGATGCAGCATCTTCAGCAATATACGGATCTCGTGCTGCAAACGGTGTAATACTGATAACTACTAAACGTGCTGAGGCAGATAAATTTTCAGTATCTTATAGTGGTTATGCCGGTTTCCAGAGTGCCATAGATCTACCAGATATGGTTGGGGCATTGGATCATATGAAGATGACTAATCAAGCGTATACAAATATAGGTAAATCACCACTTTATTCGGATGCCTACTTACAGGAGTATGCAGAAAATATGAGTATTAATCCCGATAGATACCCTGATACGGACTGGATAAATGAGACTTTAATAAACAACGGTTTGATTCAAAATCATTTTGTAACTTTAAGCGGAGGATCAAAACGAATAAGAACTTCTGCCAATATAGGTTATTTGGATCAAAACGGAATAATTGAAAATTCTAATTTTAAGCGTTATACTTTTCGTATGAATACTGACATGGACATATCCAAACAGTTTTCTGCCCGAATAGATGCGCATGTAGCGATGACGAAAAGAACAGCTCCTTCCAGAGGAGATGCTTTTCACTGGATGAGCAGAATTCCGGCAATTCAAGCCGGCCGGTTGTCGACAGGTCAGTGGGGAGAAGGTTGGAACGGAGACAACCCGATTGCTTTCACTAATGATGGCGGATTACAAAAAGTTAATAGTCCATCCGCAGTCCTTATTTTTTCATTAGATTATAAACCAACAGATTGGCTTACAATTCATGGGAATTATTCTCCTAATTACTATGAAACCCATAATACATCTTTTAGTAAAATGGTGCAAACATATAAATATGATGGAACACCATACTATAGGGCTCCTCAAAAAAGTTCATTAACCGATGAAACTAACAGATCGTTAAGAAATCTGCTTACAGCTTCGGTGACTTTCGATAAAACCTATGGTAATCATGGCTTAAAGGTAATGTTGGGTTATCAACAGGACGATTTTAGAAATGACGGACATAGCGGATATAGAGAAAACTTTGCATTTCCAGATTACCCTGTATTAAGCGCAGGAGGAGAAGATAATCAGAAAGCGTATGGATGGGCTTCGGAATGGGCATTGCAGTCATTGTTCGGACGCATAAACTACGACTATAAAGAAAGGTATCTTTTTGAAGCCAATATGCGATACGACGGATCTTCTAAATTTGCAGATGGTCAAAAGTGGGGTATTTTTCCTTCGTTCTCAGCCGGATGGAGAATTTCTGAAGAGGCTTTTTGGGAACCACTAAAGAATGTTGTCGATAATTTCAAAATACGAGGATCATGGGGGCAGCTAGGTAACCAAAATATCGGAGATAATTATCCATTTTCTTCCGATGTTGATCTTAATCTTAAATATGTTTTTAACAAAAGTGTTACTTCTGGGGCAGGAATAACCAGTCTGGCCAACTCTCTTATAACCTGGGAAACAACAACTGTTACAGACCTTGGACTGGATCTGACTTTGTTAGGAAAGTTGAACTTTACAGCCGATTATTTTTATAAAGTAACGGACGATATACTCTTAAAGTTAAATGTTCCTCTTACCATCGGGATGAGTGCGCCACAACAAAATGCTGGTAAGGTAGAAAACCGCGGATGGGATCTTGGCATTAATTATGCTAATAGTATCGGTGATTTTAACTATAAATTGGCTTTTAATTTATCCGATGTTAAAAATAAAATTCTTGATTTGAAGGGTATTAATGAGACCGGGCTCACTGTAAGTCGCGAAGGTGAGGAGATGTTTTCTCTTTTCGGACTGGAAGCTGAAGGGTATATTGTTCCTGAAGATTACGATGCAAACGGGAAATATCTGTATGCCACACAGTACGGAAACTTCGGTCCTGGAGATATAAAATACAAAGATCAACTAACGATAGACACAGATGGAGATGGAATAGCAGATAAAGCTGATGGTGTTATCAATACATCAGACCGTGTAATTATTGGAGGAACTATTCCCAGATACACATTTGGCTTGTCAATGTACGGTGATTATAAGGGGGTTGATCTAAGTCTTCTATTCCAAGGTGTAGGTAAAGCTAACGGGTATCTATACGGACAAGGAATTCAGACTTTTGTAGAAGGAGGTTCAGTTCAGGAACAGCATAAAGACAACTGGAGAGAAGACAATCGGAATGCAAAATTCCCAAGATTGGCTTTTAATGAAACCAACAACATGCAGAATTCTTCTTTTTGGATGAAAAATGCTGCTTATGTACGTTTGAAGAATATACAATTGGGTTACACAGTTCCCCAAAAGCTAGCCAATAAGGCTTTTATATCTCATTTGCGCTTTTATATCAGTGCAGATAACCTTCTTACTCTGGATAATTTCTGGAATGGTTTTGATGTTGAGGCTCCGGTTGGTAATGGTGGATATTATCCACAAATGAAAACTATAAGTTTTGGATTAGACGTTAGATTTTAAATGTTCATCTGATAAAATTGAATACAATGAAAAGATTACTTATATATCTTACTGCAATCATGTTAGGTTTATCTTCATGTGAAGGTTACCTTGATAAATTGCCGCTAAACACTCCTTCGGATCAAACGTTTCTAGCAACAGAAACTGAAATGCAGATGGCTCTTGCCGGATGCTATTCTGCACTATGGCTTAACCATGAATCTATGACCTTCTTTTTGGCTCTGGATGAGGCTTCGGATATCGGGTATGATCGAAACACCAATGCATTACAGTCATTGGGACAAGGTTCTGCCGATGCTACTAACGGGATTGCGTTGAGTTACTGGACCGGTTTTTATAGTGGTATTGCAAAATGTAACTATTTACTGCAAAATATGAATCGGGGAGAAGCCAATGTAGATCCAGCGACATTTGCCCAGATTAAGGCCGAGGCACGCTTTTTAAGAGCATTGTTTTATTCATACCTCATCGAATTGTATGGAGATGTCATTAATAACACAAGTACAGTCGCTCGCAGATTCAAATCAGCCCCGTACATCCAAATCTCAGGTTGCAGACTTTATCATTAAAGAACTGACGGAGGCGGCAGCTGTTCTTCCTGCTACCAATAATCCAACATCGGGAAGGGCATCAAAGGGTGCTGCTTTGGCCATTAAGGCAAGAACAGCCCTATATAATGAGCGTTGGACAGATGCCATTTCAGCCTCATCGGAGGTAATGGCTATGGAGGGTTCATTATATAAGCTGGAGGATAATTATGCCACGTTGTTCCGTAATGAAGGTCAGAATTCCAAAGAGGTTATATTCTCTGTTCAGTATCTTGTTGGTACAAATGTTCATGCTTTATACCGATTGTTCGGATCCCGTAATGCTTTGGCACATACAAACAAGAAACCAGCCTATCAATTGGCCGATTCTTGGGAGTGTACAGATGGATTGCCAATTGATAAATCACCTCTTTTTAATCCGAAAGATCCATATAAAAACAGAGATCCCCGACTAGGATATACATTGGCTGTTCCCGGATCGGTCTTTTTAGGATATCAGTTTGAAACACATGGCGACAGTTTAAAGTGTTGGAATTATCTTACCAACACACGTGTTAACAATTTGGAAGCAACACATGCATATGCAACTTTTACAGGGTTGTGTTGGCGGAAATATGCAAATGTAGAAGATCGCCTTGCAATAAATGATTGCGAGATGAATACGATTCTTATAAGATATGCAGAGGTATTGCTTACTTATGCGGAAGCTAAAATTAAGGCCGGACAGATCGATGCATCTGTTCTGGAAGCGATTAACAAGGTTCGTAACCGCCCATCTGTAAAGATGCCGCCTGTAACGACTACAGATCCAACACAATTGTTCTATGCTGTATGTAAAGAGCGAAAATATGAATTGTCCGGAGAGGGACTTCGGTTGTTTGATATACGCAGATGGAAAATCGCTGAAGTGGTTATGAATCAACCTTTATTAGGAAGAATGAAAAAGTCATATCCGGACAGAGCCCCTCGAATCGACGCTTACGGTAATGCTTTTTATGAAAATATTCCAGTAGCAAATCAAGGAGAATCAGCCGATTTTAAAATGCGTGTGGTTGATAAAAGAACATTTAATCCGGCAAGAGATTATGTTTGGCCTATTCCATATATAGAGAGACAGACAAATCCTTCGTTAACACAGAATCCGAATTACGAATAATGTTTATAAATAAGGGAAGAGTCGGAATCTCTTCCCTTATTTACTAATTAATATTGACAATCTATGAAAAAATATATATTATTAATTCTGTCATTTCTTGTTGTAATCCAAATTAACGGACAAGAAATACAAAACTCAAGAGAGGTAGATATTTGTGTATATGGAGGAACTGCTTCGGGTGTAATCGCTGCATACTCTGCCAAAAAGATGGGTAAATCGGTTGTTTTGATCGAACCTGGTAAATATTTGGGTGGGATGACTACGGGTGGACTAGGCTCTACTGATATTGGCAATAAATATGCTGTAACTGGGTTATCCCGACTTTTCTACCGTCGTATCGGAACTCATTATAATAAGTTTGAACAATGGACTTTTCCTCCCAGTGTAGCTATGCAGGAGATAACAAGGTTTGTAAATGATGCCAATCTGGATGTTCTTTACCTAAAGCGTATTGTTAATGCAAAAGTTGAGGAAAGAAGGATCCAGTCAATTACGTTGGAAGACTCTAAAGATCCTAAAGGTAAACCATTAATGCAAATACGTGCAAAACAGTTTATTGATTGTACGTATGAAGGAGATCTCATGGCTAAAGCCAATGTATCTTATTTTGTTGGAAGAGAATCGAATGAAGAATTTGATGAAACATTAAATGGAGTACAAATGTCTTATTGGCATCAATTTCCTGATGGTGTGGATCCTTATGTAAATGAAGGAGATCCCGGTAGCGGATACTGTTGGGGGATAAGCAACAACCTGTTAAAAGAAACCGGAAGTGGAGATAAATTGATACAAGCTTATAATTTTAGATTATGTCTCACTAATAACAAAGAGAATCAACGACCTTTCGAAAAACCGGATAATTACGATCCTGCCAAGTATGAACTGTTGGCAAGGGCTGTTAAAAAGATGGATTTACATATTGATAATTATTTGTTGATTAACTGGGGTACTATGCCAGAAAACAAATATGATGTAAATAATCGTGGACCATTATCGACCGACATGATCGGAATGAATTACGAATATCCGGAGGGTGATTATACTGTACGAGAAAAAATTTGGAAGGAACATGTAGATTATACGAAAGGTTTGCTTTATTTCCTTACACATGATCCTAAAATACCTGAGAAATTGAAGCAACAGGTGCAAGAGTTTGGATGGGCTAAAGACGAATTTGTTGATAATGATAATTTCCCTACGCAACTGTATGTACGCGAAGCCAGACGTTTAAACGGAGAATATGTTATGACGCAGAGTAACTGTCAGGGAGAAGAAACGGTTGGAGATGGTATTGGTATGGCTGCATATGGTATGGACTCACATAATTGCCAGCGCATTGTTGTAAATGGTATGGTTAAAAATGAAGGAGACGTACAGTATCATGGGTTTTCGCCCTATCCTATTTCATACAAAAGCATAACACCCAAGAAAACAGAGTGTGTCAATTTACTGGTTCCTGTTTGTGTATCTTCAACACATATAGCATTCGGATCAATCCGTATGGAGCCAGTCTTCATGGTTTTGGGACAGTCGGCTGCAGTTGCCGCTGCAATGGCCATAGATCAACAATCTGCTGTACAAGATGTAAATGTTTCCAAGCTACGTAAAATATTAAAAGATAATCCTTATCTTGATGGAACTTTACCCGAATTACTGATTGATGAGAATGATATCGATAAAATTAGTAAGAGTGGAAGTTGGCGTAAAAGCTATGGTGCTCATTATAAAAACAGCTACTTGTATTCTGAAAATCTTAAAAGCGCAGATTCTTTTACCTTCAAGCCAATAATAAAAGAGAAAGGAAGTTATGAAGTCATGATGTACTGTACTTCGCTTGGCGATGATTTACTGGCTGATGAAATGGGGGTTGATATTGTTCACGCAAACGGAAACAGCACAGTCTTTGTCAAACCAAAGACAACAAAAGGAGCGTGGGCTAGTCTGGGTACATATTCATTCGAGAAAGGATCCGGATCATCGGTGGTAATAAACGGAAAAAAGACAAACGGACCGTTATTTGCCGATGCTATATTACTAATACCTAAGAAATAATACGAATTGAAATGATAACACGAAGAGATTTTATTAAGGTAGCGGCAGCTGGCGGGGCTTTGGCTACGTTGGGAGATATGCCGGAAGCAAAGGCAGCAGTGAAGACTATTGTGCCCGATCCGGCTTATTGTTATGAATCAGAAAAGAAAATACCTGTTATAGCCGAGGTCGATCTGGTTGTGGTTGGTGGAAGCTCGGCTGCAGTGGCTGCGGCGACTGCTGCAGCCAAAGCGGGACGAAAGGTTTTCCTTTTTACCCCGCTTTCGTATCTGGGTGACGATATTTGCGGTTCGTTTCAATACCATCTTAAGAAGGACGAAAAACCGGTGACGGCTCTTTCTCAAAAAATCTTTGTGCAAAAGAAGGAGCCAACGCCGTTGCATGTTAAACAAATCCTCGAAAACGAACTGATAGACAACGATGTTGTCTTTCTATATAATTGCTTCTTAACCAATGTGCTTCAGGATAACAACCATGAAGCAGCCGGTGTGGTCTTTGCCAATCGATCCGGACGGCAGGCGGTTGCTTGCAAAGGAGTGATCGATGCAACTTTAACGGCTGTAGCTGCACGTATGTTCGGACTGCAATTCTCTCCGTTTGTTACGGGCAAACAACGTTTTGAATTTACTGTTGTGGGTAACTCAATCAAAAAAGCTCCCGAACTTCTGTCGGCCGAACTTTTACCTTATAAGATGAAAGCCAAGGGGAAGGAGTTCCCGGTTGTAAACTATGCGTTTGAACTTGAACTGAAAAGTGACACTTATGCATCGCTTATGGAGGTTGAGCAGAAGATCCGGGATATCACCTGGGACGCAGATCAGGGAGATAGTTCCGATTTGCTGTGGTATGTGCCGCAACAGAAAATCATTGGTCAGCAATCCTATACTAACACATTTACATCTGTACGGGATATTCCGTTGCAAGCCTTTACCCCTCAAAACAAGAAAAATATCTGGATTCTGGGACCTTCGCTGGATGCCGATCGTAAGATTGCCGAAGTACTGATGCGACCGGTTAACGCATTGCTGCTGGGAGATATTATGGGTGAATTGGTTGCGGCCCGGTTAGCAGATACTTCAATGCCATCAGAACTGCACACGGTACAAAGTAATGCCATGGCATCGGATTATGGTCTGGTGGGCGAATTGCTTAATCCGCTTCGGCCTTCCATGCGTTTTGGATTTGCTCAATCGGAAAGGGGGGCATTGCCTGTATTGGGTACTTACGACGTTGTTATCTTAGGCGGAGGAACTGTGGGTGCTCCTGCCGGTATAGCTGCGTCCCGTCAGGGTGCCAGAACATTGGTTATTGAACAACTGCACGGATTAGGAGGTATGGGAACGCTCGGACTGATAGGCCGCTATTGGGATGGATACCGGGATGGATTCTCTTCCGAAATAGATTTGGGGGTAAAGGACATGGCGCCAGAGGATCATCCCCGTCAGCAAAAGAACTGGAAAAACGATTACAACTCCGATTGGAAGCAGGAGTGGTATCGCCGGGAAATACGCCGTGCCGGAGGCGAAATCTGGTTCGGTGCCATTGGATGTGGCGCAGTGATAAAGAATAATGTGATTACCGGAGTGGTGGTAGCTACCCCTTGGGGCAGAGGTGTTATCTTGTGCCGTACGGTTATCGACAGTACAGGTAGTGCTGATATTGCCATTGCTGCAGGGGCTTCATTCGAATATACCGGAAAAAGAAGTATTGCCGTACAGGGTGCGGGATTGTCTCATATCTCTCCGACCGACTATTACAATAACAACGACTGGGCTTTTATCGATGATTCGGATATGCTTGACGTAACTCGTATGTTTGTACAGGCCAAGGTTAAGAACGAGGGAGCATACGATATTGTAAAACTTCCTCAAACCAGAGAGCGCCGGCGTGTTATTGGCGACCATATCGTATCTGTTTACGATGTACTTAATCATCGTCGTTATCCGGATACCATTTCGTATCATAAAAGTTCCTTCGATACCCATGGGATGATTGTTGACCCCTTTTTTATTTTAAGTCCGCCTTTGGCCCGTCATACCATTTACGAAGCAGATGTTCCGTTGCGTAGTCTGCTTCCGTCAGGGTTGGACGGCATTCTTACCACCGGATTAGGAGCCAGCGCCCATCGGGATGCCATGCCAGTGATCCGTATGCAGTCGTGCCTGCAGAATCAGGGGTATGCCGTAGGTTATCTGGCCGCATTGGCCGCAAAAGAGAATAAGACGGTCCGGAAAGTCGACTTCAAGAAAGTGCAACGTCATCTGGTCGGTATAGGTAATTTACCCCAAAGGGTATTAACCGACAAGGAGTTCAAAGGTTTTTCCAATAAGGAGATGGAGCTTGCAGCACAAAGTATTCCCGATGATTTTAAAGGATTGGAAAAGCTGCTTACCGATCACAAACGATGTATCCCATTGGTAAACAAACAGCTTTCACAATGCTCCGATGCCGAGGCTAAGGTGAAATATGCAAGCATACTTTGTATCTTAGGCGAAAGCAGTCATGTTACTTTGTTGGAAGATAAAATCAAGTCTTACCCGCAATGGGATAAAGGATGGCATTATACGGGTATGGGGCAGTTTGGTATGAGTATGAGCACGCTCGATGCCCTTATCATCGCCTTGGGAAAAGCGAAACAGACCTCATCACTTCCTGTTATTCTGGAAAAGGCCCGATTGCTGGAGCCGGATGACTATTTCTCTCACTTTAGGGCTATTGCCTTGGCTACTGAGTCGATCCGCTCCGGAGAGGCAGTCGCTGTATTGGCCGAATTGCTTTCCAAACCGGGTATCAGGTACCATCATATAGCCAACTTAAAAGATGCCCGGAACCGGGTAGTTCCGGGATCGGACGATGTAAGTACCCGTAACAGGGCACTCAAGGAGCTGCATCTTGCCCGGGCATTGTATGGTTGTGGCGATCAAGATGGAATGGGAGAGAAGATACTGAAAAAATATGCCGAAGGTTTACAGGGACATTATGCCCGCTATGCGAATGAGATTTTAAACAGTTAATTTAATCGGGATTGATATGAAACAGATAGTATATTTCTTACTAATTTTTTTATTCAGTTTTAATCTGTCGGCACAAGGCAAATACGACCTGGTTATTGTGGGTGGTAATCCGGGAGGAATTACGGCAGCTATCGCCGCAGCCAGAATGGGCAAAAGGTCTGTTATTCTGGAAAGAACCGCCTATATAGGAGGACTTCCGGCCAATGGGCTGGGCGCGACTGATATTGCGACGCGAATGGCTACAACCGGATTATTCCTTGAGTTTGTAAACCGGATTAAAGATCATTATGTACAAACCTATGGAAAAGATTCGCAACAAGTAAAGGATTGCAGTGACGGATATCACTTTGAACCATCTGTAGCGACTAAGGTCTTTAATGAGATGTTGGACGAATACAAAAGTAAGATAACGGTTCTTACGATGCGTCAGTTTGATTCTGATCCGGTAAATCTGGATATGTATAATGACCGGATTCAATGTATCAGAGTATTGAACAGGCTGACCAACGTTGTTGAGGAGTATAGTGCTTCTGTATTTCTGGATGCCACTTACGAAGGCGATTTGGGGGCTGCTGCCAACGTTCCGTTTCGGATTGGCAGAGAAGGAAAAGATGAGTTTAATGAACCTGGTGCAGGTAAGATCTATAAATTCTGGGGTGGTCCCGAAGCACAGGGCACTACTTTTCAGCCCGATAATGCCGTGCAGGCTTATAATTACCGGTTATGTCTGACCAATAATCCGTCAAATAAAACTACCGTACAGAAGCCGGCAAACTATAACAGAAGCGAATATGTATCACTTATTGAGGATGTGTTTACAGGACGAAATACGCAGGTAGACATGATGCAGGTAACATCGGAAATGATGGATAAAAACCGGATGTTAATCCTCAAGGGGCAACCAACCCAAGTACCGGGGGATGTGTGGGGTATCCATAAAATAACAAACATGGTATCGGTACCAAATAGTAAAACGGATGCCAATAATCAACACCGGGCCTTTATTTCTACAGATCTTCCGGAAGAGAACTGGCCATGGCCTACAGCAAGCTGGGAGTGGAGAGACCGTTATGCACAGCGTTTGAAGGAATATACCCTTGGTCTGATTTGGTTTGCACAGAATGATGCAGAGCTGCCTTCTCATTTTAGAAAGGAGGCTTTAAAATGGGGATTGGCTAAAGACGAATATGCTGATAACGGAAATTTTCCAAGACAGGTATATGTGCGTGAAGGCAGACGGTTTGAAGGTCTTCATTTTTTTACAGCGAAGGATGCTGTTCCGGTTAGTGCCGGAAGTCGTCCTCCCGTCTATGCCAATAGCATAACAGCAAGTCATTACGCGTTGGATTCCCACGCCGTACTGAAAAGAGAGAAGGGGAGAATTCATTTGGATGGTTTTTTAAGTTATCCAACGGCGGTTTATACGGTACCCTATGGTGTTATAGTTCCCAAAAGTGTTGATAACCTTCTGTTACCTGTACCAGTTTCCGGATCTCATATCGGTTTTTCTACGCTTCGCATGGAGCCTTGTTGGATGGCAATGGGACAGGCTGCAGGTATTGCCGCCTCTGTGGCAATAGATAAGGATGTTAAAGTAAGAAATGTAGACATCAATCTGCTTCAAACAGAGTTACTCCTGCAGCATGCAACGTTGATTTATTACAAGGACGTGTTACCGGACAATCCTCACTTTGCATTGGTTCAGGCTATGGGATTACGCGGTTATTTACCCGATTGGGAAGCCCGCCTGAATGATCCTGTGGATGCCGAAACCATCAAGCAATGGAGTTTACTGGCAGGACGGAAATTATCTGTCGGTGCAGGGGAAACAACCAGAGTTAAACTTCTAACCGAAATATTTGAAATGTTGAAGCATTAACTTCCATACGGTATGATTTTCTCGAATTTGATCTGTCAGCCTTGAAAAATGTAGGCAAACGGCTGTTATGTAATGCTTATAGCTTATGTAACAGCCGTTTGTGTGCCATTTATGTCTTGTTTTATTACAGAGACTTGTTTAGGTACTGCGTGGCGTTTTTGGATCCTATCTTGGTGATTTTATCTTCTTGAACCAGGCTTTTCAGCTCTTTCAGTGCTTTTTGCCTGCTGCAATAGGTAAGATTCATATACTCTGTGGTAGTGAGATTTAGCTTTTGTTCGAAATGCTTTTTTAGCCGAAACTCCTTTTCAGTCTGACTCAAATTGGGCACTGTAATGGATTGGGCGCGGGTAACTTCCATGGTTGAGAGCTTATCTTTCAATTCTTGTGAGCACCTGAAATTCACGTGACTGAAGTGTACGGATTCACTCCGTATTTCGTTTTTCTCTATTACCGGCCTCGACTTAAGGGATACGCTGAAATAGCCAATGTTATTCAGGTTTACATTGTAACCTTCTCTCAGCGTTTCCTGCAAAAGATCGGAAATAACCAGTAAGGCGCTTTTGATGGTGGCAGGCGACAGGCTGCTTCGGCCTTGTGCGCGGTCGGCCAACTGCTCGATGCTAAGCGTTCCAAGTGATTTGATGCGGGGATGTAATGGTTTTAGTTCGTCGCTATTAGCTGGGTCTGGGTTACGTACTAACTTATAATTTGCGGCCATACAGTTGTTTTTTATTGGTTTTAAGGTGAACAATTCTTTCTGATGCTTGCATAAGCTGGTCATACTTCAGCTGATAAACAGTCATTCCACAGTTGAGGTATTATCATACACCAACTGTGGAATGATCATACTACAGCCGCAATATAACAAAAGTATGCTTTGTAAAGATACAATTAATTATTGTATCTGCCTTACTTATACGTATAGAAATGGCTAATAAACAGAAGCATTTGCTAAAAGGGTGCTTTCGCTTGCAGACAGAGCTCTTGTCCGGTTACCGGATGCCTGAATGAAAGACTCTCGGCATGAAGATAGAGTCGGCCGCCCCCTTTCCCATAAAGGGAATCGCCCACAATGGGAGCATTCAACCCGGAAGGGTGCGCTGCATGAACACGTAACTGGTGTGTACGGCCCGTCTGGGGATAAAAAGCCACCCGGGTACCATGTGTTTCATGCTGAACAACCTCGTATCGGGTAATGGCCGGTTTGCCATGTTGGAAATTAACGGTTTGCCGGGGCCGGTCGTCCGGATCCAGACAAAGGGGAAGCTCTATCGTTCCCTGTGTACAATCCAAATCTCCATCCACGATGGCGATGTAACGCTTCTCCATCTTGCGGTTTTTGAACATGGCTTGGAGTTGTTTGTGAGTCGTTTTGGATTTGGCCAGCAACAGGAGTCCCGATGTAGCCATATCCAACCGGTGAACTATAAGCGGACCATCGGCATCGGGGTAGCTGCTTTTCATCCAGTCGTACACCGAATAAACGGCTTGCTTTCCGGGAACGGACAACATGCCGGCCGGTTTGTTTACCGCTACCATCCAGGCATCTTCATACACAACCTCGGGTGATGAATGGCGGTGCTTGTCGCACGTCAGCGGATTCTCTTCCACCGTGAGCCCCTGCAACATGAAATTAAGAATAGGTCCGCATTTGCCGCTGCAGGCAGGATAATAATTCCCATGGCGGCGAATCTCCGTCTTTGGCGAGTCACCCCACCAGAATTCGGCCATGGCAATCGGTTTCAACGAATGTATATAGGCAAACTGCAACAATTTTGGTGCGGCACATTCGCCCGCTCCGGCAGGAGGTATCTTTCCGGTAGCATCTTCAAATACGGTTCGTAAGGCCCTCTTCTCTCCGTTGGCATTCAGCAACACAAAACAGTCAAATAATTGCTGTTGCAGCGCTGCCGAACGCGTCTTCCTTTCCGAACATAGAGATTCGATCTCCTGAACAAATCCACCCACTTCCTGCTGCAGAAGCGCAATCTTTTCTTGCCAGAAACGCTCCAACCGTTTAAATTCGGCTTTGGCAAACTGACTTTCGCAGATTAATTGATGGTTTTCCCATTCATCCAACCCCTCTTTTCTACGTTTATCCCTTGCCTCCTTCCCGGCTTTCAGCTCTTTTTTAGCATCAGCCAGTTTGTTGCCAGCCTCATTGATGGCTTCTTGAAGTTGTGTTTTGAGCTGCAGGAACTTCGGATCATTCTCCAATGTTTCGATACGGCTGTTAAGCGCTGATATATTTCTCTCTTCCACCCTGAAGAAACCATCCGGATCTGTAAAATCGCAGATGGGAGGAACAAACCACGGGTGACGGCTTTTTCCGTCCAGGTTGCCCGAAAAGGCCGCCAGGTATCCCAACGTATTTTCCGGAGTCTGTACCACCAGCACCCCGAACATCTTTCCCTGCTGCAGCTCATCGGTCCACGCTTTCTGCTCCTTCAGGTAAGCTTGTACCTCGTTAGCCGCCGAAATACACAGCGGATGCGGTTCATAATGGAACGGGAAGGTGAACTTTTCCGGTAAGGGAAAGGTTTCAACCGATCGGGGAAAAGAATGTATCATTGCATGGAACATTATGCTGTGTATGATAAAAAAGTCCGGCAAAGATACGAATTTAAAAAATGAAGATCATCCGGCTGCATTATTTGTAAAATATATTCTTTATCAGAAGGTTCTTAAATAATTTATTGTATATTTGCAGCTGACCCGTAAACGGAACCGGGATTTTGTATTATTTTATTAACCTTAAAAAAGAAAAACATGGGTAATATTAGTGTTGCTATGATTTTTATCCCTTTGTTTACCTTCTTGATTATACTTGGAGCAGTGTATCTGGCTCTTCGTTCATTAATCCGCTTTGCCATTAAAGAATACAGGAAAAAAGAGGAATAAAGTATTTGTTTAGGATTGGAATACAATCTTGCAGAGATAAAATAAACAGAGGGGTAGTCAAACGACTACCCCTCTGTTGTATGTAAAAGGGATTTATTAATAACCAGGATTCTGTGTAAGACCCGGTTCAACACGAAGACTGTTTTCGTGGAATGGCCACAAATAATTGTAAGGTTTGAACGAACGATCTTCAATTTTTAATGAAACCAATTCGCCGTTTACCTTTTGAGTATACCCCAGAGCCGGTTTATTAAGTTCGGTTTCTGCAATTTTCCATCTGATCAGGTCGTCGTAGCGCAATCCTTCGCCTGCAAACTCAATTCTTCTTTCATTACGGATCAACTCAATCCATTGTTGCTGAGAATAATTTGCATAGAGTGGTAAGGTAACATCGGCAACCGTCATGTCCAGACCGGCACGACTTCTCACCTGGTTAATACAGCTTTTAGCCAGATCATCCACCTGGTTCAGCATAATTTTGGCTTCGGCATAGGTAAGCAATACTTCGGCATACCTTAACAAACCGAAATCCATGGTTCCAGCACCACCGCTTTTAAATGCATCGGCATCCGAAACATACTTTCTAAACCAATAGCCCGACTTGCTGGCCCTTTCCTTTTCGTAGTACATGGGACTGTTTTCGTTGAAGATATCGATCTTCTCGCCGTAAAAATTATCACCTTGCCCCATAATGCTTGCAGAATAACGAGGGTCTCTGTTTAGCGTAGGCTTTAGTTCATACTCTTCCTTGCTATGTAACGGACATTTATCAATCGGTCTTCCTTGCAAAGTCCAGTAGGCATCTACCAACGATTTGGTTGGAACGGTATAGGATTGTCCACCTCCGGTACGGTAGTGAGGACCTAAATCGCGGAACGAATAAGTTGAAGCATTGCCTCGGGCTTCTGCGTCAAAGTGCATGATAAATTCTTTGTTTTTTGAGGCAGCTGTATATTGAAACAGGTCTTTATAAACAGGATATAACTGGTATTTCTTGCTGTCCATAATCTCTTTTGCAAGATTTGCTGCCAGCTCGTATCTGCCATTATATAGAGCATACCTCATTGTAAGAGCCTTTAACGAATAGCGGTTAAACATATACTTATTAGTGGTATACTCGTCTTCTGGCAGTCGGCTTGCAACCTCTTCGGCCAAAGGAAATAATTTATTCAAAATTTCCTCTTTGGGAGTAGCTGGTTGAAGCGCAGAACTTAAATCGGCCGGTTGCAAATGGAAAGGAACATTTCCCCATCTGGCTGTTAGCTTAAAGTAGTGCCAAATACGTAATGCTTCAAGCACACTCTTATATTTTTGGCGTACCTCTTCACTTTCCACATAGGGAACATCTGCATTGGCAATAAATGTGTTTAAACGTCCCAGATGCTTCATGGATAATTCGTAATAAAACAAGAAGGCTGCTGTGTTGCTGTTAAAATTGCCGTTAGCAATTCGTTGGTGATGGTAACCTTCTACACGACTGTAGGCATTATCGGATTTACCTTCTTCCATGTAAAAAATGGTTTGTCTGTTATTGGGTGCTGTAAATACATCCACATAACTACTGTAAACCACGCGTCGAAGATCTTCCTCCGTATTGAAGAATTCCACAAAAGTGGTGGCTGTGGGGTCCTGTTTATCCAAAAAACTATCGCATCCAGTCAATGCCACAGCGCACATACATAAACATATTATTTTTTTCATATCTTACTATCTTTTTAATATTATAAAATTGTCGCTTTAAAACCTAAACTAAATGAGGCCATTCTCGGATAATTACCGTTACCTCCGTTTCGCTCGGGTTCAAGTCCTTCCCACTTGGTAAAGGTAAAAGCATCCTGTGCATTCATGTAAATACGTATGTTTCTGATATGATTGCCAATTCGTGGAATTGTGTAACCAACCTGAATTGTCTTGATTCTGAAGAAAGAGGCATCGCTCAACCATACATCACTTAATACGGCATTTGTGCTTGATCCGGTCCACACGCGAGGAAAACGGCTGTTCTGATTCTCCGGAGTCCATCTGTTATCCATGTATTCTTGTCTTGGTGCACCCAGGCTGTTGCTTGATCCGTCCATCAGAACCGGATAACCTTCCTGTCCGTTCAACCGGCCCGTACGTTTTCCTACACCCTGTCCTAACACCGAGAAATCCCATCTTTTATATTTCAGATCCACGTTGATTGAATAGTTGTAGTGAGGGAACGGATCACCCAGAAATACCTTATCCTGATCGTTTATTACACCATCGCCATTCTGATCTACGTATTTAATGTCGCCCGGCAGTGTGTTTGGCAATTTGGCATTTGTAGCATCCACATCAGCCTGATCTCTAAAGAAACCATTGCTTTTATAGCCATAGTAGTTGTCTACAGGGATGCCTTTATACCAGATCTTGTCTGTATTGCTTTTGAATATCAATGTATCCGAATTTGAATAACCTGCTTTTAATACTTCGTTCTTGTTGTCGAACAGCATGGCCTTTACGTTGTAGGAGAAATCTCCGATTTTATCGGACCAATTTGCAGATAATTCCCATCCTTTGTTATCTACTTCTCCAATATTGAGAGATGAAGTAAGGTAATATGAACCTGTTAACGGCGGAACAGGGAAGTCGGAATAAATCAAGTCGTACGAATGCTTTTTGTACACATCCAGGGTAATGTCCAATCTGTTTTTGAGCGTGGTAAGATCCAGACCCAGGTTTATCTGGTTCTGTTTTTCCCAGCTAAAATCTGGATTTGGCACACGCATAGTCCATCCCCAGGTATTCACAATTTCCTGCCACAAGTATGGATCAACATTTTCGTTACCAATCAAACCATAAGACGCGCGGATTTTCATGTTGTCGATAATGCCTTTCTTTTTCAAAGCCGACATGAATTTTTCGTTGTGTACGTTCCATCCAAGAGATGCAGATGGAAAGAATCCCCATTGATTACCGGGTGCAAATTTACTGCTTCCGTCTGTACGTAAGGTGGTTTCAAGCAAATAGCGGTTGTCGAACGAATAGTTTAATTTGGAGAAGAAGGAAGCTTTTGAAATTTCACGGAAGTCTGTATACGTATAATTCATTATTTCCGAACCTAATACAAGGTAAATCTTGTCTTTTTCACCACGCAGATCTTTTTCGTAATTGATAAGTCCGCGTGCTGTAATCTGGCTAACACTTACGCCTTGCTCTGCACCTACCGAATTGGCCCATATTTCGACAGGCTTTCCATCTCCGTCAAAAAATTTAAAGGTTGCTCTTTTATATTTATTGGCAGATTTATCAATCATATAGGATACATTACCAGCAATATGAAGATTTTCGTTAATCATGTACTTCGGACGCAGATTGATGGTGCTTCGGTCGTGCAATGCTTTCCATGATCCTCCCTTTTCGATGGATGCAACCGGGTTCATGTTGTTATGAAGCATATAATGATCGGGTAGATCCGAATCGTAATATATATCCTGGGTAGGATTCATCCTCCAGGCAATCTGATACAGTCCATGCCCGTCGTTGTTTGCCTGTAAACGGTCTACCTGCAGACGATGTGCGTAGAAGTCGGCCAACAATACAAAACGGTCAGCAATATTTATATTCGTATTAAAGCGGGCACTGAACTTCTGGGTACCTTCAAGGTCATTTAATCCATTCTCTTGCACATATCCCAACATCAGGTTAAAGGTTCCTACACCACCCCCTCCGGATATATTGGCCGATGTGTTGTAAGAGTGGGCTGTTCTTTGCATGATCGCGTCCAGCCAGTCTGTATTTGCCGTTTCTCCTCTTTCTGCTTTTGCTATATCGTCCGGCGTGTAAAGTAAAGTCTGACCCTGATACGTTTTAGCCTCGTTATTCAGACGCATATAATCTGCCGAGTTAACAAAAGTAGGTAAATCAATAGGTTTTTGAATAGCCATCCAGGTGTGTACATCCACTTTAAATTCGCCGGTACTACCACGTTCCGTTTCTATTATAATAACACCGTTGGCACCTCTCGATCCATACATGGAAGCCGAAGCAGCATCCTTAAGAACGTTTATGCTTTTTATCTGATTCGGGTCGATGTCGGTCAGCGACTGTTCCATCCCATCCACAATAACCAGTGGCGCTGCATTTTGTAGTGTACTGAGTCCGCGAATCGAAATTGTTCCCGGTATGCTTCCCGGCAGGTTACTGCCTTGCATCAATGTAGCTCCGGGTATGGTGCCGCTAAAACCCTCTTCAAGTTTAAAGATTGGTCTGGATTTCATCTTATCCACATCTACCGAAACGATGGACGATGCAACGTGCTTTCTTTCTACCTCGTTGTATCCAACCACCACAACCTCATTAAGTTGTACATTATCTTCAATCAGGATTACATTGATTTTCTCTTTGCCGGAGGTATTTATTTCATAGTCTTTCAATCCAATCTGGCTGAAAATAAGAGTTACATCTCCGTTTACGGCTATTTCATAATTCCCGGATAAATCGGTTGCCGTACCGATGGTTGATCCCTTTATTACCACATTAACAAAAGGAAGTGCTTCTCCTTTGCTGTCCGTAACTTTACCGGTGATACGTTTCTGTTTTTGTTGCTCAACAGCCAATGATTTTCCGGCTGTTTTATCATTTTTGGGATCTATTACTTCAGATTCTGCCATAGCCCACAAAGACCCAACAGAAAGAAAAGCACAAATCAAACTTGTTTTTTTAATGAAATGAATAATTGGTATTTTAATATTTGACGTGTCAGTCAGCTGATAGATAGATTTCATACTTTTATAATCATTAAAATTGGAATTTTAATCCAGCCCCATTACAATTTTGATTGTAATGGGTATCATACTCTTTTTGTTATATCATAAATGATATTCAAAAAGGTTCACTCTTTTCTTGTTTGAATTTTACAAACAAATAGGAACAATTATCGTTTGCAGCCGATTTTTATTCTATTTGATATAACCATAGGTTTCTGCATACGAGCGATATACGGAGTTTTTTTCGTGCCGTATTTTATTATCTGCGTTGAGTTTATTCATGATAGTGTCAGATAATTTAGGTTCATTTCGTTTTCTAATGTTTCATAATTAAGTATTTAGATCTGTCCCTTCCTTAGACAGTAATTAGTAATAAAGAAAGTCTGGAAGTCTTTTTATTAAGAGATATACAGTGATTCGTTTTTATTTATAACTAATCAGGCGGTATTTGCGTTTCACAATGTAATCAATTCATAAAAAGGTTGACTCTCTTTTCTATAATTTATACATGTAAAAGAATTTTCAGCAAAAAAAACATAAATATTTTACTTTACCAAGTAAAAATATGTAAAAATGAATATGAAATGAAATTTAAATATAAATAAAACGAAATAGAAGTAATGATGAAACGAAATCGTAATGCTGTTTAATTGTTATTAAATATTCATTGTGAGACGAAATATATATGGTTTTGGTATGTCTATCTATGCCTATCTATTTTACCATAGGAACGAATACTACACTGAAGACGGGGATTTCATGAATCAGTCCGTCGGCATCTTTAGTAACCAGATAAAGAATCTGGAAGTCTGTGCCAACAGGAATTACCATTTGTCCACCCGGAGCAAGCTGGTCGATAAGGCTTTGCGGAATGGATGGCGGGGCGGCTGTTACGATAATGGCATGATATGGAGCGGCATCGGGGTAACCGTTGTAGCCATTTCCATACAGATAATGAATGTTTGAATAATGAAACGGACTTAAGTTCTCGCGGGCAAGGTCGTGAAGTTCTTTGATGCGTTCCATTGTATAAACCTCGCCGGCCAGTTCGGCAAGTATAGCCGTCTGATACCCTGTGCCAGTACCGATTTCCAGTACTCGGTGGTTGGGTTCGAGGGAAAGCATCTCTGTCATCTTTGCAACAATAAATGGTTGCGAGATGGTCTGTCCGCAATAGGTAAGCAGGGCGTGATCCGTATAGGCCAGATGGCGTATATCCGCAGGAACAAACAGATGCCTTGGCACTTTAGCCAATGCATCCAGAACCATTCTGCTGCGTATCCCCCTGCATTCCAGCTGTTCTCTTACCATACGCTGTCTTTCCAAATCTTCCGACGAGCTATTCATAAGCCTTTCTTTCAAATTATTCTCAAAAACAGTACCCGGTACCGGAATCTTGTCCGTTTTCATCCGGTATGTTTATTTTAAAACAATTCAGAAAGCAATATCGCTCATTTAAAGGAAATAATAAGTGTCAATGCCCTCCAAATGAGTCCAAAACAGACTCAATAGTGTTGCTGTTACGGTTTTATTAGCCTCATTTCAAGAGATAAAAGTTTATGAGAAGTATAATAGAAAGGATTTTACTGAAAATAAGTATCTTCGTTTTTGTTATAAGGTTATGGATAACGATCCGCATTTGCATAGTATCGGATGAATAAATCGTCTGGTTTTAAGAATAATAGAATGTAAAAGATATAAAACAATCATTATATGGCTGAATTTTGGGAATCAAGTTTTATAGAAAAGCAGACCATGTGGGGCTTTGATCCTGCAGATGCTGCTATTACTACTGCAGAAATGTTTAAAAGAAACGGCCTGAGCAAAGTCCTGATACCGGGATTTGGTTATGGACGAAACGCAAAGATATTTATTGATAATGGCTTGGATGTAACAGGAATAGAAATTTCATCAACAGCCATAGAGCTGGCAAGAAAGCACTATGGTGATAATCTGAATGTTTTCCATGGATCAGTAGGAGACATGCCATTTAATCAGGAATTATACGATGGGATTTTTTGTTATGCTTTGATTCATTTGTTGAATAAAAGGGAACGTACAAAATTCATAAAAGACTGCTATAACCAACTTTCTACTCATGGATACATGGTTATTATTGCTGTTTCCAAGGGATCACCCATGTACGGAAAAGGCATAGAATTAAGTAAAGACCGATTTAAGACAGCTCATGGCGTAAATCTGTTTTTTTACGATGAGGAATCGATCGAAAAGGAGTTTGGCAGATACGGATTGATGGAAGCAAAGGAAATATCCGAACCTGCAATCCCTATAGGTGACAGGCCATCACAAAAGTTCTGGCAAATAACCTGTATCAAAAGATAAAGATTGCTGTAATCTGATTAATTCTCTATTTTCAAAATAGTTGTGCCGGGGCCTTTGGATACTAGTTTTATCGGGGCTTTGCCGGAATGTGTGGTTACTGACTGTGTTTTGTCGGTGTGCCATACGGAGTAGACGTGGTTAGTGTACCCGGCAGGTAAGTCAACCAAGGAGCTCACAGCTTTTTTGGTCTGAATGAAAAGGTAGTTGCCGCCATTATATGTCATTTCGTAGCACAACAGCCGGTCATTATCGATGAGAGGAGTAAACCAGGTATAACAACCGCTCCACTTATTGATTGTGCCTTCTTTTGCTACCTGACCGTTTATCAACCGGTGGTATACTTTAGTGCCACTGGTAAAGGCCATGTTGTCGTCTTCGGTTATCAACGCTCTTTTCCCCAGTTCATAAGATGGATTCATCCAACACGCTTCGTACCAGCTTCCGGCGCTGTCTCGCTGAATCCATGAGCTTAATTCGGGATAGGCGGATTTGGGGTTGTTGATGCCTGCCTGTTTTTTAACAAAATCGGCCGTGCTTCCTCCCGGAAAGTATATTTCGTCTCCTTTCGCCATGGACTGCATGCCATAATAGGTTGTGACCTTTACGGGGTCCCTCTGAACATATGTGTGCTCCGTATTTACAGAGATACTTCCTCCTGCTACTCTATACTCCACCTTTTCCAGACATAAAACCGAGTCGAGCGAAATAACAGTCTTCCCATCTGCACCATAGGTGGGTAAAAGCGGATTGTAGATGGTATTTACGACGTTTATTTGTATTTCTTTGCAAGCAATCAGCCGATTATTATCCAATGGTTTTCCGTCTGCTGTAAAAGAGAACCAATCGCATGTGGCTGTTTTGATCTTTTTGGTGTAATCTTCTTTGTAGCAATGATTGGCCCCGCAGAAGTTACCTTCTATACTGATCGGACCTATATTGTCGCTATAGGCAAGATTGATTACCTTATCGGGATTTCTGCTTACATCTGTAAGTGGACTGTCGGTTGTATTTGCTGCTATACCTACCTGATAGAAGCTCATCAGGTTATTGTTGAGGCATTTCCTGAAACAAATTAGCAGATCGGATTTTTCATCGAACTTTGTGCCGATGTAAATTGTATCGCCTAAGCGCTTTACATACATCTTATCGGGATGGAGTCTTGAATTTCCGTAAGATAGGCTTGTCAACAAGAGGTAAATCAATAATAAAGTGACCTTTTTCATAGAATCTGAGTTGAGTTTTTATGGATCACCGACAAAAGTTG
>WARQ01000382.1_pt1 | contig 42803 bp, 40 predicted proteins | sample 4769161 | NCBI WGS metagenome assembly WARQ01 (sample SAMN08893024, study PRJNA449175) | gut metagenome | isolation source: rumen sample fed with dry roughage | host: buffalo | place: India: Nagpur | collected 2016 | reverse complement strand
GAACGGCTTCCAGAATACGCAACGTACCCAATCCGTCGGCATTGGCAGTATATTCCGGTGTATCGAAGCTCACCTTAACGTGGCTCATGGCTGCCAGATTATATATCTCGTCCGGTTGCACCTCCTGTATGATACGGGTAATATTCATGGAATCCGTAAGATCTCCATAATGAAGGATAAGGTTTCTGTTTTCTTCGTGCGGACCTTGATATAAGTGGTCGATCCGATCCGTGTTAAACATCGAAGCGCGGCGCTTTATTCCATGCACTGTATAGCCCGATTTCAATAAATACTCTGCCAGATAGGCACCATCTTGTCCGGTAATACCGGTAATTAAAGCTACTTTGCTCATTGGTATATAAATTAGAAATGTCTATAAAACGAAAATATCCGACTCTTTCGACCCGGATATTTCAAAGTTAACCAAAACTTTATATAAGAGAAAGGTACTGTAGTACCGTGTCTTATATCTGTTACAAATATACGGAAGTTTGCAATACAACCAATCTTGTCTTATAAGTTGTATAACATATTATTTATTTGCTCTATTCCTTGTTTAATTAGATAATTATCTTAATGATTTTTGAATCCTTACATTTTTTAGATTGAAGTAATGAGCTTTATCTCTCATTCACAATCACTTTAAACGTTTGGAAAATCAACTTGATGTCGTACCAAAAAGAAGCATTCTCTACATACTCAAGGTACAGGCGAATCTTTTCTTGCATAATTACATTGATGTAGTAATCCTCCGGATCATCGGCTTTTTCCATTAGCTCATTCTCATTGCGGAACTTGATGCTGGCAGGGTCAGTTATTCCCGGACATACATTTAGAACTTGCATCTGTTCATCCGTCCAGTAATTAACATAGTGACGCACCTCAGGTCGTGGACCTACCAGACTCATATCACCCATAAATACGTTGATAAGCTGAGGAAACTCATCAAATTTATACTTACGGATAAAGTAACCTGAGTTAGTGATGCGAGGGTCTCGACCTCCAATTGTTACCAGACTACCCTTATCGGAACCCACACGCATGGAGCGGAACTTGAAGATGCGAAAATCCTTATTGTTTTTACCCACACGCACTTGGCGATAAAATACAGGTCCTTCTGAATCCAGCTTGATCCAAATGGCCATAATTATGAATATTGGACTAAGTACTAACAGGCCACAGGCACTTGCTATAATATCAAAAAACCTTTTCATTACAGCACTTTTACGATTTCAATGAAATTCTCAATTACATAGTCAAGATCTTCATCAGTCATTTTTGTATTCAAAGGCAAAGTAACTTCATTCACAAACAGATTATAGGCATTAGGATAGTTGACAATGTCGAAACCAAGTGCCTTGTACGTTGTCATCATTGGTAACGGCTTATAATGAACATTGGTGGCTATGCCTCTTTCTGCCATTCGCTCTATAACATGGTTAGTCTCTTCACGAGTACGACCCAACAGGCGAACCATATAAAGATGACCCGAGCTTGCCCAATCGTCACCATAATGCTTCAAAGGAGCTACATTAAGACATGCAAAAGCCTTATCCATCTTCTCAATCATTTCGCGTCTGCGAGCTAACATCTGAGGATAACGTTTAAACTGAATTAATCCCATCGCAGCTGTTATGTCTGTCATGTTACACTTATACCACGGGCCAATGATATCATATTCCCAAGCGCCAAAACTTGTTTTAGCCAACGCATCTTTGTTCTGACCGTGAAGACTGTAAAGCTGACTCAAGCGATAGATGAATTCATTCCAGGTTTCATTCTCAATGAATGGAATAGGAATACCACTATAAGATTGCTGATGCACTACCTTTTCATTGCCAAATGGCAGATTCCAAGTCATTGCGCCACCTTCAGCTGTTGTGAAGTTTTTAACTGCATGGAATGAAAAACTTGAGAAATCAGCTATTTCTCCAGCCATTTTACCTTTACGTTCAGCTCCAAAAGAGTGAGCACAGTCACTTGATATAGCGATGCGACCTATTTTCTTTTGAATATCGTTGGCAGGAGTAAACTTCGCTAGTATTTCAGGACGATTAATAATTTCCTTAACCTTATCCAAGTCTGTTACAATCCCTGCAAGATCAACAGGTACAATTACTTTGGTCTTCTCGGTAATAAGTTCGGCCAATCTCTCATAATCCATTTCTACATTATCCTTCTGAGAGTCCATCATTACAACGGTTGCTCCCACGTGACGAACTACAGAGGCAGATGCAGTATATGTATATGCCGGCATAATTACTTCATCACCTTCGCCAACGCCAAGTATGTGCAATACAATCTCCATTGCAGCAGTAGCCGAATTCAGACACACTGTCTTATCTGTATGCACATATTTAGAAATAATCTTCTCAAATTTCTTGGTACGAGGACCAGTAGTGATCCAACCACTCAAAATCGCGTCACGTACTTCATTAGCCTCAATCTCGGTTATATCTGGGGGACTGAAAGGTACATTTCTAAGCTTCATTGTCATAATGGTCTTTTATTTGTAATTTTATTGTTATCTTTTATGTGAATCTATATAAACATTGATAGTAAATCAATTTTCATTATGTATGGCATTTTAAATACCGTCATATTATTCAAGAAATAAATATTTGAATTTATAATTTGTAATTCTTAGCGTAGAATAATTTCTTGATTCCATTACCAAACACATTTATTAGCGTCCAAAATGTAGCATTTACAGGATTCATTTCCTCTGCCTTACGAAAGAGTGGATAGTGTGCCCAAATTCGTTGCCAAAGAGGTTTTGGAGTGATAGAATCTGCACGTCTTCTATAACAAGCAAGATTCTCTTTTAGGAGATAGCAAGGGGATTTTCTAACGACCTTAAGCCAAAGAGCAGTGTCATTATTCTTACGTACGTCATTTATCTGAATAAGTCCAATTTTATCGCAATCATACATTATAGTTAAACAACCAGGCCAGCAACACGAAAGCATATCCAATCTACCAACTTTTTTAATTCCACTTATATGCATTCCAATTTCATTGCCGTCTTCATTAATTTCAGTGTATTCATGATAGCTGAACGCGTAATTGTTCTCCACCATGAATTTTAATTGATGTTCAAGTTTTTCAGGAAGCCAAAGATCGTCACTATCCAAGAAAGCTATCCATTTACCCTTTGCACGAAGAAGTGCATTATTACGCGTGATTGCAGCCCCTGAATTCTTAGAATTACACTCATACTTAATGCGAGGATCCTGTGCTGCATAAATATACACTATTTCGGAAGTATTATCCTTCGAACAGTCGTCTTGTATTAGTAGCTCCCAGTTCTGATAAGTCTGAGCTTGAATGCTTTTAATGGTTTCACATATGAATCTTGCACACGCCCAAGTGGGGGTTATAATTGAAACTAAACCGTAATCATCCATTTCTTATTCAAAAAAGATTTTATCTAAGCATTATATTAATAGTCAAAATTCAAATATACCTACTCTTTTGTAACATAATCATACCTTGATTTCTTTATTTCTAATACTCATCTTTTATTTAATTATTGATCCCAAGCTTTAATACAATGAGTAACCTAAACTAATATCTGTTCATTGTTTATCATTCTAAAGCAATTCCTATCGTAAGGAACTTAAGTTGCGTGTGTGCTAGTATGCCATGAGGTGTTCCTGCTGGTATTAAGAGGAACAAGCCTCTTTGACACTCTAATGACTCTGTATCTATAATAAATAATCCTTTGCCTGAATAAAATAAATAATGCTCATCCATCGTTTTGTGGACATGCATTTCTACTTTCTCTCCTTTCTTAAGTTCGGTTACTGCAATTTGAGTAACTGAAGATAGTGTCTCATCATTGGCTAGAAGCACTTGCTTTAAGCCAATATTATGAGATGTATTTTCTGGTTCGATGTTAGACAAAAGACGTTTAATGTATCTTTTATTTGACATTCTTATTCATGTCATTTTTAATCCATTCGTATTGCCGACGAAGACCCTCCTCTAGCTCAACCTTAGGCTCCCAACCAAGTACTTCTTTAGCCTTGCTCCAGTCTGCCGAACGAGCCTTATCGCCTTCTGGCTTAGAAGTGTCATAAAACGGAATAATTCCCTTTCCTGAGATCTTTACAACTGCCTTTGCAATTTCACGAATGCTTGTACACTCTGAAGGACCAATCTGAATCCAACCATGCCCCCATCCCTTTTCAAGAGCGAGTACTAGTGCTTCAACAATATCGTCTACATGGATGAAAGCACGCCCCTGCTTACCACTACCCCAAACATTGAATTCCTCGGAAGGGAAGTTGATGGCCTTACGGATGAGAGCAGGAATAACTTGACTGCGAGCACCATAATCACAAGGGCTACCATATACATTATGGAACTGAAGTGTACAGCAAGGGATGCCAGTCTCCTTTTCTAAGTAGCTAATTTCCAACTGACCCATCAATTTGCTCCATCCATATGCGCTTTCAGGGAGTGCGGGGAAGAGTTCTTCCTCTTTTAGAGGAACTACGTCAAGAGAGTTTTGACGAGTAAGAGGATAGCTACATGCCGTACCAACATATATAAGTCCCTTAATGCGTTCTTGACCAGCATTCCGAACTGAACGAAATACATATGTATTGATCAAATTATTCAGACGAAAGAGATCACCCTGATTATTGAATACATAGTCAATTCCAGCTACGATATCGGCTAAATGGATTACATATTCAACACTGAGAACTATAGGATCAATTCCGAGGCCTGTTGAAAGGTCAATATTATGAAAGTGGGTATTCAGATTTATGACAGGCTTACCATTTTCATCATTAAGGTACTCAAGCTTACCTCTCCAGAGGTTATCAATTACCTGAACGTCATGCCCATCCTTTACTAAACGTTTTACGAGGTTGCTGCCAATCATGCCACAACCTCCAGTTACAAGAACTTTGCTCATAATGTAAAATACAGTTTTTAAATTTAACTTACTTAATTGTTTTCCATGTTGGAGGAAAAAGATCTTCAGGAGAACCATCGCAGAAGAACTTCTCGGGTCGTATGATGATTTTATCATCGTTAGGAATCAAGAATGAACCTAGCCAATGGAAAGTACTATTAGGAATAATCGCATGCTTGCATGCCTGCATAAGCTGCATTTCTTCTACATCACTAACCTGAATTGACTTATCACGATAAACAACATTTAGATTACCGAAGTTCATATTCTTGCGAACCCAGTCAACATCGTTTGTAAAAACATGGAATACGGGATTTTCGATGCGCTCTGCAATATAATGTGCCGCCTTTTCCTGATAATCTGCACCAATCTGAAAATAGTGATCGCTTTCCAATGCATAGTCGCCTTTGCGAACACCAACTAAAACGGCATTTTGTTTAGACATTTCTTCGGCTTGACGCTTAGTCTTTTCACTACAACGGTAGAGGATGTTAAAATCCTTTTTGATGATGTCTTCGATGCCTTTTAAGTATTGCCATGACTGCCAATAGCCATCAAGTACACTATATTTCAACAAAGTTGAAGGGTCTCTGTAAGCACGATCAGGCTCAAAAAAATATCTTGGATTAAAAGTCTTCTCTAACCAGAGAGGTACCTTATACTTTAGGGTGTGAATTTTCTGGTTATGAGGAAGGTAGCAAACCTCCTTCATATCATTTTCTGTTGCACGTTCATAATGAACGTCAAGCAAAGAAAGGCGATCCTCAAAGAATCCATAACCTTTAGTGAAGAAAGAAAAATCTGCTTTGATGTCTTTAACACCATAGTTTAGTTCCAACTGCTTGAGTAAGATGTATTGAAACATCTGGTTACCCATACCACCTTTAATTCTTACAATCATATTGGAATATTATTATTTTAAGTAAATGTCAACAATCATTTTATTTATTGCTACAAAGTCAAGTACACACTTTCTACTTTCTCTTGTATTGTCAGTATATGGCTCAGCATTCACTTCCAAGATACGTTTTGCTGCCTCATTAGGTTTCCTGCTAATAATAGAAGAATTCTTCAGTCCATCTAATTGCTTTGCAGCATCTCCTACATCAACACTAAAAAATGGTTTGTTCAATGATAGTACCTCTCGAATGATATTAGGTGAACCCTCTTCATCAGATGTTAACAAAGCAAATTCGCAAGCATTTATATAATAAGGTACTTCGTCAGGCTTTACTCCGCTCATAATTAATAGAGAGTAGTCTGGGCCCAATTCCTTTGCAATCGATTCCGCAATATCACGACGTTTAATATTAGTATTGCTGATATCTGAAAAAAGTATATATTTCTTGTGATCCAAACCGAGATGATCTTGAGCTAAAGTTGCTTCTAATGGAACAAATGTGCTGTAGTCTACACCCAAAGGCTGAAGAAAAGCCTTCTTTTTCATCTGCGCCTCCAGATAAATCGGAACATAATTCATCATTTCTTTCGCAACAAATCCACACATGTCAAACATTCTAATGCTTAAGAATGAGGCTATTTGATTCAATCTGATTTTCAGCTTTTCCATGCTTGACATTGCCGTTTTGATGGCCTTTGCATGTATATCAGTACCGTGGAAGGTAATAATTCTCTTAGCCTTGATTCCAACTATCCAGAACCATATGAAAAAAGCATATATGCCACCAAAGTGAATATGAATTATGTCATAATCCTTAGAATTCTGCCGTATGTAGTTCAAAGAGCGCAAAGAACTATAAGCTGGTATGAACTCCACTTTATCAATACGTGGATCCTGAGCAAGTGCACTCTTCATCCTATACATTATAGGATTACCAACACCCTTGGCGTTTTGATGTTGGTTAGATATCAACAAAACTTTCATTCGCGTTCTATGATTTTTTGTATAGCTTTTTTTACAAATGCCAATACCTGACAAAAAGGATTTTTCTTTTGCTTCTCCCAACGCTTTGCATAATCATTGAAAATATCCTCCCCAGTCAATTGATACATTGCCTGCATTTGGGCTATATGGAGGTTATGATAGAATGGGCTGGCAATGCGGTGTTCTAAATCATAGATGCTCCAATAAGTATTTTTGAAATGCGGCATTGTTTTAACCAAGGATTTGAGTGATTTTTCCATTACTGTTTTATACTTTGCATTTTTAGTAACAAGTACATAATCATATAAACCCCACCATGCAAAGATCCAACCATTTAACACAGCTTTGCGGTGCGGATACTCCAAGAATATTGTTTCACCATTACAATACGAGGTACAGCCACCATCTTCAGTATCTTTCAGCATAAAGTCAAGTGCTTTCTTTGCAGCAATTAGATATTTATCATCGTTAGAACGGGCGTATGCTCTTAAGAGTAATGATGCGCCCTCACCTTGTGCCATAGCCCCATAAGGATTATCCGGGTAATAATATGAAAAATTATCCCATGCACCTGTTTCAGACTGATGCTCAATTGCCCAATCTGCACATTGTTTGAATTTGTCTATATACTCTTTTTTTTTAGTAGTATAATATAAATCAAGTAGACCAAATGCATATTGGAAGATACCTACAGGAAAATAAAATGAAGTTCCAGACTCTGTAATTAATATTGGGAAATCGTTACTATTTACATATTTTGGAGCCATTAATACTTTTTCCATCATATTGTTGTAGTAACCTCTAATTAAAATTGGATTGAAATACTTACCTAGATCCTGATTTACATGAAGAACACTCTTTCCTGAGAGCATCTTGTGCCACTTCTTAATGTTATAAATTGATATTGCCATAAATTATAGAAGTTTCATGTAAGTATGGCCGATGCTACCACGAGTTCTATACAAAAAGAACCCATTCCGTTTGTAATAATTGATGGCTGCTTTGTTTTCAGACAAGACTGATAGTAGACAAATCTTTCGACCATTATTTTTCATAGAATCTAGGTAAACTTCCATAAGTTTCTGCGAATAGCCTTTTCCACGGAATTCTGGAAGAACGCATACAGATAACAGATCTCCTCGTAGGTCGTTGCCAATATGCTCATACTTATCACTAACGATAGTCCAATCATTTACATTTGGTTTGTGCTTGAGCCGATCAGCAATTTTTTTCCACGTCTGCCTATTCAAGCAAAGAAGAAGCAATGCTGTCTTAAATGCTATATGGATCCTATTGCGTCTAAAGAAATTGCTAATTTGGTTATCTCTATCCATGTAGTATCCCATACAGAAACCAACTATACCATTTTCTTCATCATCCGCAACGACAAATAGCTCTGGTGCATCAGTCATGAATTCATAGTAAAATCTAGACAATAGGTTATTGTCATTCTGTCCGCAAACCTTCCCAAGCTGAGTAATATAACTATCAGGAAAACAAATAGAATGTACCTTCCCGATAGCTAACAAATCCTTTGTTGTCGCTTTTCTTATCATTTTAAATTAATCTTTATTGATATAATCCAAATATTTTAGATGTGCTTTACTGTATTGCATTTCAAGAGGAGTGAAACTAATATTCTGATATGTTTTGTACAGTTGTTTAATTATTAGAAGGTATATCAGAAAATTAAGTAAAAGAGTCTAATTTTTTTGAGATACACATACTCTTTGGCATTATTCCACTAAGTGACATGTTTTTTTGCATAGACGTATTTTTACATTTTGCATTTCAAATATCTAAACTTAATTAATATAGATACAAAACCTTAATATTTAGAGTATTTAAACATTATCTAGCCGAGGGATTTATTTATGTTGTATTATTCTCTCACACATTGTTTGATTCTCTATAATGTCATTTGCCGACCTATATATTTGATGGAATATATTATTTATAAGTTGTATTTTATGTTTTCTAAAGCTTTATGTGCAAAATGATATTGATTAATATATATTTTTTTATTTTCCTCAATACGATATTAGGAATCGGGGACTAAGCTCCTGCAACAAGGAAATTTATTGTCAATTTTTTTTGTTTTCAAAACTGTGAGTTCTTCTGTATCTATCTTTTAAATTAGAATTAATAATTGGTTATTCAAATATCAATTTACAAAACTCTTCAGCAGAATTTTTTACTTCATATTTTGCATCGATAAAATCTTTTAATGTGCTTATTCTTTCTACCATAGACATTTCAATAGCCTTAACCGACCATTGAGTAGGAGTATCATTTAATGAAAGCCAAGTAAGATATTTTGTTATTTCGGCCTCTTTTGTGATTGTATCCGAAGCAATACAAGGTAGACTTGCTGCTTGTGCCTCAATAAGGACATTAGGCATCCCTTCAAACTTTGAAGGGAATATTAAAACATCAAAAGCTGAGTAAAACTCATTAATGTTGATTCTAGGGGAAACGAAGATAACCTTATTATCTATGCCCATCTTTTGAGTTAGATCTTTCAATTCATCTTCTTTCTCGCCCTTACCTACGAGAATTAGTTTTGCTGTAGGTTTATTCTGAAGAATTTCAGTGAAAATTTTTAATAGAAATATATGGTTTTTTTGATGATTAAATCGTCCAATATGACCTATTACGAAACTATCAGAAACGCCAAATTCTGCACGTATCTTTGTTCTATTCAATTCACTATATGCGTATAGACTGTGATTAACAGCATTATGAAGAATACAAACTTTACTAGACTTAACAAAATATCTACCGAACATAAACTCTGCAGCTTCTGTTGAAGGAGCAATATAGCGATTAGCAAAACTACGAGGCATAAACATAAATATAGAATGCAAGATACTATTTATTTTACCTGCGCATGCATTTGAGTTACTACTGCGAAAGGCTCTTACATCAGCTCCACCTATTTTTGCAGCGAACAATTCAAGTGCAGAAAGTGAATGTTGTGAGACACGAAGCACATAATTATATTTCTCACGCTTTACAAGGTTCTTGATGCTTGAGAAGTTCTTCCAGATGCCTTCACTCTTTGGTGTGATATGATGAATCATTCCGCCGAGAGAGAGGATTTCATGGTCGTATACCCCTTCTTTTTCAACTGCAACAGCAAAGTCCATCTGGTATTTTGTTCTATCTATAGTACGGTACACTTTCATCAAGAAAGTTTCTGCTCCCCCCATATTCATACTACCAACTATGCATAGTAATCGTTTCATTATAATTTGATTGATTAGATGGTTGTTGTATTTTGTATCTGTTAGAATAATAAATATATAATCCAAATATTACCCAGAAAGTTGCATCCCCAGATTGTAACCCTGTTGAATGAGTCATGCTATATAGTAAATACATTAGACAGGACGCTGATGATGCAACTAACTTATTGTTCTTTTTTAGAGAACTAAATAATGTCTTTGTACAATTTAATAAAACACTAAAAAACAAAAGAAAAAAAGGTATGGATCCAAAAATTCCATAGAATGAAATAGCATTTAAGAATGTATTGTGTTGCCCCACACCAAAGACTTTATTATAGTTTTCTACTCCACCAAACCATAGGTATTCAGAAGATGCGAATTTTTCGAAATCATCAAACAAATCTAATCTCGTACTATTTGACTGCTCAAAGTTTATTCTGCCATAATCAAAATCCGGATTAGAAAAGTAAAGGTATAAACAGAAAGCAATAAGCGTGCAAGCCAACACTTTGTGCTTTCCATTAAATGCAAATAGGATCACAAAGATAAAATAAAGGGCAATTGAGAATACAGCCATTCGTTCTTGAGTTGCAAATGCAGTAAATAGACTTAATGCAATAAGTAATACTCCCAATAATTTACTGATTGAACTATTATTCCATACTGTGTTTGAAATTTGTGGACAATATGTATTGATGTAATATCCATTTGCTACGACAAAACCTGACAATCCTCCAGCCGCAGCAAAACCGGTTAGTATTTTAGCTGAATCTTTAGCATTATCTAAATATTCTTGATGAGCCAATTCTTCTGTTCTAAATAAAAGCGATATTCCCCATCCTATAGGATGGTTAAAGTATTGTAATATGGTAACAGCCGCATTTAAAACAAAGATAGAAAGTATAGCATGTTCTAATTTTACAGCAGAGTACTTGTAACAATATGCTATTACAGCCATATAATATATCGTAGAAGTGAAAAATCTTCCGATTATTGCTCCTTGCCAAAACGATGATGTAGAAGAATCTCCATTTATAAAAGAGCACAATATGATAGTTACAATATAAAATAAATGAAGTTTTAAATACTTCTCTACCATATATGACTTAAAATTAGATAATACAAATACTAACAATAATAACGTAAAGTAATTTCTAATTGATGCGGGTCCGACCTTGTAACCTCCAAAGAATTGTGAGATTACAAAAATGAAGAGTATTATATGATGGATAGTGCTTCTATTCATTTTTTGATTTATATATATTTCCAAATATTAGTTTTATTATCATTGCTCTTTCGTCAGGCGACATACCAATAAAGAAAAAGATAAACCCACAAGCAATATATGAAATAATAAAAGATATCACGGTTTTTGAAAGCAGTAGTACTATGCAAAATAACGCTGCTACTTGCAAAATAATTGTAATTGCTGACTTGAAAATAAATTGGAACAATAAATTGTATGAATAATCTATCAAGTTCTTAACTATTATAAATCTAATAACGAGAGCTAAAGACGTGAACAAAATATTATTCAAGAAAACCGATTCTGGGCTCATCCCAAAACGTAACAATAACCAAGAAACGGGAACACTTAACGTAATAATAACGCTTGTGGTTAACATGAATTTTTTAATTTTTTCAGTAGCTCGAACAGCAGTTGTTAGCGGATATCCTATTGATTCTATAGAGGCGAGTATTAAAACAAGGATTACAAATGTTGCTGTATGTTCAGGTACACTCCCTAACCACAATCGTAATATTTCATCAACAAAAAAACATAGCGGCATACTAATGAATCCAAATAGTAGAAAACACAATCTGCACCCTTTAAAAATTAAGGTGTAAAATTTAGTAGTATTCCCCGAAGCATATTCCTTAATTATTTGAGGATTAATTACTGTTTGAAAATTAGTTGAAAATTGCCTCACAGCCCCCATTACTTGAAATGAAATGCCACGAGCCGCACATACAGCTGGAGTGAAAAACATTCCTAAAATTATATTAGTCCCATAGCTAATGAATAGATTCGAAAAAGATCCAAACATATTCCACCCTGAAAAAGAACAAAGTCTTCTAAGTATATTCAAGTCTGTCTTAGCAAAATACTTTAATGAAGGAATACTTAGACGAACATACAAAACATAGCTGAGACTTGATAGAAGCGATACTAAGAAAAGAAGTAATGAATATAAAATCAATCTGTTGGTAAATAACGATATGGAAAAAGCTACACATAATTTCGCTACTGCTTCAATAACCCCTAATATAGCGATAAAATTAAATCTTTCTCTTGCGACTACCATGGCAATGTAAGGTATTGACAATAAAGTTGCTATCAACGAAATTACAGAAAAAGAATATACAATAAGAGAGTCTGTTATTTTCCCGGAAGGTAGTACTAAATATTTGGGTATGAACCAATAACCTATTAGAGAAACAACGACTAATAGCAATGATGCAATGATGTGAAGATTGATAGAATTGTAATATATCTTATTCAGCGTTTCTTGATCATTTTTTCCAATATAGAAAGAGTAAAACCTTTGCACTCCATCTCTTAAGGTATTTGACATAAAAGAGACTAATACTATAACTCCACCTACAAGATTATAAATTCCAAAGTCTTCAACGCCAAGATTTTGAAGAACTATTCTAGAGGAATACAAAGAGATAGCTAATACTATCATCATGCGAGCATACATGAAGATACTATTTTTTACTATCGAACTGTTTGACATTTTTTATTGAATTAATGAGGTAAGTTATAGAAATGCAATAGCCTATTCATAAGAATCTTAGGAGATTCTGGCAACAATGAATATATATGTTTATACATTTCATCTTTCAAAATATTATCTCTTAAATAATTAATATAATATGCGTATGCGTTACTATTAAGTATAGTTAGCGTATCGCTATTAAAACGTTCTGTTTCAGTTCTAAAGATGCCTAAATGAATTCCATGATGAGGTCTAAACTCTTTCTTATCGAAATTATTAAAATCTAACACGATTGATTGGACCTCTTGGTACGCTAACTGGTTCATGTCAAATTCCATAAATGTACTCAATATTGTACCTAAAATAACTTCGTCATTTGGCTCGTTTACATACTTATAGATATTTTTATTTGAGATCATTTTCTCTATCGAATCTCGCATTGATTTATCTAGTATAGTGTAATATTTCTTAATGTCTACAAAATGCAGACCAGTTACTCTATTCTGTTCTTTACCATGAGAATTAAGAAACTCAATAAAATTAATTAATCCAGCATGCTTTAGCCTTCTCAGTATATTTAATTTATCTCTTGATTTTACATAAGAATGCCGTTTTACGTTACTAAATGGTAATCCTAAAACTTCCATATGTATCTTGTGTTGTTCGTGTATGGCCACCGGTTCTTTAATATAGAACATATCTATATCTATAATGTATAAATAATCATATTTATTAAAAGACTCATCCCATAAAGTCCATCTGATAGTTCTACAAATCCAAGAATCCATTTTACCGATATGATGATATGCATTTTCTTTAATAATCACTCCACTCAAATCTATGCCGATTTCATCAAGAATTCTTTTTATATCAGTCCTAAGAGGTTCATATAAAAAAAGAACTATATCGTATTCTGGATATGCTTTTTTGCATGAATACAGTAACAACGGAATATAGTCTTGATATTTTTCTCCGTATACAAAGGTAGTTAAACATACTCTATCTTTCATAAAACTATTAAGGAGTTAAAAAAATGATTTTTTTATTTTAAGCGTTCAATATTCAGCTGTTTTTCTACGTTAAAGCCAATAAACCGTATTACTTAAAAAGCTGTTAGATTCCCAATTTCTGGGTATATGCTGCATATAATCGTTTGATTTTAACTAAATATATATAAGTAAAAAAAATATGTGATATTAATTATAATCGCTAGTCGCGTTCTTTTGAAGTGTCGTAATACTTGGAATACCATTCAGCAAAGGATTGGAGCCCGACTCTAAGATTGGTCCTTGGTTTGAAACCAAAGTCTTGCTCCAATGGAGAAGTATCAGCATACGTAACAGGGACATCTCCCGGTTGCATAGCAACCAACTCTTTATGAGATTCAAAATCATAATCAGCAGGCAATACCTTTGCACGAATCAACTCTTCTTGTAGTATCTGGACAAAGTCAAGCAAGTTTTCAGGACTGTTATTCCCGATGTTATAGACTTTATAAGGAGGAATTGGTAGTCCATCTTCACCACTTTGCTTTTCTGGAGCATGTTGCATAATTCTTACTACACCCTCTACAATATCATCTATATAAGTGAAATCGCGTTTACAGTTGCCATAATTGAAGATTTGAATCTTTTTGCCCTCTCTAAGTTTATTCGTAAATCCGAAATAAGCCATATCTGGGCGACCTGCAGGACCGTAAACTGTGAAGAACCGGAGGCCTGTAGATGGTATATTATAGAGCTTGCTGTAGGTGTGAGCCATCAGTTCGTTGCTCTTCTTAGTTGCTGCATAGAGACTGATCGGATTGTCTACATTGTCGTCGGTACTATATGGAACTTTTTTGTTACATCCATATACCGAAGATGATGATGCATAAATAAGATGTTCCACTTCATGATGGCGGCATGCTTCCAGAATATTGTAGAATCCTATAATGTTGCTCTCTATGTAAGTGTCCGGATTAGTTATACTGTAACGTACTCCAGCCTGAGCTGCAAGGTTCACAACAATTGCAATATTGTATTTCGTGAATATCTTTTCTAAGGCTTCTTTATTAGCAATGGAGTCGTGAATGAATGTCCAATCTCTATCCAAAGCCTCTATTTCCTTCAATCGACCATATTTTAGATTTACATCATAGTAATCGGTGATGGAATCCAGTCCTATAATTTTAATATTTTGAAAATCACTAAATAGTCTCTTGATTAAAAAACTTCCGATAAAACCAGCTGCTCCAGTAACGAGAATGGTTTTACCTTCGAGTTCAACATTATATGTAAGCATTTTATTTATCCGATGTTGTAATAGTGGAAACCAGATTCTTTTACTTGTTGACGGTCATAAATGTTCCGACCATCAATTATTACGGGTTGTTTCATCATTTTATTTAAAACGGCCCAGGATGGTATTCTAAATTCTTTCCATTCTGTAACCAATAATAAGGCATCGGTATCCAAGGTTGCTTCGTATCTATCGTTGCAATAGATTACTGAATCACCAATTTTTCTTTTACATTCATCCATAGCTACGGGATCGTATACTTTAACAGTACATCCGGCATTTAGCAGATGATCAATCAATACCAAGGAGGGAGCTTCACGCATATCGTCGGTTTCAGGCTTGAAGGCAAGGCCCCACATTCCGATTGTTTTTCCATGTAAATCTCCATCAAAATGTTTATGAAGTTTCTTGAAAAGAACGGATTTCTGATTTTCATTCACCTCTTCAACGGCTTGCAATACTTTCATATCGTAGCCGTTGTGAGCTGCTGTTTTAATTAAAGCTTTTACATCTTTGGGGAAACAAGAGCCACCATACCCACAACCTGCATAAAGAAATTTACTGCCAATTCGGGCATCAGTACCTATTCCTTTACGAACCATATTTACATCTGCTCCCATTATTTCGCATAGATTAGCAATGTCGTTCATAAATGAAATACGAGTTGCTAACATCGCATTGGCTGCGTATTTGATCATTTCTGCAGATGGGATATCAGTAAATATCATCCGGTAGTTGTTCATCATAAATGGTTTATAAAGATGTTCCATTAATGATTTTGCTTTCTCACTTTCTACGCCAACTACCACTCTGTCAGGCTTCATGAAATCGTCGATGGCATTACCCTCTTTCAAAAATTCGGGATTGGAAGCTACATCAAATTCGATGGATGCTCCTCTCTTATCCAGTTCTTCCTGTATAGCTGCCTTAACCTTTTTAGCTGTTCCTACCGGAACTGTGCTCTTGGTTACAACCAATACATAGCTGTTCATGTTTCGTCCAATGGTACGAGCTACTTCAAGCACGTATTTTAGGTCGGCACTACCATCTTCGTCCGGTGGTGTACCTACGGCACTGAAAACTACTTCTACATCATTGAGGCAACTGGCAAGATCGGTTGTGAAATGTAAGCGTCCTGCTTTTACATTTTTGTGGACCATCTCTTCCAATCCGGGTTCATAGATTGGAATAATCCCTTTCGTCAGATTTTCAATTTTATTTACGTCTACATCAACGCAGGTTACGTTGATTCCCATTTCAGCAAAACATGTTCCGGAAACAAGTCCTACGTATCCGGTTCCAACTATGGCTATATTCATACTATGATAATGTATTTGTTATAAATAGAAAATGGACACTTCCTGCACTTCGCGCAGGGAATGTCCACTGGATATTTTTTGATATTTGTTTTCTTTGGCTCATTGTTAAAGTGACGGGGTATATTATGCCAAGGGTTCGTCACTCCCATTTGGAGTAACTATATTCAGGGGTTGATTTTTTAAACTATTGTTTTGTCCTGAATCTTCAATCTATTGGCAAAGATGACTCTTTTTTTTATATATATAAACGTTTTAGCGTGATTTTGTTGTGAAATTTTTGTTACGGATGTGTTTTTATTATTTCAATGTCCCTTTATTTACGGGCTTAGTGGGTCAAAATGAGACGTTTTGCTTCGTTAACAAAAAAATACATGATTAAAAGAAAATTTAAAATAGAAGGTGAAAAAATTTACAATCAGGGGACTAAAATATCAGATAAGGGAAAAATCTTTCCTTAAGTATACTTTTTTTTATCCTTAAGGGAAGTTTTTTTTTCACTTAAGGGAAGTTTTGCGTAGATGGGGTGTACGGAAATTGCAGACACAAAAAAATCCCCTCCGTGGGTACGGAAGGGATTGGATGCCTACACCAGGTGGTTTATGTACCAGGCGGTGGCGGCGGTTACGATAAGGCACCAGCCTAACAGGTTGGCGGCACGGGCGGCGGTGGCTTCGCCAGGGTCAGGATCAATCCGCACAGGGCAAGTGTTACCTCGGTCTGCTTCATCACCATCGAAAGGAGGGTGAGGCACAGGAGGGTCCTGAGGACAGGCTGCTTTGGATCGCTTCTTCCGAAAAAAGCAGCCGGCCAGGGCCAGGATAAGCTCCAGAATTTGTTGTACTTGTTTCATCTTGTTGAGTTTTTAATGTTGTTTGGGTACCAGGGTGGCAATGCTTGCCGATAGCTTCTCCATCAGTATCTGATAGGAGGCGCGGTTGTCGCCGTTTACTTCGCTGATGTACTTGGAGTAGGCGATGCTCTTGGCAAAGGCGGCAGGGTGGAAGGAGAGGTCGGCCGAGGTACGGTAGCTGCCGCGTATCAAACGGCAGTAGTCCATAAAGCTGTTCTCCATCGTGTCGTACCGGCGGAAGGTTAGTCCGTCCTCCGCAAGCTGTATCTTCCCGCCGTGCCAGTAGTTGTTTATCCGTCCGTAGGCGGTTATGCCGAAGAAGTTGTTGTAGCTGCTCAGCTTCGACTCGCCCCATCCGGATTCGATGGCCGCCTGGGCCAGTATCACCACCGGGTTGATGTTAAATTCTGCACCCGCAGCTTTCGCCGCGGGGTAGAATTTGTTTACAAAATCTTGTTTCGTCATGCTGCAGGGGGATTAGTATACGTGTTCCTTGTCGCAGGGTTCGGTAACGGTTACGGTAACCGTTTCGGGCTTCACCGTTACATTCTCGAACTTGTTGCCGTCGCGTATCTTGTCCAGCAGCGGATCGGGGCGGAACACAATGCGCGGACGCTTGATGTTGGCCACCGTAAACTCCTTCTCGGTTTCGGTTCCTGTAGAACCCAGGGTGATGCGAAAGAGGCCCAGTCCACGTAATCGTACGCTGAATCCTGTGGTAAGTTGCTGTCTCATAACCAATAGCAACGAGTCGAGAATCAACCCGATATCCCCCCTGGAGGCGGAACTCATGGTGCTGATGGCATCTACCAGCGCCTCGTGTTCCATACGACCCGAACTCTGCGACATGGCATAATACAGTTTACTGTCTGCCGCCGCCCCTTTTGTAAAATTCTTTTTCTGAACCAATTTGTACCTTAACATAGCTTTTTTGTTTTTAATGGATGAATAATTCGTTTTTATCAGCTGATGACTCAAAGGTACTACCGGGGGGTGGGGTGGAATCCGGATGTGTACGCCACCGGGAGGATGTATCCGTTTGTTTCCGTTTATGTGCGGTTATTGGCAGAATAAGGGTCCTTTTGGGTATGAAAAAGTTGCACGGTATAGTTATTTCGAGTATCTTTAGTTAAAAATTTAAGAGCCATGATACACGAAGAAAAAGACTGCACGTATTCTTTCAAACAACTTTCCATGCGATATTCGCCGGACTTGCAACCGGATTCTGCCTCGAAGCAGCTGATACGGTGGGTGATGTTGCATCCTACCCTGAAAACGAAACTGGAGGAGGCCGGTTGGCAGAAGGGGGCGCGCAGACTGAGTCCGTTGATGGTCTCTTATTTTTATGAATGCCTGGGCGAACCCTGAGCCGCTGCAAGAATAGAGAGAGGTGTGCTTCTGCCGGATCTGTCATTTAAAACGACAGATTTTAGTATGAAAAAAGTAAAGATTGTTAAAAGAGAGGGGGTCTCCATTTTTTTTAATGCGCAAGGTGAAACGGTGAAGGCAGAGGATGCCATCCGGATGGTGAAACGGTGCCGCAATCCCCGGGGATTGTTGGCCGACATGGGTCGTGTGCTGGAGGATGAGGCGTTGGTAATCGATTATGACTTAGGTGATATCCGCCGCAAGGTGATGGCCTGCTACGGCAATGTGCAGCACCGGCAGGTGGTGTGTGCAGACATCGTACATCCGGGGCCTTTTGTGCCTTTTGGGGTGAACAAGCCCTACGTACTGGTGGCGGAGCTGGTGCAGCTGTGGAAGGACGGGGTGATTGAGCCGGGTACGGTGGATAACCTGGTGCGGGGTGTGTGTAACCTGTGTTGCTGCCCGGTGAAGCGGAGTTCGTTGTACGAGTTTGCCAAGGCGGAGGTACGTGCCGCCCAGCGGAAGCATAATGTTGACTGTGAGTTTGTTACGGATGCGCCGGTCTGTTTTGTGCAGGGGCGTTTTGAAAAGGAATTTTACTGACTAAACAAAAATAACATAAAAAATTAACCTGACGGATCCGGAGGGGATGCTATCTCTTGCGGGCGTGACCGTTTTTTTCTCAAAAGAAATGGTTGGTGGACTTGTATGCCTATTCTTGCGGCGTGTTGCGGTGGTTTGCCGCGGCTTTTAGTACAAACGTATGCCTGGCATACATTAAAAATAACTAATCTATGGTTTTTGATGAGTTAATGGGTAATTTCATTTTCTACCCGGGTTTTCCGGATTTTAAAGGGTTTGTTGACTTTGTGGAAAGGGACGGAGATCCCTGTTTTTGTGTGCGGATGCATTATGTGATGGCTTCCTGCAGGGAGATGGAAGGGGTGCCCGGGATGAGGCGTTTCCGGACGAAGATTGAGCAGAAGTACCGGGATTGGCTGGAGCTGGAGAATGCGCCTCCTTCCGGCGTATGGGAGGAGCAACGGACGCTTATAGAGGTGACTCACTTAGACTTACTGTTTAAACGGGTGTTTGATATGATGTATGCCAGGGAGTTTGTTAATCCTAGTTTGAAGGTGCTTTGCGCAGCGATTGATGCCACGGTGGAGACGGGTTTGAAGCGGAATACATTGTACAAAAGGATGTCTGAAGCGCACCAGTTGTATCTGTTTCTGCACCCGGATCTGGAGCCGGTGCTGGAGCGCGAACCGTGGCGGTTTGTGCGGGAGGGTTCGCGCAGAAAGGGGTAGCTTCCTTGCCTTTATTTGAGCGGGTTTGAGCCGGTTGCCTTGGTTTTACAGGGCTTTCGGCTCTTTTCCCAAATTACGGCCATGTTATTTTATTACCCTATTTTCGCCCACGGCTTCCGGAAGCGTCCGGGTTTTTCGCTTTGTTTTGAAAGTACGTTACGTACGCCTTTTTTATTCTTTTATTTATATAATAAGATAGGGCGTGCAGGATGCGTGCAGCATGTGATCGGGGTACCCCCGCCAGCCCTGCAACGATGCGGGTTTGAAGCGTGCAGTTTGCGACCACTTTGCGTGCAGGGTTTTCCGGGAAGCCTTTTTGTTAGCTTTTTAATTAAATTAATAATATTTAAAATGTTATGGATCAACCTATTGAGTGTTTTGCTTCGTTGCCTTATCTGCGTCTGCCACGCTTTATCATCAAACGTTTGATTTTGTCTTCGGGCAAGGACGAGAGTCTGTACCGGGTGTTTGCTTACCTAGTGTACTTCGCCCGTTTTGGTCAGGATCAGCCGGACCCGGAGGCCGAAGGGGTTGCCTCGCGGACGGGGGAGCTGCTGGCTACCCGCGAGCAGATTGCGGATGCTACGGGGCTGAGCCGTTCTGCTGTGAGCCGCAGTGTGGCCGAGCTGGTGAAGAAGGGGTGGGTGGAGACTGCCTTTGTTGGGAAGGTGTCTTATTTCCTGGTGTGTAATTATGCGGAGCTGACCGGGGGTGGCGACAGGCAGAAAAAAGGGGCGCGATCCCGTGCGGCGAAGGCGGAGGTTGTGCCGGTGGTGCACGAACGTGAGGCGAGGAGGTTTGATGATGAGTGATATGAAGTGGACGGAGCTGGGGCCCGAGGTGCGTAATGAGTTGCTTACGGTGGGGGCGGTTTTCATGAATAAGCATGTGATGGATGATTTCCGTTCGATGCTGCGCCCGGAGATGTTTCTGGATACGAATCTGGGGTTTGTGTTCCGGGCTATGACGGCGGTGTACGACCGGGGACTGATTCCGGACCTGCAGACGGTGGATACGGAGTTGTTCCGCCTGGATGAGCCGCTGGCACGCCGACTGGGGGGACTGGCGTTTATGAAGGAGGGGTTGTACCTGATTCGGGATGTGGAGAATGCCATGGAGTATGCCAAAGAGGTGCGCCGCTTTTATCTGTTGCGCTGCCTGCACGGGGTGTTTGAGGGACTGATGTTGCGGTCGGCTCTCACGGATGGGGATGTGGACAGTCTGATTGGCGAGGCGGAGCAGGGTTTGATGGGGGTGCGTACGGAGTTTGCGGGTGCGGATTGCGGGGTGTCTGTAAAGGAGGCGGGGGAGGCTTCGTTGCAGTTTTACCAGGAGTTGCGCCTGGAGGGGCTGTCGCCGATGGGGTATCCTACGGGGCTGCCGGAGCTGGATGACCTGATGGGGGGTATCCGCAAGCGGGAGCTGATTCTTATGGCGGGCCGACCGGGGTTCGGGAAGACGGCCATGGCGCTGAATATGGCGATGGCGTGTGCGCAGAGCGGGGTGCCTACCTTGTTTGTGAGTATGGAGATGAGCGACCGCGAGCTGGTGAACCGCCTCTTTCCCAAAGTGGGGGATGTGAGTGCGGATGGCTTGCGTATCTACGGGCCTACGCTGAAGGAGTTGGACGAAATGGAGCGGGTGAACCGGGAGGTGTTTACAAATTTGCCGCTCACGCTGGATTATTCAGAGTCGCTGTCCATGGAGCAGCTGCGGGGCAAGGTGCTGCGGGCGAACAAGCTGGGGTTGTGTGATGTGTTGTTTGTGGATTACCTGGGGATGATGCGTATGGAACAGCAGAAGGGGGAGACGCTGGATACGGCTATCGGACGGGTGGCCTATGGGTTGAAGGGGTTGGCTACCAAAGCGGATATTCCGGTGGTGTGCCTGGTGCAGATGAACCGCAAGGTGGAGGGGAGGGCGCCCAGTGCGCCGCCGATGTTGAGCGACCTGAAGGATTCGGGGAATCAGGAGGCGGCTGCCGATATTGTGCTGTTTGTGCACCGCCCGGATAAGTTGTTGGCGTCCGCGCCCAAGCGGGTGGGGGAAATGCACTTGGCGAAGTGCCGCAACGGGGCCACGGGGGTGGTGGAGTTTAGGTTTAATGTTTCGTTTTCTCGTATTGAAGTTTAACCACTCTCCCAAGGTTGGGGTCCACTTTTTCTTTTCCTTGATGAAAAGATAAAGTTCGCAAAAAGAAAAATCAAGGCTGCGTCTGAACGGGCTGAAACTCCTGCGATCCGGCTGAACGGAAATAAACTCGCTGCGCTCAAACAGATTTCCGTTTTTATCGCCTTCTCTCCGGCGTTTCTTAACGCCCGTCCACCCGAGGCCGTCTTTCTCCGCCCGGCTCGCCTGCGGCATTGCCTCCCTCCTTCCTCCCTCCTTCCTCCGTTCGGAATGCGCTTCGCTGTTCCTTTCTCCCTGCCGGCTCGCTTGCGGCATTGCATTTTTTACTGGTTAAATTAATTAAATAATACTGATATTATGGGGTGTTTTGATGATAGAGCTAAGGTTGTTAAAGAGCGGGTGGATATCCGCTCGGTGGTGGGTGAATGGGTGGCGCTTTCTTCCGAAAGGGCTGGTAAGTCGATGGGGTTGTGTCCGTTTCATGCGGATCATCATCCTTCGCTTGTTGTTAATTCGAATAGGAAGTCTTTTGTCTGTTATGCTTGCGGGGAGAAGGGGGATGTGCTGGCTTTTGTGATGCGTAAGGAGGGGTGCTCTTTCTATGAGGCGCTTTTGCGCCTGGAAGCGAGGGCGGGTATTCTACCGCCTGCTTCCCAGGGAGCGGCTGCGCCGGCTCTTAAGAAAAAAGGAGCGTCTGCGACGACTTCTCGACAAGATAAAGCGGCTGCGCCGACTCTTGGGGCTGCGGCTTCTCGAGCGGCTTCGCCGGCTCCCTCTTCCTCTCCCTCTCTTTTTGATAGTGAGGGGGATTCGTTGCCGTTTGATTCTTCTGATGAGGATTTGGTCCAAATCAGGAAGAGGGAGGAGGTGGTTCTGATCAGGGAGGAGTTGTTACGGATGAATGGGGTGTTTCTGAAGGGGTTGGAGAGGTACGACCCGGGATGTGAGGGACTGGGTATGGGGTACCTGGATTTTGAGGTGGGATTTGCGCCGAAGCCGGCTGTATACAGAGGGGAGGGTATTTTCCGTCCGATGTTGGATAGGGTGATTTTTCCTCTGAGGGATGAGAATGGATTGCTGGTGGGTTTTTCGGCCAGACACCGGGCGTCTGTTGCTCCGGGGGAGAAGTGGGGAAAGGATTCTCCGAAGTATATCAACAGTGCGGCGAGTGTGCTTTTCCGTAAGGGGGAGGTGCTCTATGGGTTGTATCGTGCCAAAAAGGCGATCCGGCGAGCGGGGTACGCGATTTTAGTGGAGGGGTATAAGGATGTGATTGCTATGCATGTGGCGGGGTTCGAACAGACGGTGGGGCTGGGTGGTGTGGAGCTCACCCAGGGGCACATCGGTTTGTTGGAGGATCTGTGTACCCGGGTGGTGGTGCTTACCGATGGCGACGAGCCGGGACGTAAGGCGGCCTCTAAGATTGTGACGGCGTTGCAGACTGTAGGGTTTGGTACCCTGGCGCTGTCGCTGCCCGAGGGCGAGGACCCGGATTCGCTGTTCCGATCCCTCGCGGCCGAAGGTCTGGCTGTGTTCATCCAATCGCTGCTTGTCCCGCCCGAACTGCTTGCTCCGCTGCCCCCTCAGCTTTCGCAACAAATGCCTTCGGAGGGTGAGGTGGTGGTGGATATCGACCGATTGGTTGCTGCGCTGCCTTTTGTGACCAGGGCCAATGAGAAGGCGGCTATCTATAAGCGGATTGCACTTCTGAAGGCTAAAATGGAAGCTGCCTCCGCCCTCTTGAACCGCCCGCCTTCGGTGTTGTAAAGAAGGGGCTCGCGCCCCTTTATTATAGTTTTAGTTGTAAAAGTATAATAAGAAATGGACTATTTTAGATTTTGACCTAAAATTAAAATAAGGAATAGAGGGAGCTCCTTTTGTATAATAATAGCTTGAATTTGCAAAAGTGATTCTTTCTCTTCTAAACTAAAAAAGAAAGCCCTGCCGACGTGGGCAGGGCTTATTAACTCTTTCCATTATTATATATCAAATAAATATATGTGTTAAAATGCTGTTTGTGTTTATTTGTATCTTATGATTAATATCCCGGGTTTTGCGTCATACCCGGATTTTAATCTACTTCCTTCAATTCCGCCTTTGCCAAACCGTTCCGTTTTAAAAAGGCAAAGTATCTTGAAACAACATTACTTGCGATATATGGCAACCACAATTCAGTCTAAATTTTTGATTCGCTGGTTTTCTTCATTGATAGAAGAACGTGATTGATACTTACTTTTCTGCTTACTGAAACGGTAGGTAAGAGAAAAACTCACCATTGAACGGTCGTAATAATAATGATAGCCGATATATTGATTGTTAATCGTTGTGTAGGTATTCATGTCATCTGTTCGGAAGATATCATTCCACATAATACTGGCTGTTAACTTATCCTTTAGGAATGACTTTCGAATTCCTGCGTCCATTCGGAAAACCGGATCGAAGTAAAAGATATTTTCCAGTCCTTTCGTATAATAGCTGATATTGGAGCTAAGCTTGAATCCGTAGGGTAGTGTAAAGTCAGAACCTGCATAGGCATACCACATTGGGCGTTTCAAGTTCCTTACTCCCGATTCTTTATCGGATGTCCGGGTGTAAATCAAACCGGTAGATAAATAGGAGCTGATCCATCTGTTTTGATATGGTAACATCGCATCAATTGATAAAACGTCCGATTTGTTACAATTCTTTTGCGTTATTCTTGTCAGAGCCGGATTCTCAGAATCTTGTTCTACGTACCAAGCCAATGGATGATTCGTTCTTGTATAACTTACTCCTAATGACATCATTTTCAGATAGGATAGCTTCAATGTTAATGCATGGCGGATTTCAGGAACTAGTCCGGGATTTCCCTGAAAATAAGTCACCGAATCAACGTAATCGATAGCCGGGTTCAAATCTTGAAACGTAGGGCGGGATATTTTCATCGCATAGGAGAAATTCGCATCCCAATTTTTAGAGAAGTTATAATTGAGGTTCAGGCTTGGGAATAGGTTCCATTGGGTAATATCCTGTACTACAACATCGGTTGTTGCATAATTGTCGGACACTTCAATTCGTGCTCCCAGTTCGGCATTCAATTTTCCGAATTGATTGGAAAGAAGAAAATATAACGCACCCAAGTTTTCCTTATAGGTATAGTCTATGTTGCGGATGGTGGCTCCTTGAGATGAATAAAACGTATTGCTTTGGTTCTGTATATGGCTGTATTTTAGCCCTGTTTCCAATTTGTATCCCTTTGGTAGCGGAATAGAGGCATCTGCTTTGAAAGAGGTAATATTAATGGTGGTTTTCTGGTTGTTTTGTTTTGTTATCGTGCTCAAATCTCCCGTTTCCTGTATTTGAGCCTTTTGATCGGTTTCGTAACGGGATTTATCCAATACAGTGTGCAGAGTCATACCTGCAGGGGATGATTGATAAGAGTAATAAGCTGTGCCCGTAAGGAAGTTTCTTTTAAAAGGGATTGCTTGAACCGATGATAATTCGGATATGGGAGAGTTGGCCGTATTGGAAGAATTGTACGTACGACTCATTTCGTTTTTCGAATTGTTTCCGTCCAGAAACTGACCACTGAATTGCAACCCTACCTTCTGTTTATCTGAAAGGCTATAATCTCCTGATAGGCGGATACGATGATTCCCTGTTGTTTTGTTTATACTCTCCATATCTACTAATCCGAAAAGTGGGGGTGTTTGCTTTGTAAAGTCTCTTATATATGATTCTGTAATAAACCTTTTGTTCTGAGAAAATGCATAAAACCCATAGAGGGATAATTGGGCCGTTTTAGCCGAAATTTCGGTTCCTACGTAGGGATTCCAATACGCTCCTTTGTTCATCCGTCCCGTTACTTCTGCCCCGAAACCCTGATTTTTTGCATTCTTAGTCCGGATTTCAATCACAGCCTTGCCTTTCGCATCGTATTTGGACGAGGGGTTTGTTAGAATATCCACTTTTTGTATTTCGGAAGACGATAGCATTTCGAGTGCCTGATTGCTGGGCAATTCTCGTCCGTCTACTATAATCATTGCATTGCCCACGCCTAATATGGATATTCCCTTTTCGTCCACTTTCACTCGCGCAGCTTTCTGTAATACATCAAGCGCCGAGCCAGATTCACTTAGAACGGTTCCGGCTACATTCAACGTAATACGGTCGCTTTTCAGGCTGAACATGGGTAATGAGGACTTGACAACGACTTCATTTAACTCATAACTTTGAGTGGTAAGTCGAATTTCCAGTAACTTGTTGGAAGCTGCTTGAACGAATAGCAACGTATCCTTATATCCGAAAGAGCTTACTTTCAGTAATACCGGAATTTGGTTGGTTTCTACCGAAAAATCGGGGCCTAAAAAGAAATCGCCTTTATAAAGGGACGAATCCTTTGGCGAGAGCAGCAGTATACTGTAGCCATCCGTAGGAAAGCCGTTTTCACCAAGTACTTTACCGGCTATCTTTTGAGTTGATTGTGCATTAACCAAGGATGGGATTAAGGCTAGCACGACGAGCATAACTTTTGATTTCATATCTGTTTTACGTTTGAATTTGCTGCAAACATAAACGTGAAATGAAACGTGTGAAAATAACAGGGATACACATCCGTATTTTGTGATAAATTGCAATTTTGTGCATCTTATCACATCATTTAGGGACAAACAACAAAGGCGTTTATGGTGATATTTACTGTAAAGCGTCCTTTATACTTTTTAGGTAAGTGCGGGAGACAGGTATTTCCTGTGAGATATCATAAAGTGTTAATTGGTAGCCCTGCGCATTTCCTTTTGTATTTGAAATATAGTTCTTGTTGACTATAAAAGCACGATGACACCGAATAAACATTGGATAATTTTGTAACGATTCTTCCATTTGTTTTATAGTAGAACGAAGCAATCTTCGGGTTATCTTATCATCCTGCTTATTATATACATTCACATAATTTCCTTCGGATTCTATGTATATAATATTTTCCGTTTTTAGGCTTATTGATTCTCTTATAGAACCCTTTAAAGTAATGAATTCTTCGTTATTGGTTGATAATGATTTAACTCTTTCAGAAAGCATTTGATTTATCTCCTTTGAGCTATGTAAGTTACGTTTTAACGTATTGTTTTGGTTGATTATTGTTATTATACTTAGGGGGACAATGCCAATGGTTAAGGTGGCAAACAAATCGACCAAAAAGCCCATTGGAAAATATTGCGGTAGTTGTTTCATTACAATAAAGTAATCGTAACACACAACACCCACACCCATAATAATCAGAATAAATACATTATTCAGTAAACTTCGTCCAATAGTCCATTTATCAGGGGCATAGAACTTTTTGAATACCCATGGAAGCAGAACAAATGCCACAGAGGATACTAACATCGTAGTCAAGGCAAAACCAATCAGTACCCAGAATTGCCCGAGCGAGTCAAGTCTGAAATTGAAAGGTTCAAATATGGCTAAAATAAAAAGCACAACAACGATGCACAGGACTACTGATAGCCAGGGCTTGTCATTTACCGGAGCAGGCTGAGATAAATATTTTATAATTTTATTTTTCATTGAAAATTTACTGCGGACCAAAATTACAAAAATATTGGCTACCATTCTTACATCCTCTCCCTAATTTGTTTTAATAATTAATATCCCGGGTTTTGTGTTATGCCCGGATTTAAATCTATCCTCAGATGCGCTTCACATTCAGCCAAAGAGAGTAGTACATCCGTATCGGTTAAAATGGGGGTAATGGTTATGGCTGTTTCTAAATTTGAAGTAAGAACTTGGAAAATATATTGTAGTGGTACTGCGCCTGTGCGGACTAAAGCTGTTGTTTGGTTCAATAGTACTTGTCGATTCCGCCGAAGCCGGTTATTATTTTATTCTCTTTTGTTTTGTTGATAAAGTTGTTGAGGCGCTTTTCAAATTCTTCGGGACGTATCTCTGCGGCCTGGATGTAGGCTATCCGGATGCGTTTGTATGTATCGGAGAATTGTTGATAGTTATTCCATACGGTTGGATCTGCTTGCAACTTGTTGAGGATGTTATCGGGGAAGACAAAGGGTTCCGACAATACATTTCGTATTTTGTCCACTAGTTTGGGGTGGATCAGGTTGTTTTCCAGCAGCCACCGGAGTCTTTCCTTGTTGGCTTGCGAGTAGGGGCTTTTGGGTTTTCTGGGGGTGAAGCGCTGAATTTTATGTTCTTTGTCGAGCGACTTTATCGTACTGTCTATCCACCCGAAACAGAGGGCTTCTTCGACGGCGTCGTTGTAAGTGATGCTTTTTTTGCCCGACGATTTATGGGGAAATACAAACCAGACTTCCCGGGCCGTCTCAAAGTTGTCGCTCAGCCACTTGCGCCAATCATCTCTGTGCTCAAAATACTTTGTTTCTAACGTCATATCTGGTTGTTCTGATCAGGTGCCGGGTATCTGCTTCATGTTACGTAAATCGCCTTTCAAAGCATTGCCGTGAGTTTGCGGATTTTGGCGAGACGCTCGGAAAAAGTTTTATCCTGGCGTGCCACCTGCATATTGTAGCGTGCTTGCATACGCACCAAAGTATCGGCATCTAATCCTAAAGCGGCTTCGGCAAGCATGGCAAGTTCGGCGTTTACCTGCCGTTTGCCATTCAGTACCTCGTTTAGTAATGTGTAAGAAATACCCATTTCTGAGGCAAGGCGGCGTTGCGATATCCCGAGATATTCGATTTCGTCTTTAAGTATTTCGCCCGGGTGAATGGGGAAATAAGGTGTGTATTTGTTAGTTGTTGTTCCCATACTTTTATTTATAATGGTTTGATAGTTCAATAATATTGCAAATTGTAACGTTAGCTTCAAGAATTTCTTCGTTTAGATTCATTTGCGTAATGCTGAATTCGACTCTGTATTGATTATTTACCCTAACGGAATATAACCCATTTTTATCGCCAGCAAGTGCTTCGAAATTTAAAGATTTGTATTTATACAAGTCTTCCGGCACAATTGCTTCTTCTAATCGATATACACACTTTACATATGCCCTGATTATTTCAGGCTGAAAGCGGTGTTTCTTGCTGGAAGTTGTCCCGGTTTCATACAATTCTCGCAAATATTCTTTCTTAAAGCTTAATATCATGCCGTCATTATTTATTACAAATATACTATTTATTTTCTGTATTCACAAATATGTGAATCTTTTTAAAAGAAAGCCCTGACGTTTAGGGCAAGGCTCTCTTGATCTTTTACCACACTACGGTTGTATGGTTTCCTTCAAGGGATTAACGTTGTATTAAAAGAGAGGATGGCCTAGCAGGGGACTGATGTTTACAATTAAAGAAGATAGCTTTTCGGCTGGTATTCTTGTTGTTTCGCTTGTTGAGAGACTTTCTATCACCAGGTCGTTGAAATAGGCTTTACCTTCGGTGGTGGCTTGTCGGTATTCGTTAATCAAGTTGTTTACGATTTCTTTCATCTCCTGGGTTTTGATTCTTGAATAAGATTCTAATACTTTTCCGTTATCGAAATGAATAGTAACGATACTTCCTTGTTCTTCCATAATTAAATTTCTGTTTAATAATTAATAAAATATGTAACTTTTCTTGTGTTTTGGTTACTTAGCAAAGATATATAAATTTATTGATTATTTTCAGTATTTGGAAAAGAGGCCTTCTTTTCTCTTCTTTTTCTTGATTCATTGCTTTATAATCTGGTATATTCTTTTCATCATTATATCTTGCATTTGCAAAAGTGGTTCGAATAAATGTGTTTTTGGCCGAAAAGTGGTTCGGATATTTGTAATTTGTGTCAATTCACTATGGGAAAAATATACCTTGGATACTTTGAAGACTTAAAATGAATGATCCTGAACAGTGATAATGACAAAGATATTTTGCTTATTAACGGATTATGTTTAACTTTCCGGTTTTTTTTGGAATGGGGGCGGATACGCGGCTTCTCCTTTAATAAATTGATAAATTTAGTATGAAAAAACAGATGAAACTGTCGCCTGGCGGCAAGAAGTGGTATGAATGGAATCGATTTTTCAGTGTAGTTTTTTTAGTGTGCATGGCGTTTAATTTTGTTCCCGCTACCGGACAGAAGTCGGCCAAACCAATGTTGTATAAGGTTAATTATGCATCAAAAGACTTTACTCAAACGCCTTACAGAATGAAGACAAACGAGCCTGTAGTGGGTGAAGTGCTGCGATCGCAGGTGTATGAAGTGCTTGCCGTTGAAGGCGACTGGTTAAAGATAAAGCTCAGACACGGTGAATATTATCTTTATAAATCGCGCCTTGACAAAGTGGATAAGCCGGATGTGGTGGCTTCTCCCTGGGCCAAAGAGTGGTTTGCCTATAACGATGCTTACATCGGTACGGCCGGTGAGTGGGGCGAGGTGGCCGACGACTGGACCAAACCGGTTACCCGTGCCGAAATGGCGGAGTTTCTTGTGCATGATATCATGGAGAATATTTATGGAAACTGGGTGGTGAAGTTTTCATTGAAAGGGGTGGTGGAAGCTCCCGTACAGGGTTTCTTTACCGATACAGATAGTTTTTATGCGGGCCGTTTGGCCTACTGGGGGATTGTTCCCGGTGGGAAGTTCAACCCGCAGGGTAAGGTTACTTACGGTGAGATGACGAATCTTGTTTTCAAGCTAATGGAGTACGACAGCAAGCGCGACAACCGGAGCAGCAGGCTGACCAAAGCGGATATTGCGGCTTTCGGTATAGGTGGCGACAAAAGTCCCAATGCGCTTTGTACCAAGGAGCAGGCCCGGATGCTTTGCGACAAGGTTTTGATATGGAACCACGATCAGGAACGGGTGACCGGTGCCAAGTATGAGGCGACTGCCAATGCAACGTATGGGGGTACTGTAACTATGTGCGATGGTACGTTTACCATAAAGACTATGCTGGGTAAAAAACCCAATCAGCCCCATCTTTTTGTCAATGCCGCGGGCAAGGTGGAACTGAGCAATTCTCAGAAGCAGCAGTTCCGGATTACATACAAGAAGACCGCTTTGAATATGAACAGGCAGCCTATGTCTTTATTCACCATTCAGACCATGGATGGCCGATACCTGGGGATAGCGGGTACGCCCGTTAACGGCAGCCGGCTTATTGCCCAGAAAGAGGAGTTCTTATGGTGGCTGGAGCATGGCCCATCCGAAGATTACCAATATACCACTTTCATGGAAGTGCCCTTTAATTATCATCAGATAGTGAATGTATCGGGATGGAAAACAGCCGACGGTACGCCTGTAATCACCTGGTTTTGGCGACATGGAACAGGTTCCGATGCCAACAACTGTAAGTTTATCTTCAGCAAAGTGAAGTAAGGAGGGGCTTCCTCTCTTCACTTCCCTTCATGCAAAGAATCAAGACCGAGCCTGTGGATTTTCATTTTCAGCTCATGGAATGGATAATGCCTGTTTTAATGGTGCGTTTATAGATTGAGCTTTCATTTGTTGAGTATTCTTTTCAGGGAGGTTATATCTAATAGATTTACTGTTTCGAAGGTGCCTTTGTAAAAGACGCCGAAGTTATTGAATACGCAGGGCAGATTTTTTGCTTTTTGTAGCGTATCCACTTGTATCAAGGATAGGGGAATGGTATTGGTTTTGCAATATTGCCTTATCATTTCAATGGTTTGATAAACATAGGGGCATTGCATATCGTAGTATATGGTAAGTTCTTTGTTTTCTATTTTCTGACTTTTGGCTTGTTTCGTAAATTGAGGAGTGGTTCCGTCTAATGACAGCGCCAGCAATTCGTAGCCGTTATCGGTCGTGTCTACCACCTTAAAGCCGAATTTTTTTGCAAAATTTTGGTCGGAAAGCCATGCTTTTTGTTTGTTTGATCCGAGCATGCAAATGCCGGATTTTCCTTTTTCTTTGGCATCGGCCAAACAATACTCCATCAGCGATCTGGCGTAGCCTTTCCCTTTGAAGGGGCCCGCAACCCACAGGCAATACAGGTAGTAGTAGTTGTTGCCGGTTACTGGTACCCAGGCCGTTTCCAGTGGAGCATATTCAATGAAAACCGTTCCTTTTACATCTAATTTCCGGAATACGTGTCCTTCTTCCAGTCGGGCTGCCAGCCATTGCCGCTTTGCTTCAATTCCCGGATGGAACTTTTTACTGCGGATAATACAGCATACATGCTCGTCGGAAAGGTTTTCTGTGGTAAGGTTTATAAAATTATGATCTGTATCCATGGGTACGCTTGCTTATAATTAATTAAATGTTAACAGGTTTGTTGGGGTAAATATACTAAGTTTCTGTTCATATTGTGTTGATTATTATTTGGTTCTTTATTATTTAATTCATTCCTTTGTGATTCTATAATCCTTAAGTACTTTGAACTGGTTATTATATTCTATTACAGGTATGAAAAAGTTGTTTTGTAAAATACTGCTTCTATTGGGAATCTCTATCCTTGCATTGCCTGTGGTTGGGCAAGACCGGATCTCTGTGTTGACATTGGGTACTTTCCATTTTAACTTTCCTAACCTGGACCGGGTCCAGGTTGCTGAAGCTGACCAGATCGATGTGCTGATGCCGAAGTATCAGGCGGAAATTGGCAACTTGGTCACTAAGCTGGCTGAGTTTAAGCCTACGGTTATCGTAATTGAGAGACAGCCAAAGATGCAGAATAGGATTGACTCCTTATACAGGCTGTATCTGGCTGGTAAATATGAGTTGAAAAGGGGGGAAGAGGAGCAGATAGGGTTTCGCCTGGCAAAGATGATGGGTATCTCTAAACTGTATTGTGTGGATGAATGGGGTGAGCATTATACCCGGATTGCCGATCTGATGGATAGGGAGGATAGCGAGGAGTATAAAGGGTTTGAACGGAGTTTTGAAGAGCATGCCGATTCTGCCATGGTATTTGACCCCGAGGATGTTTTTAAAGAAAAGGGAATTATTGCCGAACTGAAGGTGCTTAATAAGAGAGAGAATATACAAAAGAGTCTGGGTAATTACCTGATTGGTCCCTTTAAGTATGAGTCGAGTCCATACGATTATACGGGCGTAGATTTTGAGTCCGGGCGCTGGTTTAACAGGAATCTGCGGATTTTCAGAAATATTCAGCGGGTTCCGGTGCGGTCGGCCGACCGGATTCTGGTCATTTTCGGTGCCGGACACCTGAATTTATTAAATTACTTTTTCGAGTGTTCGCCTGAGTATCACCTGGTTGATACGAGTCAATATCTGGAACAGTAAAGTGTTTTTTTCCCCAGATGAAAGGAGCATATTCAAAAAAGAAAGCCCTGCCGGCAGGGGCAAGGCTTTCATGAAAAGAGAGAGTCTTAAATAGTTAAAAAAGACTGACCTGAAGATTTTTTGTGGGTGTGATGTGCAGGTTTTCCACTTCGTAGGCTACGTTGTGTCTGGATTCCACCGGAAGTGCCAACCGAATGGTTGCGCCTGCAGGTATATGGATAGTTTCGGGATAACCCGGTGCACTTGCGTCTGTTTTACGAAGCTTAAATGCCACATCGGTGAGGTTGCTTAGATGTACAAACTGTCTTTTTGTAGTAGTATGATGCGCTGGTTTTACCTGGATGGAAGCGTTGAAGAAGGTGGTAAGGTTGGCTTCGCTTCCGATCAGTGTGTCGTAAAAATAGAGTATGGTACGGTGTTCAAAGAGGGCTTCCTTTAGAGATGCCTCGCTACGCTCGCGTGCCAAAACAAGCGTCATCGGACGGTGACGTGTCTGTCTGAAATCGTACAGACGTTCGATTACGTCGTGGGTGTCGGTGTTACTTATCAGGGTGAGGTTTTTTTCGTTGGCCCAGTTGAGTGCTACCGGATACCATTCGAATTCGTTGTATACCTCGATGCCGTGCAGCCAGCCTTTTTGATACAGGGTGTCGTGTACTGCGTGCCATTTGATCTGATCGACGCCCCAGCCCGGATGGTTCCAGAATACAAAGGCGCCCTGCTTGTTGGCTTCTTCGATGGCATCCATGTAGTTGGGCTTGTCAAGCGCGTTGACATCGGTAAGGAACAACGCGTTGAGGTGTCCCGGAGGCATGGATCGGGTGATTTCGCCCGCCCGGATGAGCAGGATATCCGATTCGAGGGCTCGCTCTTTTGCCAGGTTGTACGAGTTGTTGTGATTTCCCTTTTGGATGGCCGGCCGTGCAGGCTGACCTTCGATGTGGTCTGTTATAGCGATGGCATCGAGGCCCTCTTCCCAGGCTTCGTCTACCCGCAGGGTAGGCCAAACAATCCCGTCCGAAAAGATGGTGTGCATGTGGAAGTCGCACTTCAGGATGGTATATCCCGGAATTTGGGGCATTTTGATCTCCTTACGTGCTTTGATGCGTTCGGTTCCTACCTTGATTTCTTTGGGTAGATTGTTTTCCTGACCGTTTATGGTTGTAATGGCCAGCAGTGCGATTGCAACTGTTCCTAATTTTTGTTTCATTTTGCTGTGTTTTAATTGATTTATTGAGTTATTCCCATCCGAACAGTTGGGGCAATAGTGCCTTGTTGAGTTGTACCTCGTTGAAGGGTACCGGACGGTAGTAATATTGGGGTTCTTTAAATGTACCCATGCCTGCGCTTGTGATTACATTCCCGCTGGTTCCGTTTTTGAGGTAGACGGTTGCATTACTGTCGGTGATGGGACCGGCTTTGTAATAGATCAGTTTCTTTCCCAGTGAGTTGCTCTCTTTTTCCGACTCGGCGGGGATGGCCTGTGTGCTGGGGATTAACAGGATGTCTTCGATGCCGTCGCCGGTTAGATCGTATTTACCTAAGGATGGGAAGTAGATTCCCTCGGGTACTTTTTCCAGTAATTTACCTGCTTTCCATCGCATCAGGTCGTCGTACCTGAATCCTTCGAGGGCAAGTTCCACCCGGCGCTCACGTCTGATTTCTAGCAGTGATTGCCATTGGGAGGTTGCTTGTTCTGCCAATGGGTACATTTTTTGTAATACTGGGTCTACCACCGGTTGCAACTGCATGGGTGGCATGCCGGCCCGTGCTCGTAGCAAATTGATGCTTTCGTCGAGGTCTTTTTGAGTGAGTTCACCCAGTTCGGCCCGGGCTTCGGCATAGATCAGCAGTATCTCTGCGTAACGAAGTACAGGGAAGTCGACACTTTGGTAGACTTCGTCTGATTTGTCGTTTATGAATCCTTTGAGTTGGTGGTATCCGGTGAAGTTTTTATTGAATGACTGAATATAGGTGCCGGCTCCCGGGGCATAGGTGGAGGTGTTTACCAACTCCCAACCGGGATAGGCGAAGGTCTGTTTAAGACGGGGGTCGCGGTCGGCAAATTCCTTCACGAAGGTGTTACTTTCGTATCCCTGCAGGGAAGTGTAGGGTGTTCCGTTAGTAGTAAGGTAGCTTTGAAGCAGGTCTTTGGTGGGACAAGCTTCGTAGTTGCCGAACATATAGGCCCAGAAGCCCGAACTGATAAGTTTCTTATCGTAGTAGACGGCATAGATTACCTCCGGATTGCTGCTTAGGTTGGTGTTGTTGAACAGAGAGGCGTAATCGCTGGTTGCTTTGCCGGTTGTGTACAACGAGAATTTACCATTATCCATGATTTCACGTGCAGCATCGCGTGCCATGCCAAGGTAGGTAGAAGCGGTAGATGTAAGGTTCAGTTCGCTGTGGTATTTACGGAAGGTGCCTTCGTACAGTGCATTGCGTGCCAAGTAGGTGAGTGCCACCCACTTGTCTACCTCTCCTTTAAGCTGTCCGGTCTTGATATTTGCAGAAGCAAATTGGTAGTCGCTGAAAATTTGCTGCACTACGGAGTCGCGGGGCGAACGGGGTTTATACAGATCGGTATCGGAGGTTTTGAGGGATTTGTCGTACCACGGCACATCCGAGAAACGTTTCACCTTATCCATATAGAAGTTGGCTCTGAAAAGACGCGCGATTCCTTTATAGTGGGCAAGAATTTCGGGCGATACGTTGGCTTTGTCGCAGTTTTCGAGGAAAAGGTTGATTTCGCGCAGACGACTCCAGTCCCATCCGCTGCTTACGGTAACCGAATTGGGATTGGTGGAGATCATGATGTTTTTTACCTCGACGGCCGATGTGGTTGCCTGGTTGTCTGTTCCGGCATCGCCTACATAATTCCAGGGAGACGGAAAGCTGTAGAGGTTGTAGGTATACATCTTGAGGTCTTGCTCTGTATTGAGGAAATTATCCAGTGTTATATCCGTCTGAGGAAGTCTGTCCATAAATTCGTCGTTACAAGCAGTTAGGGTAACCACCGCCATGGCAAGGGCTCCAAGCTTTTTTCCGATATTTTTAAAATTGTATTTCATGTTTTATTCTTTTTTTTGAATGTTACTTAAAACGTGAGGTTAAGTCCGAATGAGAATTGGCGGTTGAAGGGGTAGACATACCCGAAACTGCCCGCATTTGTAATGGCTTCGGGATCGAAGTATTTCTTTAATCCGCTCCATTCGGCCAGGTTGTCGCCACTTACATAGAGACGAAGCTTGCTGATGGAAAGTTTGCGGGTCCATTCGGCCGGGAGTGTATACCCGATGGTTATGTTTTTTACACGGAGGTACGAACCGTTCAGCAGATAATCTGTTTGAGGAATGGCCAGTCCCATGGCGTCGTTGATTCCGGTGCCCAGATTCTTGTCGGCCAACCAGCTTTGGAATACAGGGTAGCGGGCGTCTGTGTTGGCGTCGGCCAGTCCTGCCTGGATAAATGATTGGGAGTGCTTGGCCATGTCGGTCTGACTGTCGGCCGAAGGGCGGTAGAAATCGAACAGATGTTCGGGGCCTCCGGCATAGGGTTGCTGATAGAATCCCCAATAGAGATAGCTTAACGGGTAGTAGTCGCGTTTGAGCACACCTTGCAGGAATACCGAAACATCCAGTCCGTTCCAGGCTCCGTTCAGGTTTACACCGAAGCGGTAGCGTTCTTCCGAATTTCCGATAACGGAGAGGTCGTTGGGTTCGTTGGCTGTAGTGCCTTTGGTAATTTTGCCATCGTTGTTAAGGTCCTTATATTTGGGCCATCCTGGAACAATCTCCAATGCTCCCCAAGGTATGATGGTTGATTCGTCCAGCGCGGCAATCTCCTCTTTACTGGTAAACAAGCCATCGCTTTTGAGTCCCCATATATCTCCCATCTTATATCCCTCGTAGTATTGTCCCAGGTTTTTATCGGGATTGTCGAACCGGGTTATCCACGACTGATTGTCCGACAAGGTAAATTTAGCACTCCAGGAGAGTGGCTTTCCTGCCAACTGGAGGTTGTCCTGGTAGGCGATGGAGAGTTCCCAGCCGGTAGTCTTCATGTCGGCGGCATTTTCTTTCGGTTCGGATGCTCCCAGTACGCCCGGCAGGTCCTTGCCCAGGGTAAGCATACCTTTGGTATCGCGACGATAAGCGTCTATGCTGGCAGTAAGTCTGTTGTTGAGAAATCCCAAGTCGACCCCTCCGTTCAGGGTGGTTACCTTTTCCCATGTATAGTCTGACGATACGATGCCGGGTGCAGTTACTACCTGAGCGTATTTACCATCTATCACATAGTTGCCCTGCCTTGAGGTCATAGTGGGGATGTAGCCGTACTCGCTCACCATCTGATTTCCAAGAGATCCGTAGGAAAAGCGGGGTTTAAGCTGACTGAGGGCCGGACGAAGGGATTCGAAGAATGGCTCGGCATCTGCACGCCAGGCAACGGATGCGGATGGGAAGAATCCGAAACGTTTGTTTTCGGGAAAACGGGAAGATCCGTCATAACGTCCGTTAAACTCAAGGATGTAACGGTTTTTGTATACGTAATTGAGCCTGTAGAACAACCCCCGGGTGCTCCAGTCGGCAATCTGTTCGTTAACATACTGGTTGCCGTAAGCCAGCCCGATGGAGGGAAGTGAGCCGGATATAAGTCCCTCGCGTTCGGCTTTGTGGTAGTTCCATATATTTTCTTCCTGATTGAACCCGAGGATACCGGTAAATTGATGTTGGTTCCACTCTTTATTGAAAGTTCCATACAATTCGACTACCTGGTAGGTTTCATTGGTATTATTTACCGAGGCGTAGCTGGTTCCCAGTTCCCTGAAGTCGGAAGGACCGTATCCAATGGTATATTTGGTCTTATACCAAGTGTCGGCTTCCTCGCTTTTCTGATAGGTATAGTTCCCATTGATACGCAAACTGTTGTTGAAGAAATTGAGCTCGGCACCGATGGTGTTCTGAAAACGGTTGTTGCGTATGCGCCAGTCGCCGCCATCGTTTAATTGCGCCATGGCTATACCCGCCGAATTGTTGGCCCAGCTGCCATCGGGGTTCTTATCTACATCGGTTGGAGCCAGGTTGTAGAATACTGACATGTCTCCCAAGTAGGATGGTTTCTGGCGGTCGGTTACCACGTAGGAGGTGATGTTTGACAGGTTAAGCCAGTCCCATACTTTGTATTTGACACGTGAGCGCATGCTGTAACGGTTGTAGTTGTCTTTCTTGACTGCGTGCGAAAGTAATCCGTCTTCCTGGTTGTAGCCTCCCGAAAGATAAAAGGTGGTCTTGTCCGTAGCTCCGGAAACCGACATCTGGTGTGAGGAGGAGGGGGTGCTCCGGTTCAGGAAGTAATCTGTCCAGTCGCGGTTACCCATATATTCCCACTGACTCTGATCCAGGGGATTGAGGCGGATGGATTCGGTCTGGGTGGGATTGTCGGACCGTTGGCGGGCCCACTCGAGGCGTTCGTCTGAGGCTACGTGACCCGAACTCCACGGTGTGTTCAGTACGGCGATGTTTTTTAATTTCAGGTAGATATAGGGATCGGAGGTTTTGTTTGGCAACACTGTGGGCTTCTTCCACGAGAAACTGTTGTTGTAGCTTACCTGGATACGGTCGCCCTTTCCCTGTTTGGTAGTGATAAGCAGTACGCCGAAGGAGGCACGTGCTCCGTAGATTGCTGCCGAAGAGGCATCTTTCATTACGGAGATGGTTTCGATATCTTCGGGCAACAACCGGTTTAGTTCGTCGCTGTCTGATGCTACGCCGTCGATCAGGATAAGGGGGGCTCCCCCGTTGATGGAGGTAGCTCCGCGTACATTGATGGTGGCCGCTTTGCCCGGTTCGCCGCTGGCAAAGTTGATGTTAAGGTTGGGAATTACTCCCTGAAGTCCTTTTGATATGTTTGTAATGGGACGCGCTTCAAGCTCTTTGCTTGAAATCTGATCTACGGCTCCCGAAAGATTTACCTTGCGTTGAATGCCATAGCCAACTACAACGACCTCGTCGAGAACTTCCGAGTCTTCCTGCAATTGAATGCGTAGTTCCTTCTGACCGTTTACATCTATTATTTGTGTTTTATATCCGATAAAGGATATGGTTAAACGGGAGCTTTGAGATACACTCATGCTAAACCGGCCGTTTACATCTGTAACGGTTCCATTTCCGCTTGACTGTTCCTGAACGGTGGCTCCGGGAAGGGGTTCGTTCTGTTTATCGGTTACTGTACCCGTAATCTGTATGGTTGCACGAACCTGATCAATCGGATGCTTATCCGATACGATTTTTTCTGATACGAATCTTTCTGATGCCATCGTTATGTCCGGCATAAGCAACAGGAGTATATATACCTTTGCTATGCGTAACAGAATTCGGAATAGCTTTGAATTTGTCATAATTTGTAGCTTTCAATATTAAGTTGATATTCGGTTGCAAAGCTATTTTGTATATTTTTCGTTTAAGTTTCCTAAAGGATACAATCCTGTTAACGCTTGTTTACATTTTAGTTGTGGTAGAAAATAAACGGAGGGAATCAATTTTGATCCCCTCCGGCGTGAATATAGAGTTCATAGTATTAAAAATAAGCAATCATTTTAATTTAAATCTGTAAATACATGTAATCAGGCTTTGTAAAATAATTGTCATGAAGGGTTGGTGTTTCAATTCTCTGCGAAGATAGATTGCTCCTTTTACAGAAGTGTTTCTAAGTCGTCACATTCTTATTTCTGCTCTTTTTCTTGTTTAAAAGAGGGGGTTATTTATTGAATTGAATTTTGGTGTTTCCGATTTCGATTTCGTCTTTGTCGCGGAGTACGATGATTTCGCCTTGGTTGAGGTAGTGGCTGTTGTGGCGTGTCTGATTTTTACTGCCGTTGTCGGACAACAGGTAGTTGTATTCGCCTTTGTTGTATTGTACGGCTTCAATTTTAATATGCTCCCTGCTCATCAGCTTGTCGTTTGTCTCAATCTCAATTTTGGCTTCTGATGTATTGCCGTTTTTACGTCCTATAATATTGATGCCTGTTTTTAGCTGAAAGCTTTGGGATGGGGTGCAGGCATCGGGAAGTACTGTGAGTGTTGCTGCTGTGTTGTCGTTTTTTTGGATATAAATTGTGTCTTCGTTGTTGGAGACTATCTTATACCGATGGAGCAGGGAGACAGATATGGTTTCTTTACACCGGGGACAGTTAAAGGCGTTGAGATGGTCCGGAATTTTGGATTCATCTATTTTTAATCTGACTTGACAATATGGGCATTTGATAGATAACATCCTTCCTACTAACCTTTATAATATCAATTTAAGTTCTACGTGTATAAGTGCTTGTCTTTTATTACGGGAGCAAAAGTACGAGTATTAATATGAAAATTAAAACCCCTTGTAGCCGTCTGATTGATATCCGGTATTCTTCACGGATATTTGGCTAAATAAGTATTATAAATGGTCGTTTTTTTACTTTGTTCAGAGTTGGTTGAGCTTGTTTTGAAGCTCCTTCATATAGATGCGGGAGACGTGCAGATCGGTGATATGGTCGAAAGGTGGCAGCATTTTGCAACATTTGTCGGTTATGGCATACAGGTATTCAAGGTTGATGATGTGCTGCTGACTGGTTTGAATGAATGAGCAGGAATATGCAAGGATATCTATGGCGCGGGTGGTGCGTTTGATAGGGGTTCTGGTTCCTTCGCAGCAGATGATGTTCCACTGTTTCTGCTGCTTGTCGAACACAAAGCATCCTATCTGTTCTACCTTGAATAATTGATAGCCCGTGATGGTGGCTATTAGAAGACTCCGGTTTACAGGGACAAAGCTGGAAAGAGTGTTTGCAATTTGATGCAGGTGTATGGTACTGTTTGTATGGGTGAGGAAGCGGCTGATTATTTGTTGGAATTCGGCGGGTTCGTAGGGCTTTAGCAGGAAGTCGAAGGCTGATTCGCGCAGCGCTGCCAACAGGTATTTTTCGTAGGCGGTATAAAAGATGACATGCATGGGCCAGAAGATGAAGTCTTTGACCTCGCGTATCAATTCGATTCCCGTAGCGTCTGGTAATTCTACATCCAAAAACAGGAGATCCGGTTGCTTTTCGATCAGAAGTTTTTTTCCGGTACAGCAATCTTTGGCCAGTACCGTGATAGTAAACATGGGATAGGCGGCTAATGAGTTCTGCAGACAGCTTGCACAGGTTTCGTTGTCTTCGATGATTGCTACCGTATATTGTTTTTTCATAGTATGATGGTTTTATTCGTAATTGAATGAATAGTTGCTTGGTATATAGATTGTTACAAGGGTTCCCTTACTTTGGGGCATTCCTTTATTGACGATGGAGATCTCAATCTTTTCCCTGTTCTTACTGTTCAACAGTTCGATGGTTTGATAGATTATTTTATTGCCGGTTCCGGTTCCGCTTGTGGGAGACATGCTTCCGGGGATAAATCCAATCCCGTTATCGTCTACTGTGATCTGGATTCCGTTTTTTTGTTTCTTTATGCCTATGGTAAGCTCCTTCACCCCCGATTTAGGCCGTAGTCCGTGCCTGATGGCATTTTCGACCGGTATCTGGATGAGCATGGGTGGAACAAACAGATGGTCTGTATCTAAAGAGCTTTCTTTCTCTACTTTATAGTGGAATTCGTCTCCCAGGGTGGGCTGCTCCAGCTGGATATAGCTGTCCACAAAGTCGAGCTCTTCGGTAAGCGTTATCCGGTTTTGTTCCGATATTTCCAGATTTCTGCGTAAAAGCCGGGCAAAGAGGTATAATTTATCGCGCTGGTTTTCCTGTTCGACGGTTTGTATCTCTTGGTTGAGAAGGTTGAGCATGAAATGAGGCGACAGACGGTTTCGGATGTTTTCCATCTTTAACCGGATCAGCTGGTTCTGGGCGACAAGGTGCCGGATGTCGTGCTGCTTTTTTATATGACTGTTTATGAAGACGGCGATCAGCAAAAAAATAAGCATGACGAGCGTGAAGGCTATCAGGGTGTTACGGAGGGTGTTCACTACTGCCACCTGCTGTATGTATGCGTTGACAAGGTTCAGGTAATGGACGGGTAGATTTTCGCTGTCTTCTGCCAGGATGGTGTATTCGAGAGCTGTCTGATAAGGATCCGTTGATTCGTCGGCATTGCCGCTACATGATAAAAAGAGTATGAGAAATGTAAATATGATTGTCCGTAGTTTGCTTGAGATTCCGGAATACTCCATGTCTTAATGTGAATTTTTATTAGTATTTTATCAAAGTCTAACGCAAAGATATTAGATTTATTATTTATCAAATGGTTTAAAATGTACTTCTTTTTATCTTTTCCTTTCTTCCTTCGTTAAAAGGTAATTACTCAATTTTCCTTTTCCCTTGCTGAAGGGGGCCTTTCTTTTTCACTTCTTTCCTTGTGAAGGGGGCCCTTCTTTTCCTTGATGAAAAGAAGCAAAAATCAAGACTGCGCCTTCGCGTGCTAAAACTGTCTTCTTCCGTCTGAACGGAAATAAACTCGCTTCGCTCAAACAGATTTCCGTTTTAACCGCCTTCAGAAGACAGTTTCTTAACGCCCGCTCCGACGAGGTCGGGTCCTTCTTTGCGGCTCGCCTCCGGCATCGCCC